>Ga0302325_10001870_pt1 | contig 52723 bp, 55 predicted proteins | sample Palsa_T0_2_FD_201948 | JGI IMG/M metagenome (GOLD analysis project Ga0302325, IMG submission 201948) | Peat permafrost microbial communities from Stordalen Mire near Abisko, Sweden - Palsa_T0_2 | ecosystem: Environmental > Terrestrial > Soil > Palsa > Peat permafrost | place: Sweden: Abisko...
AGCTCACACCCGCGAAGCCGGGCGCGAGTCGCGCTGCCCAGCCGCGTGCCGGCCAAGGCCTCGACCATCGCCGAGGCATCGACGACGACGCTCTCAGGCACCGAGCTCGTCACGCGCCTCGTCGAGTGCGCGGATCACGTGCTCGTGAGCGACATCGTTGGTCGCCAGGCGCTCGAGCCGGTCGAGCCAGCTGTCGGTGTCGATGCTGGCAAGAGCACCGCGGATCGCATCCTGGGTGATGCCCGAGATGTTCACGCCCGCGGCGCGAGCGCGCTGGGCGAGCTCGTCCGGGAGATAGACGTTGACACGAGCCATGCGCATACTATACACACCCTGGGCCCGCCGCCACCGGCCGTCGTACCCGTGCACCGGGTGACGGGTCCCGCTCGCGGATCCTCGAGCAGGCAGCGCGGCTCGCGACGATCGAAGGGCTCGAGGGCCTCTCGATCGGCCGGCTCGCGGAGGCGACCGGCATGGCGAAGAGCAGCGTGTACGTGCTGTTCGGCTCCAAAGAGGAGTTGCAGCTCGCGACCGCCGACGCCGCCCGCGAGCAATTCGTCACCGAGGTCGTCATCCCGGCGCTGTCCGCCGCGGAAACCGTAGTGCTGCTCGTAGAAGGTCTGGTCTGCGTCAAGTTCTCGGTCGTCGCGGGGCCTAGCGATCGTGGTCGGGCGCGTCTCAGCTGGGGAACCTGGCGTGCGACAACGGCAGCACTCAGGAGACTCGCCACCGGCTCCGGGCGGGACTCCGAGCGGAGTCTCACGACCGCCCACACGATCTACGCCGAGACCCCGTTGATCACGAGCGAGCTGATCTCCGACGCCAGTAGTACCGCAATGCCTCAGTCAGTGCGGCGCGATCTGGCGTGAGAGGACCGGGCTTAGCGGACCGAATCCAAGGACGCACGATGCCAAGGTTGATCGTCCAAATGATCGCGAGACCTAGGCTGTACCAGCCATCCGAATCATTGCCACTAGCGAGCCTGATGAAGGCGACCGCCCAGAAGGCCAACATAGTGACCACGAAACAAGCGGTCACGAATCGAGAGACCCGCGTACCACGACTTGCGGTCAGGGCGAGACGGGAATGTCATGCCGGGAGTCTCGCACTGTATGGCCCTGGCCCGGGCGATCGCCATTCCTTCGCGGGTGCGCATGGCGAAGTAGGTCGACTTCGAATTCGGCGAAGGTCGCGAGGGTGTTGAAGAACATCGTGCCCATCGGGTCGCTGGGGGTCGTCTGGGACCGAGCGCGCAAGCCGATCGAGCTTCGGCACCACGAGCGTGTCGGTGATGGGCTCGCCGACGAGGGCAAAGCAGGTCTCGGCGCCGCAGGGCTTTAGGGTGTTTGAGGTTGGTCGCGTGGTCCCGGATCAGGGGAGTGTGGAGAGGTGGCGTCGTCGCCGAGGGCTGCGGTGAGCCATGGTCGGAGGGTGGTTTCGATCTGCTGCTCTGAGATCGCGATGAGCGCGTCGAGTTTGAGGAAGTGCCGTGCGATCGTGAGACCGAGGATGCTGCTGACGGCCAGGGCCGCTCGAAGCTCAGCCTCGCCGTCGTCCATCGCGCCAGCCAGGTTGGTGACCCGATCGTCGAGGAACTCCTTCACTACGCGTGTCGCTTCTGGCGCGGTGAGCATTGACCGCATGAGCGCGCGGGTTTCGGGCGGGGGCTCGTTGAGGCGGATGTCTAGGACATCGAGGAGGTGATCGACGATCACGTCGTCGGCGCTTTCGTGGTGCAGCCGGACTGCGATCGCGAAGAGGTCGTTCTTTGAGCCGTAGTGCTGAATAACAAGGGAGGGGTCAACTCGGGCTCGTCGCGCGATCGCGCGCACGGTCGTCCCCTCAAGTCCGCGTTCGCCGAACTCGATCTGAGCTGCTTCGAGGATTCGCTGCGCGGTGGCGGCGCGTTTGGCCGCGCGTGTCTTCGGTTCGTTCACGGGATGACTCTACAAGTGTTGAGCGAGTCTGGTAGGTTCGCTCAACAGAACATGAGCCAAAGGAATTTGATGAGAGTCATCGCCATCGAGGAGCACTGGACCACCGACAGCCTTGACCAGGCGTTGCGAGCACAGCCGACGGGTGCGCGAGACGCGAGCCTGGTGTTGAACGACAGAGGGGACATTCCAGCGCGTCTGCTTGACATAGGCGAGCGACGCTTAGAAGCGATGGACGCGGCGGGCATCGACTTGCAGATCTTCTCGCTCGCTCCGCCGGGCACCCACGGGCTCCCAGCCCGCGAGGCGGTTGCGCTGAGCCGTGACGCAAACGACCGTGCCAGCGTAGCCGTTGATCACTATCCGACTCGCTTTCGGGCAATGACGACGCTGCCAATGTCAGATCCGGACGCGGCGCTTGCCGAGCTTCAGAGGACCGCTAGCGCGCCGGCGCACGTCGGGGTCATGTCATATGGGCGCAGCGGCGACCGTCCGCTGGATGACGCTGTTTACGACGAGCTGCTCGGGGCCGCCGCGAGCTTGCGCCGTCCTGTGTTCATCCATCCCCAGATCCCAGCGGCCGCGGTGCGGGAAGCGTCCTACAGCGGGTTTGATCCGACCGTCGAGCTCTCGCTAGCGACCTTCGGTTGGGGCTGGCACATGGAGGCGGGACTTGCGGCGCTGCGCCTCATCTTGCGCGGAACGTTCGACCGCCACCCGGACCTGCAGATCGTCCTGGGGCACTGGGGCGAGATGCTCCTGTTCTGGCTTGACCGAATCGACAGCCTCTCGAGCGTCGCGACCCGTCTTGAGCGCCGAGTCGCCGAGTACTTCCCAACCAACATTCACGTCGCGACCAGCGGGATGCTGGCTCCTCGTCTGCTCCGCCATGCCCTGGACTACACGACCGTCGACCGAGTCTTGCTCTCGGGTGACTATCCGTTCCACCGACTCGACGCCGCGACTATCACCGACTTCTTGCAGACGCTTCGCGACCGCGATGACCAGCACAAGATCGCTCACGTCAACGCCGAGATGCTCTACGGGCTTGGGCAGCCCCCAGCGGACCGGTAGCCGCGATCCGCCTGCTTGCAAGCGTGGGCTCGAAAGCAGCGACCTCCGCTCGCCCACCGCGACGACCGCAGTGCCGCTCGGCGCCACGTGGCGAGGTGGCGAATTCGGGCCCGGCGTCGGTCCAAGCAGCGACCGTCGTCGGTGGCTCCGCCAGCAATGGAGCAAGGCCGGCGCGGGCTACCTGGACATCTCGACCACCTGTCGGGCTACGAGGTCGGCTGTTGAATGCTCGACGGCGAAACCACAGCTGGATTCGCCGGGTTCTTGGCTGTCTGCGGCACAATACGGTCGAGGATCCGGGCGCGGCGCCCGACTAACTGAGTCGATGGACTACGCGCTCGAAGCCCTGGCCACCGGCGGCCGCCGCATCAAGAACCGTCGCGGGTCCGGCGGCTGGGACAGTGTTCTCGCGCACGAGCAAACCGTTGCGCAGGGTGGAGAGTGGCGCTCTGAGCTGTGGATGACAGCCGTCGAGCAGTTCACGCGAGCGGCCGCGCTGGTCGACATGGAACCGGCCGTGCGGGCTCGGCTGATCGAGCCACGCCGGGCGCTGACGGTCAACTTCCCCGTCCGTCGTGACGACGGCACCGTTGAGAACTTCACCGGCTACCGGGTTCAGCACACGCTGACGCTCGGGCCAACCAAGGGCGGCTTCCGGTACGCGCCGGGCGTGTCGCTCGGCGAATGCGCAGCGCTCTCGCTGTGGATGACGCTCAAGTGCCAGCTCGTCGGGCTGCCGTTCGGGGGAGCGAAGGGCGGTGTGCGCTGCGATCCCAACCGCCTCTCGCCGGGCGAGATCGAACGGATCACGCGCCGTTACGCCTCCGAACTGTTCCCGATCATCGGCCCCGACCGCGACGTGCCGGCTCCTGATATGGCCACCGGGGAGCGCGAGATGGCGTGGTTCATGGACACCTACTCTCAGCAGGTGGGCCACCCGGTACCTGGGATCGTCACCGGCAAGCCGCTGGTGCTGGGTGGCACCGCTGGCCGGCGCGCGGCCACCGGCCTCGGGGTCGTCTTTGTGATCGAGTCGGTCACCGATTACCTCGGGATGGAGCTGCGCGGAACGCGCGTGGTCGTGCAGGGCTACGGCAATGTGGGCTCAGTCGTCGCCCGTGAGCTGAGCAATCGCGGCGCGATCATCGTAGGCGTGTCCGACGTGGCGGGTGGGATCGCCGATCCGGGCGGGATCGACCTTCGCAAGCTCGAGATGTGGACCCAGGAGCACCGCTTCGTACGCGGCTTCCCGGGCGCCCAGCCCCTCTCGAGCGCCGGCGTACTCGAGGTTCCCTGCGACATCCTCGTTCCCGCCGCCCTCGAGCGACAGATCACCAGCGAGAACGCCCGCGCGCTCGATTGCCGGCTCGTCGTCGAGGCCGCGAACGGGCCAACGCACCCCGAGGCCGAGCAGATCCTCGCCGACCGCGGCATCCCTGTCGTCCCAGACGTGCTGGCGAACGCGGGCGGCGTGATCGTCAGCTACTACGAGTGGGTCCAGGACCAGCAGCGGTTCTTTTGGGAGCCTGATGCCATCCTGGAGCGGCTCGAGGCCCAGCTAAAGACGGCTGCAGCGCGCGTATTCGAGGCCGGCGAGCGGTTCGGCGTCGACTGGCGGACGGCGGCGCAGGCCGTAGCGATCGAGCGCTTCGCCGAGGCGACGCAGCTGCGCGCGGTCTATCCGTAGGCGCTGCGCACATCAACAAAAACGCCGACCGGAGGCACCAAGACCCTGAGTGCCGCGGCGCTCGGCCACGAGCAAGCAGGTGAGCCGCAAGCCAGAGCACGATCGTGGGACCACATGGCCGGACCGCCCCGGCGGAGAGGGCGTCTCACGCTGGATCGGTAGACGCACGTTCCGGAGGGTCACCCGGGAGGGTCGGCACCGGCGTCTAACTGGCGCAAACGAGGACGCGGTCGGTATTTCGAGGCGAGCGCAGTAGTCGCATTGCGTATACACGCAGTGTATAGTCTCGCGCCATGTCGATTAGCAAGACGATGTTGGGGCTGCTGGAGGCAGGCCCATCTCATGGGTATGACCTCAAGCGCGAGTACGACGAGACGTTCGGAATCGACAGGCCCGTCGCGTACGGTCAGGTCTATGCGAGCCTTTTGCGGCTGCTCAAGCACGGCCTCGTGACCGTGGATGCGATCGAGCCGGGCGACGGACCTGAGCGCAAGCGGTACGCGATTACCGAGGATGGCGTCGCGGACGTGGAGGCGTGGTTGGCTCAGCCGGAGAAGCCCGACTTGTACCTGCAGAGCACGCTTTATACAAAGGTCGTCCTGGCGCTGCGAAGCGGCCGCTCGGCGGTAGAGGTGCTTGACACCCAGCGTGCCGAGCATTTGCGGCTGATGCGCGAACTGACGCGGCGCAAGACCGTGGGTCGGTTGGCGGACCAACTGATCTGCGACCACGCCCTGTTCCATCTCGAAGCCGACCTTCGCTGGCTGGAGCTCACGGCTGCCCGGCTCGGACAACTCGGACGCGAGGTGGCAGCGTGAATCCCGCGACGCACACCCGTACGCAGCCCGCTGAGCCTGCGCCGGTGCGGCCGGCGCTGCTGAGCTGCCGTAACGTCGCCAAGCGGTTCGGCGGCACCGCCGCACTCCGTGACGCGTCAATGGATGTCGCCGTCGGCGAGATCCTTGCGGTGATGGGGCCGTCCGGGTCGGGGAAGTCGACGCTCCTGCACTGTGCTGCCGGGATCCTCACGCCTGACAGTGGCGAGGTGCTGTTCGACGGCAGCTCGATCGCTTCGCTGGGCGACGCGCGACGGAGCGAGCTTCGGCGGACCGCGTTCGGGTTCGTATTCCAGTTCGGTCGGCTCGTGCCCGAGTTGACGTGCGTCGAGAACGTGGCTCTGCCTTTGAGGTTGTCCGGTGCCGGTCGCCGGGACGCGACCCGGCAAGCGGTCAGCTGGCTCGCCCGCCTCGAGGTCGACGACGTCGCTGTGAAGATCCCAGGACAGGTGTCGGGCGGCCAGGCCCAGCGTGTCGCGGTCGCTCGGGCGCTCGTCACCGAGCCCCGGGTCGTGTTCGCCGACGAGCCGACCGGCGCGCTGGACTCGCTCAACGGGGAACGTGTGATGCAGTTGCTCACCTCCTCGGCCCGGGAGACGGGCGCGGCTGTCGTGTTGGTCACCCATGAGGCTCGCGTCGCCGCGTACGCCGATCGGGAGGTCGTCGTCCGCGACGGCTGCACACCTGGGCGCTGAATGCGGGGTAGGCTCGGTCAGCTCGGTTTCGGCATGCACCTCGCTGTTTCGGGTGGGACCAGCGCTCGTCTGCGTGCCGGCCTCACCGCGGTCGGGGTCGGCCTCGGCGTCATGTTGTTGCTCGGCGCCACAGCGGTTCCGCATATCGTTGATGCGCGGAGCGCCCGCGAGGACGCCCGAACGCCGGTGTTCGGCGACTCCGGAGGGAACGGCCTGCGGTGGCTGGCGACCGACACCGAGTTCCACGGCCACGAGATCGGCGGTGTCACGATTCAGCCATCGGACGCGCGGTCTCCGCGGCCGCCCGGGCTGGCACGATTCCCCGGACCCGGGCAGATGATCGTCTCGCCGGCGCTGGCGCAGCTGTTGCGAGCGCCCGGCGCAGTCGAGCTCGAGCGGCGGCTCGATGCCAGTGTCATCGGCACGATCGCCGATGCCGGGTTGACGGGACCAAGAGAGCTGCGGTTCTACCGCGGCAGTTCACAGCTGGCCGCGCGCGGTGTGCTCGCTGATGTCGTTGCGTTTGGCGCCGCACACAGTCAAGACCCCACAGTGCCCGTCCTGAAGCTGCTGATCGTGATGATGATCGTCGGCCTCTTGCTCCCGGTCGGGGTATTCGTCGCCACAGCCAGCCGATTCGGAAGCGAAGACCGGGACCGCCGGCTTGCGGCCCTGCGTCTGGTCGGCGCGGACCGTCTCGCCACCGCGCGGATCGCCGCGGGTGAGTCGCTGCTCGGGGCGCTCGCCGGTCTGATCCTTGGTGGGCTGTTGTTCTTGGCGCTCCGACCGGTGACCGGGCATATCAGCATTGCCGGCATCGACGTGTTCTCCGCGGACGTCCAGCCCGTGCCGGCATTGGCGGCACTTGTGGTCGTGCTCGTCCCGGCGTGCGCGGTGCTCGCGACGCTGATCGGGATGCGACGAGTCGTGGTGGAGCCGCTTGGGGTCACCCGCCGGGGTGAGGGATCCAGCCGAAAGCTGGCCTGGCGCTTGATCGCGCCCGTGTTGGGCTTCTTGATTCTTGCGACGTTCCTCGGTAACGGCCACGGCGTGGAGAGCACCGCTGGGCAACTTGAGTCTGCGGCCGGGGTCGTGCTCGTCCTGATCGGTGTCTCGACTTTGCTGCCCTGGTTGGTGGAAAACGTCGTCCGACGTGCGCCGGACGGGCCGCTGCCCTACCTGTTGGCGATCCGTCGGCTGCGCAGCGACGATGGCACGGCGGGCCGTGTCGTGGGCGCGATCGGCCTCGCCGTGGCAGGTGCGATCGCGCTGCAGATGCTGTTCAGCTCCGCGCAGACCGCCGGCCAGAACAGCCTGCGGGTGGGCGCCCTGAGTGGGATTACCCAGATCACCGCGCAGGTGCGCTCGAGCGACGGCGCCGCGGCCGCCGCGGCCCGGCTGCGCGCCGCGGCCGGCGTCGTCCAGGTGATCGCTGTCGCCGAGATCTCCCCGGCATCGGGCGCATTCGTCGCCGTTGCGTCCTGCGCGACCATCGCCGAGATCTCCGAGGCCGCAGGTCGATGCCGAAACGGCGACAGCTTCATCACCGATGGCGCCTCTTTGCGCGCGGGGGCGCTGATCAAGATGGCGCCCGGGATCCGCGCCCGCGTCCCCGGCGGCTCGCGCGAGCTCACCCTCACGGCGCTCGGCGCCGAGCTGTTCACCGCCCGGCTGCTGTTGACACCGGCGGCAGCAGCGCGCCAGCATCTCGAGGCAACCGGGCTGACCGCCCTCGCGTCCGTGCGCCCAGGCGCGTCCGGCGATCCCCTCCGTGACGCCGCTGCGGAGCTTGACCCACTCGCCGACGTCAGCGAAGTACTCCCCGTGGTCACCGACAACCTGCTCGTCACTCTTCGTCACATCCTGTTCGCAGGCGCGTTCGTGGTGCTGCTGACCATCGGCGCCAGCCTGCTCGTCTCCGCTGCCGAACAGCTGCGCGAACGGCGTTCGCTGCTTCCGGTGCTGGCGGCGTTCGGGACGCGACGCTCGACGATGGCTTGGGCGATGCTGTGGCAAGCGGCGGTCCCGGTGGCGCTCGGCCTAGCGCTCGCGATCGCGTTGGGCACCGCCCTCGGCGCGCTGCTGATGAAGATTGTCAGTCTCCCGATCAGCTTCGATTGGAGCGCGATTGCCCTGACGGTCGCGTCCGGTGCGGCCGTGATCGTCGCGGTGACCGCGGCGACGGTGCCGATGCTCTGGCGCACGATGGACCCGCGCGGACTGCGCGAGGAGTAGCGCGACGCGTTTCCCGTGATCGTGGAACGGCCTCGATCGTCGTCGGGATGCGCTTGCGTGCTCGTGCAATCTCTCGGTAGACGGTGGCGCGGCTGGCGGAGGAAGAGTTCAGCGATGTCCGCGATGACGGCGGCCAGAGCTTGTTCAAGACCCGGGCGTTTGCGGTTGCGGCCAGTCATCCCGTGGTCGAGGTAGAGACGGTCGTCGCTGACGCCGAGTTCCCGTGGCGTGTGGCGCTGGGCCGCAAGGTCCTGCTTGTCGGTCGAGCAGCGGGCGTAGCCGATCAGGAACCTGAATTTGACCGACTGTCGGCTTATCGACCGGCGGTTGACAGGGGACGAATCGTCTTGTAGGCTCGTTGTCGACCGATAGTCGATAAGGAGCTGAATGCCAGGCATCACAACCCACGCGCTAACTCGTTGGACGCTCGCCGGCCTGCTCACTGCGCTCGTCACGATCGGCGCGGCGCAGTTCGTGTTCTCGCTCGGGATGGGCCTGGCATGCAGCGAAGGGGGCGAGACAGTGGTCGGGTGCTACCAAGGCGCGACGATCCTTTCGATCGGATCACGAACGACGAACACCGCCCCCGGATATGACGCCGGGCACGTGCTCCAGATCCTTGGCTGGTTGACGGATCTGATCGGGATCGCCGTGGCGGCCTTCGGCGCGTTGCGATTCCGTCGTCTGAGCCGCAACCGGCGCCGGACGCTCGCCTATCTCGCGGCCGCCATGTTCGCCGTTTCGGCCGTGACCGCAATCGGCGGCTACTACATCCTCAGCCGCGCGCCCAACCGGGCCTGGTGCGCCACCAACGGCTTCGACGACTGCCAGCCCGACTGGAACTGAAACGGCCAAGGCCCCCAGGGGAGTGAGCGATGGTCGCGCCGTCGCTCAACTCACGCAGGGGATCGACCAGCGCCGCGGTCCAGGGTCCGCCGGCCGTCTCGTGCCGGGGGCGAACGGCCGGGTTTCGACGGCGCGACGACACGCTCGCGGCTCCGACCGGTCGCGTGTCGGGCCGACCGCGGGCCGGCTGGTTGGGTTCCTGCTTCTTAGGCTCGTCGGGCTCGTGCGCCCGAGCACGGACCAGCGGGACGCCAACCAGGCTCGGATCGATGGCATGGGACTCGATCCGACTTGACTCGTCCGGAATCCCTGGCGTTGCTTGCGCGCGGAGCGAGGCTTGCCAGCGCGACAGCGATCAGTGGCGCGACCCCCGGAGTGACGGATATGGTTGCTTGGTGGAGTTGCATTGGTGCAGGTCCCTGCTGTTGGCCGGGGCGCTCGCCGCCGGCGTCCTGTCTGCGTGTGTCGTCGGCGCGCGCGCCGGGGTGCCCCACCCGGTAACCGGGATCAGCCCGATCAAGGCTGGTGCCCGCCTGCCGGAGCCGCCCCCGGCCAACTGCGCGCCGACAAGGGGAACGCCGACCCCGGTCGTGCCCGAGAAGCCGACGGGGCTCCCGGCGATGCCCAGCGGGCTGATCGCCTATGCCATCTACCAGCCTCAGAAGCCGGGCAAGCCGGCCACACCGTCGTTCGCGCCGACGATCTTCAGCAGCGGGGATTTCGCCGGGGTCGATCTCGCGATCCAGTGGTGCAATCTCGAGCCGCGCCGCAACCGCTTCAACTGGGCACCGATCCAAACGGTCATGAACGAGGCCCGAGCGGCGGGCATGTTCGTGATCCTGGCCGTGATCCCGGGCTTCGAGTCGCCCCGATGGGTGTTGAAGGCGCCCGGTGTCCAGTACACCGAATCGAGCTTCTCCTACCACAGCGTGGTCACACCGGCACGCTTGCTTCCGCTCCCCTGGAATACCGCCTATCTCAACCTGTGGTACGGGTTCCTGCGCCATGCGGCCTCCGAGTTCCGAGGCGACGACAATTTCGTGATGCTCGAGGCCGGCGGCCCGACCTCGGTCTCGGACGAGATGTCGTTGCCCGATTGGACTGGCGGAACCGTTACGAGGCCGAGCGGCAACCCGGATTACGACCCGGCCCAGAAGGCGCTTGGCGGCTCGGATATCGCGATGTGGGAGGCGCTCGATTACGACCCGGCCACCTACGTCGCCGCGTGGGCGCGGACGTTCCACATGTACCGGAAGATCTTCCCGAACCAGTACATGTCGCTAGGCCTGATCGACGGGCTTCCGATCACCCGCACAACCGTCACGATCACCACCCCGACGCATCCGACCCCGACCCCTTCGACCACCACCCCGATCAAACTGTTCACCTTCTCGGAGGACAAGATCGACCCGAACGAGATCACCGCGACGCCGCTGGCGATCATCGCCGCCGGACGGAAATACGGGTCGAGCTTCGTGCTGCAGGCAGACGGTTTGGGCCCGAGCAGCGGCTCCGCCCCGACTTACTCCTACGTTCAGGGGAACTGCGGGTCGATCGACACGGGCTTTCAGACCCACGATCCGACGGTCGAACAGGGGTTGTCGGCAGCCGACCTGATGCCGGGGGTACAGGCCGGAGTCCGTTTCCTCGAGGTGTACGCGGTCACCGCCAAGGAGGGCCTGACGAAGAAGCCCAACGGCACGGTGCTGGGCGCGCTCACCTACGCGGACGGCGCCCTCAAAACCAACGCCGCGTATTGCCAGCCTCTGACGCTGACCGCGAGTCCGCAGACAGCCGCTCCAGGCACCCCCACGACGCTCGCCGCGACGTACGAGACGGGTCTCGTGAACGAACTGAGCTTCCGCTTCGGCGGGTTTGCGCCGCCGTTCGGCCCCTACCGGTTCACCGGCAGCTTCAACCTGATGCTCGGACCCGCGGCGCCGACTCCTACCTGTCAGGCAACGCCCGCGACGACCACGGCCCCGGCCTCGACGACCTGCACGACGACTGTCACGCCGCGCAAGTCGCTCACCTACAGGGCGACGATCGCCGTGGCCGGCACATCCTTCCCGGTACCGGTCGCGACGGCGAAGGTATCGATCGTTAGATGAACAGGCGGCGCGTGCGTCTCAGCCAGGGAACCCCCATCGAACGGATCGACTCGCGGCGCGGGCTGCTGCTTGTCGATCAAAGCATTCGCCCGGTGAGCTGGCGAGCGGTGGGGCGCGTTGTCGAACAGGGTCGCGCGGAGCTCTTCGATGCTTGGTCGTGCCTCTAGAGGCCGAGCTTACGCACGCCAGCTTCGTCGAGGCCGAGCGCGTGACCAACCTCGTGGCGGACGGTCTCGATGATCTTCGCACGTAGAAGCGTCTGGTCTTTGCCGAAGTCACGGGTGAGTGTGTCTCGGTAGATGACGATCTGGTCGGGCGCATCGTTGGCCTCCCCCCAGGGAAACCACTGGGCGACCTGACTGAGGTTCTTCGCACCGGGCACGAACATTCCATACGCATGGTGTGCGGCACCGTCATCGGAGACGGTGATCGCGACGCCGCGCAGCTGGTTCTCAACCTCGGCGGGCAGCGCGTCGAGCGCAGCACGCACGGCCGCCTCAAAGTCGGCCTCGGAATGGATCGGTACGTTAGCTGGAAGGTCTGGGCCGGGGTTCGCCTCGAGGGCTCGCTCGTCCTCATTCGCGAGACTGTCGACGCTGTCCTCGAGTGCCTCGAAGGACTTCTCGTCCATGTCTTTGACGTCTTCGTCTGAAGCACTCACCCGATCGCAGACTACAGACACGGCAGACGGGCCAGCGCCTCCTAACTCAAGGCGCTGCCAGGCACCGAGGCCCAAGAAGTGGAGCTCGCGGAAAGGGTGAGCACTGCTACTCGATGATGAGTACTTGCCTCGAGGGTCGAAGCGCACGCTGGACGATCGCTTTGGGCTAAGCCCGACAGCGCGTTCCGTTGAAGACCATCCAAGCGCTGTCCGCGCTCCACACCGGCGTCGAGATCCAGATCTTGGGCTGGCCCGCGACGAGCCGCACGGCGCCCGTTGCGACATCGATCAACGCGAGACCTCCGGGTGCGCCCACGCCACGGCCGGTCTCCACGCCGATCGCAAAGGTATGTCCGTCGGGCGAGAACGAGCCAAAAAGCTGGCTCCAGCGACCGCGGCCCGGGTCTCCAGCAACGATCACGCGCCCAGACTCAAGGTCAGTGAACCTCAAGACCGACACGTCGGATGAGGACTCGTAAGTCGCGATCATCGGCTCGTGGACGGCCATGACGTGACCGCGAGCCCCAACGGGTTGGCCTGTGCTCTCACCCCACGCGACGAGCACCGGCGCGTCGCTCACGCGGCTTCGCATCACGAGGCGCTGCGGGACCGCACCCTCCAGCCGTCTGCCGACTCGACGCGTCGGCGGCCGAATCTTGTCGGCCGCTACAAAGTCGCTCTCAGGCTGCGCCGGCGATCAGCAGGACTGAGGTGTCGCCAACGCGCTCGCCGGCACGACGCAGTCAAGATGAGGAAGCACGCCGACCTCGCGGTGAAAGGTGGTGCCAGACGGCCCGCGCTCCCGTGTCGGTGCCGGGAACACCTTCAGCGGTCGTAGGCACGGCCCCGCGGCAGGATGCGCTCGATGATGATCGCCCGCGCGGCGACGTCCAGCTCGACGATCACGCGCCAATCTCCGACCCGAAGACGGGACTCCGCACGGCCCTTCAGCCTTCGCACCTCGGCACTGCGCGGGTCGTCGGCGAGTCGCCCGATCGCGCTGAGCACCCGCTGCTTGACCTGTGGGTCGAGTCGTTCGAGATCCTTGTCGGCGCGCCGTTCGAACTCGACGGCCCACGGCTCTGCGGTCACGAACCGTCGTGCTTGCGCATGATCTCCGCGTACGAGATCCGCGGGACGCCAGCGGCTCGGTCGGCCTGCACCTCGGCGAGTGCGTCCTCATCGGCAGCTGTGAACGGCTCGTCGTCCTCTGGCGCATCGCGGAATGCCGCGATCACCGGATCCTCGCGTCGCTGCACGATGTATCGCAGCGCAGCGTCGGCCTCCTGATCCGAGAGCTCGTCGACGAGCTTATGCAGACGCTCCCTAGTCGTCACGTCAGCGATTCTAACGTCGGCGTCTGTCGACGAGCGGGCAAGTCGTCACATGGCCCTGATCGTCGCACCCGGGGTCGTCCTCGATCGATCCTGGCTCGGTAACTGCATATTGTGCGCTTTCTTGCGAGCGTGAACGCCGAACTCGCGCGGGGGTCTGGGGTAGCGGTCAATGCCGACCTTCGAGCTGCGCTCTTCGTGCCTCGAGCTCCTCCAGTCGTTTGCGCAGCTGAGCCATTTCCCGCGTCACTTCCCGCAGCTCGGTCTTCCCTTGCCAGCTGCGCAGATAGTCGTCGCCGAGCTCTTCGGCGATGTACGCCTCGAGCTGGCGTCTCAGCACGCGAATGTACGGGTGACCGTGGATCGCCCCTTCGCGATACTCGAGCTTGCCAGCGTTGATGCCCGTGACGATGAAATCCGGGTCGACCCCGTACTCCTTGCGGGCCGTCACCTCGCTCAGAGTCGCTCCCTTGCGCGACCATTCGCCGTATTCCGCCATGTCTCACAATGATCCCCGAGCGCGCGGTGTTGTGCATGTTCGCGACGTGGCCGCTTCGGGGTCGGCGCTGACGAGAGCACCCACCTCGCGAGGCGACTTCCTGAGCGGCGGAGCAGCCACGTAGGCGGTGCTGGCCCCACGCACTAACCCGATGCGGTTCACGTGACAAGACCGAGTGCGCGGAAGGCCCGGTCGTAGATGTCCCGGTTCCTTCCTCGCGTTGTAGTCCATCGTGTGCCCACCGGTTGCCGTGGCTTGCTCGGCTGCGGCGGTTTGACGGCGGCGTAGCGCGAGCAGTCTTCCGGGTGTGAGCGGAGCCAGTCGCGGAAGATTAGGTGCCGCTCGGCTTCGGCAGAGTTCGGCGAGAAGACGTGGAGGTTGCAGGCCGGCTTCTGGTGACGAAGACAGCGGTGCTCATACCACCAGGGCTCGCGAACCACGAGCTCAAATCCCTGCGGCTCGAGCGCTGGGACGTAGCTGCGCTCGTCACGTGAATCGGGGACCAGTGGTCGGGCCATGACCGATCCGGTGGGACCACCAGAACCTCGGTCGTCGGTCCCTGGCCAGCGACCCAGGTGCTCGCGCCGGGAGGTGGTGGAACGTCGTCGAAGGTCACGATGTCGCTCGCAGACAGCACCCCCGCAATGTGGCAAAGCCACCGGCGAGACCAGCCAACACCCTGCCAGCTTGGGAGGTGACTGCTCTGGCCGGCGATGGCCCGGAAGCGGCCACCGGCGTTCGCGGCCGCTGCAGCGGCATTGCGGTGGTCTCGCAGGTCGAGCGGTTTATGGCTTTCGGACCGGCGCGCCGGCGCGCGGCGTCTCAGAATCGGTCAATGGGCTTGGCTCAACGCGATAGCGCGGCGGGCCGGGCAGCAGAGTCGCTTCCCGGCCCGGCGCGGTTATGAGCGGTCAAGTCGACGGAGTTCTGCCTAACCGGTGGTCAGGTTCGACTGGAACGCGCTTGTGGGCGCACCTTGCGGACTCACGTTGGCGGCTGACGTCCCAGTAGTGGGACGCGAACTGCGCTAGCCGCTCTCGGGCGCTCGCGCTGAACCGATGATCGTCGGCTTCACGGTGGGCAGGCCGCGCGGCATCGTCCCTGCGTCGAGGCGCTCGACCACGAGCGGGGAGGCCCCGATCAGCTCGCCGGTGCGGCGGTTCGGATGACAGCCGCCGGCGAGGAAGCGGTGGGGAAGCTCGACGAGGTCCTGAACACGGCCAAGGCCCGATCCGTCGGCGGCGCGGACGTGCTCGAGGAACAGGAAGCGCCCACCGGGCCGGAGCACCCGGGCGATCTCATTCAGCGCCTGCGGCGGATCGGGGATCGTGCAGAAGACGTACGTGGCCACGACGGTGTCGAAGCTATGGTCCTCGAACGGGATCTGTTCGGCACCGGCCTGCAGCAGCTTCCAGGCGCCGACCGCGGGTGGGTCGGAATCGACCAGGTCCCGGAGGTGGCGCAGCATGTGCGGGCTCGGCTCGCTGATGAACAGCTCGTCGACCCGGCTGGTGTAGTGGGGAAGGTTCAGCCCGCTTCCCGCACCAAGCTCGAGCGTGCGTCCGCGCGCCTCCGCGAGCAGCTCGCGCCGCGTCTCGCGTTGCCCGGCACCCTCGGATCGGGCCATCATGCGGGGATAGACGAGCGCGAACAGCCGGTCGTTCAGCTCCAGAGGCATGCGCACGGGGCGCGACTCTACCGAGACCGAAGATGCCGTTCGGGCTAGGCGTGCCGGAGGTGGAGGTCGAACTCCATCGTCGCGTGGCTGGTGACGTTCACGAACCCGCCGACGCTCGGAGCCGTCATCCCGAACTCGCTCCAGGGGAAGGTCAGCGACCCGACGGCGTCGATCGCCGAATTCGACAGGCGCATCTGGACCGGGATCGTCAACCGGCGCGAGGTGCCGTGGATCACGAAGACCCCGGTCACCGGCACATCGATCACACCGCCGCCGAGCGCTGCGGCGGGAAGCCTGATCGGGTTTGAAAGCGCGAACGTCGCCTTCGGGTACGTCGCGCTCTGTAGGCCGATCGTCTGAATATGCTGATCGCGCATCGCCTCGTTGCTCTTGAGCGTGTTCACGGCGACCGTGAACGCGGCGGCCGTGATCGTGACGCGGTGACCTGATTCGGCGACGAGGACGTCGCCGGTGATCTCCGACGTGCGCCCGACAGCGTCGCTCTCGGCCGGGAGGAAGCCCAGCTTCTCCCGGACCCGGTAGCCGGCTTGCGACCCAGTGGCGACTGCCCAGTGGCCGGCGAGCGTGGTGGCGGGGCTGACCGGGGCGGCGGCGACCGTGGAGCTAAGGCTGAACGGCTTCGGGGAGGACGTCGGGAACAGCACGAAATAGATGAAGGCGAACCCGGCCAGCGCAACAACGAGGACAGTGCCGCCGATCGCAAGCCCCGCACCACGCTTCGTTCTCGGTCGTCCAAGCCTCATGCGGGGAGTCTCGCCTGCGTTCATAAGGTCCGCGTAGGACGGACCACACGTTCACTCGTCGGGCGCGGCTGCCTGCTCGGCAAGCTTGTCGCGCAGGTAAGCGGCCTTGTCGGCCCGCCGCTCGTGGGTATGGCGCTCCTCGGGGTCGTCCGCGCGATCGGCCTGATCACGTTCATCGCTCACGCGACGCTCCTGGGTTGCTTTCAGGCGCTCGATTTCCGGTTCATCGGGCACGGTGCCTCCGACCTTTGAGCCTCCGCTAGGTGTCCGGCTCGGCCTTGGCCTTCGCCTTGTCCTTGGTCTTCGGGGGCGACCGATAGGACGTGAAGTGGTTCACCGTGTCACGGTAGATGATGCTGGGCGTGCTGATGAGCCGGCGGACCTTCTGTCCGGTCTCCGGGTCAGTTTCGAGCGGCTCGTCGGAGAAAGACTGGCGCACCTCGATGACAGTCCCGTCTTCGCGCTCGTATTCATAGGTTGGCATGGCCACAATCTACAGGCATCGACCCTGACACCGCGCGCTTCGACCGGATGGTCAGAGGCCTACCGCGCCGCCTACGGCGCCGCCTACGGCGGGGTCGATCGGTCGCTCGACCGTCACCGGCCGGCGCTTCCTGGCGCGTTCGAACAGCGCGGTCACGCCGGGCGGCAGCCGCCCGTCGGTCGAGAGCCATGATCCCGCGAGAATCAGGAGCAGGCCCGCGACGGCTCCCGCGCCCGGTTGCTCGCCGAGGACGGCGACACCGAGCGCGACCGCGATGATCGGGTTGATGTAGGTGATCACTACCGCCCGCGCCGGCCCGATCTCGGAGATCAGCACGGCCATCAGGGAGAACGCGAGCGCGGTGCAAACCAATCCGAGCACCACCACAGCGCCGAGGGCGCCGGCCGAAGGCGAATGCGCCGGCCTGTCCAGAACTGCGACGGGGGCAAGTACCACGGCGGCGATCGCGAGGCTTGCGCCCATCGCGGCACGCGGGTCGAGATCGGCGAGATGGCGCTTGTAGATCATCGGCCCGGCTGCGTAGCCGAGGGCGGCGATCATCACCGCGAAGGCGCCGATCAGCGTGTGCAGATCCCCGGCCGCATCGACGCCGACGAGCACGATCACACCGAGTAGGCCCGTGCACAGCCCGACCAGCCGTGTTCCGCTCGCTCGCTCGGCTCGATCGAAGCGCAACGCAAGCAGAGCGACGTTCAGCGGAACCGTTGCGATGATGATCGCCGCGAGCGAGGAGGAGATGCGCTGCTCCCCAGCGGCGATCAGCGGGAACGGGATCGAGACCTCGAGCACGGCGTAGGCGGCCAGCCAGCGCCAACGACGGCGCAGGCCGCGCAGAGAGCCAGACCGGCGTGCCAATCCGAGCAGCACGATCGCTGCCAGGGTCACCCGGCCCCATGCCAGCAACCCCGGGGTCACCCCGCCGTCAACGGCGATCTTGATGAACAGATATGGAATGCCCCACAGCGTCGAAACGGCGGCGAAGATCATCCACGCGCGGGTGCTCATGACTCAGCGTCACGATACCGGCCGCCTCGCCGTCGAGCCCACTAGCTTGGCGGTGCGATCTCGAGCAGCGATCCGATCGCGAGCAGCTCCCTGATCACCGGCTCGCGATCGGGCCGTGGGTCGGTCGAGAGCCAGTCGATCAGAAGGCCGTCGGTGGCGCCGACAAGAGCGACCGCGGTCAGGCGGTAATCGCGCTTGGGGAGCCTGCCCGCCTCGACGAGCGCGTTGATCTGGTCTTCGACGAAACCGGCGTAGAAGCGCAGCATGTCGCGCCGCCGCTGTTCGAGACGGGGGCTGACGCCGACGATCTCGAAGTAATTAACTTGGGCGCCGCGCTCGTCGGCGAGTTGCGCGTCTGCGAACGCCCGCAGTCCTGCCTCCAGCCGCGCCAGCGGATCGAGCGGAGCCGCCGCGACGCTCGCGCGCACGGCGTCGGTGACCGCCTCCATGTGGCGGTCGTAGGTCGCCATCAGGAGCTCCTCGCGGCTGCCGAACTGCTCATAGAAGTATCGGGGGTTGAGCTGTGACGCTGCGCAGAGCGCCTCGATCGTCGTGTCGGCGTAACCCTGGGTTCCGAACAGCTCAAGCCCGGCGTCGAGCAGCCGCTCACGCCGCTCGGCACGGCGCTCCTCGCTTGTCCGGCCAGCGTAGCGGCGTCCGCTTTCGACCACGGCCAAAGCTTATCTGATAAGACGCCTTGACAGATTGATCCGGGCCGCAGATACTTGCGCGATGTTCAATCTGATCCTCTACGCGATCCCGTTCTTCGTCGCGCTGCTCGCGGTCGAGTGGATCTCGTTCCGCCACGCCGGAGATGGCGTCCAGGAGCTGAAGGGATACGACACCAAGGACACCGCCACCAGCCTCAGCATGGGCCTGGGCAACGTCGTGATCAACACCGGCTGGAAGGTTGCCGTCCTCGCCGTTTACGCCGGCATCTATGAGCTGACGCCGCTGCGGATCCCGAGTGGTGCGTGGTGGGCCTGGGTGCTGCTGTTCTTCGCCGACGATCTCGCCTACTACTGGTTTCACCGCGTCAGCCACGAGGTGCGCGTGTTCTGGGCGAGCCATGTCGTTCACCACTCGAGCCAGCACTACAACCTCTCCACCGCGCTGCGCCAGACGTGGGTGCCGATGACGTCGTTCATGTTCTGGATCCCGCTCGCGCTGATCGGCATGCCGCCGTGGATGATCATCCTCGAGCAGTCGATCAGCCTGACCTTCCAGTTCTTCATCCACACAGAACGCGTCGGCCGCCTGCCGTGGCCGATCGAGGCGGTGATCAACACGCCGTCACACCATCGCGCCCATCACGGCGCCAACGAGATCTATCTGGACCGCAACTACGGCGGCATCATGATCATCTGGGACCGGCTGTTCGGAACGTTTCAGGCCGAGACCGAGCGCGTTCGCTACGGCCTGACGAAGAACATCGATACCCACGTCCCGACCAGCGTGGCGTTCCACGAGTACGCGGCGATCGTGCGAGACGTGCGACGCGCCCGCGGCTGGCGCGAGCGCGCCGGGTACGTGTTCGGCGGGCCGGGGTGGGAACCCGCTCCAGCGTCAGCCAGGGAGGATTCGCGAGGCGATGTCATATGGGTAGACGTACACCCGTAAGCGCCCGATGGTGGTGCTGGCGAGCGGTGGGCCCAGGGCGGCCGGCCTGCTGACATCGGGAAACAGCGGGTCAAGTATGAGGAGGCTTCGAACGTGTGGCCTCGGCGTGTACCAGCTGGAGAGTTCTATGGCGGGGAACTGGCACAGCGGGGAGGGCGGGGCTGCACACCCGGCGACAGGGAAGATGTCGGTCTTGAAGTCCGTCTGCCAGGTAAGCGTCACGGCGTCCCAGTAGTCGGCGTAGCCGTACGTCACGTGCTCCGAGCGGGCGAATCGGGCCAGCGCGCCGGCCATGGTGGGATCCGGGCTGCTCGACGGGAGCAGCGGCTCGAAGTGCAGCCGGTAGTTCGCCGCTACCGCGAACGCGCAGACCGCCCCGACGACCACCAGTTTCCATGTGCTGCCGCGCAGCAACAGCACTGGTAGGAGTGCGGCCAGCGCGACGTAACCACCGAGCAGGTAGCCGGCTGTTGAGACAATGTCGGCCGGACTCCCGAGCAGAAAAGCGCAGATCGATAGGAGCAGTGACACGGACCAGAACGCCATGTAGACGGATCGTGCGTCAACCGCAGCCTCGCCGCCGAACGACCGCGGCCCTGCGGCGGTGACCCGCCGCTTGATGTCGAGCAACACGACGCCGAGCGCCACTAGCACGAGCGATCCGCTCACGAACGTGGCCACAGCCGGAACGCTGGTGGCGGGCATCCCGAAGAAATCGCCGCCCCCCAGGCCGGTGAAAGCCTGGAGGAACGTGCCCGTGTTCCGCGCCAGCTGTGCCGGCGTCGCAAAGCTCAGCAGCGTATTGGCCGCCGGCGGATAGGCGCCGATCCCATTCGCGCTCATGGCATGCGCGAACACGGCGCCGCCGATCAGTGTCACCGCGGCGGTTCCGAGGCCAAAAGCGGCGATCCGCTCTGACGCGGGCCTTGGGCCCCGCCACGCGGTGAGCAGCGTGACCCCGACGAACGGCACCAGACCCCAGACCAGGAACAATCGGTCGCCGGCGGCCGGTAGCGCGCTGAAGAGCCCGAGCACAGTTGCCGCGAGTGATAGGTTGACCCACGAAAGCGAGTGCGCTCGGGGTGCGAGCCAGACAAGGGCCGCCCCGAGGACAACGGCGTGGACCGCCGCGCTACCGTGTGCGCCCCAGCTGAAGAAGTCAAGCAGCCCGAGGTCACCCAGACAGACGAGTGCAGACCCAACGATGGCCGCCGACCACAGTCCGAACACGCGCGCGACGGACCACAGCAGCACCGACAAGCCCCCGACGCTGAACAGCGCGGGCGCGAGGTACCAAAGCTGACGGTGGAGCGGCAGTCCCCGAGTCAGGAGCAGGGCAAGAAACTCCTCGTAATAGGCATGATCGCCGAGGATCGTGTGACTACCGGCCGGAGCGTGCGCGAGGAGTTGCGCGAGGACCGGGGCTGCGGCGTAATCGCTGCTCTGGTAGATCGCCGTCAGGATTGTGTGCAAGTCGCTGAACACGCCGAGCACGTACAAGCCTGAAAACAACATCGGCAGCCACCACCACCAGGCAGCCGAAGGGCGCGCCAAGGTGCCGAGTCGCGGCCTCGAGCTAAGAACGGACGGTGGGCGGGCATCGTCCCCGGTCGGGACCATCGGCCGCGAGTCTACATCCGGTAGACGCCGACGCTCAGCGACCGGCGCGCGTGAACTGCTGGGCCAGCGCTCGGACCTCCTCGACCAGCTCAGGCGGCTCGTGCACTTCGAAGTCGACGCCGAGCAGCGCGATGCGCAGTGCCAGCCACCGGACGTCGTCGTCGCCAGTCCTGTACTCGCAGGTGTGCGCGTCGATCGGCGCGATCGTGCCCCAGCGCGCCGGGGCTCGGCTCGCGATCTCCGCGGCCGCGACGTGGAGAGTGACCCGGGCCTCGAATCGGTTCGGCGCACCGGCGATGCTCTGCTCGACGTAGGCGGCCGCATCCTTGGTCGGAAGGATGCGCGCAGTGAAGCGCACGCCCGTCGACGCCGGATTGGTCAGGCGGTCGAGGCGGAAGGTGCGCCAGTCCTGGCGACGGCGATCCCAGGCGACGAGATACCAGCGGCGACCGTGGTTGACGAGCGAGTGGGGCTCGACCTCACGGCGGCTGCCGGTGCCGTCACGGGCGCGGTAGCCGAAGCGAAGGCATTCGGAGTCGCGGCAGGCGGTGGCGATCGCGGTCAGGTGCTGCGGGTCGACCGTCGGGCCGGAGACCGGGAGCGTGAACGTCGCCGAGCTGAGCGCACTCACGCGGCGACGCAGGTGCGCGGGCAGGACCTGTTCGAGCTTGACGAGGGCGCGGAGGGCGGCCTCGTCGATCCCGCTAACCGAGGCGCCGGCGGCGGTGCGGAGCCCGACCGCGATCGCGATCGCCTCCTCGTCATCGAGCAGCAGCGGCGGCATCGCGGTTCCGGCTCGGAGCCGGTAGCCACCGGCGGGGCCGCTGAGCGACGCCACCGGGTAGCCGAGCTGGCGCAGCCGCTCGATGTCGCGCCGGATCGTCCGGCCGGACACCTCGAGCCGCTCGGCCAGCTCGTTGCCCGGCCAGTCGCGGCGTCCCTGAAGCAGGGAGAGCAGTTCAAGCAGTCGGCTCGAGGTCTCGTACATCGCGGTTCATAGTCACGACAATTGAGGACGGATCCTGACCTAAACCATGTCTATCGTTGGTCCGGATGTCAACAAGCCAGAAGGGACCAGCAATGCTTGAGCGAGACGGATACATCGAGGGTGTTCCATGTTGGGTCGACACTAGTCAGCCCGATCCGGAGTCCGCAGTCGCCTTCTACAGCGGCCTCTTCGGATGGGAGCTCGAGGACTCGATGCCGCCGGACGCGCCCGGCCATTACTTCGCCGCTCGCCTCCGCGGCGGCGACGTGGCCGCCGTCGCGTCACTGCCAGAGGGGGCGCCCCAGCTCGCCGTATGGAATACGTACGTCTGGGTGGAGAGCGCCGACGAGACCGCCGCGAAGGTGCGCGATGCGGGCGGTCGTGTCCTGAGCGACCCGTTCGACGTGATGGAGGCAGGCCGGATGGCGGTGTGCGCGGATCCCGAAGGGGCTGTGTTCTGCCTCTGGCAGGCGAACCGGCACAAGGGCGCACAGATCGTCAACGAGCCCGGCTCGCTGACCTTCAACACGCTGTGCACCCGCGACGCGCAGGCCGCGGCGGCGTTCTACGGCTCGGTGTTCGGCTGGGAGGCACTCGACGTCGGAGGTGGCGCCCAGATGTGGCGGCTCCCGGGGTATGGCGAGTTCCTCGAGCAGCGCGATCCCGGGCTGCGCGAGCGGATGTCCGAGGGCGGTGCGCCGGAGGGCTTCGCGGACGTGGTCGCTGCGCTGGGTCCGATCGCGGACGACCAACCCGACGCCGGCGCGTACTGGAGCGTGACATTCGCGGTCGACGATGCGGATGCGACGGCCGAGCGAGCCGTGGAGCTGGGCGGCAGGGTGGACGTGGCCCCGTTCGATGCCCCGTGGGTCAGGATGACCGTCATCACCGATCCGCAGGGCGCCACGTTCACGGCAAGCAAGTTCGTTCCGGAGAACAGGGACCTCGCCGGCCAGACCGAATCGGCGGCGAGCGCGGCCTAGCCCGGCGCGTCGGCGGTAACCGGCACAGAAAAGCACCACGCGAGGCGGGCGCCCGCCGCCCGCCTCGCGCTCCGCCGCTACCATGGACCGTTCGGATACTGGGGCGACCTGCTTGTGTCCGCGGGCCGCCGATGCGGCTCGACCATCCAGACAGGAGCTGTGAGCTCATGTGCGGCATCGTCGGCTACGTTGGTCCCCGCTCCGTCCGCCCGCTGCTGCTGGCCGGGCTCGAGAAGCTCGAATATCGTGGCTACGACAGCGCCGGCATCTCGGTCCTCCACGGTGACCGGATCGAGGCCGTGCGTGCCGTCGGCAACCTGAGCCGGCTTCGTCTCGCGCTCGACGCGCGGGACGCAGCGCCCGCTGCGGAGGCCGTCGCCGAGAATGGCGCGCCCGGGACGGGGATCGGCCACACGCGGTGGGCGACGCATGGGCGCGTCACCGAGCAGAACGCCCACCCGCATTTCGACACCACCGACCGTGTCCACATCGTCGTCAACGGGATCGTCGAGAACTACCTGGCGCTCAAGGACGGGCTCGAGCAGGATGGGGCTGTGTTCACCTCCGAGACGGATGCGGAGGTGATCGCCCACCTCGTCGCCCGTCATAACGACGGCGACCTCGTCGAGGCCGTCCGCGGCGCTTACGCCGAGCTCCGCGGTCACTACGCATTCATCGCGATGAGCGCCGACGAGCCGGGCCTGATCGTCGGCGCGCGCAAGGAGTGCCCTCTGATCATCGGTCGCGGAGACGGTGAGCAGTTCATCGCCTCTGCGGTCCCGGCATTCCTGCGCGACACCCGCCTGGTCCAGTACATCAACGACGACGAGCTGGTCGTGCTGCGACCCGACGGGGTTGAGTTTCTGACCGCCCAGGGGGATCCGCTGCATCGGGAGATCGTGGAGATCGACTGGGACGCCGACACGGCCGAGAAGCAGGGCTACGAGACGTTCATGCTGAAGGAGATCCACGAGCAGGCCGATGCGGTCGCGGAGACGATCGGTGAGCGCGCGGCGCGCGCGGACGGGATCGATCTCGGCGACCTGGGCGCGATCGACGATGAGTTCATGCGTGGGGTGCGGCGGATCGTGGTGGTTGCGTGCGGCACGTCGTACCACGCCGGTCTGATCGGCCGCTACGCGATCGAGAGCTGGGCGCGGGTGCCGGTCGAGGTCGACGTCGCATCCGAATACCGCTATCGCAGCCCGGTGATCGGCCCCGGAGACCTGGTGGTCGGTATCTCACAGTCCGGTGAGACCGCGGACACGCTAGCCGCGATGCGAACCGCGCGGGCGCGCGGCGCGAAGGTGCTCGCGGTCACGAACCTGATGGGATCGCAAGCGACTCGCGACGCCGACGGCGTCCTCTACACGCGTGCCGGGCTCGAGATCGGGGTCGCGGCGACGAAGACGTTCGTCTGCCAGGTCGCGGCCATGTATCTGCTCGCGCTCAGGCTCGCGGAGCTCCGCGGCACGCTCGATCGCGACGTGCTCGAGCGCACCATCACCGAGCTCAAGCGGCTACCGCATGCGATCGCCGAGATGGTGGAGCACGGGCTCACGGAGGTCGAGCCGATCGCGGAGAAGCATTACCGCGCCGACTTCTTCCTCTATCTCGGACGCCACGTCGGCCTGCCGGTGGCGCTCGAGGGCGCGCTCAAGCTCAAGGAGATCTCCTACATCGCCACCGACGCGTACGCCGCCGGTGAGATGAAGCACGGTCCGATCGCGCTGCTCGATGAGAACACGCCGGTCGTCGTCGTCGCCACCGACTCACCGGTGCTCGAGAAGGTGGTCTCGAACATGCAGGAGGTGCGGGTGCGCGGTGCCAATGTGATCGCCGTCGTGACCGCCGGCAATGACGAGATCAAGCGTCACGCCGACTCCGTGATCGAGATCCCGGCGACCGACTGGATGCTCTCTCCACTGCTGGCCGTGATCCCGCTGCAGCTGCTGGCATATGAGATCGCCCGCAAGCGCGGGCTGAACGTCGACCAGCCGCGCAACCTCGCAAAGACCGTCACGGTCGAATGAACGCGCCGATGTCCGTCGGGGTCGACCTGCTGGAGATCGAGCGCCTCGAGCAGGCACTGGCACGGCGCCCACGGCTCGCCGAGCGCCTGTTCACCGACGCCGAGCGCGCATATGCGGCAAGCCGCGCTCGCCCGGGTCAGCACCTCGCCGCACGCTTCTGCGCAAAGGAGGCGGTAGCGAAGGCGCTCGGCCTGAAGGCCTGGGAGTTCCGCGACGTCGAGGTGCTGGGTGGCGACGGGCCTCCGCAGGTGCGGCTCCACGGAGCCGCGGCGAAGCGCGCGGCCGAGCTCGGGGTCGAGGTTCGCGTCTCGCTCACTCACACGCGGCGGGACGCGGCAGCCGTCGCGATCCTGGCGTGACCGAGATGCGGGGCAGCGAATGAGCCCGCTGGTGACCGGATAGCTCGTAAGGTGCGCTGATGAGGTTGCCAGAGTGGCTCGAGCCACTTCCCGACGCTGCTGAGCAGCGCGCGCTCGACGGGTGGGCGATCGGCGAGCTCGGGATCCCCGGCCTCGATTTGATGGAGCGCGCCGGGGCCGGGCTCGCCGCTCTCGTGGGCGAGCTCGCCGGCGTAGGGCGGATCGCCGTCGTGTGCGGGAAGGGCAACAACGGCGGCGATGGGCTGGTCGCCGCGCGCGTCCTGCGCGAGCGCGGCCGCGAGGTCGACGTACTGATACTCGGCGCCGCCGACGAGTACCAGGGCGATGCCCTCGCGAACCTCGAGCGCCTCCCGGGCCCCGCGCCGGTGGCGTTTGCGCCGGAGCGCCTGGCAGGTGCCGCGGCGATCGTCGATGCGATCCTCGGGACGGGGTTCGCGGGCGAGCCGCGCGAGCCCGCCGCCGGCGCGATCGAGGCGATCAACGCCGAGCGGGACCGTTCGGTGGTGCTCGCCTGCGACATCCCGAGCGGCGTCGACGGCTCGACCGGCGTGATCGCGGGCGCGGCGGTGCGGGCGCACGCGACGGTGACGTTCCAGGCCGCCAAGCCCGGCCTCTGGATCGCTCCCGGCAAGCAGCACGCGGGCGATGTTCGCGTGATCGACATCGGCATCCCCGCGGGTGGGCCCGCCGCGCCCCGGATCGGGCTGATCGGCGACGACGTCCTCGATGGCCTCCCGCGGCGCGGGGCGCAGTCAACGAAGTTCGCGGCCGGCAGCGTGCTCGTCTGCGGCGGGTCACCGGGCCTCACCGGTGCCCCGTGCATGTGCTCAGAAGCGGCGATGCGAGCGGGCGCGGGATACGTGACGGCCTGCGTCCCGGCGACGCTGCACGCGATCTTCGAAACGCGCCTACTCGAGGTGATGACGGTGCCGCTCAGGGACACCGCGGGTGCGCTTCACCCGATGGCGGTGCGTGAGGCGGTTGAGCGAGCTGCGCGAGTGGACTCGGTGGTGCTCGGCCCGGGCCTCGGGCGCGACCCGGGCACGGTGCGTTTCGCGCGCGGGCTCGCGAGCGCGGTCGAGCGGCCGCTGCTGCTCGACGCAGACGGGCTGAACGCCCACGCCGGAGAGCTTGACGCGCTCGCCGACCGCAAAGCGGCCACGGTGCTGACACCCCACGCCGGCGAGCTCGGGCGGCTGCTCGGGATCGAGAGCCAGGCGGTGCAGGCCCGCCGGCTCGAGTGCGCGCGGCGCGCGGCCGCGGAGGCGAAGGCGGTCGTGGTCCTGAAAGGAGACGACACGCTCGTCGCCCAGCCCGACGGCCGCGTTGCGGTCAGCCGGGGCGGGGCTCCAGCGCTCGCCACCGCAGGAACCGGGGACGTACTCTCCGGCGTGATCGGCGCCTTCCTGTCAAAGCGCATGGATCCGTTCCATGCGGCATGCGCCGGAGTGTTCGTTCATGTGCTGGCCGGACGCCAGGCGGCGGCGACGATCGGCGCCGAGGGCGTGATCGCAAGCGACGTGATCGAGGCGCTGCCGCGGGCGATACGCTGAGCGGCATGCTGCGCGCGCTCGCCCGGGTGAACGTGGCGGCGATCGAGCGAAACGCGGCTCGCATGCGCCGGGAGCTCGATCCGCGGGTCCTGCTCTGCGCCGTCGTCAAGGCCGATGGATATGGGCACGGCGCCGTGCCCGCGGCTCGCGCTGCGCTGGCCGGTGGCGCGAGCTGGCTGGCGGTTGCCACGGCCGAGGAGGCTGCGGAGCTCCGGGCGGCCGGGATCGGTACGAGGATCCTCGTGCTCGGGGCGATCAGCCTGGAGGAGCTGCCGGTCGCGCTCGGTGCCGGCGCCGACGTCGTCGCCTGGAGCGAGCAGTTCGTCTCGGCGCTCGCTGCGGGCGAGGGTCCGGTCCGCGTTCACGTCAAGCTCGACACGGGCATGGGACGTCTCGGCACGCGCGTGCGGGCGGAGGCGATCGCACTCGCCGAGCGTGTTCACGCCGAGCCATCGCTCGAGCTCGCCGGCGCGATGACGCACTTTGCAACGGCGGATGGCGATCTCGAGTTCATGCGGGTGCAGCTGTCGTGCTTCGCCCCGTTCGTGGCCGAGCTGCGCCGCCTGCTGCCGGGCATCACCGTCCACGCGGCGAACAGCGCGGCGGTCCTCGGCGAGCCGGAGTCCCACTTCGACCTAGTCCGCTGTGGCATCGCGCTCTACGGCCTTGACCCGATGAACGAGCGCGCGGACATTCGCGGCCTCGAGCCGGCGCTCGAGCTGACCTCCTACGTGGCCGCGGTCAAGGCGGCGGCGCCGGGCCAGAGCGCCGGATACGGGAGGCGGTTCGTGACCGATCGGGAAACCTGTCTGGCGACGCTGCCGATCGGCTACGCGGACGGTGTCCGCCGGGCGTTCACGAACAACCTGGATGTGCTCATCGACGGACGGCGTCATGCGGTGGTCGGTGCCGTCAGCATGGACAACATCACCGTCGAAGTCGCGCCGGGCGAGCCCGTGCAGGCGGGCGCGCGGGCGACGATCATCGGCACCGACGGCGCGGAGCGCCAGAGCGCGGAGGAGCTGGCGAACAGGATCGGGACGATCAACTACGAGATCGTCTGCGGCATCTCGAGGCGTGTGCCGCGTGCCTACCATCGCGATGGCGGCCCCGTGTGACCGAACCGCGCGCCGCCGGGCGAGCCCCGGCCAATCCGATCGGAGTGCTGCGGCGCCTGCTGTCGGGGGTGGACGCATGGCTGGTCGGCGGGTCGGTGCGCGACGGTCTGCTCGGGCGGCCGACGATCGACTCCGACGTCGCAGTCGCGGGCGACACGGAAGCGAGCGCGCGGGCGCTGGCGCGCCGGATGGGTGCGCCGGCGTTCCCGCTGTCGGAGGCGTTCGGCGCCTGGCGCGTGATCGCGCGTGATCGCTCGTGGCAGGTCGACTTCGCGCCGCTGGGCGGCGCGACGATCGAGTCCGATCTCGCCAAGCGCGACTTCACGATCAACGCGATCGCCGAGCCGCTGGCCGGCGGCGAGCTGGTCGACCCGTTCGGCGGGCGGATCGACCTCGAAGCCCGGCGGCTGAGGATGGTCTCCGCGGAGGCGTTCACGGCAGATCCGCTACGGACCTTGCGCCTGCCGCGCCTCGCCGCCGAACTCGAGCTCGAGGTCGACCTTGCGACCGCTCAGTCGGCGCGCAGCTGCGCGCCGGCGCTGGCCGACGTTGCGGCAGAGCGGATCTTCGCCGAGCTGAAACGGATCGTCTCCAGTGTGCGCGCGGTCCGGGGGCTGGAGCTGATGCTCGAGCTCGGTGTCACCCATGCGGTCCTGCCTGAGCTGGCCGACCTGCAGCGCGTGAAGCAGAGCGCGTACCACCACCTCGACGTGTACGACCACACGATGGCAACGCTCGCCGAGACGATTGCGCTCGAGCGCTCCGGCTCCGGGTCCGGGTCCGGCGAGGATCTCCTCGGGGAGTACGCGCGGGGGGCGCGCGCGGTGCTCGCCGAGCCGCTCGCAGATGAGCTGACGCGCGGTCAGGCGCTTCGGTTCGGCGCCCTCTTTCACGATCTTGCCAAGCCGCAGACGCGGACCTTGAGCGCCGAGGGCCGGGTGCTGTTCATCGGGCACGATGTCGCCGGAGCGGAGCTCGCCCGCGAGGTACTCGGCCGGCTGCGCGCGAGCGAGCGCCTGCGCGCGCATGTCGCGGCGCTGACGCAGCAGCACCTACGCCTGGGTTTCCTCGTACACGAGACGCCGCTGACGCGGCGGGCCGTCTACCGCTACCTGCGCGCGTGCGAACCGGTCGAGGTCGATGTGACGATGCTCTCGATCGCCGACCGGCTGGCCACCCGCGGGGCCCGGTCAGAGCAGGCGATCGCAAGCCACCTCGAGCTCGCCCGCGAACTGCTGGGGGAGGCGCTCCGCTGGCGCGCCGGGCGCCCGGCACCGATCCTGCGCGGGGACGAACTCGCCCGCCAACTGGGCATCAGGCCAGGACCCGAGCTTGGGTTCCTGCTCGGCGAGCTCGAGGAGGCGGCATTCGCAGGCGAGGTGTCCACACCGGACGAGGCGGTCGCGCTCGCACGCGAGCTGGTCGGACGGCTCGGCGGCGGCGGCGGCGGATAAGGTGCGTGACGGGGTGTTTGTCGGCGTGTGGGGTGCCCGGGACTGAACCAGGGTTGGGTCGCCCCGGACCTGATGCGAGTTAAGCCGGTATAAGCGGCTTAAGTCGCACCACGTCCCCGATACCGCGGTGCCAGCACTTCAGGTCGACGCGAGCGAACCACCCTCCCCGACTCGGCGGATCGAGGCTAAGCTGCCGATGGTGGATCCGGACTGCGTGTTCTGCAAGATCATCGCCGGCGAGCTGCCCGGGCAGATCGTCGCGCAGGACGACCTCACGGTGTCGTTCATGGACATCAGTCCCGCCACCCGAGGGCACGCACTGGTGGTGCCCCGCCGTCACGTCAAGGATCTGCTCGAGATCGAAGCCGAAGACCTGTCGGCAGTCATCCTCGCCGCCCAGCGGCTGGCGGCCCGGGCGAGCGATCGCCTGCACGCGGACGGCGTGAACCTGATCAACAGCTGTGGTCGGGCGGCGTGGCAGACCGTGTTCCACTTCCACGTCCACGTGATCCCCCGCTACGAGGGGGACCCCCTACGCCTCCCCTGGCAACCGGCGCCCGGTTCTCAAGAGGAGATCGCCGCCGCCGCCGCGGAGCTCCGGGAGTGACGGACGATGGCGTTGTCCGCGTCGAGCGCGACGGTGGGCTTGCGGTCGTTACGTTCGACTCGCCGCCGCTGAACCTGTTCGACGCCGGGCTGCGTTCGGGGCTGATCGCTGCGCTGGAGGAGCTCGAGTCGCGGCCGGCGCGCGGTGTGCTGTTCCGGGCCGAGGGCCGGGTCGTGAGCGGCGGCGTGGATGTCGCCATGTTTGCGGCGCAGGACGGCCCGGAGGCAGCGACCGAGTTGTTCGACGGGCTGGTGTCGCTGAGCAGGAGGGTCGAGCGGCTGGCGTGCCCGACCGTGTTCGCGGCGCATTCGCTGTGCCTCACCTGGGCGTTCGAGCTGGCACTCGCGTGTGATCTGATCGTGGCGGCCGAGTCGGCCCGGTTCGGCCTGGTGGAGACTGTTGTCGGCCTGACGCCGGCGATCGGAGGCACGCAGCGGCTGGCCGAGCGCGCCGGCACGGGCCGTGCCAAGGAGCTCGTGATGACGGGCGTCCCGTACGACGCCGCGACACTGGAGCGCTGGAACGTGGTCAACCGGGTGCTGCCGGACGGGGGCTTCGATGCCTCCGCGCGCGCGCTGGCGGCCCGGCTCGCGAGCGGGCCGACGCTCGCTCACGCCGCGACCAAACTGGTTCTGCGCGCGTACCTGGACGGAGGCGTCGACGGCGCCGACGAAGCCGCCGGCCGGATCGCGGGTGGACTGTTCGCTTCCGAGGATCTGCAGAACGCGGTGCGCTCGTTCCTCACGCTCGGCCCGGGCAAAGCGAGCTTCGAGGGGCGCTGAACGGCGTGAGGCGGCCCGGGATGGATCCCGGGCCGGTCAGGCCCGGCTGGGGGCCGGCACTCGGTCACCTTTGACGTTTGCTACTTTTCGCGCGGACCGGGGCCGCTCATCCCCGGATCGATCGTGGTACGGCATCTAAGGGGAGCTAATGGCAACTGGCACTGTCAAGTGGTTCAGCGACGACAAGGGCTTCGGCTTCATCACGCCCGACGACGGCGGGCGGGACCTGTTCGTCCATTTCAGCGGCATCTCCGGCGACGGCTTCCGGTCGCTGGCGGAGGGCGCCAAGGTCTCTTACGAGGAGGAGGAGGGTCCGAAGGGACCCAAGGCCGTTAGCGTGAGCAAGCTATAGGCGGGGCCCTCACGCACGGCCCGGCGAGGGGGCCGGACTCGGCCGGTGGCGGCCGCGGTCGTGGTCGATCGCTTGCGCGGCGAGACTTCGACCGCTGCGTGGTGTTGAATGCTGATATGAAACGATTTCTCGTGGCGACCGGGGCGACAGTCGCTGCCGTGCTGACGCTCGGGGCCGCCCCCTCATTTGCGGAGAGCATCGAGCTTGGTGCGACCTCCACGCCGTTGGCAAAGCCGACCTGTCCGGCGACCGGCAGCTGTCCGATCATCCTGACCGAGACGACCGCGCTCGAGGTGCTGAGCAACGGCGCCGCATATCCGACGACGGCGCTGTACAACGGCAGAATCGTCGCATTCAGCGTGACGCCGGCGGCGGTCACCCCAGCCGACATCAACGGCACCACGGCGACCAAGACCACGCCTGCCCAGCCGGGCCTAAACGCCACCTACGGCGGCCCGTCCGAGGTCGCGATCACGGTCATGAAGCCGTCGAGCACAAAGGTCGCTCCCGGACTGCGGATCTACAAAGTCGTTGCCGAGAGTCCGCTGTTCAAGCTGCAGCCCTATTTCGGTCACCTCGTGGAGTTCGTCCTCGATCAGACGCTGCCGATCGCGAAGGGCGACGTCGTCGGACTGACCGTGCCGACGTGGGCGCCGCTGCTGGCGGTCGACCTCACCAAGACTGAGTTTGGGTGGCGAGCCAGCCGAAGCGGCGGCTGCCTGGACTACACGACGCAGTCGGCTCAGCTCATGCTCGGGATCGGCACGATGTACAAGTGCTACTTCGATGCCACCCGTGTCGAGTACACCGCGACTGAGATCACCCTACCGGTGCCGCCGCCGGTACCGAAGACCAAGAAGCCGACCACCGGCAAGCCGACGACCAAGAAGAAGTAGACGCGTAGACGCGTTTACGTGTGTCTTGGTGAAATTCCGCTGGCGCAGCGGGCCGTCTCGGAATACCATCGCGGGGCATGAGCACCCAGGCTTGGATATTCCTCGTCGGCTTGCGCGTCTTTGACCTCGGCGGCATGGTCATCTGGCTGATCTGGTTCCTCCGTCACGGCGGCGGCGCCGACGACCAGCCCGAAGAGGGAGGCGGAGGAGGCGGGGGTGGCAAACTTCCCCCGGACCGGCCCACACCCGGAGGACCGGGGTTCGATCTGCCGATCGCCGACGCCGGCCCGTGGCCGACGCGTCTGCGCGACCACGGCAGTGCTCGCCGTCCCGTGCCATCGCCGCGCACAGCGCCAACGTGGCGCCGGACGCCCCGGCCGCACCAGCCGGTGCGCGGGCGTTAGGGCCCGGCCCGCCGCTGCGTTAGGGCCCGGCCCCGCCGCTGCCGTTCGAGGTGCTCGTCCCGCCGCCCGCCGGGGTGCTGGCGGTCGTCGGGGTGCTCTGCGTCGTCTGCGTTCCCGGAACGCCGGCGCCGCCCGAGCCGGAGCCGGCCCCTGCGGTGGTGTCAGTTCCGGCGGGCGCGGTGCCGGCCGTGGCTCCCGAGTTGGCGTCATTCGATGACGCCGCGGAGGAGCTGGCGCCGGCGGTGCTCGACGTCGTCGTGGTCGTCGTGGTCTTGGCCGACGCAACCGTGGGGGGCGGGGTGCTGCCGGTCGGGACCGTGAGCGTGGGGGCCCCTGCCGTGTCCGCCCCGGTCGAGCCGCCGCCGCAGGCGGAGACGCCGAGCGCCAAGGCGATCCCGGCGGAGAAAGCAGCGAGAGAACCGGCGAGGCTGGTGCGGCGCGTGGACACGGCGCCGACCTCAGCTCTCGAGCGGGTCCATGCGACGCCCGCAGTGCGGGCAGTCGTTCAGATCCTTCTGGGCGAGCTGATCGCACCAATTGCAGAAACGGAGATTCTCGACGGCCCACGGGAGCTCGGACGGCGTCGGGGCCAACGGCAGCACGATCGCGACGACCTCGAGCGTTTCGCCTGTCTCCCGATCCAGATAAGTCCGTCCGGGCTCAGCCTCGAGCACCACTTCGCGGCCCGTCGAAGGCGTCCTCAGCCGGTACTTCTGATTGGTCCTCACGTGCCTGATGCTACCAGCGGGCAGGACACGCGACATCACCGCCTCCGCCTGGGATAGAGTGCCGCCCTCGCGACATGGTCCACCGTGTAGCAAGAACTCTCTGGAGCCTGGCAGCGCTCGTGCCGGCGGTACTCATGGTCGTCGGCCTCTCAGGCTGCTCGCTCAAGCACCAGACCGGTGATGTGGTGGTGGGCAAGGAGCTGTTCGTGCAGAAGTGCGGGGCCTGCCACACCCTCTCTCACGCCGGCACGACCGGGACCATCGGGCCGAACCTCGACTACGCGTTCGCGCAGGATCGCAAGGATCATTTCAGCGACGGCATGATCCAAGGGCTTGTCGACTTCCAGATCGAATTCCCCAACACACTTGGCGTGATGCCGCCGATGCTGTTCCACGGACAGCAGGCCGAGGACGTCGCCGCGTACGTCGCGCACGTCGCGGCTGAGCCAGGCCAGGACACCGGCGCTCTGGCCAACGCCGGCGCCGTCTCGGGCACCACGGCGGCCGCGGGCAAGTCGGTCTTCATCGGACCTGGCGGCTGCGGCTCCTGCCACACGCTCGGGGCGGCCGCCACGACGGGAACGGTCGGACCCGACCTGGACACGCGGCTGAGGTCTGACTGCGCGCTCCCCGCCTCGAAGAAGATTCGCGGCGCGACGCTCCAGGCGTGCATCATGAAAGCGATCGTGGATCCATACGCGTACATCCCGACCGGTTACACCTCCGGGGTGATGCCGCCGAACTTCGCGACGCGTCTGAAGCCGAACGAGATCACGGCGCTGGTGAACTTCTTGTCCACCGCCGCGAAGTAGCGCTCAGCGGACGGTGAACGTTGCCGAGCCGAACGGCGGGTAAGGACGGTGGCCGTTGAGCACGGAGATGCTCAGCCGATAGACGCCTCGGCAGCTGATGTTGACGTACCCGGCGGGGGAGTCGCTGAACGTGTCGCCGCGTACGGTCTGCTGCGTGATCGCGGGCAGCTCGGCGCCGTCACCGGTCCCGTGTTGTCGCGCGAGGCCGAGCCGCCGCCGTGTCTCGTCCTCGACACGACCGCGCCTGACGCTCCGGGCCAGGATGTTCTGCGCGATCCCGAACAGCCACGCACGCGGCTCCCCACGGTCGGGCTGATACCGCGGGAGCGACTCGAAGACGGCCGCGAACGTCTCAGCCGTCAGATCAGCGGCCAGCTCGCCCGACCGAGACCAATACAGGAAGAACTTCAGGACTGCCCGCTCGTGGCGCCTGTAGAACTCACCGAAGGCTGCGGGACTCTCGGGCGTCGCCGCGAAGAGCTCAGCGTCGGACCTCAAGGCCGGTCGTGTCATCTTGCCTTCTTCACCGCCGGCCCGGATCTGTGACATCCGGACGCTCGCGGCGGGGAAGGTCGCCTCATCCGAACGTGCTCAAGTAGTGCCGGCGGACGTACGCGCCGTACACCCCGTTCGGTGATCCGTCGTAGTCGGAGATCAGCGAGCCGATCGTCCCCCACGCATCCCACGTCCAGGCTTCATAGCCGACGCCGTGCGCGTCCGCCCAGTTCATGAACGTCGAGATATAGCTCGTGCCGGAGTCGCTGTCGTTGTAGGTCTCACCGGTCTCGGCGAAGATCACGGGGTGGCCCGCGGCGAGGATCGGCGCGACCGAGACGTCCAGGCAGGCGACCGTGTCGCACGTGTTCAGGCCGTACACGTGCACCTCCGCGATCAGCTGGCCGTCGGGGTCGGCCGGATGCTCCGAGAGCCAGGTGCCACCGGCGTAGTCGCCGCCCGAGGAGGGGTCGGCGCAGATGTTCGCGAACTCGATGCATGGGATCGCGATCGGCCCGTGGTATCCGGCGCGCCGCATCACCTTCACCGCCTGGTCGATCCCCGCGGCTGTGTAGTGGTCACAACCGCTGCCGCAGCCCGTATCGCCGTCAAACGGGCCGTCGGTGGCGGCGAACGTCGCCCCGTTCTCACAGCCCCGCATGAAGCATCGCCAATCGACCGTCGTCTCGCCCCACGGCGCGAGGATTAGATCCGGGTCGTTCTTGAACGCCGCGGCCATGCCCGACCACACGGCCGGCGAGTGGTCCTCGTCGGGGGCGTTCGACTGGTAGGTCGCCTGCGCCGTTCCTGGCGCAGCCCACATCAGCGACAGCTCGGCGTACATGCCGTAGCGGTGGAGAAGATCGACGTAACGGATGATCGCCTTGCGGTAGTTCGCGCCTCCGTAGCGGGATTTGACGCCGTTGATCCCGAGCCAGCAATCCTCGTTCAGCGGGATGCGCACGATGTTGATGTGCCAGGACGCCATCGCCGCGACTGACGCCGCGTCGCTCGGTCCGTCGAAGATCCCCCGGCCCTGGATGCAGGCGTATTCGGTACCGGATCGGTTCACGCCATGAAGGTGCACGATGGCGCCGGTCCCGTTGACGAGCCGCCTGCCAGAGACGTACAGCCCGTCGAGTCGGCCGCGAGACCGCGAGTGAGCGGATACCTGCCCGGCGGCCGTGAGCGCCGTGCAGGCGAGAAGGCAGCCGAGCGCAGCGTGGAGCCGAGCGCGCATAAAGATCCTGTCGATCGGACATTGTCTACAGGATTGAGCGCTGTTACCGTGGCGGGCGATGTGGTTTGGGGGAAGGCGGCGAGGTGAGCTCGCGCTCCGATACGTGTTGATGGTGGCGCTTGTGCTGGCAGGAGGGCTGACGTCGGTGTCCACGGCGGCCGCCACTGTCCCGTCCACACCGCCGACGCTTTCCGACTACTGGAACGGCAACGCCGACTGGGTGCTCTACAAGTACTACCCGACCAGCGTCTACGGCCCGGGGAACAGCGGCTTCGGGGCGGGGAGCTCGATCCGCGTCGGACCTGACGGTGCGTGGGAATGGTTCTACAGGACCACGATCGCGCCGACTTCGGACTGCACGTCAGCTGGGCTGCAGGCAGCTACCGTGGTCCGCCGGTCGACCGACCAGGGTCAGACCTGGAGCGCGGAGGCCCCCGTGGTCACGCCCTCGCCGGGGACGCCCTGGTCGTGCGCCGGGACGGACGGCGACGCGGTCTGGACCGGGAGCGAGTGGATCTACCTGTTCCAGTGCGAAACCAACCCCAGCGATACGTCCGACGGTACCTGGGGGCAGCTGTGGAACGCCTGCGTCTTCTACGACAAGAGCCCAGATCCGACCAAGGGCACCTGGGCACCGCTCGTCGACCATCCGGTATGGGGCGATTACCCGGGCGGGTACGACCCGTGGAACTCGATCTGCACCGACATGTCGAAACGGTGCGCATCGCTCGCCGGCGGTACGGGGCGCGTGAACCAGGCGGGGACCCCGTCGATCTTCGAGAACCCGGCCGACCCAGGTTGGTATTTCGTCGACTTCCACGGCCTCGACGCGAACGGCAACCTCGACGAGGGGATCGCCAAGACCCAGAACTTCATCACCTACGTCGCCGGCAGCGGCCAGGACCTGCCGGACGACGCGATCTACACCAAGCTCGACTCGGCCGGCTGGGACGAGCCGGAGGAGAACTGGCCGGCCGGCGACGTCGGCGGCGGCGGCGACTCGATCATGTACAACGCGAGCGACGGCATGTTCTACAACCTGGTTGAGGTCGCGAACAACGCCTACTGCACAAGCGCGACGATTTCCGACTTCGGCATCCTGCGTGCGAGCAGCACCTCGAAGACGGTGTGGGAGCAACCGGACCTGCCTGGTCGCGAGAACCCGATCATCTACAGCCAGCAGCAGGGGAACTCTGCCGAGACCTACACCGCCCGCTGCCTCCCCGGGTACTCGAAACTGTTCACGGATCCATCGAGCGGAAAGACGTTCATGTCGTTCGTCGGCGGCTCGAACGCCAACAACGAGGGTGTCTACGTCTACACCCTGGTGCGCAACCTGCTCGTCAACGGCACGGCGTGGCGGTGCACTACCGCGGCGCCCTGGCATCTGGTGAACCCGTCGGCGCCTGCCTCCGATCTCGGCATCTCGCGCGACGGCGACTGGTCCAGCAACGACGGCTGCTACCTGGGCTTCTCGAGCGACATCACGCAGACGATGACGTTGGCGCCGGGACGCGTCTCGTCGATCGCCGTGACAGGGGAGTTCGCTGGTCGCATCTCGGTGCTCTCGCCGCCGCAGGGGTATCTGTCGCTGTCTGACCCGCTCGGCGCGACGATCGATGTCGAGCTCGATCAGCGCACTGCAGCCGGCCAGAACGTGGGCCACGAGGTGGTCCCGGTGGTGCTGCCCACGACCGGTTCCTACGTCGCAATGCCGAGCACGATCGTGACGGTCAATTCCAGCGCGACGTCGTTGACGTTCACCGTTGCCCTGAACGGCTCGTCGTCGCTCTCAGTCCTGGCCGACGGCATGACCGTGCAGCCGCAGGCGACCACGCAGGCTCAGGCGCCGGGGTCGGGGTCGGGGTCGGGGCCGGCGGCGGGGAAGGGTAAGGGGAAGCGGAAGCGGAAGCGGAAGGTGCTCCTCGGCTCGCGCGCGCTGTTTGCACCTATCGGCGCCGGGTGGGGTTCGCAGCATCCGTCGAAGATCTCGGGTGGCGGCGATCCGAGTGGCCTGGTGACGAAGCTCCGCTGGAGAGGCTGGGGTGGGTCGCGGGCCCTGGGGCACGGACTGAACGCGATCTTCAAGCCCGGCGGTGGCTACTACCGCCGGCGCGTGACGATCGAGCTGCGAGCCTACGACCTCGGGCGATGCACGAAGCACGGGTCGCTGGCCTACCGCAAGCTCGCGGCGCGCGAGCCGTCACATCCGGGAGGCCGCGACGGTAAGTGGTTCGCGTGGGCCGGCCGTAAGACGATCTGCTAGCCGGGCGCTCGCAGCCGCTCCCACAGCTCTTCGCTGCGACCGGCGGCGACCGCTCGCGCCGCCCGCTGCTCGCTGAGAGCGATGCCATGGGTACCGGCATAGTCGAGTAGCGCCTGGCGCTCCTCGGTCTCGCCCGCGACCTTCATGAACAGCCAGGCGAACAGGAAGATCGTGAGCACGCTCTCCTCGAACATCATCAGCGCTCCGGCATAGACCTGGTCGGCGAGCGGGCTGATGTGCCAGTGCGCGTCGCCGGAGCGATAGTAGGGGTAGAAGACCGTGCCCCCGAAGATGAGGATGTTGGCGAGCACCGTGCCGATCAGGCGGACGGCGATGATGTAGATCAGACGCGCTGAGTTCGTGAACCAGACCGGCTTCGGCAGCGGGCCGAGCAGCGCCATCCAGACGCACGCTCCGAACACGAAGAAGGTCGCGTGCTCGATCGCGTGGATCCCCTGATGACGCAGCGCCAGCTGGTAGGCGGCGGGAATATGCCATGCGTAGAAGTTGACCCCCCAGCAGACGATTGCGACCACGGGGTGCGTGAGCACCCGCAGGCGGCTGAGCACCCGGATCCGCAGCAGCGGCACGAGCAGCGGGCCGGTGAGGCCGAGGACGATCAGGAGCGAGGAGATGTCCCCGATCAGCAGGTGCTCGGCCATGTGCGCGACGAGGAGCTGCTGGCTCAGCGGCCCGAGCGGCGGAACGAGCGCGATTACGAACACCACCAGCCCGGCCGCGAAGCAGGCACGCCGCCATCCCGGCACGGGGCGCTCCTCCCCGGCGAGCGTGCGACAGCGATGGTCGTACAGCGCCCAGTAGGACAATGCGAGCAGGACCGGGCCGAACGTCTCGGTCGGGTTGAGGGCGGCGAGCGGGGGGAAGCTCAGCGGCACGCCGCTAATGGTGACGGCTAACGCCGCGGACTACGTCAGTGCTCGTACGAGCAGGACGACGACAGTCACTGCGACCGCGAAGATCAGGACGTAAATCAGCGCCCGGAACGCGTCGTCCTCTGATCGGATCGGGTTCAGCACGAGGCTCTAGGCGTCAAAGGACGTAGACGGTCAGGTAGACGACGATCCACATTGCGTCGACGAAGTGCCAGTAGATCCCTGGGACCTCGAGGCCGCGGTGCTCCTCAGGCGAGTAGTGCCCGCGGAAGGCGCGGATGTTCACCACCAGCAAGATGCATAGGCCGATGAAGACGTGCGCACCGTGTAGGCCGGTGAGCGAGTAGAAGACTGTCGCCTGCGCCGTGTCGCGAGGCGAGAAGCCGATGTGGACGTACTCGTTGATCTGGACGAACAGGAACGTCAGCCCGAGCAGGAAGGTCGCCGCCATCCCGGCTTTCATCCCGAACCGGTTGCCGTTCTTGATCGAGGTGAGGGCCCAGTGGATCGTCAGCGATGAGGAAACCAGGATGCAGGTGTTCACGCCCGCGACCGCCTCGGGCAGGATCGTGCCGTGGGCGGGCCAGGGGTCGCCGTTGACGACCCGGATGAAGAAGTAGGCGGTGAAGAAGGCGCCGAAGATCATCACCTCGGAGATGATGAAAAGGGCGATCCCGAGCGTCGGCGCCTCGATCCGCGACGACCGGTTCGCCTCCGGAGGGCCGTGGTGATGGTCGGCGTGGGCGACGGCTGCGGAGGCGGCTTCCATCGGACTCCTTCTTACTGGCTGGCCGGTACGGCTTCGCGGTGGACCACGTGCTCGACCGGCAGGCGCGAGGACTTGCGCACGCGCTCGATCAAGTCGGCGCGGAGCCAGCCCGACTTGGTCTCGGCGAACGTGGAGATGACGATGTCGTCGACGCGGAAGTACTGGAGCGCGTTCATGATCGCGTTGTACGGGTCGGGGTCGCCGATCATGCCGGCGGCCAGCAGCCCCTCTTGGCGGAGGCGGAGAACGACCAGGTTCAGGCGGGTCCTGGCACGCCGCGTCGCGGCGCCGTCGCCGCCCTCCTGGGGCACAACAACCACGAACAGCCGCGCCACCTCCTGCGCGGCGTCGGCGTCGGCCTTCTTCTTCAGTGCGGTGAGGAGCTCATCGCCGGTGCCGGTGCGGTTCGCCACCGCGAGCGTGACCCTGAACGGCAGGCCCTCGGTGTCGGGGTCGGCGACCACATGCTCGACCGGTAGCCCCGAGGCCTGGCGGACCCGCTCGACGAGGTCGCGGCGCTGCCATCCCGAACGCGTCTCCGGGAAGGTGGAGATGATGATCTCATCCGGCTGGTACTCGAGCACGGCGTCCATCGTCGCGGTGTAAGGGTCCGGGTCACCGACCTCGCCGACGGCGACCATGCCCTCGGCATGGACGAACCCCATCGCAAGGTCGACCCGCGCCTGCGCCGCGTCGAAGACGGCGTCGTCGTAGATCACGAGCCCGGCCTTCGGACGTGTCCGCGGCACGCAAAGCACGAACCGCACGTCGCCCTGCTCCTTGCGCGTCCGCACCGCATCGATCAGCGAGCGTCCACCCAGCGTCTCGTTGGCTACGACAAGAACTGTGCGCACCGTTGCTCCTTACTCCGGCGTCGGCGAGGTCGCGATCGTGCCGGCGGGCTTGGCCTCCGCCGGCGACTTGAAGATGCCGTGGACGGCACCTGGGACGCCATATTCGTACGGACCGCCGACGACGGTTGGGACCGTGTCGAAGTTGAAGATCGGGGGCGGTGAGGACACCTGCCACTCGAGCGTGAGCGCACGCCACGGATTGCCAGGCGCGCGCGGACCGCCACGCCAGCTGGCAACCATGTTATAGATGAAGAACAGCGTGCTCAGGCCGAGCCCCCAGCTCATGATCGAGATGATCAGGTTCCAGTCGGCGAACTTCTCGGCGTAGTCGGCGACGCGCCTGGGCATGCCCTCGAGGCCGATGATGTGCATCGGGCCGAAGGTCAGGTTGAAGAAGATGAACGTCGACCAGAAGTGGATCCGGCCGAGCCTTTCGTCATACATTCGCCCGGTCATCTTCGGGAACCAGTAGTAGACCCCGGCGAAGATCGTGAACAACGAACCGCCGTACAGCACATAGTGGATGTGGGCGACGATGAAGTACGTCTGGCTGACGTGGATGTCGAACGGGATCATCGCGAGCATGATTCCGCTGATCCCGCCGAGCGAGAAGGTGGTCAGGAAGCCGAGCGCGAACAGCATCGAGGTGTCGAGATGCAGGACGCCCCTCCACAGCGTCGCCAGCCAGGAGAAGACCTTGATCCCCGTCGGCAGCGCGATGATGCAGGTCGTGACCATCATCGGGACGCGGATCCACGCCGGCATCCCGGAGACGAACATGTGGTGCGCCCACACGGTGAAGCCGAGCACGACGATCGCCAGCAGCGAGAAGGCCATCATCCGGTAGCCGAAGATCGGTTTTCGCGACTTGACCGCGATGACCTCGGAGATGATCCCGAAGCCAGGCAAGATCATGATGTAGACCGCCGGGTGTGAATAGAACCAGAACACGTTCTGGTACAGGAGCACGTTGCCGTTGGTGTGGCTGCCGACGAACGCGTTGAAGAAGTTGAAGTGCAGCGCGACGTCGAGCAGGACCATGAACTGCGACGCGGCGATGAAGGGGGTCGCGATCACGACCAGGAGCGAGGTTGAGAAGTTCGCCCAGACCAGCAGCGGCAGGCGGAAGAAGCTCATGCCGGGGGCACGCATGGTGATGATGGTCACGAGGAAGTTGAGCGCGGTGGCGATCGACGAGAAGCCCGCGAACTGGATGCCGAGCGTGAAGAAGAGCTGGCCGATCGGCATCGTCGTCGACAGCGGCGCGTACGCCGTCCAGCCCGAAGCGAACGAGCCCCCGGGCGCGAGGAAGCTCATCAGGAGCATGATCCCGCCGGCCGGCAGCATCCAGTACGAGAGGGCGTTCAGGCGCGGGAACGCCATGTCGGGCGCGCCGATCATCAGCGGCAGCACGAAGTTCGCCATCCCGGCGAAGACGGGGATCACGAACAGGAAGATCAGGATCGTCGCGTGGACCGAGAACAGCCCGTTGAACTCCTCGGGCGTGACGAAGTTCATCCCCGGCTTGGCGAGCTGCGCGCGGATCAGCATCGCGAGCATGCCGCCGACGAGCAGGAAGAAGAACGACGTGACCACGTACTGGACGCCGATCACCTTGTGGTCGGTATTGACCTTGAAGTAGTCGCGCCAGGTGTGGGCTCCGTGCTGGTCGTGGTTCTCCGGGCGCGTCGGTCCGCCGAACATCCAGTAGAACCAGTAATCGCAGGTGCCGATGCCGATCAGGAAGAAGATCGGCACCGTGATCAGGCAGACGATCGTGATCGCGTGAGGGTCGATGAGCGGATGCGTCTGGTGCATCGCGAGCCGGATCACGACGGTCAGCGCGAAGCCGAACGCGAAGCCGATGACGTCGAACAGCGCCGCTCGGTACCAGCCCGGCGCTCGCAGCTTGGCCGGAAGAGGCACGCGGGTCTGCTTCGGGATTGGTTCGGCGATGGCTGTCATGTTTCCCGTCCGGCGGTAGAGGTCACTTTGTCACGCTCACCAAGAAGTTGACGACTGCTGCGAGCTTGGCTGGTCCAAGCGACGACGCGAACGTCGAGGGCATCACCCCGGCCTGGTAGCCCGACGGGAGAAAGGCGTACGGATCGGTGATCGCCTTCGTGATGCACGCCTTCAACGTCGTCCCGCGGATCTTCTGCGAGGCCGGGGAGGCGCAGTCCGAGGCCAGCCGAGCAGTCAGGTTCGGCCCGATCGTGCCCGTCGTCCCGGCGGCGGCGAGCGTGTGGCAGCCGCTACATCCATTGGACAGGAACACCGCCTTGCCGGCCGCGGTCGAGCCGCCCGCGGCCCCCGTCGAAGCCGCGCTCGAAGAGGTGGTGGACGTACTCGGGGCGGCTGCCGGCGCGGCGGCTGCCGGGGGGGGCGACGTGCTCGCCAGCGTGGAGGGGACCCCGGGCACCGACGCCGGCACGACCGAACCCGACGGCAGGCCGTTCGCGGTTCGCGCCTGCAGCGGCTGCTTCTTCAGCCAGGTTTGGAACGCCGCCGGGGAGAGCACATAGGTCGTCGACCGCATCAGCGCATGCCCGGCGCCGCACAGCTCGGTGCACTCGACGACGTAGTCGCCCTTCCTCGTCGGCGTGACACGAAGCGTCGTCGTGATGCCCGGGACAGCGTCGATCTTCTCAGAGAAGTTCGGCACGAAGAAGCTGTGGATGACATCGAGCGAGCGGATCTTGAAGACGACAGGATGGCCATTCGGGAGGTACAGGAACGGCGAGTAGACAGCCTTGTCCCCGGGCTCGGGGTAGGAGAACTCGAACGCCCACTGGCGCGCGGTGACGTCGACCGTCATCGCCCCCTTCACGTTCGCCTCGTTCGCGTACAGCACGGTCACCGCGTAGGTGCAGAGCGCGACGATCAGGATCGCCGGCGCCACCGTCCAGATCACCTCGAGCCTCGTGTTGCCGTGAATCGGCGGACCGTCCTCGAGCTCCTCGCCCGGGCGCATGCGGAACCACCACACCGAGAACCCGATCACGGTGATCACCAGCACGAAGATCGGCACCGAGGCGATCAGCAGGACGTCATAGAGGATTCTGGTCCGCTTCGCCTGCTTCGAGGCGTCGACCGGGAACCAATGGATCGCGAGCACGATCCAGATTCCGACCGCGGTCGCGAGCGTGCCGAACACCAGCATCGGCCGGATTGAGTACCTGCTGCGCGCGGAGGTTTCTCCACTACCCTCGGGCATCGTGCGCGGCATCCTATGCGTTCGGCGCGACGAACGGCAACGAGCAAGCGCACTTCATGCTGCGGTCCCCGAGGGCTGCCCGAATCGTGTCAGCCGTGAGACCTATTGTTCGACTATGATTGCGCCAATCGTTGCAAAGTGCAAGCATCATCTCCCAGGGCTTGACGTGTGGGGCGCGGGGGGGCTGGCAGCGTGGGTCGCTAAGGGTGGGAGACACCGGGGGGGCGGCCCACGCGGGGGTGGGAGACACCGGGGGGGCGGCCCACGCGGGGGTGGGGGGGCGCGGTGGCGGGCGGTTTAGGGCCTCGACTCGGGCGGGCAATCCGTCCCGGCACCCGGTCGCCGTTTCGTGGCGGGCTCTCGCCGCGTGCCGAGTTCTACGCAATGGTGCCGGGCCGGACTGCCCGCACCAGGGCTCCCGCCTATGGCTCCCGCCGCTCGCCGCGCCTGCGTGGTCGCGGGCTCGGCCTCCCGCTCGCTCCTTAGCTTGGGTGCTGGCGCTCGGCGCCGGCGGCGAGCTCAGGCCGCCTGCTTAGGTGGCTGGGGTGGTATCTCCCCGCCGGAATGGTGGCGGGCGTGCACGGGTTCCTGACCCTGGAGCGCACTCCGCGTGCATCGGACGGCGGTTTCTCTGGGGTCAAGATGAGTTTTCGACAACTGTTGTCGTGTTCTCATCACGCCAGATTCTGGTGCGGGCTGAATCGGGCTAGACGTCACTAACAAAGTGCTATTAGGCTTCTTGCGCTAGTGCTGTGTGTGCTCGTCGGGGAGTTCGTCGATGTCGTGACGAACGTCCTGGATCCACTTGAATGTGGTGACGAGGAAGATGGCGAGGCCGAAGATCAGGAAGTACTTCGAGATCGTTGTGCCGATCAGGGCGAGCGTGATCCCGACGGCGACGAGGAACGGCTTCAATGTCGGGCCCGGGAGGTGGATCTCCTCGCCGGCCGGAGGAACGGGATGCTCGGTGTCGCTCATTGATGAACGTAGATGACGGCCGCGACGAAGGTCATGCCGAACATGACTGCGCAGATCGCGCCGCAGATCAGGCCGGTGCGGATGTTCTTGCGAGCTAGCTTGCGGTCCACGGTAGGAAAGAGTTTATAGCTCTCAGAGCTTGACGTCGAGGACCATCGCGCCGAACAGGAGCGCTAGGTAGAGCAACGAGAACAGGTAGAGGCGCAGCGCCGATCGGCGGTCGGCACGGCGGTAGAGCAGCGCCGCGCCGCCGATGAAAGCTAATCCGAGCACCATCGAGGCGACGAGGTAGATGCCGCCGAACGCGCCGGCGCAGAACGGGAGCTGGGTGACCGCGTACAGCAGCAGCGAGTAGAGCAGGATCTGCTTACGCGTCTCGCGCTCGCCTCGAACCACCGGCATCATCGGCACGCCTACCTTCTCGTACTCGCCCTTCATCAGCAGGCTGAGCGCCCAGAAGTGGGGCGGCGTCCAGTAGAAGATGATCGCGAACAGATAGACGGCCGTCCACGACAGCGAGCCCCTGGTCGCCGCCCAGCCGACGAGCGGGGGGATCGCGCCCGCGGCCCCGCCGATGACGATGTTCTGCGGTGTGCGCCGCTTCAGCCAGATCGTGTAGACGCCGACGTAGCCGACGAAGCCGGTCAGCGCGAGCGAAGCGGCAAGCACATTCACGGTCAGTGACAGCAGCGCGAAGGAGAGCGCTGCGAGCACGAACCCGAAGATCAGCGCGGCACGCGGGGCGATCCGGCCGGCCGGTACCGGCCTCGACGCCGTTCTCGACATCTGGGCGTCGATGTCGCGGTCCCAGTAGTGGTTGACCGCGCCCGCCCCCCCAGCCGACAGGTACCCGCCGAGGCAGGTGAGCGCGATCCTGGACACCCTCGGGTCGCCGGCGATCTCCATCGTCGTGATCGTCGTGAACAGCAGCAGCGACTGGACCTTCGGCTTCGTCAGCTCGAAGTAGTCCGCGACGACCTGCCTGGCCGACTGAACGGCGCTCGCCGCAGGCGCGACCCCGGTGGCCGTAGATGCCGATGCCGCCATTAAGGACTCAGACGCGAGCGAACTGCTCGCTGCCGCCGGTCTTCTGCGTGACGCCGGTGTCGCGCTCGATCTGCCGGCGGATGTCGCGCATCGGCTCGACCGATCGAACACGTGGGATCACGTCGAAGTTGTTGACAGGTGGCGGCGAGGAGGTGAACCACTCGAGCGTATTTCCCTTCCACGGGTCCGGACCCGCGATCGCGCCGGTCTTCAGGCTGCGGAAGACATTGATGACCGTCAGCAGCACGCCCAAGGCCAGGATGAACGATCCGATCGTGGAGATCAAGTTATAGGTGGACCAGCCAACGCCCGGCGGGTACGTGTAGACGCGCCGGGGCATGCCGGACAGGCCGAGCGCGTGCTGTACGAAGAACGTCATGTTGAAGCCCCAGAACATCACCCAGAAGGACCACTTCCCGAGTGTCTCGTTCATCAGCCGGCCGGTGATCTTCGGATACCAGTAATACAGGCCGGAGAAGACGGTGAACACGGCGCCGCCCATCAGCACGTAGTGGAAGTGGGCGACGACGAAGTAGGTGTCGTTGAGCTGCCAGTCGATCGGGAAGATCGCCAGGAAGACGCCCGTGATCCCTCCGATCACGAAGATCGCGATGAACCCGACGGCGAAATAGAGCGAGGTCGTCATCACGATCGAGCCGCGCCACAGGGTCGCGATCCAGTTGAAGATCTTCACCCCCGTCGGGATCGCGATCAGGAATGAGCTCAGCATGAAGAAGCCCATCACGACGACCGGCAGCGGCGAGGCGAACATGTGGTGCCCCCAGACGAGCAGCGCCAGGAAAGCGATCACGCAGGTGGCGGCGGCGATCGCCTTATACCCGAAGATCGGCTTGCGCGAGAACACCGGGATGATCTCCGAGATCATCCCGAACCCGGGCAGGATCATGATGTAAACCTCGGGGTGCCCGAAGAACCAGAACAGGTGCTGCCATAAGAGCGGCGATCCGTGATCGGTCGGGTCGAAGAAGTGGGTCCCGAAGTGGCGGTCGGTCAGCAGCATCGTGACCGCCGCAGCCACCACCGGCAGCGCGATGATCAGCAGGATCGCGTAGATCAGGATCGACCACACGAACAGCGGCAGCCTCCCCCAGCCCATTCCGGGGGCGCGCATGTTGACGATCGTCGCGAAGAAGTTGATCGCACCGACGAGTGAGGAGAGGCCGGTGAGGTGGATCAGGAAGATCCACGCGTCCTGGCCACCGCTGGGCGAGTACAGGATGCTCGACAGCGGCGGATAGCTCCACCAGCCTGCCTCGGGGGGCTGGAAGAAGAGCGAGAAGTAGAAGACGATCCCGCCGAACAGCAGCAGCCAGAAGGAGAGCGCGTTCAGCCGCGGGAACGCCATGTCGCGGGCGCCGATCATCAGCGGCACGAAGTAATTCCCGAACCCGGCCATGACCGGCACGACGAACAGGAAGATCATCGTCGTCCCGTGCATCGTGAGCAGCTGGTTGTAGTGCTCCGGCGTGATCAGCGTGTTGTTCGGAACGGCCAGCTGGAGCCGCATCAGCAGTGCTTCGATCCCGCCGAGGATGAAGAACACGAACGTCAGGATCAGGTACATGATCCCGATCCGCTTGTGGTCGGTTGTCGTGATCCAGTCGACCCACCGCTTCGTCTCCCGCGGCTTGGTCACCTCGTGGGCGATCACCTGGGGCACAGGGCGGAGCGCGGTGTCGGCGGTGGACATTCGGGGTTCCTTCTACGAGAGGTTGGCGGTTAGGTTGCCGGACGCGATGAGCTCCTTGCGAAGCGTCAGCACCTGCTGCTCTTGCGCAGCGATCAGGGCCTTCTGCTGGGTGACCCACTGCTGCCACTGGGCCGGCGTCAGAACCTTCACCAGCGCGGTCATCGCCGCGTGAAGGCGGCCGCAGAGCTCGGCGCACTGGCCGTGATATAGAGCGCCGACCTTCGATGCCTTGAACCAGGTGTACGTCGTGTAGCCGGGCACCGCGTCGACCTTGCCGCCGAGTGACGGGACCCACCAGGAATGGATCACGTCGAGCGATTGGATGTGCAGGACGATCGTCGTGTTCGCCGGCACATACATCTCCTGGTAGGAGTAGGCGACCTTGCTCGAGTACGGGTCGCTCTCACACCCCGAGCCGTAGTAGTACGCCCAGATGAACTGCCGTCCCGTGATGCAGATGACGAGCGACTTCCCGTTCGGCGGCACCGGCTCGGTGGTCGACGCGCTCAGCACACCACCGGTGAGCGTGAGTCCGTTCGCGCCCGAGTTCGGCGGGTTGATGATGCTCGGGAGCTTGATGAAGGTGATCGTCGTCAGGATCACGAGGATCACCGCGGCGCCGACCGTCCAGCCGATCTCGAGCCGCGTGTTGCCGTGGATCTGCGCGGCGACGGCGCCCTTCTTGGCGCGGAACTTGTACACCGAGTAGAAGAGCGCGCCCTCGACGACGGCGAAGATGACGGCTGCGATGTACAGAACGATCAAGTACAGGCTGTGGATCGCGTCCGCGTTCGGGGAGCCTCCCGACTTCGGGGTGAGGAAGTTGGCGAAAGCGCTCGGCGCCAACAGCAGCGACGCGCCGAGGATCAGCGCGACGGTCAGCACCAGGCGACGGCGGCGGATTCCACGCGCGTGGCGCCGGTGAAAATCGTTCTTGGCGTCAGAGCGCAAGGCGGCGGCATTCTATCCAGGCGGGGCCCCGGCGCGAGTTAGTGCGAATCGCACTAAGTGAGCGGCCCCTCAGCTTGACGGCCTCGTCGCGCCAAAGCCGAGGGTCCTGCGGAGCCCGCGGTGCGCGGGAGCGAACGTATACTCAGCCCCGCGTTGCGGCTGTCGAGGGCAATCAGAGCGACCGCTTGGGCCCTTGTAGCGGCGGGTGTGGCTGCGCCTGCGCTGAGACAGCGCGCGAAGCTGCCGCCGGCCGCGGTTCTTGGAGCCGCCGCGATCGCACCGGTCGCTCTGTGTGTCGCGACGCGGCGCACGACCGCACGGGATGTCGCTCTGTGCGCACTCAACATGTGGGGCTACATCCACGCTTACGAGATGCCCAACGACGACCCGGAGCGTCTCGCTGCACGCGTGCACGTCGGTTACCCGATCGCGGTCGACCGCGTCCTCGGGTTTGGCGAGCCGCCGACGCTGCGTCTCCAGCGGGGCCTGTCGGTGCCCGGCCGCGTCAGCGGCCACGAACGGGTCCTGGTGTGGTGCCACTGGATGTGGTTCCTGGTACCGCATGGAAGCGTCGCATACATCCTCTGGCGCAGACCCGAACGGTTTCCGAGCGCCGCGGCGCGGATGTATGCGGTGTTCGACCTCGGAGCCGTCTTCTACTGGGCGATCCCGACCGCGCCACCCTGGTGGGCGGCGGAGCAAGGCCGCCTGGAGGACGCGGCGGGGACCCGAGCGCGGCGAATGATGCGCGAATACGGACAGCAGTTTTGGGGGGACCGCTGGGGATCGCTCTACGATGTCCTTGGAGGAAACCCGCTAGCTGCTATGCCGTCGCTTCACTTCGCCACTTCTGTCACGGCCGCGCACCTGATGTCCGAGGTGGGTCCCGTGTCGGGAACGCTCGGATGGACCTATGCGCTCACGCTCGGGCTCGCGCTGGTCTACCTCGGAGAGCACTACGCGATCGACCTGATCGCAGGGCTCGCGCTAACCGAGGCCGTTCGTGCCGCCGCTCCACGGGTCGGGCCGCTCACGCTGCGGCTCTCCCGGGTGCTGCAGGGGCTCGAGGCGCGGGCGGCTGCTGTATAGGAGATAACCGTGGCTCGGCATGCGCTCAGACAGCCACGAGCGCCCGCTCCGAGCGACCACGCCCACTCCGCGGCGGAGGAGATGCCGCGGGTGGTGTTCACGCGGCGGCGGCTGATCGGGTTTGCCGTGTTCGTGGTGTCGAGCATTGCGTTGCTGTACTTCGTGTTGCCGAGGATCGTCGGCTTGCACGACGCGTGGCACCGGATCTCGCACGGCGACGTGTGGTGGCTCGTGGTTGCGTCCTGCCTGGAGGTGCTGTCGTTCGCCGGCTACATCGCGCTATTCCGAGCTGTATTTGTCGGCGGCGAGTCGCGGATCGGCTGGCCCGAGTCGTACGAGATCACGATGGCCGGGCTGGCCGCGACGCGGCTGTTCGCGACCGCCGGGGCCGGTGGAGTCGCGCTTACCGCGTGGGCGGTCCGCCGCTCCGGGATGGACGGGCGCGTCGTCGCATGCCGGATGATCGCGTTCCTGGGTCTCCTCTATGGGGTGTACATGGCGGCGTTCGTGATCGATGGGCTGGGACTATGGCTCGGGCTCCTCGCCGGGCCGGCGCCGTTCGCGATCACCGTTATCCCGGCGATCTTCGGCGCCGCGGTGATCGGTGTCTTCTTAGCCGTCTCGCTGCTCCCTGGCGACGCCGAGCGGCTCGTCGGACGGTGGTCCACTGGCAAGGGTCGCCTCGGCCGGATCGCGCGCCGGTTGGCCGCGGCGCCGGCGGCTGCTGCGACCGGGATCCGGACGGCGATCTCGCTCGTGCGCTCGCGCGACCCCAGCCTGCTCGGCGCGATCGCATGGTGGGGGTTCGACATCGCCACCCTGTGGGCGTGCTTTCACGCGTTCGGCGCCTCGCCGCCGAAGGCTGTGATCGTGATGGCGTACTTCGTCGGCATGCTCGGCAACACGCTGCCGCTGCCTGGCGGCATCGGCGGCGTAGACGGCGGGATGATCGGTGCCTTCACCGCCTTCGGGGTCCCTGTCGAGGTCGTGGTCCCATCAGTGCTCGCCTATCGCGTCTTCGCTTTCTGGCTGCCGACGCTCCCGGGGGCGATCGCATATCTGCAGCTACGGCGGACCGTGCACCGCTGGGAGGCGGACCCGGACCCGGTGACCCAGGTCACGTCGGCCTGAGCGCCGACGCTCTTCCCCTATACTTTATGAAGTGAACAAGAGTCCTGAATCAGTGATCATCATCGGCGGCGGTCCCGCCGGCTACACGGCGGCGCTGTACACCGGGCGCGCGAATCTGGATCCGCTCGTCTTCGAAGGCTTCGCCTGGGGTGGCCTGCTACAGCAGACGACCGACGTCGAGAACTACCCGGGCTATCCCGAGGGCGTGATGGGTCCGGAGATGATGCAGCAGTTCCGCGATCAGGCGGCGCGTTTCGGCGCGCGCCTCGAGACCGACGACGTCACGAAGGTCGAGCTGGCCACCGACGGCGGACTTCATCGCGTGTGGGCTGGAGACCAGCTCCACTTGGCGCGCACGGTGATCCTCGCGATGGGCGCCCAACATCGCAAGCTCGGGGTGCCAGGCGAGATGGAGCTCGCGGGGCGCGGCGTGAGCTACTGCGCGACCTGCGACGCAGCATTCTTCAGGGACGCAGAAACATTGATCGTCGGCGGCGGCGACTCGGCGATGGAGGAGGCGATGTTCCTATCCAAGTTCGCCGGCAAGGTCGGGATCGTGCACCGACGCGACGAGTTCCGCGCCTCCAAGATCATGCTCGACCGTGCAAAGGCGATCCCGAACATCGAATGGCTCACCCCATACGTTGTCGAGGAGCTGCACCCGGCCGAGAACGGAGCGCTGGGGCGCGCGCGCCTGCGCCAGACCGAAGACGGATCCGAACGCGAGATCCCGATCTCTGGCGCGTTCATCGCGATTGGCCATGAGCCGCAGTCGCAGCTCGTGCAGGGCCAGGTGAACATCGACCCGGCTGGGTACGTAGTCACCGAAGGAAAATCGACCCGCACGAACCTGGCGGGGGTGTTCGCGGCCGGCGACCTCGTCGACCACACCTATCGCCAGGCTGTCACCGCCGCCGGCTCGGGCTGTCAGGCCGCGCTCGACGCCGAGTGGTACCTGCGTGACTCCGGCCCTTTAGCTGACGCGACGCCAGAGGCGGAGATAGTCGAGGCCTAGCGCGCGCAGCTGTTCGCCGGGCCCCAGTTGCCCGACGGTGCGCGTGAGCCCATCGGCAGCCCGAAGTCCTGGGTCCAGGTCGCGCCGTCGATGGCCGGGGCGATGGCGTGAGGAGTGACGCCGACGCCGATGTCCGTGTACTCGGGCGAGAGGATGTTGGAGCAGTGGCCCTGGCTGCCCATCCACCCGGTGACGACTGACAGCGGGGTGGTGAAGCCGCTGGCGATGTTCTCGCCGATCCATGACCACCGGAAGCCGGCGGCCGAGATGCGTGCTCCCGGGGTGGACCCGCCCGGCCCGGTGTGGCTGAAAGAGTCGTCGCGCACCATCTGGGCGGCGTAGCTCTGCGCTGAGTTGATCAGCTGTGGCACCTCGCGGAGTGGCGGCAGGTGATAGTGAGCGCGCTGCTGATTGACAAGGCATACCACCGCGTTACGCAGCTCGCGGATAGGAGTGCCGGTCGCGGATGCGCCGGCGTTGGCGCAGGCGTTGGAACGGCTGCCGGTCTGGCCGGCCGCATTGCCGGGGGGCTGGCTGGCCGCATTGCCGGGGGGCTGGCTGGCCGCATGGCCGCGGGCGTGGCTGCGCGCATGGCGGGCGTGGTGGCTGCGGGCGTGGTGGCCGCGGGCGTGGCTGCGCGGGGCGGCGGAAGCCAGGCGCGGGAGCGCATAGCAAAAGGTGAAAGCGAGCAACAGCGCGATCGCGAACGTGACTCGAGGCGTGCACCGTCGACCGCTAAATTCCCCTTCCAGCGGCATCGCCGTCACAGTACCGCAGGTTTTTCCTGCACGTTGAAACATACGTTGCATGTCGGCGGTGAACCGCCGACGCCCGCAACTGGGGCGCTATCCGTGGTCGTTCCTACGAGTAGCG
>Ga0302325_10001872_pt1 | contig 52669 bp, 51 predicted proteins | sample Palsa_T0_2_FD_201948 | JGI IMG/M metagenome (GOLD analysis project Ga0302325, IMG submission 201948) | Peat permafrost microbial communities from Stordalen Mire near Abisko, Sweden - Palsa_T0_2 | ecosystem: Environmental > Terrestrial > Soil > Palsa > Peat permafrost | place: Sweden: Abisko...
GCCGATGCCGCGGATCTGGAAGTACCTGGGCAGTGAGGTATCGCCGGCCCAGTTGAGATTCGGCACCAATGCCATCACATCCTCGAAATTCTGCTGTCCGGCGGCGCGCAGCGTCGCGGCGTCCAATGCCGAGACGCTTCCCGGCACCTCGATCAGCGGCACTGCCTGAAGAGTGGCTGAGACGATGATCTCGTCCAGTTGAGAATCGGCTGCGCCATCGGCGGCGGCGGCCGTCGCCAATGCGGCAGTGATTATTATTGAGGCAAAGGATTTTTCAAACACGCTCCCTCCGCCGGTGCTAACCGGATCAGGTTCAATGGGTTCGCGGGTGTGCGCGTTTGCGCGACCGGCGTCTCAGGCCTTCGAGGCCACCCCAGCAAGAGTCGCTACATTATCACGGAAAAGTCAGGGACCGAACCGCGCCGAACAGGCCGCCTATGAGCAGCACTATCATCGGCACGAAGGTGAGCCCATATCCAAAGCTGCGTTTTGCGGGATCCTTTACATAGCTCGCGGCGTAAATTTCCCGCCCGATCAAATACACCACCCCAATGCCCGCGGCCACGCTCGGCCTGAAGTAATGGCTGTACAAATACAATCCGGGAATGAAAACGATCAACTGCTCCAGGGTATTTTGCTGCACTCGAAAATAGCGCTCGAAGCTGAGGTTGCCGCTGATGGCCGGCGCGGCGATACCGTAGCGGGTACGCGCCTGTCCCACCCTGAAACCGAACACCAGGAATTGCAGAAGTGCGAGCGCAGTCACGATATCGACAAAAGCCATGGATGTTCTCCCCCGGAAATCAGATTCTATCACCGCGTTGCATGGTACCTTCTCGCGCATGAGTCTATCCGGCAAACCCCGCTCCGGCACCCGCGGTTATGCCCACCTGGTCGAGGTGGACGTACCGGTGGCACGCGTCTGGCGTGCGCTGACTGATCCCGGCTTGATCCGGATTTGGTCAGGCCAGGAGGCGGAGATCGATCCGCGCGTCGGCGGGATGTATCGCCTCGGCAAACGCGGCGCCGGCGGGCGCGAGGCGCACATCGACATTTTTGAGGTGAATCGGCGGCTGCGCTTGATCTATCTCAACGACCGCAACGCACCACCGAGCGATAGCGCCGTGGTGGACGACTTCATTCTGGATGTTCGCAAGGGCCAGGGCACCGCATCGCTGCGCCTGCTGGGATCGGGAGTTCCCGAGGCGCCGGCCTGGGATAAGCACTACTTCAAGTTGCGCATGGGCTGGGAGAAATTTCTGGCGCGCATCAAGGTCGTGCTCGAGAGCCCGCCAGTCCCCAAGAAGCCCAAGGCTCCGCCCAAGGATCCGCCGCTGCCGGGGCTCGACTACTGAGATAGCTTTGGCCGGCAGCCTTGATATGCTGCGCGGAGCTTCGAGGAGTCCCCATGCTTGGGTTTTTGATACGCGCCGCCATCGTCGCGCTGGGCCTTTGGCTTGCCACGGCTTGGGTGCACGGCATCTTCATCGATTCTCCCGCCACATTGATTCTGGCAGGCATGTTGCTGGGGGTCGTGAATTCCATTGTGCGGCCGATCGCCATTCTGCTGACCTTGCCGATGACCATCCTCACTCTCGGCTTGTTCCTGTTGGTGATCAATGCCGGCATGGTCGCGCTGGTTGCCTGGATGCTGCCGGGAATGCACGTCGCGGGTTTTGGGCCGGCATTCTGGACCGCGCTGGTGGTGAGCCTCGTGAGCATGGTCGGATCCTGGTTCGTCGGCCCCAAGGGCAGGGTCGATATCATGGTGAGGCGTTTATAAGCCGCATGCTCGGGATGCTCATTGCGTCTTCGGCTCCGCAAGAGTTTTCGGATCTGTGAGGCTGCCGCCGGGCAGCGTCAAGATGCAGACTCCGACGATGATGATCACCATCCCGATGAGCTGCGACCTGGAGAGCCGCTCGTCCAGGAATTGCCAGCCGAGGAATGCCGCAATGGCCGGGTTCACATAGCTGTACGTGCCGATGAGCGCCGGCGTGGTGTTCAGGCTGAGCCATCCGTAGGCGGTATAGGCCAGGCAGGAGCTGAAAAATGTCAGGTAGCCAAGAGCGATCAGCCCCGGCGCATTCGGCGACCAACGCCCGGCATCGCCGTTGGCCAGGGCGACGCCGAACAGCATCAGTCCGCCGAGCAACATCTGCAAGGCCATGAACATGAGCGAGCTTAAGCGCGTGTCGATGCTCCGGTAATACAGGGTGCCGAGCGCCCAGGCGCAGCATGCGATGAGCACCGCGGATTGCGCCAGCAGCGCCGAGCTTTGGAAATGGCCGCCATGCGGCATGAACATCAGCGCGGTGCCGAGAAAGCCGATGGTCAGGCCCAAGATCGCCCAGCGCGTCAGCGGATGCCCGCGCCGGCCGAAGACCCCCAAGCCGGCAATCCAGAATGCCGAGGTGCCGTTGAGCAATGCCGACTGGTTGGTCGGGAGGTAGCGGATCGCCCACACATTCAATCCGTTGCTCAAGAAGATCATGAAGAACCCGGCTACCAGCACATGGCGCCATTCGCCGGAGCTGCCCGGCCACTTATCGCCGCGCGCATAGCGCGCAATGAGCGCGAGCAATACGCCCGCGGTCATGAAGCGTATCGCCGCGTACATCGCCAGCGGCAGATTGTTGACGGCCATCTTCGAGAACAAAAAGCTCGAGCCCCACACCAGATACACGGTGGCGAGGCATAGCACGAGCTTCGCGGAATGGCGTGGATCGACGCGCAAATTTACGCCGTGCGGCGCGGCGTGCCGGCTCTAAACACCCAGTAACAGATTCCCAGTAGCAGTATTGCCGCCCACCACTTTCCGCCCGGAACCTCCGCGCCGACGCTCAACACATCGGGGTTCTTGCTCGCCCAGATGCACATGGCGATGAAGATTCCGAGCAGCGCCTCGCCGGTGATGAGTCCCGCGGCGAACAGCATGCCGTTCTGCTTGAGCTTTTCGCGATCGCCGGCCGCGCCGCGCCTGGCGTGCCAAAGATCGACTGCCTCGGCCACCAGGCCTCCGGCCAGGATCGGTGTGGATACATCGAGCGGCAGATAAATGCCCACGGCGACCGCCAGCACCGGCGCGCTCCAGCGCGAGCCGATTCGCTTCAGGTACAGGTCCAACAGGATGATCAAAACGCCGGCGATGGCGCCGATTGCGATCATCCCGGTCGGCAGGGTGCCGCCGAACATGCCTTCGGCGACCGACTTGACCAGATTGGCCTGGGGCGCCGGCAACGCCTTGACTCCCGGATGCGACGGTTCGCCGATGCCGTAGGCGAACAGCAGCACGTTCATCACCGGCGCCATTACCGCGGCGCTGGCCAGCACGCCGATGCACAGCATCACCTGCTGGCGCCACGGAGTCGCTCCGATGATGTGTCCCGCCTTGAGATCCTGCAGATTGTCGCCGGCGACCGCTGCCGCATTGCAGACCACGGCGCCGATCAGCACCACTGCGACCGCGCCGATCGCGGATTTCGGGCCGAGCAGCCACATCAGCACCAGGGAGGCGAACAGGATGGTGCAAATGGTGATGCCGGATACGGGATTGTTCGAGGATCCGACCAGGCCGGCCATGTAGCCGCTGACTGAGGAAAACAAAAAGCCCGCGACGATCATGATGACGGCCATCGCCAGGCTGACGCCGATGCTGCCGACCACGGCGTAGTACAGCAAGAACAGCGGCACGACGAATAGCGCGATGCACAGCAGCACGGCGCCCATGGGCAGGTCGCGTTCCGTGTGCGGCACGTCGGCGGAGTTCTTGCCGCTCACCTTAAGTCCGCTGCGCACCGCGGACCAGAGCGACTTGCGCAACGACCACAGAGCCCAAAACGCGCCGGTCAGCATGCAGCCGACACCGATGTAGCGCACCTGCGCGCGCCATATGGCAAAGGCCGCATCCTCCGCGCTCAAGCCCGCCAATTTTTGCAGCAAGACCGGATCGTGCGCGGAGAAGTAGCTGTTATAGATCGGTATCGCCAGCCACCAGGAGAAAAAGCCTCCGGCCGCGATCAGAATGGCGACATTGAGCCCCACCAGGTAGCCGACGCCGAGCAAGGCGGGGGAAAACGAATAGCCGAAGAAGGCAATGCCGCGTTCGCCCACGAAGCGCTGGACCGTGAATGTTTCCGGCAACAGTTGCAATCCGGAAGTCACCAGCTTGAACACGCCGCCGGCCGCCGCCGCAAGGCCGAGAACCTTCGCGCCGGCTCCCGGGTTGGCGCCCACCTTCAGCACCTCCGCGGCCGCCACGCCCTCCGGGAACAAGAGCTTCTGCTCGAGGATCAGAGTGCGCCGCAGCGGCACCGAAAACAGCACGCCGAGCAACCCCCCTAAGCCGACGATCGCAACCGTCCACCAGTAATCGAAGGTGGTCCAGTGATGCAGCAGGATCAGCGCCGGCAGCGTGAAGATCGCGCCCGCGGCAATCGAGGAGCCGGCGGAGGCGCCGGTGGCGACGATGTTGTTCTCGAGAATATTGGCCTTGCCAAATAGCGGCAGAATGGCCATGGAGAGCACCGCGGCCGGTATCGCGGTCGCCACCGTGAGGCCCGCGAACAAGCCGACATAGGCATTCGCCGAGGCGAGAATCACGGTCAGGATGATGGAAAGTAGGATCGCCTTCAGGGTGAGTTGCGGCGCCGGACTCATACCACATCGCCCATGAGCTTCTTCACCGGGCGGCTGATCACCAGCAGCACCGCGCCCAAGCCGACCGAAAAGTACACGATGTGCATGTATTGCCCCGGCATGGCCGCGACATTGCTGGCGTCGAAATCCCCGGCGATCAAGCTCGCCACCAGGTTTCCCAAGGACGTGGCCAGGAACCACATGCCCATCATCTGGCCCACGAAGCGCTTGGGGGCAAGCTTGGTGAAGTAGCTCAAGCCCACGGGACTCAGGCACAGCTCGCCGAAGGTATGCAGCAGGTAGGTCAGGATCAGCCAGTACGGCAACACCTTCGAGCCCGATGCGACGATGGACGCGGCGGCGGCCATCACCAGGAATCCGGAGCCCATCAGCATCACGCCCAGGGCGAACTTGGCCGGCGCGGAAGGGTTCATGCGGCGCCGGGCAAGCGCGATCCACAGCCACGCGAAGAAAGGCGCGAACAAGAAGATGAATGCGGAATTCAGCGACTGGAACCAGCCGGTCGGAATCACCCAGTGCAGCCAGTTCACCGTGCGGTCGGTATAGCGCTCCGCAAACAGGTTCAGCGACGAACCGGCCTGCTCGAATCCGGAGAAGAACAGGGCGCAGCCGACGAACAGCACCACCAGCACCACGCCGCGCTTGCGCTCGGGCGTCGAGAGATCCGCGATGAACAGGTAGTAGATGAAGTACAGCACGGCCATGCTGACGATCACATAGGTGATGACCCGCGCCAGGCTGACCGGATCCACCGGAATCAATCCGAAGCTCACCGCCGCCAATAGCGCCGCCGCAATGCCGACCCCGACCATGAGGCGCAGCCACTGGATTTTGCGCGAGGCCGGGTTCGAGCCCTTGCTCGGATTGAAAGCCCCGGCAGTGCCTAGATAACGCCGCGTCCAGTAGAACTGCAGCAGCCCCACTGCCATGAAGACCGCGGCCGCGGCGAATCCCGCGCGAGATCCCCAGAGTACCTGGGCCTCGCCGGTAACCAGGGGACCTAAGAATGCGCCGATGTTGATGCCGATGTAGAAAATGGTGAAGCCGGAATCCAAGCGCGCACCGCCTTCCGGATAGAGGCCCGCCACGATGGCGCTGACGTTCGGCTTCAACAGGCCGACGCCGATCACGATGACCACGAGGCCGAGGTAGAAGCCGCGCGGGGTCGAGGACATCGCCAGCAACGCATTGCCGAGCATGATGGCGAAGCCGCCCGCAACCACCGCGCGCTGCGCGCCGATCAGCCGGTCCGCAATCCAGCCGCCGGGCAGCGCTGCGAGATACACGGACGCGTTATACAGCCCGTAGATTGCGGTCGCCGTCCGGTCATCGAGGCCGAATCCGCCGCTCGCCACCGCGCTGACCAGAAACAGCACCAGCAGGGCGCGCATGCCGTAAAAGGTGAAGCGCTCCCACATCTCCGTGAGAAACAAGGTCGCCAGGCCACGGGGATGGCCGAAAAAGGTTGCTGCCACTTAAGCTCCGGCGCCGCGCGAAGGCGTTTCTGCTTCTTCTTTGGCGCGGGCCGCTATTTTGTCTTTGAGCAATATGCCTGCCATTACGATCCCTATCTCGTACAGGAGATACATCGGTATCGCCATCGCGCTCTGCGACACCGCGTCGGGCGGCGTCAGGAAGGCAGCTACGATGAATATCCCCAGCAATACGAAACCGCGATTCTTCTTCAGCGCGGAGAGCTTAACAAATCCCGTCCAAACCAGTAATACGGTGGCGACCGGAACCTCGAAAGCCAATCCGAAGGCCAGCAGCAGGACCATCACGAAATCCAGGTAACTGCTCATGTCGGTCATCATCTGCACGCCGGTGGGCGCGCTGGAGACGAAGAAACTCAGCATGAAGGGAAAAACCACGTAGTAGGCGAATGCAGCCCCCAGATAGAACAGCAGCACGCTGGAGACGAGCAGCGGCACCGCGAGGCTTTTTTCGTGACGGTAGAGTCCCGGCGCCACGAATGCCCAGGCTTGATACAGCACGTAGGGCATGGCCAGGCCGAGCGCCAGCATCAGCGCCAGCTTGAATGGAACGGTAAAGGTGCCGACCACGCTGGTTGCAATCATGGTCGCGCCGGCCGGCAACTGGCGAATCAAGGGTTTCGCGATGAACGTGAACAATTGGTTCATGTAGATCGCGCATGGAATGAAGCAAATGCCCACCGCCACCATCGCCTTCAGCAGGCGATCGCGCAGTTCCAGCAAATGCGAGATCAGGGTACCTTCAGCGAGTTCCTCGGAAGCGCCGTCCTCATTCATAGGGCAGCTTGCCGGCGACGAAGGTCTGTCGCGGGGGCTCGCTCACCGGCGGGGTTTCGGCAGCCGGCGGCTCGATCAGCGGCGGCGGATCAACCGGCGCAGGCGGCTCGACGGCGGGAGGCGCCGGATCCGGTTTGCTCGGCGCGGCGGCACTCGGCCTGCTTTGCTGCTTCAAGAATTCTTCGGCGCTTACTTCGCGTTCCAGTTGCTCGCTGAGTTGCCGCGCCATGACGCGCGCGCGCCCCAGCCAGTTGCCGACTTGGCGCGCAACCTTGGGGAGGCGCTCCGGACCCAGCACGATCAGTGCGATGGCCGAGGTGAGCAGGATCTCCGAAAATCCGACATCAAGCATGCGGCATCAGGCGTTCGTTTTTGGCGGCGCCTTGGCCTCGGTCTCGCGGGCTGCAACGCCGGCATTGAAATCGGCGTCCTTGTCCTGCCTGAGCTGTTTGACCTGTTCTTCCGATTCGCCCTCATGCATTGCTTGCTTGAAGCCCTTCACGGCCGCACCCAGATCGGAGCCGATCGAACGCAAGCGCTTGGTGCCGAATATCACCAGCGCGATCGCCAAAATGACCAATAAAATCTTGTAATCCATGTTGATTCCTCGATTCCGTCTCTGCCCGAAACGCCAACCATGATACGCCAAAGCGATTATGGCATTTGACAGTCGCGGCCCGATGCGTGTTCGGTCGCATTTGGCCTTTTGGCAGAATTAACTCTCCAGCCAGAGGGTTACAGGACCGTCGTTGGTCAGAGACACCTGCATATGCGCGCCAAATGCACCGCTGGCCACGCGCCCATGCTGGGCCCGGGCGGCGCGCACCAGGGCGTCGAACAGGCGCAGACCTTGCTCGGGCGGGGCGGCGCCCGAGAAGCCGGGCCGCAAACCCTTGTGGGTATCCGCGGCCAGGGTGAACTGCGGCACCAGCAGCAATTCCCCACCAGTCTGCAACAGACTGTAATTCATCTTCCCGGCCTCGTCGGCAAATATCCGGTATTGCAGCAGCCGTGTCAGCAGGCGCAAGCCGGTCTCCTCGGTATCGGCCGGCTTCACCGCCACCAGCGCCAGCAAGCCGGCACCGATCGATGCGGTGGTGTTGCCGTCGATGACGATGCTGGCGCCAGTCACTCGCTGCAATAACGCAATCACGCGCAGCGGCCTCGCTTGAGTAAGCGGCAGCCGCTAGGATCACGGCTGTCGCCACTTAACTCGAGGACGGTTGTTTGTCGCATTCTTTTCGAGAGCATTATTGGCAGAGTCATGATGGCCTGCGCTTGTACAGTCGATTCTACCCCGGACCTGAGGCAGCGGCCGCCACGGTGCTCTGTCTGCATGGCCTGACGCGCAATAGCCGGGATTTCGAGGATCTGGCGCTGCATCTGCAGCAACGCTACCGCGTCATTGTGCCCGACTTGCGCGGGCGCGGCTTTTCGGCGCGCGATCCACAGCTCAAGAATTATCAGCCGGCGATCTACCTGAAGGACATTGTCGCGCTGTTGGCGACGCTCGATTCGCCGCGCGTCGCGGTCATCGGGACCTCGCTCGGCGGAATGCTGGCGATGATGCTGGGTATCAAGTATCGCCCCAGTATCACCGGCATCGTGTTGAACGACATCGGTCCGGAACTCGACCCGGCCGGCATCGAGCGGATCAAGCAATATGCAGGCCGGTTGCCGGTGCCGGTCGACTGGGCTGACGCCATCGCCCAAACCCAGGCGGCCTTCGGCAGCGCTTGGCCGGATCTCACGCCGGAGCGATGGGCCACGCTCGCGCGGCGCGGTTATCGCGAAGACCCGTCGGGCGCCGTGCTGGCGGATGCCGACCCCTTGATCGGCGATGCCTTGCGCGCCGCACCCGCCGCGCAGCTCGATCCCTGGCCGCTATGGCGGGCGCTGCGCGGCCTGCCGGTGCTCGCGATCCGCGGCGCGCTGTCGGATCTGCTAAGTGCAGCCACTTTCGCGAAGATGCGTGCCGAATACCCGGAGCTAGCCCAATTATCACTACCTAATCGCGGCCATGTTCCGTTGCTGGATGAGCCGGAGGCAATCGCCGCCATCGATAACTTTCTGGCGCGGGTAAATGCCTCTCATGGGTAGGAAATTCTTCGTTAATCGGAAATTCACCCACATTCGATGTGAAAAATCGCAATCATCGCGCAACTTCCCCACTTATTGCGCCCCAAAGGTAAATCTTGGGCTATAGAATCCACTCGACGACGAAATTAAAATAAGTGGTATCTCTGGGACAAATTGTCGCGTCGTAACCTTAGCCAAGCGGGTGTCGGTGGCCTTCACGGGTCATTTCCTCCACAAAGTGGGCGTGAACAGCACCAAAATGGTGAAAACCTCCAGCCGCCCGAGCAGCATGGCCGCCGAGCACACCCAAATCTGAAAATCCGTGAGCACGGCATAGGTGCTGCCCGGGCCGACCAACCCAAGCCCCGGTCCCGCATTGTTGATGCAGGCCACGATAGCGGAAAGAGCGGTGAGGAAATCCAGGCCGCTGGCCAGCTGCACGAACACCAGCCCGGCCACGCTCATGAAATACAAGAACACGAAGGCCAGCACCGCGAACACCACGCGGTTGGCGATGATGGTGCCGCCCACCTTCAGCGGGCGCACCATGTTCGGGTGCACCAATTGGTTCAATTCGCGATGCGCCTGCTTGGCGAGCACCAGGGTTCTGATCATCTTGATTCCACCACCGGTGGAACCGGAGCTCGCAACGATGCAGCCCAAGAACAGCATCCACATGGGCGCGAATATCGGCCAGCGCGAGTAGTCCTGGGTATGCAGGCCGCTATCGGTGGCCACCGAGACCACGTTGAATACCGCGTGGCGCAGCGCCGTCGGGAAATCCGCATAACTGCCCTTGAGGAACAGAAAGATCGCCAATCCCACACAACTGGCCGACAGAACCCCAAGGACGGCCTTGGCCTCCGCGTCGCGGAAGTACGCCTTGACGCCGCGTTGAGTCCACGCCAGATAGTGCGTGGCGAAGTTCAGCGCCGCCAAGATCTCGAATAGGGTCAGCACCATTTCGATCGGCAGCGAGTTGAAGTGGCCGATGCTGGCGTCGTAGGTCGAGAAACCGCCGAGCGAGACCGCGGAAAATCCATGACACACCGCGTCGAACCAATTCATTCCCGCGAGCCTCAAGCAGGCGATGCAGGCGGCGGTGAGTCCGGCGTACACGGCCCACAGCAGTTTGGCGGTCTGCCCGATGCGCGGCGTGAGCTTGCTGTCCTTCATGGGGCCCGGCATCTCGGCCCGATAGATTTGCATGCCGCCGACGCCGAGCATCGGCAGTATTGCAACCGCCAGCACGATGATGCCCATGCCGCCGAGCCAGCTCAGCAAGTGGCGCCACAGGTTGATCGAGCGCGGCAGGAATTCGATTCCCGTGAGAGTGGTTGCGCCGGAGGTGGTCAGTCCCGACGCCGCCTCGAAATACGCATTGGTGTAGCTGATCGGCAGGTAGTGCCACAGGGGAAATCCCGCCACGGCGGGCAGCGCGACCCAGGTCAGTGCGACCAGCATCAGGCCGTCGCGGGTCTTGAGTTCGCGCCGGTAGTGCCGTGTCGCCAGCCACAACAGCGCGCCGATCAAGAACGTCGCCAGGGCCGAAGTCACGAACGACCATAGCGCGGCGTCGAGCCCCCACACGGCCATGATCAGCGGCGCCAGCATGGTCGCGGCGAACACCATCATGACGAGGGCGAACACATGCGCGACCGGCAGTAAAATATCTTTCACAGAAACGAGGCGGAGCCTTGGAAGAGCTTTTCGACCGCCTCGATATGCCGGCGATCCGTCAGGAACAGGATGAGATGATCGTCGGGCTGCACCGTGGTGTCGTGATGCGCGATGATGACATCCTCGCCGCGCACCACCGCGCCCAGCGTGGTGCCCTCGGGCAATACAATGTCCTCGATGCGCCGGCCGATCACTTTCGAGCTGTCGGCCTCGCCGTGCACCACCACTTCGAGTGCCTCCGCGGCGCCGCGCCGCAATGAGTGCACCCGCACCACGTCGCCGCGGCGCACATGCGCCAGCAATGATCCGATGGTGACGGTCTGCGGAGAGATGGCCACGTCGATCGAGCCGCTCTCGATGAGCTCGGCGTAGGAGGGCTTGTTGATCAAGGCCATGACCTTGTGAGCGCCCAGGCGCTTGGCGAGCATGGCGGACAGAATATTCGCCTCTTCGGAATTGGTCAGGGCCGCGAATACATCGGCGCTGTCGATGTTCTCCTCCAGCAGCAGCTCTTCGTCCGCCGCGTCGCCGTGCAGCACCGTCGTGCTTTTCAACTGCTCGGACACGCGCCGGGCGCGCTTCGCGTCGCGCTCGATGAGCTTCACCTGGTTGCGGTCCTCCAGCTCGATCGCCAGCCGGAAGCCAATATTGCCGCCGCCTGCGATGACCACGCGGCGCGCGGGAGCCTCGGCCTTGCGCAGCTCCTTCATGACCACGCGAATATCCTTGCGCGCGGCCAGGAAGAACACCTCGTCGCCATCCTCGACCACCGTGGTGCCCTCGGGCTTCACGCTCTTGCCGGCGCGGTAGATGGCCGCGACCCGCGCATCGGCGCTCGGAATATGCTCGCGCAGCGTGCTCAAGGCCTGCCCCACCAAGGGGCCGCCTTGCAGCGCGCGGATGCCGACCAGGCGGACGCGGCCGTCGGCGAAATCCAGCACCTGCAAGGCCCCCGGATAACGGATCAGCCTCGCGATGTATTCGGTCACCAATTGTTCCGGACTGATCCACACGTCGACCGCGACCGCGTTCTCGCCGAAGATCCGCTCCCGTTCGGTGTAATCGGCCGAGCGCACCCGGGCGATCTTCTTCGGCGTCCGATACAACGTCCAGGCGATGTGGCAGGCCAGCATGTTGACCTCGTCGCTGCTGGTGAGCGCGACCAGGATGTCAGTGCCGGCGATGCCCGCTGCCTCGAGAATTTTCGGGCTGGCGGCGTTGCCGTTCACGGTGCGAATGTCGAGCCGGTCCTGCAAATCGCGCAGGATCTCCTCGTTCATATCGATGACCGTGACGTCGTTCGCCTCTTCCCGAGAGAGGTGATACGCCGCCGTGCGGCCGACCTGCCCGGCACCCAGAATGATGATTTTCACAGCGCGTTTACTCTACACGACCACGAGATTGGCGTAGGAAAGCATCAGCCACTTCATGCCCTGCCTCTCGAAATTCACCTGTATTCGTGCCTGCGGCCCGTTTCCCTCGAGGTTCAAAACCACGCCTTCCCCGAACTTTGCGTGCCTGACGCGGCTGCCCATGCGCATGCCGGGCGCCGGCGACTCCTCCATCGGGGCACGGCGCATATATACCGGGCGCGACACCTGCAGTCGCGGGCGGATTTCCTCGATCAACTCCGCCGGCAGCTCAGCAATGAAGCGCGACGGCTGCCCGTAAGTATCCACTCCGTACAGCCGGCGCTGCTCGGCGTAGGTGAAATACAGCTGGCGCATGGCGCGCGTCGCGCCCACGTAGCACAGCCGCCGCTCCTCCTCCAAGCCCGCCAAATCGCTGACCGAGCGCTGATGGGGAAACAGCCCATCCTCCATGCCGGCCATGAACACCAGCGGAAATTCCAAGCCCTTGGCCGAATGCAGCGTCATCATCTGCACCGAATCCGCGTAAGGATCCGCCTGGCCCTCGCCGGATTCCAATACCGCGTGGGCAAGAAAGGACTCCAGCGCCGACAGGCTCTCTGCCTCCGTCTCAGGCGAAAATCCGCGCGCCGCGCTCACCAGTTCCAACAAATTCTCGATCCGGCCTTCGCCGCGCTCGCCCTTTTCCTTCTTGAAGTGCTCAATCAGCCCGCTCATCTGGATCACGTGATCCACCTGCTCATGCAATTCCAGGCCTTGAATCTCCAGCGCCAGCTTGTCGATGAGGTTCAAAAAGCCCTGCAGACCTTGCGCGGCCCGCTGCGGCAGGATGCCTTGCACGCCGGCCACCGCGCCGAGCCACAATGAGCTGGCATTCGCGCGCGCGGTCTCGCGCACCGCATCCATGGTTTTCGCGCCGATGCCGCGCGCCGGCAGGTTCACGACGCGCTCGAAGGAGGTGTCGTCGGCACGGCTCGCAACCAGTCGCAGGTAGGCGAGAGCATCCTTGATTTCGGCGCGCTCGAAAAACCGCAAGCCGCCGTACACCCGGTACGGCATGCGCGCGTTGAGAAAAGCCTCTTCGAACACGCGCGACTGGGCGTTGGAGCGGTACAGCACGGCCGCCTCGCGCCGTGCCCCGCCGCGCTCCACCCACTCGCGGATTCGATTCACCACGAAATCGGCCTCGTCGCGCTCGTTGAATGCCGCGTAAAGCTTGACGCGCTCCCCATCCTCGCCGCTGGTCCACAGCGTTTTGCCGAGCCGGCCGGCGTTGTTGGCGATCAGGGCATTGGCCGCCTTCAGGATGGTGCCGGTCGAACGGTAATTCTGCTCCAGCTTGTAGAGCACGGCCTTGGGGTAATCGCGGCGAAACTGATTCAGGTTCTCGACCCGCGCGCCGCGCCAGCGATAAATCGATTGGTCATCATCGCCGACCACGAACGGCTGGCCGTCCGGTCCCGCGAGCAGCATGAGCCACTTGTACTGGATGGCATTGGTATCCTGGAATTCATCCACCAGCACGTGGCGAAAGCGGCTGCGGTAGTGTTGCAATGAGCCCGGGTTGTCGCGCCAGAATTCATAGGCGCGCAGCAACAGCTCGGCAAAATCCACCACGCCAGCGCGCTGGCAGGCCTCTTCATAGGCCTGATAAATCCTGATCAACTGGCGGCGCGTCGGGTCGCCGTCATCCCGAAGGTGCTTGGGCCTCAAGCCCTCGTCCTTCTGGGCATTGATGAACCATTGAATCTCGCGCGGCACCCAGCGCGCCTCGTCCAGGTCGAGCGCCTTCAACACCTTGCGCAGGATCCGGGCCTGGTCCTCGGAATCCAGGATCTGAAAGCTTTGCGGCAAGCCGGCCTCGCGCCAGTGCAGGCGCAGCAGCCGGTGAGCAAGCCCATGGAAGGTGCCGATCCACATGGCGCCGCCCGGAATGCCGAGCAAGGTCTCGATGCGGGCGCGCATTTCGGCCGCCGCCTTGTTGGTAAAGGTGACCGCCAGAATGCTGCTCGGGGTGGCGCCCTCGACCTGAATCAGCCAGGCGACCCGATGCACCAGCACGCGCGTCTTGCCGCTGCCGGCCCCGGCCAGAATCAGCGCCGCGCCGGGCGGCGCGCTGACTGCCTGCCTCTGATTGTCATTGAGGCTGTCAAGGAGATGAGATACGTCCATCAGGGCGCGAATTGTACAGAAGACCCGGCAGTCAAGAGATCCGGTGGCTCTCTTCGGCGAATTCCATCAAGGCCAGCGCCAGGGACAGAATCACCGGGCCGGCGATGACGCCGATGGCGCCGAATGCGGGAATGCCGCCCAATACGCCGACGAATACCGCCAGCGCGGAAATTTTTGCGCGTCCGGAGATCAGCAGCGGACGCAGCACATTGTCGAGGCCGCCGATCATCAGTCCCCAGGCGAGCAGGAAGATGGCGTAACCCCAATGGCCCTCGAAAAACAGCACCAGCACGGCCGGTATCCACACAAAGGCCGCCCCGCCCACCGGCAACATCGACAGCAGGGCGGCGAGTACTCCGAAGACCACCGGCGAGGGCAGCCCGGCAATCACGAAGCCGATGCCGAGCAAGACGCCCTGCATCAGCGCCGTCAGGCTGGTTCCGATGACGATGGCGCGGGTCACGCCGCTGAGGCGGTGAAACAACCGGTCCTTGCGCGCCTCGTCGAGCGGGATGAGCTGGCGCGCGCGCGCCAGCATGCTGTCGCCGTCGCGCAGGAAAAAGAACAATAGAAACAACATGATTGCGAATGCCAGCAAGGAGCTCAACGCGCCTAGAAAAATCGAGCCACTCCAGCCGGCGGCGCGCTGCAAAATATCCTGCGTGCCGGACACCAGCCACGACTGAACCTGCTCAGCCGATACGCCCACGCGGGTCTGCAGCCAGTCGTTGGTGCGCGCGATCCAGGGAAATTGCTGCAGGTCGGAGAAGGTCTTGATATCCATCTCGGCCGCCGAACGCTGCAGCCTGCGCAACAGGCCGGAGATTTGCGCGACGAACTCGATCGACAGGGCGCTTAAGGGCAGCAGGATGACGATGGGCGCCAGTACCGTCAGCACACCGGCTGCCGAGGCCCGGCCACGCAACCGCCGCCGCAGCTGGAGATTGACCGGATACAGCAGGAAGGCAAGGAAGGCGGCCCAGGCCATCGAGTGTACGAATGGCGAGAAGATCAGCACCAGTGCGTAGCCAAGAACCGCCGTCACGATGAGCGCGAACACGCGCGCATAGAAAATGGAGGGAGCCGGCATCGCGGCATCCTAGCATTTGCGGGTACCATGCGATGATGCGGAACCCGGAGGTCACGCGCCGCGATTTCCTCAACGTCGCGGCAGGCATCGGCGGCGGGTTGGTGTTGACACTGACCTTGCCCGGGTTCGGCAGCCCCGCCAAGCCGGGCAAGCTTAACGCAGGCGGCCAAATGAATGCGTGGCTGGTGATCGGCGCCGACGATTCCATCACCATCATCGTCGATCGCTCCGAGATGGGTCAGGGGGTCTACACCGCGCTACCCATGCTGCTGGCGGAAGAGCTCGAGATCAGCTTGGATGCCATCAAGGTGGTGGCGGCGCCGGTCGGCGATGCCTACATCAATGCGCTGAACGGCGGGCAGATCACCGGCACCAGCAACAGCGTGCAGGACGCCTGGGACAAACTGCGCACGGCGGGCGCGCAGGCGCGCAGCATGCTGATCGGCGCTGCGGCAGCGCAATGGCGGGTCGACCCCGCGACCTGCCGGACCGAGCACGGCCGGGTGCTCGGCGCGCGCGGCCAGTCCTTGAGCTACGGCCAGCTTGCCGCGGCCGCCGCCCGACAGCCGCCGAACAATGTGGCATTGAAACCCAAGGGCCGCTTTCAACTCATCGGCACCTCGCAGGCCCGCATCGACACACCCGGCAAGGTGGACGGCACGGCGCAGTTCGGCATCGATGTCACTCTGCCCGGCATGCTTTGCGCCGCGCTGGCGCAGAGTCCGGTGCTCGGAGGCAAGCTCCTGGCCGTGGACTCCGCCGCGGCGCAGGCGATGCCCGGCGTGCGCAAGGTGCTGACCACCGCCGGCGGTGTCGTGGTCGTGGCCGAGCAATTCTGGCAGGCGCTGCAAGCGCGCAAGGCGCTTAAACTAACCTGGGATCCCGGCCCCAACGCCCGGCTCGATACGGCGGCGATCCGCGCCATGCTCGAGAAGGCCGCCGCGGCGGGACCCGGATTGCCGGCACGCAGCGACGGCGACGTGGTTGAGGCGTTCAAGTCCGCAAAGCAGGTGCTGCAGGCCGTGTACCAACTACCGCTGCTGGCGCACGCCACCATGGAACCGATGAATTGCACTGCCGATGTGCGCGCAGACGGCTGCGACTTATATGTCGGGACTCAAGTGCAGCAGGGGGCGCAGGCCGCGGCCGCTGCCGCCGCGGGCTTGGATGCGGCGCAGGTGCGGGTGCATACCACCTTGCTCGGCTGCGGCTTCGGCCGCCGCTTGGAAGTCGACTTCATTCCCGCGGCAGTGCAGGCATCCCAGGCGGTCGGGGCGCCGGTGAAGCTGATCTGGACGCGCGAAGACGACATGGGGCACGACGCTTACCGACCGCCGGCGCGCGAGGAACTCGCGGGCGGCCTCGATGCCGGCGGCAACCTGATTGCGTGGAAACTGCACATCACCAGTCCCTCGATCACCCAGCGTTTCGCCCCGCAAACCACCGACCCGTTCGACTCGGTGGTCGAGGCTGCGATCAACAACCTCTACGGCGTGCCGAATTTGTTGGTGAGCTATTCCCGCCGGGAAATCGGCATCGACGTCGGCTACATGCGCTCCGTCAGCCATGCGCCGAATTGCTTCGCGATCGAAAGCTTCATGGACGAACTCGCCGCCGCGGCCGGACAGAACCCCTATGACTTCCGCCTGCAGCGGCTCAAGGCCAAGCCGCGCGCCGCCAATGTGTTGCGCCTCGCCGCGCAGCGCGCCGGCTGGGGCCATGCGCGCGAAGGCCGCTATCAGGGCATCGCGCTCATGGAGGCCTATGCAACCAACATGAGCATGGTGGCGGAGATTTCGTTCATTGCGCGATCCGTCAAGGTGCACAAGGTGGTGTGCGTGGTCGATTGCGGCCAGATGGTCAATCCGCGCATCGTCGATTCGCAAATTGAAAGCGGCATCATCTTCGGCCTTTCCTCCGCCCTATGGGGCGAGGTGACCCTGGCGGCAGGCCAGGTGCAGCAGACCAATTTCAACAACTATCGCGTGCTGCGCGCCGACGAGGTGCCCGACATCGAGGTGCATTTGGTGGACAGCGATGAATCGCCGGGCGGCATCGGCGAGCCCGCGGTGGCGGTGATCGCCCCCGCAGTTTGCAATGCAATCTACGCGGCGACCGGCCAGCGCCTGCGCGAGCTGCCGATCATGTCGCGGCTTGAACCTTCGCGATCCACTCGTTGACCAGCTTGTCGAGCACGGTGAGCGGCACGCCGCCGTTGTCGAGGACCACGGAGTGGAAGTCCTTCAAATTGAATTTCGGCCCGAGCGCGGTCTTGGCGCGTTCGCGCAGCTCGAGGATTTTGAGCTGGCCGATCTTGTAGGCGCAGGCCTGGCCAGGCTGGCCCATGTAGCGCTCGACTTCGGTGACCACCTCGGTTTCGTTCATGCCGGTGGTGTCGCGCATATACGCAATCGCCTGCTCGCGGCTCCATCCTTCGGCATGCAGGCCGGTATCCACCACCAGGCGCGCCGCGCGGAATATTTCCGCCTCGAGCCTGCCTAGATCGCCGAACGGATCATCCTTGTACATGCCGATTTCCGAGGCGAAGCGCTCGGCGTACAGCGCCCAGCCTTCGGCGTAGGACGAGTACAGGGTCTGTTGCCGGATCAAGGGCAGATCCTTCAAGCCGAGGGCGGTCGAGATCTGAAAATGATGCCCCGGAATGCCCTCGTGGTACGCCAGGGTCTTCATCGTCCAGGTCGCCGTCTCGCTGACATCGCGCAGGTTGGCGAAGAACGTCCCCGGCCGCGACCCGTCCATCGCCGCTTGCTGATAGTACGCGCCCGCGGTGCCGCTCTCCGCCGCCACCGGCACTCGTTGCACCAGCAATTTTCCGGCCGGAACGGTGTTGAAGTACTCCGGCATGCGCGCATTCACTTCATCCAGGATCTGCTGATACTTGGCGATCAGCTGCGCCCGCCCTTCGTCGGTATTCGGCAGCAGAAAGCGCGGATCCTTGTGCAGCGCATGGATGCGCTCGCCCACCGTGCCCGCGCTGATGCCCTGCGCCTTGAGCAGCGTGTCCATTTCGGCGCTGACGCGCGCCACTTCGGAAAGCCCCAGCGCATGCACTTGCTCAGGTGTGTAATCGGTGGTGGTCATCTGCTTCAAGGCGGCGGCGTAGTAGGCCGGACCGTCCGGCAGCCGGCCGACGCCGGCGCCCTGGTTGGCCGCAGCTGCACGCTGCGTTTCCAGCGCTGCCGTCATGCGCGCGAACGCCGGATACACGCCGTTCTTGACCACCTCGGCCGCTTGCCGGGCGAGATCCGCCTGCTCGGCCGCATCGATGCCCTTGGCGCCCTTCATGCGCTCGACGAAGGTGGTCACCAGCGCATTGTCCTGCGGGGCGGAGGCCACCGAGTCCTTGATGCCGGTCTCGGCCTTGTCCAGCAGCGCGAGCGGCAGTATCACTCCGACCTTGGATTGGCGCAGCATCTCGGCGGTGACTGCGTCCAGCTTGGGTCCCGTGGCCTCGAGCCGCTTGACGTAATTGCGGGCGGTCTTCTCGTTCTTCACCACGTGCTGCGTCTCGAGGAAGGTCGGAAGCTGGACCTGCGTGCCCCACATCGGGGAGATCGGATACAGCCCTTCGGAGGACAGCCAGTCGAAGCGCTTGAATGACAATGCCGTGTCGTACTGGTCGAGCAGGATGTCGTAGGTCACCTGATCCTGGCGCTTGAGCTGGGCACGATCGAATTTGTGCACCTGCTCATCGAAGCGCTCGAACATCGCGTAGTCATCGTCGCGCTTCTCGACGCCCACCGCCGCGAGCTTGCCGGAGTGTCCGTCGAAGATGGTGCCGTCCATGATTCCGATCGAGGTGAAGAGTTCCGGGTTCGCGACCAGGAACAGCAGTGCCTGGCGGTTGGCGAGCTGGTTGATGTTAAAAGGCTTGCCGAAGCCGATCCGATAGCCCGCATAGCCCCCGACCAGCAATATCGCGAGCCCGATCCAGCCCAGGACCTTCCAGAATTTCCTCACAGCGACCCCTTCGTTGGCTTGGCTTATGCCTTTATCAAGACGTAATGATCGACGATCAATGCCGCGAACAGCAACATCAAATAAGTAATGGAAAACCTGAATGTGCGCATCGGCAGGTCGGAGCGGACGCCCTTGCGCAGCTCCAGCACGAAGTACATGAACCGGGCATTGAGCGCGAGCGCGCTGGCCAGGTAGATCAGGCCGCTCATGCCTGTGAGATAGGGCAGCAGCGTGCACATGACCAACAGGATGGTATACAGCAGGATTTGCAGGCGCGTGTAGGGAATGCCGTGCGTCACCGGCAGCATGGGAATGCCGACCTTGGCGTAATCGTCGCGCCGCGCGATCGCCAGGGCCCAAAAATGCGGCGGAGTCCACGTGAAGATGATCAGAAACAACAGCAGCGCATGCGCATCGATGGTGTTGGTGACCGCGACCCATCCGAGCACCGGCGGCGCGGCGCCGGCCGCGCCGCCGATCACGATGTTCTGGGGCGTCGCGTGCTTGAGCCACAGCGTGTACACCATCGCGTAACCGATGAGCGAGCAAAAGGTCAGCGCCGCCGTGAGGATTCCCACCGATGCCCATAGCACCAGCATCGAGCCCACGCCCAGCGCTGCGGCGAATATCGCGGCATGGCTCTTGAGCAAATGCCCGGTCGGCAGCGGTCTGCGGCGGGTGCGCGACATTCGCTCGTCGATGTGCCGGTCGAGCACATGATTGAATGCCGCCGCGGACGCCGATGCCATGCCTATCCCCAAGGTGCCGAAGATCAGCGCCGGCAGCGGCACCATTCCGGGCGACGCCAGCACCATGCCCACCACGGCGGTGAACACGATCAGCAGGCTGACTTTGGGCTTGGTGAGCTCGAGAAAGTAACGCCAGCGGCCGGTAGCGACGACGCTGAGCGGGGGATTATTGGGTACCATGGCCACCGCGCAAGGGTAGCATGTCCGCCGCAGCACCCGGCCACAGCGCGCGCAGCAGTGCCAACATGCAGACCACCAGAGAAGCCGCGCCCGCGTTATGCAAGGTAGCCAGGGGCAGTGGCACTCCCCAGTGAACCGTCGCCATGCCCAGTGAAATCTGCAGCACCACAGCCGCCGCCAACATCGCGCCGGCCACTCGCAGGCGCCGGCGCCGCGCGCGCAACGCCGCCGCCATCCCGACGCTTGCCAAGCTGATCCCGGCAACCACGGCGCCCAAGCGATGGGTGAAGTGAATCGCAACCCGGGCCGGATCGGCGAGCACTCCCCCCTCATAGTTGATGTTCAGGCCGCGCCACAGGATGAAGGCGTTGCGATAGTCCATGGGCGGCCACCACGACTGTCGGCAGGTCGGCAGATCCGGACAGGCCACCGCCGCATAGTTGCTGCTGGTCCAGCCCCCGAGCGCGATTTGCAGGATCAGCAGCCCTGAGGCCGCGAGCGCAAACGGCCGTAAGCGAATCTCGCGCGCGCTGAGCGGCTCGCGCGGGGGATCGAGCGACAACCAGCACAGCAACCCCAAGGTGGTGAGGCCGCCGAGCAGATGCGAGGTCACGACCAAGGGAATCAGCAGCAACGTCACCGTCGAACGGCCCAGCGCGGCCTGCACACACACGACGGCGGCGAGCAGCACCACCAGCGCCACCGGCTGGTCGGCATCTCGGCGGCGCCAAACGGCCCAGACCAGCAAGAGCGCAACGATTAGCCCTAAGCTGCTGGCGAAATACCGGTGGATCATCTCGTGCAGCGCCTTGGTGAACGGATGATCCGCCTGAGGATAGAGGTGACCATAACAGCCGGGCCAATCGGGGCAGCCGAGGCCGGCATCGGTCAGGCGCACCCATGCTCCCAGAATGATGACTGTTGCCGCGAGCAGTGCGCCCACCAGGCAGAGTCGCCGGAACCACACCAGGGATTGCTGAGAGTGCATGCTCTAGCCTACGTGCGAGAGTCCCAGCAACCGCTTCATATCCTCGAGCATCCCCTTGGGCGCTATCCCTGGCGCGTAGGACATCATCAGATTGCCCAAGGGGTCGATGACATACACGCGATCGGCAGTCTGCGCGGGCAGGCCTGCGGCGGAGGACAAGGCGTCCAGCAGCGGCTGCGCGGCCGGCGTCACTCGCACTGTGATCAAATCCGGATGGTCGGCGCGCAGAAACGCGAGGTCAGGATCGCCGCTTGCCATGAACACCCGTTGCACGCGGTCCATATCGCGGTTCAGCGCCAAGCGCACTTGGCGGGTGTCGTACAGGCGGGTGCGGCAGTCCGCGAGGCAGGCGCCTGCGCCCACATACAGAAAAGTCCACTTGTGCCGCAGAAAATCCGGCTGGGTGGTACCGGCGCCGGTATCGACGAGCGGCAAGGCAAGTGCCGGCATCGCCGTGGGCGGTTCGACCAGATCTCCGTGGTTGACGTGACCGTTGGGGCGCCAGCCGCCGCTGCCGTAATACAGGTAGAACGACAGGGCCAGCGGCGCGTAGAACAGCACGGCGAGCCCATACAGCAGCCGCCGCCGGCGCCGATCCTGGATGGGGTCGCGCGCGTTCATGCTGCCGGCCTGTCTGAATGGCGCAGATTGGTCACGATGTAGATGACGAACAGGGTCAGCGCCAAGCCGAACCATTGCACCGCGTAGCCAATATGGCGCAGCGGCGGAAAGCCCGGCGCCTGCCACTGTCGCAGGTAACCCTCCGGCTCGCCCGCATCGAGCAGCACCAGTTCCGCCGCGGGAGCCCACGCGGATTCATGCAGCAACTGGCCGATTTCGGCGCTGGTCGGAAAACTCGCCAGCACCGGATACGGCGGCGCGAGTGCGGCCGCGGTTCCCATGCGAATGCCGGGGCGCGGCAAGTTATCCGCCCTGCCCCGCACCTCTCGTTGCCCGGTTCCGACATCGACGGCCGGCCGCTGCGCCCGGCTCGGGCCCAGCGGCACCCAGCCGCGATTGACCAGCAGCCATCCTCCGCCTGCCAGCGCAAACGGCGTGATCACGAAATAGCCGGGCTGCCCTTCGGTATTGCTCATATTGTCGATCAGTATCTGCCGCGCGGCATCGTAATGCCCGCTGAATGCCACATGCTGATATCGGGGCAGGCGGGCAGTGGACACATCGATCATCAGGGTGCTGCCCGTTCCCGCGGCGAACTCCTCGAACAGCGCGCGCTTCTCATCGGCACGGCGCAATTGCCAGCGCCCCAGCGATACTAAGCCTGCGATCACGATGATGGTCAGCACGGTCATCAAGGGATGCGGCGCGAAGCGGCGGGAACCGATGCTGATTGGCACGATATACTGCCTGCCCTTAGGGGTTACATCGGTCAGTGGAATTCAAATATCTCATCCTGGCGATGCTCGTGCTGATCGTGATCAGCTTGGGCAAGGCGCTATACCATCTGTCGAGCAACAAGCGCGGCGACGACATGAAGATGGTCAAGGCCCTGGCCTGGCGGATCGGGCTGTCGGTGGCCCTGTTCGTGCTGTTGATCGTCGCCTACTACCAGGGGTGGGTTCAGCCGCACCACCTGGGCTGAGCCTTACTCGCGGCTACAGCCAGTACACGAAAATAAACAGGCCCAGCCACACCACATCCACGAAGTGCCAGTACCACGCGACGGCCTCGAAACCAAAATGCCGCTGCGGGGTGAAATGACCGTTCATCACCCGGAACCAAATGACCGTGAGCATGATGGCGCCCACGGTGACGTGCAGGCCGTGAAATCCGGTCAGCATGAAGAACGTCGAGCCATACACCCCGGTGCCGAGCTGCAGGCCGAGTTCGGTATAGGCCTCGTGATACTCGGTCGCTTGCAGGAACACGAAGGTGAATCCCAGCAAGAAGGTCGCCGCCAGGAAAAACTTCAGCCGCGCCCTATGGCCGGCGATCAGCGCATGGTGCGCGATGGTCACCGTCACGCTGCTGGATAGCAGGATGGCCGTATTGATGGCTGGCAGGCCGAGCGCGGGGATGGTTGAGAATGTGCCATCGGCGCGCGGACCCAAGGTGGCCGGGCCATTCGTCGGCCAAACGCCATCGTAGTTGTCCCACAGCAAGAGCTTGGTGAAAATCTTGACGCCGTCGCCGCTCAGCCAGGGCACCGAGAAATTGCGCGCGTAAAACAGCGCGCCGAAGAATGCCGCGAAGAACATGACCTCGGAGAAAATGAACCACATCATTCCCATGCGGAAGGAACGGTCCACGGCCAGGTTGTAGATGCCGCGCTGATTTTCCCCGATGACCGTGTTGAACCAGAAGGCGAACAGCGAGATCAGCATCAGGAATCCCGGAATCAGCGACCAGACCGGCAGCCAGTTGTTGAGCGTGGCGACGGCGCCCGACATCAGGATGAACAGGGTCACCGACCCGTATATCGGCCACGGGCTGCCGTGGGGAATGTAGTAGTGGTTATGGTCTGCTTCCGAAACGTGCGCGTGCGCCATGGTTCGATCTCTTCAATGAAAAATGGGTTTAACTGCCCGCTCTCGGACGCGCCGCGGTCTGCGTCGTATCATAGAACGTGTACGCCAAGGTGAGCTTGTCCACGCTGGCCGGCAACTGCGGGTCCACGATGAAGCGCACCGGCATGTTGCGTGCTTCGCCTGCCTGGAAGCGCTGCGGGCTGAAACAGAAGCACTGGGTCTTGTGGAAATACTGCGCGCCCGCGCTCGGCGAGATGCTCGGCACCGCCTGCGCGACCGAGGCAGCCGCGGTCAAATTCTTGGCGTAGAACTCGGTATCGTAAAGCTTTCCGGGATGCACCCGCATCGAGGCCACCGCCGGCCGGAACTCGAAGCTTCCGACCGAGGCGGGATCGGCCAGGAACTCGATTGTCACCTCGCGGTTGGGGTCGATCGCCTCGCGCACCACCGCCTGGCCCTCCTGGGCCTGCGCATTGCCGATGCCGGCCACCTTGCACAGCACACTGTAGAGCGGCACGAGAGCCCAGCCGAATGCGAACGCGCCGGCCGTCATCATCAACAGGGCGTAGAGCAGCTTGCGGTTCGCGCGCCGTTGCTGATCCCGGGACTGGCCGGGCGGATTAGGATCCTTGGAATCCATCAGTGGTGACTGCGGTAAATCAATAGCGCGATGATCCCGAAATAAAATGCCAGCACCACGGCCAGCAGCCCCAAGGCGCTGTTGCGTATGCGCCGCGCGGTCTGAGTGTCCGCCCGGCTCATTTGACCTCGGGCGCGATGGTGAAGCTGTGGTATGGCGGCGGCGAGCTCAGTGTCCACTCCAAACCGGTCGGCGTCGCGCCGTCCCAAACCGCCGCGCTGGCATTCTTGCCGCCGCGCACGCACTGGATGATCAGGATCGCGAACAGGATCTGCGACAGGCCGAAGCCGAAGCCGCCGATGGAGGACACCATGTTCCATTCGGTGAACTGCACGGCATAATCCGGCACCCGGCGCGGCATGCCGGCCAGGCCCAGGAAGTGCTGCGGGAAGAACAGCACATTGACGAAAATCGCCGACAGCCAGAAGTGCCACTTGGCGAGCGTCATGTTGTACATGTGGCCGGTCCACTTGGGCAGCCAGTAGTACACCGCCGCCATGATCGCGAAGATCGCGCCCGGCACCAGCACGTAGTGGAAGTGCGCGACCACGAAGTAGGTCTGGTTGTACTGGAAATCCGCCGGCACGATCGCCAGCATCACGCCGGAGAAGCCGCCGATGCTGAACAAGAACAGGAAGGCGATGGCAAACAGCATGGGCGGCTCGAACGACAGGGAGCCGCGCCACATCGTCGCCGTCCAGTTGAACACCTTGACCCCGGTGGGCACGGCGATGAGCATGGTCGACATCATGAAGAACACCTGCGCCGCCTCGGGCATGCCGTCGACGAACATGTGGTGCGCCCAGACGATGAACGACAGAAAGGCGATCGAGGCGATGGCGTAGATCATCGAGGTGGCGCCGAACAGCGGCTTGCGCGAGAAGGTGGGCAGAATCTCGGAGATGATGCCGAAGGCCGGCAGAATCATGATGTACACCTCCGGATGCCCGAAGAACCAGAAGATGTGCTCGAACATCAACGGATCGCCGCCGCCGGCCGCATTGAAGAAGCTGGTCTTGAAAAAATGGTCGGTCAGCAGCATGGTCACGGCGCCGGCGAGCACCGGCATCACCGCGATCAGCAAATAGGCGGTGATGAGCCACGACCAGCAAAACAGCGGCATCTTCAGCAAGGTCATGCCGGGCGCGCGCATGTTCATGATGGTGACGATCACGTTGATGGCGCCCATGATCGACGAGGCGCCCATCATGTGAACCGCGAATATCAGCATCGGAAATGCATTGCCGGTCTGCAGGATCAGCGGCGGGTACATGGTCCAGCCGCCGGCGGGCGAGCCGCCCGGCACGAACAGCGTGGACAGCAGCAGGGTGAAGGCGAACGGCAGTATCCAGAAGCTGAAGTTGTTCATGCGCGGCAACGCCATGTCCGGAGCGCCGACCTGCATCGGCACCATCCAGTTCGCCAGCCCGACGAAGGCCGGCATGACCGCGCCGAAAATCATGATGAGCGCGTGCATGGTGGTCATTTCATTGAAGAAGCCCGGGTCCACCAGCTGCATGCCGGGCTGGAACAACTCGGCGCGGATGATCATCGCCATCGAGCCGCCGATGAAAAACATGATCAGGCTGAACACCAGGTACATCGTGCCGATGTCCTTGTGGTTGGTCGCGAACAGCCAACGCTTGATGCCGGGCGCCGGCCCATCGTGGTGGTCATGGTCGTGGTTGGCGTGGGCAGTATCGTGTGGGGCGTAGGCCATTGCGCTGACTCTCTATATAAGAAGGTGCTTAATTCGAACTTTGGGGCAGGGCTTGCGCGGAACGCGGCGGCTCTGCGCCGGGCGCGGCGGGCTGCTTCAGCGCCGCCTTCTGCTCGTCCACCCACTTCTTGAACTCATCGGGAGTGCGTACATCCACGACGACCGGCATGAAGCCGTGGTCGCGGCCGCATAGCGAAGTGCATTGCCCGCGATAGATGCCTTCCTTGCCCGGCTCCACCCGGAACCACAATTCATTGACGAAACCCGGCACGGCCGAGCGCTTCACGCCGAAATCCGGGACCCACCAGGCATGGGTCACATCCTGCGAAGTCAGCAGCAAGCGCACCTTGGTGCCGCTGGGCACCACCATGGGGTGGTCCACTTCCAGCAAATAGTTGCCATTGTCGACGGTGGTCGGATCGATGCCGGAGTGCAGCTGGCGCGCGAAATTCGACTCGCGTGACAGGGTCGAGAAAAAGTTCACGCCCTCGCCGGCGTCCATGTACTGGTATTGCCACTTCCACTGATAGCCGGTGACGCGGATCGACAGCTCGGACTTGGTCGTGTCCTCCATTTTCAGGATGACCTCGGCCGCCGGCACTGCCATCACCACCAGAATCAGCACCGGAATGATGGTCCAGATGATTTCGACCTTGGTACTGTGCACCATCGTGGTGTCGGGAATGGCGCCCTGGGAGTGCCGGAATTTCACCAGGGAATAGATCATGGCGCCAAATACCACGACCGCGATGCCGACGCAGATCCAGAACACCTCCATGTGCAAGCCGTAGATGACCCGGCTCAAGTCGGTGACGCCCTCGGGAAGGTTGTAGCCGTTGGAGGTGTTGGCCAGCGCGTTGCCGGCCGCGGCGAGAGCCGCCGGCACAAGCGCCCGAGCCCAGGGAAGTCCGCGCAGCCGCGGAATATTGTTGTCGTTGCCGGTTGCCCTGGTGACGCTCATTCGAATCCTCTATGTCAAATCGCTGTCAAGCGGCGGCGATTCGTTCATCCCGCCCACCATGTTATTCAAGCGCTTGGCGAGCCGGCAGCGCTCCTCCTCGGTGAGGAAACTGCCGATCTCGAAAGCTCGCCCACTACTTTCGATCATCAGCCTGCTCGGGTGCCGAGGCAGGCGCGGACTGCGAAGTCTAACCTTCGCCCAATGCCGCGCAAACTCTTGTTTTGCCTCGCCGCGCCGCGAACGCGTCACCAGACAGATGCGCGAATCCGTGATCAGCACGGTTTGCGTCTCGCGGCCGCGCCGCATGCTCGAGCGCAGCGCAACCCCGAGCAGCGCCATCTCCAGCGCCCAGAACACCAGCACCGGCCACAGGCCCTGCACCGCGAAGAATAACGAAAAAGTTAGTGAAAACAAACAAGTAGAAATGAAAAAAAGCTTCGCCCCAGTGGGGCTCAACGAACAATTGGGCGCCAGATCGATGCGCAGCTCCATGGCGATCAGGATAACTCATCGGGCCATGGAACGGATTCGCAGTTGGCGTTCGATTTCCTGCAGTGATATTGACTCCTCGGTAGCGTGGCGGCGCGCGGCGGCGAGCGGCGCCCAGGCCTGGCCGTAAACCACTTCGTACGTCGCGGGCAGCCGGCCCTCGTGACGATAGGCTTCGTAAGCCGTCTCGAGCGCCGCGAATCTGCGCGCGCCGGTCAGCGCTTTGAATCGGCCGCGCATGGCATTGCGGGAGCCGGCCGCTCTGAGGTCCGCGGCCAGGCGGCGCACATCTGGATAGGTCAGGGTGTAGCGTTCCACGTCGAGCACCGGCGCGGCAAATCCGGCGCGCACCAGCGCATCGCCCACATCGTGCATGTCGAGAAATCCCTGCACGCGCAGTTGCGAATCCACCTGGCGCCACGCCGCGCGCAGCTCGCGCAGAGTGTCGGGACCTAGGCTGGTAAAGCTCAGGAATCCGCGCGGCGCCAGCACGCGGCGGAACTCGCCGAACACACGCTCAGGGTCGCACCACTGCAGCATGAGATTGCTGAGGATCAGATCGACGCTGCCGTCCGCCAGCGGCAGCTGCTCGGCGCTCGCACACAGCCGCGCGAAGGGTTTTCGCCAGAAACGGCGGCGCGCGGCGGCGCGCAACATGCCGAGGGATATATCCACGGCGACAACACGCGACTTGGGGTAGCGGCGCGCGAGCGCGCGGCTGGCATGGCCCGTGCCCGCGCCCGCGTCGATGATCACGCGCGGCGCCAGGTCGGTCAGCTCCAGGCGCTCCAGCAGGTGCCCGCGCACCTCGGCGTGCAATACCGCGGCGCCATCGAAGCCGGCGGCGGCGCGATCGAAGGATCGCCGCACCCAGGAGGGGTCGAGCGCCGAGTTCTCGCGATCAATGTGCAAAGTGGAATGCGAATTGGTAATTGAGCAGGATTCCGATGAACACGCTCATGCCGACGTAGTTGTTGTTGAGGAAGGCGCGAAAGCAGGCCTCCCGGTCGCGCGCGCGAATCAGCCACAGTTGATAGACGCAGAACATGGCGGCCGCGAGCAAGCCCGCGTTGTACCAATTTCCCATGCGCGCGAAATGGCCGGCCAGGTACAAGCTATACAGGGCCATGGCCTGAAGCACGGCGATGATGTGCCGATCCGAATCGCCGAACAGGATTGCGGTGGAACGCACGCCGATGGCCTTGTCCTCGTCTCTATCCACCATGGCATAGATGGTGTCGTACGCGGTCACCCACAGCATATTGCCGAGCAGCATCAGCCACGCGACCCGCGGCACGGCCTCGAGCTGGGCGGCAAACGCCATGGGGATGCCCCATCCGAAGGTCACACCGAGGTACAGCTGCGGCACCGAGAGAAAGCGCTTGACGAACGGATAGGTCACCGCGAGCAGCGCCCCGCCGACCGCAAACAGCAGCGTGAAGCGATTCAATTGCAGCGCCAACATGAGTGCGATCATGCACAGCACAGTGAACAGCAGCAGCGCTTCTATGGGGGAAATCCTGCCGGCGGCGAGCGGCCGCTGCTTGGTGCGCTGCACGTGCGGGTCGAAGCTGCGGTCCGCATAGTCGTTGATGACGCAGCCGGCGGAACGCATCAGCACGGTTCCAACCACGAAGATGATGAACAGTTGCGCAGGAGGCAGGCCGCGGCCGCCGATCCACAGCGCCCACAGGGTGGGCCATAACAGCAGCCAGATGCCGATCGGCCGATTCAAGCGCATCAGCTGCGCATAGTCCCACATGGAGCTCAAGATTCTCGGCAGCTCGTTCGTGGACCAGGGGTGAAAGCGAATCCGGAACACGTACCAGCGCCAGCGCTCGAGCAGCATTTGCGCCAAGTCGTCGCCGGATCGAGGTAGCCTCATTTCGGCATTCTACCCGACGCGACCGTATTGCTCCGCGCTGCCCACCCAGCGCCGGATGAGCGGCGCCACATGCGAGGGCCAGTCTCGCAGCAGCGTCTCCGCGGCGATCTGCACCTTGGGCAGCAAATCGGCGTCGCGCAACAGGTCGGCGACCCGCATCTGGGCGAGACCGGTCTGGCGCGTGCCCAACAATTCACCCGGGCCGCGCAGCTCCAGATCGCGGCGCGCGACTTCGAAGCCGTCGTTGGTACTGCGCATCACCGCGAGGCGCTCACGAGCCAGCGGCGATAGCGGCACGCGATACAGCAGCAGGCAGGAACTCGCGTGCTGCCCTCGGCCCACCCGCCCGCGAAGCTGGTGTAGCTGTGCGAGCCCCATGCGCTCCGCATTTTCGATGATCATGAGCGTGGCATTGGGCACATCGACACCCACTTCGATCACGGTGGTCGCCACCAGAAGCTGGATCTCGCCCTGCTTGAAGCGCCGCATGGTGCGCTCCTTCGCCGCCGGCGGCATGCGACCGTGCACCAGTTCCACGCTCAAGTCCGGCAATGCCTCCGCCAGTGCCGCCTTGGTTTCCTCCGCCGCTTGGTAGGGCATTTCCTCCGATTCGTCGATCAGCGGACAAACCCAGTACGCCTGCCGGCCCTCGAGGCAGGCCGCCCGGATGCGCTCGACCACCTCGGCGCGGCGCGTGTCGGCGAGCACCACGGTTTTCACCGGGGTGCGTTGCGGCGGCAGTTCATCGATCACCGAGACGTCGAGATCGGCATACGCCGTCATGGCGAGAGTGCGCGGGATCGGCGTGGCCGTCATGATCAACTGATGCGGTTGATGCCCATCCTGGGCGCCCTTTTCGCGCAGTGCCAGGCGCTGATGCACACCGAAGCGGTGCTGTTCATCGACGATGACCAATGCCAGCGAGGCAAATTCCACGTGTTCCTGAAACAGCGCATGAGTGCCGATCACGATGGCGGCTCGCCCGTCGCGGATGGCGCCGAGCGCCGCTTGCCGCGCCTTGGCATTCTGGCGTCCGGTCAGAAGCGTAACGCCGACGTTCAGGGGCTCGAACCAGCGGCAGAAATTCTGCGCGTGCTGGTCGGCCAGCAGTTCGGTGGGCGCCATCAGCGCCACTTGCCGGCCCGACTGCACCGCCAGCGCCGCGGCGAGCGCCGCCACCAGGGTCTTGCCGCAGCCCACATCCCCCTGCACCAGGCGCAGCATCGGCTGCGCGCGCTGCATATCCTGCTCGACCTCGACGAGCACTCGCTGCTGCGCCCGGGTCAGGCTGAAGGGGAGCGAGGCCAGCAGCGTGGCCTTGAGCGCGCCATCGCTTTGCAGCGGCCATCCTGGGTCGCTTTGAATGCGCCGCCTGAGAAGCTTGAGCGAGAGTTGGTGGGCAAGCAATTCCTCGAATGCCAGCCGGCGCTGCGCCGGGTGCCGCCGGGTTACCAACAGATCCACGGGAGCGCCGGTCGGCGGCCGATGCACGTAGCGCAGAGCATCGCCCAGATTCGGCAGCCGCGAATCCGCCAATAGCGGCTGCGGCAGCCAATCCTGCGGATCGCGGCTCGAGACCTGCTCGAGCGCCATGCGAACCAGCAGCCGCAGGCGTCCCTGCGTCACGCCGGCGGTCATGGGGTAGATGGGGGTGAGGTGCTCCTCGACGCTGCTCGCAGCGCGCGGGTCGACGCGCCGGTATTCCGGATGAACCATCTCCAAGCCGGTGGCCGCACGGCGCGCCTCGCCGAAACAACGAATCCGCACGCCGCGGCTCAAGGCCTGCCGCTGGGAAGCGGTGAAGTAGAAAAATCTTAAGGTAAGGAAGCCCGAGCCGTCGCTGATCCTGCACAGCATCTGCCGGCGGCCGCGGAACATCACCTCCGTGAGCTGCACCTCGCCCTCGACTGCTGCCCGCTGCCCGGCGCGCAATTCGCCCAAGGGGACCAAGCGGGTGCGGTCCTCGTAGCGCAACGGCAGCAGAAACAGCAGGTCCTGGGTGGTTTCCACACCCAGCTCGCGCAGGCGCCCGGCCAGCATATCGCCGACCCCGCGCAACACCGTGACCGGCCGCGGCTCGATCACAACGCGACGATGCACTCCACTTCGATCTGCGCTCCACGTGGCAGCGCGGCCACGCCAACCGCGGCTCGCGCAGGATAGGGCTCGCGGAAATACTCGGCCATGACTTTGTTGACGAGCGCGAAGTGGGAGAGGTCGGTCAAGAATACCGACGCCTTGACCACATCATCGAGGCCGGCGCCGGCGGCCACTACGATGGCCTTCAGGTTGTCGAAGACGCGGCGCACCTGCGCCTCGATGTCGCCCTTGACCAGCTCCTTGGTGGCCGGATCCAAGGGAATCTGGCCCGACACCCAGATGGTATTGCCGACGCGCACCGCCTGGGAATAAATGCCGATCGCGGCCGGCGCATCCGCGGTCGATATGATTTGCTTGCTCATGGCGTCAATTATGCTTCAGAGCGGGCTGCGCCGTCAGGTCAATGTGCGATGCACCCGCCGCACGTCGGGCATGCGCCGGATGGTTCTGATCACCTCCGCCAGGTGCTTGCGGTCGCGCACTTGCAGGAGAAACTTCAGCGACGAGCTGCTCACGTCGCGTTCCTCCAGCGATACTTGGTCGATGTTGGTTTCGGTGCCGGCCACGCTCGACGCGACCGCAGCCAGCACGCCCACCCGATTGTTGATCTCCAGCTGGATCTCGGAACTGAACAAGCGCCCATGCGTGGCCTCCCAGGCGACTGAGAGCCATTTTTCCGGCTGCTTGCGGTACTCCGCGAGATTGCCGCAATTCTGCCGATGGATCATCACGCCGCGCCCGGCGCTCAAGTACGCCATGATGGGATCGTTGGGGATGGGAAAGCAGCAGCGCGCGTAGCTGACCAGCAATCCTTCGGTGCCTGCGATCATCAGCGGCCCGCTGCTCGGCTGCGCCTGCTCGCCCCCATCCTTGTGCGGATGCAGGCGCCGCGCAACCAAGGGCGCCAAGCGCTCACCCAGCCCGATCTTTTCATACAACTCGTCGGCGTCGCGCAGATTGAACTCCTTGACCACGGCATCGATTTCCGCCGGCGGAATTTTCTTCAGGCTGATCGAGAATTCATCCAGCGCCTGCTCCAGCAGGCGCCGCCCAAGTTCCAGCGCCTCGCCACGCTTGAGATTCTTCAGGTACTGCCTGATGGCCGCGCGCGCCTTCGCGGTCACCAAGAACGAGGACCAGGAGGGATTCGGAGTCGCGCCCTTGGCGGTGATGACCTCCACCGTCTGCCCGTTGCGCAGCGGCGTGCGCAGAGGCACCAAGCGGCGGTCGATCTTGGCCGCGACACAGCGATTGCCGACATCGGTATGAATGGCATAGGCGAAATCCACCGCGGTGGCCCCGGTGGGCAGGCGCAGGATCTTTCCCTTCGGCGTGAACACGTACACTTTGTCCGGGAACAGGTCGACCTTGACGCTCTCGAGGAACTCCTCGGAGCTGCCGCCTTCCTGTATTTGCACCAAGCTGGCAAGCCACTCGCGCGCGCGGTCGTGCTCGACGCCGCCGAAGGCGTCGCCGCCCGATTTGTACTTCCAGTGGGCCGCGATCCCGGATTCGGCGACCCGATGCATGGGCTCGGAGCGGATCTGTACCTCGATCGGTATGCCGTTCGGGCCGAACAACGTGGTGTGCAGCGACTGATAGCCGTTCACCCGGGGGATGGCAATGTAGTCCTTGAATCGTCCGGGCATGGGTTTGTAGACGCCGTGCACAATCCCCAGCACCCGGTAGCAGGTATCGGCGTTGTCGACGATGATGCGAAAACCGTACACATCGACCATCTCGTTGATGGAGATGCCCTTGTTCTGCATCTTCTTATAGATGCTGTACAAGTGCTTCTCGCGGCCCTCGATGCCGCCGCTAATCTCGACCTTCTTCAGCGCGCCTTTGAAGGTCTCGGCGATCTTGCCGACGAATTCCTTTTGATTGCCGCGCGCCCGCTTCAGCTCGCGCTCCAGCACCTTGTAGCGGTAGGGATACAGTGCCCTGAATCCCAGATCCTCGAGTTCCAGCTTCACCGCGTACAGCCCGAGACGCTCCGCGATCGGCGCGTAGATCTCCAGGGTCTCGCGCGCGCTGCGGCGGCGCTTGACCGGCGGCATCACCCCGAGGGTGCGCATGTTGTGCATGCGGTCGGCGAGCTTCACCATGATCACCCGAATGTCGCGCACCATCGCCAGCAGCATCTTGCGGAAGCTCTCGGCCTGAGCTTCCTCGCGATTCTTGAACTGAATGTGATCCAGCTTGCTGACGCCGTCCACGAGTTCGGCCACCACCTGGCCGAAGGTCGATGCGATTTCGGCCTTGGCCGTGGGCGTATCCTCGATGACGTCGTGCAGGATCGCGGCCACCAGCGTGTCGGCGTCCAGGTGCAGATCGGCGAGGATGTCGGCGACCGCCACGGGGTGGGTGATATAGGGCTCGCCGGAGACCCGCTTCTGGCCCTGATGCTTGGCGGCGCCGAACTCATAGGCGTCACGCACCCGCTCGACCTGCACGGGCGGCAAATAGGCTTCGAGCTTATCTAAGAGCTGGCTGATCCCGGTGGAGCGTCTTCCACCGGGTAGGAAACCGAGTATGGAAGACGCATAATCCATCGGCGCTCTATGGGGCGGGTTAGTCCCCTAAGCCAAGCTGCGGAGCGCGGAAATCGGCCGGCATGTCGAGCTCGCTCGCCGGCGGCTGCGCAGGCTCTTCCGTCTCCTCGAGCATCTCGAATGTGATATTTCCGGCGGCAATTTCGCGCAATGCCACCACGGTCGGCTTGTCGTTGCCCCAATCGACGGTCGCTTCCGCGCCATTTGCCAAGCGCCTGGCCCGCTTCGCGGCCAGCAGCACGAGGTTGAAAAGATTGGGTTCATTCTGCAGACAGTCTTCGACCGTGATTCGCGCCATGGTTTAGGGTTCCGTTAAAGGGATTGAAATCATAGCAGAAATGCGCTGAACTTGGGCCACGCAGTCGCGCAGGGCCGCTAGTCGGAGTGCAGCAATTCGGCCGCGAAGCGCGTCACTTCCGGCCGGGCGGCGCTGAGGGCGGCGCCGCGGTCATCGATAATGGCCAGAAGGTCCGCCACTGCTTGCTCGAAACGGTCGTTGATCACCACGTAGTCGAATTCAGTCCAATGCGACAAATCCTGCTTTGCGTCGCGCAGGCGGCGCTCGATCACGGCCTCCGAATCGCTGCTGCGCGCCCGCAGCCTTTCCTCCAGCGCGCGCCGCGAGGGTGGCAGGATGAAGATGCTGCGCGCCTCCGGCAGCCGCGCCCGCACCTGCCGGGCTCCCTGCCAGTCGATCTCCAGCAGCAGCAGCTCCCCCTGCGCCAAGGCCGTTTGCACGGTGTCGATGCCGGTGCCATAGCAATTGTCAAAGACCCGGGCGTGCTCGAGAAACTCGCCGCGCTCGACCATCTCGGCAAATCGTTGCTGGGTCACGAAGTGGTAGTCGCGTCCGTCGATCTCGCTGGGCCGCGGCTTGCGCGTGGTATAGGAAACTGAAAAGCGAATGCGCGGCTCACGCTCCATCAGCGCCTTCACCAAGCTGGTCTTGCCCGCTCCCGAGGGAGCGGCAACCACATACAAGCTGCCGCGCATGCTACTCATAAGGTGCGTGAGTCTACCTTGGTTGCCATGAAAGCAATTCAGTTCAAGTCCTTTGGTTCCCCCGATGTATTGGAGCTGGTCGAGCTGCCCCGACCGGCCTGCCCGGAAGGCAGCGCCATCGTTCAGGTGCGCAGCTCGTCCGTCAATCCGAGCGACGTGAAGAATGTGGCGGGATCATTCGGCAAGACCACTCTGCCGCGCGTTCCGGGCCGGGATTTTAGCGGGATGGTGGTGGAGGGTCCCGCGAGCTGGGTGGGTGCCGATGTATGGGGGACGGGAGGCGACATCGGATTCACGCGTGATGGCAGCCAAGCGGAGTTTCTCATGATCCCGGTGGCCGCACTGGTGCGTAAGCCTGAGTCTTTGAGTCATGAACAGGCCTCGGCGATCGGGGTCAATTTCATCGTGGCGTGGCTCGGCACGATTGACTATGCCAGGTTGCTCGAGGGCGAGACGCTCGTCATCATCGGTATCGGCGGCGGAGTGGGCGGGGCCGTCGCGCAGATTGCGAAAGCGCGCGGCTGCCGGGTCATCGGCGTGGATCGAGCCCCGCCGCCCGCAGATTCCCCCGCATCGCGGCTGATTGACGAGTGGCTGCTGTTCGATGATTCGATGGCCAAGCGCGCCAATGAGCTGACCAAGGGCGGGGCGGATGTGGTGTTTGACGCCGTCGGCGGAATCGCCTTCGAGCCGGCGCTTCACATGGCGAAACATCGCGGCCGTGTGGTCGAGATCAGTGCAGTCGGCAAGCGGCGAGTCGAGTTCGACCTGATCGAGTTCTACCACAACGAAACGCAGCTATTCGGCGCCGATAGCGCGAAGCTCGGCGTGGTCGAGTCGGCGCGAATCATGCTGGCGCTGAAGGATGAATTCGACAAGGGCTTGTATCAAGCGCCATTGATCGCACAGCGATTTCCCCTGCAAGCGGCCACGCAAGCCTACCAGGCGGTGGCGGCGGGCGCGTATGGGCGGGTCGTCGTCAATATCTGAACTACACCGGAGTTCGAATGAAACCCTATATCGTCTCGCTGCTGATGGGTGTGTTGGTCGGCCTGCTGTACGGCGCCGTGAGCGTCAAGTCTCCGGCGCCGCCCACGGTCGCGCTCGTGGGCCTGTTCGGCATATTGGCCGGGGAACAGCTGATCCCGCTGCTGCGGCCGCTATTTGCTCAACTCACGCGCTAATGTTGACGCGCCGCGGCGGCGGGATAGGGATTCGGGTACTTCAGCACGGTCGACAGGTCGATTCCGCGAATGATGTTCTCCGAGTGGTACAGCAACCCCCAGGAATCAATCGTGGAATTATCCGGAAAGATGCAGGTTTCCAGTTCTCGGGCCTGTCCGATCCCGGACACCCACGCGCCGCCGCCGCCGCTGGTGGCTCCTATCTCGGCGCCCCCCAGCTGGCTGCAGTAGAAAGAGGCCGGATTGCCGTTGCCCACTCCATTCCAAGGCACTTGGGCGTAATACGCGAGCGCCGCCAGCGTGGGCTTGGTGGTGTACAAGGTGAGCAGCGAGATGTTGATGTTCGATTGGTCGCCGGGCGCAACGTATTGGCAGAAATCCTCGGTCGCCGCCAGCGGCAACCAGTCCTGCACCGCATTGTTGGTGCCATAGACCGCCCGCCGGTCCTGCACGCTGCCTCCGGTAGCCACGCAGTACGCCCCCGCGGGACTGGCCGCGCCGACGGGCGCAGCCGCGCCTTCGGTTTGCGCGTGCGCGGTGCTGGCGATGAGCGCGGCAATCATGACTGCTTTTGACATAACCACTGTGGCGCGCATGACATCCCCTTTAATTGTTGGTGAGTGCGGGATTGTGCCACGCAGCGGAGCGCGAGTCGCGCTCCGCTGCCATTGAGAGGCCGGCCTTATTGCTTGTCGAATACCAGGGTATCGTCGAATGCCTTGCCGTCGGCGTGCGTGCCCTTGTTGTGGACCGTGAGCGTCTTGCCGTCTTTCGACACGACGCGGTGCACGGTGCCGACCACCTTGCCAGCCCGCTGGGTCCGGACGCGGCTCCGAGAATATGCGCGCAATCCCGCGGCGGCAAGCGTCGGATGGCAATGCGCTGTAGCACCCAGCTATAGATCTCGACGAGAAGCCTTGCTACTCGATGTTCTGCACCTGCTCGCGCATCTGCTCGATCAGCACCTTCATGTCGACGGCGGCCCGGGTCGTTTCAATGTCCTGGGATTTCGAGGACAGGGTGTTTGCCTCCCGGTTCAATTCCTGCATCAGGAAATCCAGACGCCGGCCCGCCGGCTCAGTGCCGCCGATGGTCTTGCGGACTTCCTCGACATGGCCGCGCAGCCGGTGGATCTCTTCGTCCACATCCATGCGCTGCGCGAGGGTTGCCAGTTCCTGTTCCAGGCGCTCGTGATCGACATCGCTGACCAATTGCGAAATTCTCTCGAGCAGCTTGCTGCGCATGCGCGCGCGCACCTCCGGCAGCCGCTCGATCACGCGGTCGGTGAGTTCAAGCAGCGCAGCGCAGCGCTCCTCCATCGCCACGCGCAGGCGCGCGCCTTCGCTGTCGCGGAAGCGGGCGAGTTCGCTGAGAGATTCACCGAGCAGCTCGCGTGCAGCGGCGGCCAAGGGCGCGGAATCGCGACCCGCGTCGCGCACCACACCCGGCCAGCGCAACAAATCCATGACATCGATGCGCGCAGAGCTGCCGGCCTGGCTCGCGATCTGCTGCGCTCTGGTGGTCAGCGAGCCGAGCAGATCCGCATCGACCTCCAGCGAGGTCGCAGCCACCGCGGGGCGGAAATTCAGCGAGCAGTCGATCTTGCCGCGCCGCACGGCGCCCGCGATGTTCTGGCGAAAGTCGGCCTCCGCGCCGCGCAGTTCCTCGGGCAGGCGGCAGCCTATTTCGAGATATCGATGATTGACTGTCTTGATTTCCCAAGCGAGCAGTCCCCACGGATATTGTCGCTCGCATCGGGCAAAGCCGGTCATGCTACGAATCATTGGGCCTTCTCGCGCCAAAAATCGGCCATAATCGGTTTTCAGTTTATCAGATGCTGGAGCCGTCATTGCAGATCGAGACCGCGGATGTGAGCCTGATCGGCCACCGCGAAGAAAATCAGGACCGGGTCGCGGTCGCGGCCGGAGAACAGGCGGCGCTGCTGGTCGTGCTCGACGGCATGGGCGGGCACGCGGAGGGCGCGCGCGCGGCGGAGACCGCGCTGGCCTCGTTGGTGGAGGCTTTCTGGCAAACGCCGCACCCTATTTTCGATCCGCTCGGATTTCTGCATCTGTCCTTGGGCCGCGCGCACGAAGAGGTGGTCAAGCTCGGGGTCGGACTGGGAGTGGAAGCGCGGCCGCGCGCCACCTGCGCCGTGTGCCTCGTGCAAGATTCCGGCGCCTACTGGGCGCACGTGGGCGATAGCCGCATCTATCAGCTGCGCCAGGCAGAGGTGGTGGAACGCACGCGCGATCACAGCCACGTGGAGGTTTTGCTGCGCGAGGGTTTGATCACCGAAGCCGAGGTTCATGGCCACCCAATGCGCAATTATGTCGAATGCTGCCTCGGCGGCGACCCGATACTGCCCGAAATGACCATCTCGACGCGCCGCAGGCTCAAGGCCGGCGACGTGATCTTGCTCTGCACCGACGGCCTATGGGCCAACATGGCGGACCAGGACTTCGTGCGCTTCGCGCAGAATTCCGGCAAGTTGCGCGATTCTCTCACCGATCTCGGCACGCGTGCGGTCGCGGCCGCGGCGCCCTACAGCGACAACGCCAGCGCGGCTGCGCTGCGCTGGCGTGCGGCATGAGCTTGCGCCCAAGCGGCCGCGCGGCCGATGAACTGCGCGAGGTGAGCTTCGTTCGCGGCTACACACAGCATGCGGAAGGATCGGTGTTGGTGGGATTCGGGGCGACCCGGGTTCTATGCACCGCCAGCATCGAGGAAGGCGTTCCCTCGTTCCTGCGCGGTGCGGGGCAGGGTTGGGTCACCGCCGAATACGGAATGCTGCCGCGCGCCACGCATACGCGCTCGGCACGCGAAGCGGCGCGCGGCAAGCAAACCGGCCGCACGCAGGAGATCCAGCGCCTGATCGGCCGCGCGCTGCGCGCCGTCGTGGATTTGAAGGGGCTGGGGGAGCGCACGGTGACCGTCGACTGCGATGTGCTGCAGGCGGACGGCGGCACCCGGACGGCGGCGATCACCGGCGGGTATGTGGCGTTGGCGGATGCGGTCGACAATTTGCTGAAGAAGCGCGCCATCGCCGCCAACCCGTTGCACGGCCAGGTCGCGGCGGTGTCCGTGGGCATTTACCGCGGCACGCCAGTTCTGGACCTGGATTATGCCGAAGACTCGAACGCCGAGACGGACATGAATGTGGTCATGAACAGCGGCGGTGGCTTTGTCGAAGTGCAAGGCACCGCCGAAGGCCACGCCTTCCGCCGCCATGAACTCGATCAGTTGCTGGATCTTGCCGCGCAGGGCATCGGCCGGCTGCATGCGGCACAGCTCAGCGCGCGTGGCTAACACGCGCTTGGTCCTCGCCACCGGCAATGCAGGCAAATTGCGCGAGTTTCGCGCCTTGCTCGCCGGAATGCCGTTTGAGCCCGTGACTCAGGCGGAGCTCGGCATCGCGCCGGCGCAGGAAACCGGCTCGAGCTTCCTCGCCAACGCCCTGCTCAAGGGGCGCCATGCGGCGGCTGCGGCCGGCTGTCCGGCAATCGCCGACGACTCGGGGCTGGAGGTCGATGCGCTCGGCGGCGCGCCCGGCGTATATTCGGCCCGCTACGCCGGACCCAAGGCCGACGATGCCGCGAATAATGCGAAGCTTCTGGCCGCGCTTGCCAACACGCCGCCCGCGGCGCGCGGCGCGCGCTATCGATGCGTTCTGGCGTTCATCGATGCGGCGAGCCACACCGAGCTGTGGGCGGAAGGCGTTTGGGAGGGCATCATTCTGGATGCGCCGCGCGGAACGCGCGGCTTCGGTTACGATCCTTATTTTTGGCTTCCCGAGCTGAAACGCACCGCGGCTGAGCTCGATCCAAGCGAGAAGAATCGGCGCAGCCATCGCGGCATGGCATTGCGGGCCCTGCGCGACCGGCTGGCCGCCCGGCTTTGAGCGCAGATCTTCCGCTGTCGCTCTACGTGCACATGCCTTGGTGCGTGCGCAAATGCCCGTACTGCGATTTCAATTCCCATCAACTGAAGTCCGCGAAGCCCGACGGCGCCTACATCGACTCGCTGATTCGCGATCTGGACGGCGAGTTGCCGTGGCTTGAGGGCCGCGCCGTCGCCAGCATCTTCTTCGGCGGCGGCACACCGAGCCTGTTCCCTCCCGAGGATTTCAAGCGTCTGCTGAGTGCGCTGCGGCAGCGTATCGAGGTCGATGCCGACGCCGAGATCACCTTGGAGGCGAATCCCGGCACCATCGAGCGCGGCCGGTTTGCGGAATATGCGCAGGCGGGCATCAATCGAGTGTCCCTGGGCGCGCAGAGCTTTGCGCCGCGCGCGCTCAAGCTGCTTGGCCGAATACACACCGCGGACGACACGCATCGCGCGGTGCAGGAGCTGCACAGTGCGGGCATCGCCAATTTCAATCTGGATTTGATGTATGCCCTGCCGCAGCAGAGCTTCGATGAAGCCATGCAGGACGTGCGCGTCGCGTGCGCGCTGAATCCTGCGCACATCTCCTACTACCAGCTCACGCTCGAGCCCGGAACGGTGTTTCATGCCCGCCCACCGCCGCTTCCCGACGAAGAGCTCGCCTGGGAGATTCAAACCGAGGCCCAGCGCAGGCTCGCCGCCGCCGGTTATCTTCAGTACGAGGTATCCGCCTACGCGCGTGCCGGGGCGCAGTGCCGCCATAATCTCAACTACTGGCGCTTCGGCGACTATGTTGGATTGGGCGCGGGGGCGCACGGCAAGCTCAGCTTAGGGCTCCCGGAGCGCATCGTGCGCACCGCCAAACCGAAGCAGCCGCGCGACTATCAACAACGCGTTGCGCAGTCAGCCTCGGCCTGCGGGGAGCGTAATCTCATCGCGCCCAAGGACTTACCCTTCGAGTACATGCTGAACGCGCTGCGCCTGAATGAGGGTTTCGAGACCGCCGACTTCCCGCGGCGCACCGGCCTCGGCTTCGGCGCGGTTGAGCCGGCGCTCGCCAGGGCGCAGGACCGGGGTCTACTGGAGCCGCGAACCGGCGGGTGGCGCCCCAGCGCGCTCGGCAGGCGATTCCTAAACGACCTGCAGGCCAGTTTTCTCGCCTAAGCTTATACACACGGCCGATTGCTCCTCCCGTAAAGGGCACCTACGACACATTGCGTCTGCATTAGGTCAGATGCCACTCGCAATCTATTGAATTATAACAGTAAATCCACTTGTCTATTTTTTGACCAAGTTAACAATTATGCGAATTTGCGCCGTACGAACCCCTGGGGCTGTGAACCATCCACAGACTTATGCACAGCTTTTGTGGACAACGCGTCAGCGCTGTCCTACACCTCGTTATGTCAAACAGCTTGTCCTGCGGGCGCTGGCTCTATAAAATACTCGGCCCGCTAAATCCTAACCAAGGTGCCTGCACCTTAATGGATCAGCGTGGAATTCAGGTATGGCGATGAGCATGGTGACGAGGGCTGTTGAGCATTCGTCAGGCTCGTCGATTCTGCCCACTGCAACACCGAGGTTCACATGCAAGCCGCTATCCACCCCGAATACAAGGCAATTACCGTCACCTGCACGTGCGGGAATACATTCCAGACCCGCTCGACCATCGGACACGATCTGCAGGTCGAGGTGTGCTCGAATTGCCATCCGTTCTATACCGGCAAGCAGAAAATCGTGGATACCGGCGGCCGTGTCGATAAGTTCCGTAAGCGCTACGCCACCGCGGCGCCGAAAACTTAACTCGCGCAATCCCCTGTATTTGCCGGCTCCGGCTGCCCGGGCCGCCGCGCATTTCTTAAGGCGCCGGCGCGCCCGCGCGGCGCGTTGCCGGATGCGCGCGCTTGATTCCGCTGTACCGCCATGCAAGGCTGGAGGGTAAACACATGAGACCCTTTTCTCGCCGGACCCGCGCATGAACACCAAATTCGAACTCAAGAACCTGTCCACCGGAAAGACCAGTCAGCTGGATGACTTGTCCGGAACGATGGGACCCGACGTCATCGATATTTCCCATCTGACCCGGGACCAGGGGATCTTCACCTACGACCCGGGATTCATGGCGACGGCCAGCACCGAGAGCAAGATCACCTATATCGACGGCGACGCCGGCGTGCTGCTGTATCGCGGCTATCCGGTGGAGCAGCTCGCCGAGAAGTCGAGCTTTCTCGAAGTGGCCAATCTGCTGATCTACGGCAGTTTGCCGACCAAGCCGCAGCTCAACGCTTTCTTGAGCTCGATCACCCGCCACACCATGGTCAACGAGCATTTGCTGCGCTTTTTCCAAGGCTTTCATCACAACGCCCACCCGATGGCCATGGTCTCGGCCGTGGTCGCTTCGATGGCGGCCTTCTACCACGATTCGACGGATATTCACGATCCACGGCACCGCGAGATTTTCGCGCACCGGATCATCGCGAAATTGCCCACCATCGCGGCGGCGGCCTACAAGCACTCGCTGGGCCAGCCCTTCATCTATCCGCGCAACGACCTGCGCTACTGCGCCAACATGCTCAACATGTTCTTTGCGGTTCCCTGCGAAGACTATGCGATCGACCCGGTCGCGGCCGAGGCGTTGGACTTGCTGTTCATCTTGCATGCCGATCATGAGCAGAACGCCAGTACCTCGACGGTGCGGCTGGCCGGCAGCACCGGCGCGAATCCCTACGCGGCGATTTCCGCGGGGGTTTCCGCGCTGTGGGGTCCCGCGCACGGCGGCGCCAATGAAGCGGTTCTCGATATGCTGGAAGGCATCGGCTCGGTGGAAAACATCGACAAATTTCTGGTGCGCGTCAAGGACAAGGACGGCGGCGTGCGCTTGATGGGATTCGGCCACCGCGTCTACAAGAACTTCGACCCGCGCGCGCAGATCATCCGCGGCATGTGCTATCGCGTGCTGGAGAAGCTCGGCAAGAGCGGAAACCCGCTGCTCGAACTGTCGGTGCGCCTGGAGGAAATCGCACTCAAGGACGAATATTTCGTCTCGCGCAAGCTCTATCCGAACGTCGATTTCTATTCCGGCATCATCTATAGCGCTCTGGGGATTCCGCGCTCCATGTTCACGGTGATGTTCGCGATTGCGCGCACCGCCGGCTGGGTCGCGCACTGGCAGGAGATGGTTTCCGATCCGCGCATGAAAATCGGCCGGCCAAGGCAACTGTACACCGGGCCGACGCGACGGGATTACCTGCCCATCGACAAGCGCTGAAGAGTGTTCGGGCTGGTCCAAGCAAGGGTCGCATTGGCGGTGCTGTGCGCCGCCGCTAGTTTGCAGGCGGCCGCGGCCGAAGAAATCCCCGCCGCCGCGGCTCCGCAGAGCAATGCCTGCGCGAAACCCGCCGGAGCCGTGGGCATCGGCACCGCCCAGTGGAATGGCTGGGGCCAGGATCTCGACAATTCACGCTATCAGTCCGAGCCTGCGATGCGCGCGGTCGATGTGACCAAGCTCGCGCTGAAGTGGGCGTATGCGATCGGCGGCGGTGCAAGCTTCGGCCAGCCCACGGTGGTCGACGGCCGCCTGTTTGTCAGCAGTTCCGCCGGCCGGGTCTATTCCCTCGATTCGAGCACGGGCTGCACCTATTGGACTTATCAGGCCTCGACCGGGATCCGCACCGGCGTTTCGATCGCGGAACTGTCGCGGCCGCCGAAAGTGGTGCGCGCGAAGCGTGCCGTGGCGAAGCTCGCGCACCTGGATGTGGTGAAGGGGCCGAGCGCCGCCTTTTTCGGCGACGACAGTGGCGCCGTCTATGCGCTGGATGCGCAAAAGGGCACGCTGCTATGGCGCGTTCAGGTCGATACGCACCCGCTCGCGCGCATTGCCGCCACGCCCACCCCCTATCAGAACCGGCTTTACGTGGCCGTATCCTCCGGCGAGGAAGCCAAGGCGGCGAGCCCGGACTATCCCTGCTGCACATTTCGCGGCAGCGTGGTTGCCCTGGATATGCTCAGCGGCCATGTGCTCTGGAAGACCTACACCATCACCGACGCGGCGCGGCCGACGGGGACCAACGCCGCGGGGCTGCAGGGGTTCGGGCCGGCCGGCGCGGCGATCTCCACATCGCCCACCATCGACATCAAGCGCAATGCCGTGTACGTCGGTACCGGCCGTTCCTTCGGCGGGGCGCGCGCGCCCATGGCTGAGGCGGTCGTGGCGCTCGACCTCCTCGACGGCAGCGTGCGCTGGGTCGAGCAGCCGCAGGCGGAGGGCACCGCCGGCCCAGCGGGCTTCGGAGGCGCGGTCGTATTGCGCACCTTGCCCAACGGCAGCCCCATCATCCTGGCCGCGCAGGATTCCGGCATCGTCTCCGGCCTCGACCCGGATCGCGCCGGCGAAATACGCTGGCAGTCCAAGGCGAATGACGCCGGCGTCGGCGGCGGCGAACTCAACGCGGCTGCCGACCATCGCAGCTTTTATGTGGCGAGTTCGCCCGGCGAACTCGCGGCGCTCGACATCAAGACTGGAGCGAAGCGCTGGCATGTGCCGGTCCCGCCGCCCGCGTCCGCGATTACGGTAATGCCGGGTATTGCCTTCTCGGAGTCGGCGGATGGCCATTTGCGGGCCTATTCGAGCATCGACGGCAAGATCGTCTGGGAATTCGATACCGCGCGGGATTTCCAGACCGTCAACCGGGTGGTCGCGCGCGGCGGATCCTTGGGCGAAGGCGGCGCGGCCATCGTCGACGGCATCGTGTACGTACCCGGCAATGTCTTGCTCGCGTTGTCAGTGAACGGAAAATAACATGCCGCAATCAACTGCTGCCGGCCGCCGGCTTGCCACCTTGAGTCTATGGCTGCTCGGTGCATGCCTGTCCAAGGCATTCGCGGCCCATACGGCGCAGAGCAATCACCCGGTAGCGTCTCTCGAGAATTCCGTGGTGAAGGTCTTTTCGACTCTGCGCTACCCGGATCCCTTCAAGCCCTGGAGCAAGCAGGCGCCCAGCGAGGCAACCGCCTCCGGCGTGGTCATCGAGGGCAATCGCATCCTGACCAATGCGCACGTAGTGCTGTACTCGAGCCAGGTTCAGGTACAGGCCAATGCAGCCGGCGACAAGGTCTCGGCCACGGTGGTCGCGGTCGCCCAGGGGATTGATCTCGCGGTCCTGCAATTGGACGATCCGAGCTTTTTCGCCACCCATCCGCCGCTGGCGCGCGCCGGCAAGCTGCCGCAAATCAAGGACGCGGTGCTGGCGTACGGCTTTCCCACCGGCGGCGCATCGCTGTCCATCACCAAGGGCATCGTCTCGCGCATCGAGTTCGCGATGTACAACTTCCCGGTCTCCGGGCTGCGCATTCAGATCGACGCCGCAATCAATCCGGGCAACAGCGGCGGCCCTGCGGTCGCGGGCGACAAGATGATCGGCCTTGCATTCAGCAGGGCCGGCGGCGATACGCAGAACATCGGGTACATCATTCCCAACGAGGAGATCGAGCTGTTTCTCAAGGACATCGCCGGCGGCAAGTATCATGGCAAGCCCGGCATCTACGATGATCTGCAGACACTCGAGAATCCCGCATTGCGAGCCTATCTAAAGCTCGACAAGTCCGTCGAGGGCATGATCGTGAATCGTCCCTACAAGACCGATTCCTCATACCCTCTCAAGCAATGGGATGTGGTGACTCGCATCGGCGATGTGCCGATCGACAATCAAGGAATGGTCAAGCTCGACGGGGATTCGCGCGTGCAATTCAAGTATATGGTGCAGCGGCTTGCCAAGAACGGAGAGGTGCCGCTGACCATCGTTCGGGCAGGCTCGGTGATGCACGTGCAGCTGCCGGTGACGGAGAACCGCACTCTGGTTGCCGATTTGAACGGCGAATACCCCTCGTATTTCGTCTATGGACCCTTGGTTTTCTCGAGAGCCAGCTGGCAAATGCTCGGGGCCATTGAAAAGCAAAGCAACTTGATGCGCGCGCTGGGTCTGCTGAAGAACCCGCTGGTGACCGAGGGCCTCGATCAACCGAGCGCCGACCGCGAGGACCTGGCCGTCGTCGCCGCGCCGTTTCTTCCCGACAAGCTCGCCAACGGTTACTCGACCGCGCTGGGCCAGATCGTGGCCTCGATCAACGGCGTGCATGTGCGCAGCCTCGCGCATCTGGTCGCCTTGCTGCGCGACCTCAAGGATCCTTTCGTGATCATCGAGTTCGATCAGAGGGCAGGTGAGGCGCTGGTGTTCTCGCGCCCCGATCTGCTCGCCGCCACCGAGGGGATCCTGACCGACAACGGGATCCGATCGCAGGGTTCGCCCGACATGATGTCCATATGGCAGGACAAGGCGCCTCAGTAAGCTACTGCCACTGGACCGAGAAGCTCCCCGCATCCGGATACAGCGCCGAGGGAACCGCGGAAAAACTGCCGCTGGTCGATCCGGCCAGGAAGATGGCGTGATAGTTGCGGAAGCCGCCAATCGGACCGGTGACGCCGTTTTGCGTCGCCTCGCAGGTCGGCGCCGCGCCGGATGCATTCTGCCCGAACAGCACCGTGCCGAAGTCCGTGAACAAATACGAGTTGTCCTCGGCGATCCATTCGGCCGAATTGCGCCTGGCCTCCGGCACTGACTTCGAGATCGAGAAGCTTTCACCGCTGCGCCCGTCGGTGATTGTCGCCGTGAACTGCGTCCCGTCGTAGGTCACGGAGGCTGTCATCAGATCGCCCGGTTCAACCACCAGGCTGGCGATAGTTACGCCGGGAGCGGGGAAGAACTCGTACCAGGCGTAATACTTCGGCGCGCCCCTCGAGCAATCGGCATCGGTCCCGGTTTGCTCCACCGTCGCCGAGGTATATCCGTCGATTCCAACCCAGAACGATGCTCCGGTATTCTTCTCGCCCGCGGCGCCGCAGGTCGCGGTCGGGACGATCCAGGATCCCGACACCGCGGTCACCGAATCCTCAAGACCGGCCACCGCATAGCCGCTCCAGCCATCGCTGACCACGGATCCATCCGCGCCTTGTTGCAGTATCCGCTGCGGCCCATGTTGCCCCGCGACTGCCTGCAACCCGAAGGTTGTCAGGAGAAAACCCCATGCGATGAAACGATACATAACGCTGCGTCTCCCTGTTCCCCTTTGCCTCCCGCAGCGGATACTCTAATGCATTCTCTTGAGGGGCTTAAGAAATGCCACGCATCCCGCTTCTTGTCCCGCTCGTTGTCGTTGCGCTCATCTCGCTTCGGGCCGGCGCCGCGCCGCCCTCCGATACCCTGCAGCTGGGCGCCCTGCAGCTCAAGCCCTGTCCATTTCCACAAGCCTATTGCGGCGCGCTCGAGCGCCCGCTGGATCCCGCAGGCCGGGTGCCCGGCAGCATCCCGATCGCATTCGCGATCTACCCGCACACGGACACTTCCGTGCCCGCCGGCGAGACCATCGTGGCGCAGGAAGGCGGTCCGGGCCTGCCCAGCATCGGTACGCGCTCGGCCTATCTGCAGTTGTTCAAGCCACTGCTCGCGCATCATGACCTGCTGATGGTCGATGCCCGCGGCACGGGCAGTTCCGATCTGGTCAAATGCAACTATCTGCAATACGAGCAGATCCAGACCGTGGCCGCGGTCGGCGCGTGCGGAGCTGAGCTTGGGGATGCGGCGGATCTGTATGGAACGGGCCTCGCGGTGGACGACATGGTCGCCATCCTGGATGCGCTCGATATTGGCAAGATCGACTATTACGGTGACAGCTATGGCACGTTCTTCGGCCAGGTGCTGGCCGCGCGCATCCCCGAGCGTATTCGCGCGATGGTGCTGGACGGCGCCTATCCGGTGATCGACGCATCTCCCTGGTACCCGAACGAAGGCCAGGTGGTGCGTTTCGGCTTCAGCGCCGTCTGCGAGAGCGATTGGTATTGCTCAACCCTGCCCGGATCGTCGCTGCGGCGCATCGGCCGGCTGGTGGAGCAGGTTCGAGCCAACCCCATCAGCGGCACTGCGCCGAATGAGAGCGGCACGCCCACCGCCGCCACCGCCGATCCCTCGACCGTGGGCCTCATTCTTTACGGTGGGCTGTCAGGCGAAGTGAACTATCGCGACATGGATGCGGCGATCCGCGCGCTCGACGGCGGCGACTCGCTGCCGCTGCTGCGGCTGGTGGCGGAGAACGTCTCGGGCGATGCACCGGAGTTGACCTACGGATACAGCCGCGGCCTGTATTCGGCGGTGAGCTGCATGGACTATCCGGAGATTTACAACATGAACGCGGATTTTGCCGAACGCCTGCGTGAGCGCGACGCCGCGTTGGCCGAGGCGGAGCTGAAAGATCCGGGCGTGTATGCGCCGCTCACCCTGGCGGAGTTTCAGACTGTGTCGATCGACACCAGCCTGCTGAACTACTGTCTGCAGTGGCCGATTTCACACCCACCCTATCCGGTGGGACAGCCGATTCCACCCTCCGAACATTTTACCCAGGCGCCGACCCTGGTGATCAACGGCGGCCTCGACATGCTGACGCCCGCCGCGGGCGGCGCGCTGGTTGCAGAGCAGTTTCCGCACGGACAGCACCTGGTCATTGCCAACAGCTTTCATGTGGATGCGCTGGACGATGTGGATAATTGCACGCAGCCCATCGTGCGCCGCTTCGTGGCAACGCTGGACCCGGGCGACACCTCCTGCGCCGCCCAGGTGACGACGATTCGCCTGGTGCCGTTCTTCCCGCTGCTTGCCGCGCAGGCAATTCCGGCCGTGCCGGGCAGCGGCAATAGCGCGAATGCGCATGAATTGGCGCTGGTCTCGGCCGCGGTGCAGACCGCCGGCGATGTGCAGGCGCGCTGGTATGTCAATTACAGCGGCAGCGACAGTGGGCTGCGCGGCGGCACCTGGACCTGGACGCAGCCGGACGAAGTGGCGTCGTTCACGCTCAATGCGGTGCGCTGGACCACGGATCTTGCCGTGTCCGGCAGCATGGTGTGGGACCAGATCTCAGGCGTGGTGCGCGCCGAACTGCGGTTCACCGCGGACGACGGCACCAGCGGCACGGTCAGCGCCATCTGGAACGACCAGCAAAGCCAGCTTGCGGCGCAATTGACCGGCACGGTGGCGGGCCAGACCGTGGCGGCCTCCATGCCGGCGCCTTGAGCCATCGATGGCGCCGGTTGACAGGATGAAGGGCGATGCGGAGACTCCAAAGCGTGAATTCACCCACCGCATCATTCGCAGAGATCCGCACCGACTGGACCCGGGCCGAGGTCGAGCAGCTCTGGTCGCTGCCGTTTAACGATCTTCTATACCAGGCGCAGACGGTGCATCGCCGGCACTGGCCGGCGAATCGCTTGCAGGTATCCACCCTGCTGTCGATCAAGACCGGGGGCTGCCCGGAGGACTGCGCCTATTGTCCGCAGAGCGTTCATCACGACACCGCAGTCGATCGCGAACCGCTGCTCGCCGTGGAGGCAACGGTGGCCGCCGCGGCGCGCGCCAAGCAATCCGGCGCGACGCGTTTCTGCATGGGGGCGGCGTGGCGATCGCCGAAGGCGCGCGATCTCGCCGTGGTGTGCGACATGGTGGCGCGGGTGCGCGCGCTGGGCCTCGAGACCTGCGCCACGCTCGGCATGCTCGAGCCGGAACAGGCCAATGCCCTCAAGCAGGCCGGGCTTGATTACTACAACCACAATCTGGACACCTCGGAGGAGTACTACTCGCGCATCATCAGCACGCGCACCTATGCGGACCGCTTGGATACCCTCAAGAATGTGCGCGATGCCGGCATGAAGGTGTGCTGCGGCGGCATCCTCGGCATGGGCGAGGGCACGGCGGATCGCATTGGGCTGCTGCACACCCTGGCGACCTTGCCCGCGCACCCGGATAGCGTGCCGATCAACCAACTGGTGCAGGTCGGCGGCACTCCCTTGGATGGCCAGGGGCCGCTCGATGCGCTGGAGTTCGTGCGCGCCATCGCGGTCGCGCGCATTCTCATGCCGCGCGCCTATGTGAGATTGTCCGCCGGCCGTTCCGAGATGAGCGACGAGCTGCAGGCGCTGTGCTTCGCCGCCGGCGCAAATTCGGTGTTCTACGGCGAGAAGCTGCTGACCACGGGAAATCCCGACGTCGAGCAGGACCAAACGCTGTTCTCGCGTCTCGGGATCACCCTCGAGGGCGCAGCCATCGCGTGAGCGCGCTTCGCCGCGGCATCTTCGTCACCGGCACCGATACCGGTGTCGGCAAGACCCTGGTTTCGACCGCGCTGATGCGCGCCCTGAAGAGCCGCGGGATGAAGGTGGCCGGCATGAAGCCCGTGGCCTCCGGGTCCGAGCCGACTGCCGAGGGGCTGCGCAACGAAGATGCGCTGGCGCTGATGCGGGAGCAATCGGTGCCGTTTACCTACGAACAGGTCAATCCCTATGCCTTTGCCGCGCCGATTGCACCGCACATCGCCGCGGCTCACGCCGGCATTGCCATCGATCTTCAGAGAATCGTCGCCGCCTTCGAAATACTGCAGGCCCGATCGGACCAGGTGATCGTCGAGGGTGCCGGCGGCTGGCTCGCGCCGATCTCCGCTGCCGCGGGCATGCAGGAGCTGGCGTTGGCACTCAACATTCCGGTGCTATTGGTGGTGGGCCTGCGGCTCGGCTGCCTGAATCACGCGCTGCTCAGCGCGCGCGCGATCGAGTCGAGTGGCTTGCCGATCTGCGGCTGGGTGGCGAATCGCATCGAGCCCGACTTTCCCTACTGGCAAGAAAATGTCGAGACCCTCAAACGGCGACTGCCTGCGCCGTTGTTGGGAATCGTGGAACATCAGGCAACCTTGAGCGTCGATGCGGCCGCGCGCGGCCTGGATGTGGATGCGCTTTAATCCGCCTTTGTTGCCAACGCAGGTAGCTTCCCGGAACATAGCTGACGCAAGAGCAGGGAGACGGCAGCTTGGCCGAGGGCAACGAATCGGATGCGGTGGATAGCGCGGAGAGCGCTAGGCCGGACGCCGTATTCATCAGTTATGCATCACAGGATGCGTCGGCTGCTGAGCGAATCGCCGGCGCGCTGCGCGCTGCCGGAATAGAGGTGTGGTTCGACCAAAGCGAGCTGCGCGGGGGCGACGCCTGGGATGCGTCGATCCGACGGCAGATCAAGAACTGCGCGCTGTTCATACCGGTGATCTCAAAAAATACCCACGCTCGTGGCGAGGGGTATTTCAGGCTTGAATGGAAGCTCGCCGTCGACCGCAGCCACCTGATGGCATCGGACCTGCCGTTTCTACTGCCGGTCGTGGTCGATAGCACATCGGACCAGGAGGACCGGGTCCCGGATCGGTTCCGGGAGGTGCAGTGGACGCGCCTGCCTGGAGGAGGTGCGAATGCAGATGCCTTGGTCAAACGCGTGCAACGGCTGCTCTCACCGGCCGCCACGATGCCCGCCGCGACGAGCGCACAATCTTCGCTGCTGCCCACGGCATCGACGGGCCCGGCGCCGGCTCGATCGAAATTCCCGGGCCGTTGGTTCGTGGGCTGGATCGCCGGCGGCCTGGTAATCATTGCGGCGGGCTATTTCGTCTTCGATAAGTTCGTGCCGCCCAGGCACTCGGTGCCGGCGGCCGAGAAAGCCGTCGCGGCTCCCGTGACAGGAGAACAGATCAGCGATAAGTCGGTCGCCGTGCTGCCGTTCACCGATATGAGCGAGAAACACGACCAGGAGTACTTTGGTGACGGGGTGGCTGAGGAGATTCTCGATCTCCTCGCCAAGGCATCCCAACTCGAGGTCATCGCCCGAACGTCCTCGTTTTCCTTCAAAGGCAAGTCAGACGATATTCCGACGATCGCCGGCAAGCTGCACGTCGCGTACATCCTCGAAGGAAGTGTGCGCAGGTCGGGCAACCGCCTCCGGGTGACCACGCAACTCGTCCGCGCATCAACCGGTGTACACATGTGGTCCGAAAGCTATGACCGAGACTTGAAGGACATATTTACCGTCCAGGACGAGATTGCCACTGCGGTAGTTGCCGCGCTGAAGCTGCAGCTGCTGCCGTCGCAACCGCTGGTCAGTACACACCGGACCGCGAACCAGGAGGCCTACGCGCACTACCTGCGCGGCTTGCAGCTTGTGAGGCGGGATACCCACGACGATGATCGACACGCAGCGGATGAATTCGCAGCGGCGGTCGACCTCGACCCCAGTTACGCCGCCGCCTACGCGGGACTGGCCGACAGCATGTACCGGGTCGCCGACGATAACGGAGACGAAGCCACCTTTAGGCGCGCTGTGGAGGCGGCTGACCGGTCGCTCTCCCTGGATCCGGAGCTGCCGGAAGGCTATATCACCCGCGTACGCATACGCACCGGCTACTCACACGACTTCGCCGGAGCTCGGGCCGACGCCGAGCGCGCGCTTGCCCTAAGTCCGGGAGATGCTCGAGCCCAACTCGCCTATGCATTCGTGTTGATTTGCTCCGGCAATATCACCGAGGGGGTCGCGGCGGAGAGAAAGGCCTTGGATATCGACCCTCTAAACCGGCTGGCGTGGATCTCGCTTGCTTTGCGGCTGTTGAACAGCGGTCACCCCGCGGATGCAGA
>Ga0302325_10001873_pt1 | contig 52647 bp, 56 predicted proteins | sample Palsa_T0_2_FD_201948 | JGI IMG/M metagenome (GOLD analysis project Ga0302325, IMG submission 201948) | Peat permafrost microbial communities from Stordalen Mire near Abisko, Sweden - Palsa_T0_2 | ecosystem: Environmental > Terrestrial > Soil > Palsa > Peat permafrost | place: Sweden: Abisko...
AGACGAACGAGCCGCCCGACCAGACCGCGGAGTTCAGCGCCGCGAGCTTGTTGTCGTTGGGCGGGATGATCGTCGCGAAGTACTTGCGGACGAGGTCCTCGTGCTCGCGCAGCGCGGTGTCCATGTCGGTGAAGATCACGCCCTGCGCCTCGAGATCCTTGTGGACCTGGTGGTAGACGACCTCCGACTCATACTGGGCGCCGACGCCAGAGAGGAACTTGCGCTCCGCCTCCGGGATGCCGAGGCGATCGAACGTGCGCTTGACGTCCTCGGGCACGTCGTCCCACGAGCGGCTCGGCGTCTCGGAGGCGCGAACGAAGTACCGGATGTTGTCGTAGTCGACTTCGGCCAGCATCGGCGAGCCCCAGGTGGGCTGCTTACGGGCGAGGAAGTGGTCGAGCGCCTTGAGGCGGAACTCGCGCATCCATTCCGGCTCGGACTTGAAGTCGGAGATCATCTCCACCGTCTGGCGGGTGAGGCCCTTCGGCGCCTTGTACAGGTAGTTCTCGGCGTCGTGGAAGCCGTAGCGCTCGGTGTAGTCGGAGTTGATCTTGCCGAGCTGCTCGTTCTCGGTCAGGACTTCGGGTTCTGGCAGCACTGTCTCGGGAGTCGCCACTACTCCACCTCCAGCTTGATCTTTTCCTCGTCGATGATCACCGGGAAGGTGTCCACCGGAACGTAGGCGGGCAGGGTCTTCGGCTTGCCGGTCCTCAGGTCGAACAGAGAGCCGTGCCGCGGGCATTCGATTGTGCAGGCTTCCTGGTCGAGCTCGCCGTCGGCGAGCGTGCCGTCGTCGTGCGTGCAGCGGTCCTCGATCGCGTAGACGGTCCCGCCGCAGTTGAAAACTCCGATCTCGAGATCCTCCCATTCGACCAGGCGCACCGCGCCGGGCGGGAGGTCACTGAGGGGGCACACATCGATGATTTGCGGCACGTGATCCTAAGTCCTAGCAGATTGATCGGATTTGCAGTCCCGATCATAGCGGCTGGGCCCTGACGCGAGTGAGGATGCGTTCAGAACGCGTGCGCAGCGTTACTGGCCCGTGCGTTTGAGCTGCGCGCTCACATCGGGCAGCTTCTCGCCCGCCGATCGCGCGGCTGCCTCGTTCTCGCGCTTGACGTCGAGCCAGATCTCCTCGCGGTAGATCGGCAGCGACCGCGGCGCCTCGATCCCGATCCGGACCGACTGACCCTTGATCTCGGTCACCTCGATGATCACGTTGTCGCCGAGGATGATCCGTTCCCCGACGCGCCTCGTGATCCTCAGCATGCCGGCTCGGGCTCTCTCCCGGCGTCGGCAAACAGCCGCGCGCGAAGCTCGCAGCCAGGCGCCTGGTTGATCACCTGATGACCACTGCCCGACCAGATCAGGATCGGAGCCTTCAAGTTGACGGTGAAGTCGTCGAGCACGTTGCTCGCGCATACGGTTACGTAGACGGCGACCGCGGTCACGTCATCGAGACCGAGCCGTTCACCGTCGTCGTCGGTCAGCTCCACCTTGAAGTCGGAGAAGAACCGGTGGGGGTTGGTCACCGGCAGCGCCAGCGTCGGGTCCTCGATCGAGTGGAGCCACAGAAACGGGCTGTCCGCATCGTTCGCGAGCAGGGCATAACGCGAGCCCCCGAGACCGATCAGGCCATCGGGAAACTCGACCACCGTTTCCGGGTCGATTTCAACCCGCCCGAAACGCGAGCTCTCGATCGTCAGCGACAAGTTTGCCTATCCAGACAGGAAGTTCGCCAGCGAATCGGTCTGTAATGCGCTGGCGCTTGCTTGCAGGGCAGCATTGTAAGAGGCCTGCTCGGTCGAGTACTGGGTCATCGCCTGAGCCATATTGACATCCTCGGTGCTGCCGAGCTGGGTCTGGACCTCGGTCTGCATATTTTCGATCCGCGTGGAGGCCAGCTGCAGCTGATCCTGGACCGAACCGACATTCGCTTGTATCTCCCCGAGTTTGGACATGTTGCCTTGCAGCTGCGTCAGGTCGTTCCCGAGCGAAGCCGTGTTGCCCGCCGAAATATCCTGCGAGATGTTGCGCAGGGTGTTCAAAAGCAGGCCGTCACCGCCTGCCTGCCCGTTGCCGAGTAGCTGCGAGATGTCGGTGTTGACCTGAACGGTCGTCCCGCCTGGCGCGATCGTGCGCTGGATGGTGCCCGAGTTCCCCTGATAGGCGTCGTTTGACCCGGTTTGGTACGGGGTGGTCGTGGTGTCGGTCCCGGAGAAGATGTACTGGCCGTCATATTGAGTGTTGGCGTCCTGCTTGATCCCGGTGATGAGCTGGTTGACCTCGGCCGCGTCGGCGCTCAGCACTTCCGGCGTGCTGGTCCCGTTGGCCGCCTGCACGACGAGCTCTTGCACGCTCTGGACCTGCTGGCTGATGTCCATCAGCGAGGAGTCGGCCTGCGAAGTCCATGCGCTCCCGTCGCTGATGTTCCCTGTGTAGGAGCTGAGGGCCGACAGCTGCCCACCCAGCTGGATCGCGAGGCTGGCGCCGTATGGGTTATCGGAGGGCTGATTGATGCTCAGGCCCGTGGACAGCTCCGTCTCGGTCGAGTTGAGCTGATTGAGCTGTTGGTTGAGGTTTCCGATCGTGCCCTGCGTCATCATCATCTGGGTGATGCGCTCCATTACAATCCCGCTCCCACTTGGGTGATCAGTGTGTTGAGCATGCTCTGCATCGCGGTCATCACCTTCGCCGAGGCCTCGTATCCCTGCTGATAGGCGAGCAGGTTCGTCATCTCCTGGTCGAGCGAGACGCCGGAGACACTCTGCACCTGGTTACTGATCGACGTCAGCAACGCCTGCGAGGTCTGCTGGCTGTTGGAAGCGTTCTGCGCGTCGTTCCCGACCTGCGCGACGAACGCCCCGTAGGTCTGGTCCGCCTGGCCCCCGCTGAGGCCGGCGATCGCCAGCGCCACGTCGTTGGCCCCGGTGGTGCCGGTAGTGGTCGTCTGGATCGTCGACGCGGTCGCGGAGACTGCGATGTTCGCCGCTGTCGTGTCGGCGGGATTAAAGTAAGGAGTTCCAGGGCTGAGCGTGTTGACAGTAGTCACGAGCGCGTTGGCAACGTTGTCGAGATCGGTCAGGTACGAATCGATCTGACCTCCGGGCCCCGACAGACTGATCAACGCACCGAGTTCGCCGCCCGAGGCAGAAGTCACCGTCGGCGGCCAGGTAACGGTCGTCCCCGACACGAGCGGCGTAGCCGAGCCGCCGAAATCCAGCGTCAGCTGGCCGCTGCCGAGGTCGGTGTAGGACACCGTCCCGAGCGCGGACAGGTTGCTGATCGCCTGGTCCCGCTGGTCCTCGAGCTGGTTCGCGCTTGCGCCGCTCCCCTGAGCCTGCGCGATCTCGCCGTTCAGGGTCGCGATCTGCTGGGCGTAGGTCTGGAGTTCGCCGCCGGTTCCGGTCAGGTCCGAGTACTGCTGGGAGACCTGTGTCTGCACCGCGCTGAGCTGCTCGGACAGCGAGTTGAGGCCGCCGGCGAGCGTCGTCCCTTCGTTGACCACCGTCTGCCGCGCGGCCGGGTTCGCGGGGTTGTTGGCAAGATCGTTCCACGAGCTCCAGAAATTCGCCAGCTGGGTCGAGATTCCCGTCCCTGAGGGCTCCCCTAGCTGCGACTGCACCTGGTTGAGGGTCGTCGACTCGGTCGATGCGTAGCTCGCCGCCGTGTTTGTCGCGCGATACGAGTTGTTCAGGTACTCGTCGCTGGCGCGGCTGATCGTATTGACGTCAACACCGGCGCCGAGCTGCATGCCTCCGGTCCCGTTCGGGAGCGACAGCGGATAGTTCTCGGTCATCACCGCGCTCTCGTCGGTATATCCCGGCGTGCTCGCGTTCGCGATGTTGTTGCTGGTGGTCTGGATCCCCTCCTGGTTGGCTTCCAGTCCTGACAGGGCTGTCTGTAGCCCCATGAAGCTCGATATCGGCATGAACTAGCCCTCCTCGTCGAAGACGCCGCGGCGGCTTGCGTGCAGCGACCGCCCTGCAGACGGTCGCTCCCCACCCGCGTTGTACGCGCCGGAGCCGTCGTCGACCAGGCGCAGCAAGTGGTCAAGGAACGCCAGCTCCTGGTGCATCAGCGCGCGATTGCATGCGTGCTCGCGTTGCAGCTCGCTCAGCAGACCCCGGAGCTCCGAGCTGAGCGCGCGTGCGACCGGCACGAGGCCGGGGTCCATCACCCGCTCGAGCAATGCCAGGGTCACCGAGCTCCCGGTCACACCAAGGCGGGAGCCCGCACGTTCGAGCAGCAGCATCCGCTCGTCCTCGAGCTGACCCCGCCGCTGCATTTCCGCCTGCAGGATGCCCGCCAGCCGGACCACGTTGTGGACGTCCCGCTGACGGATCGCCGCACCCTGCTCGAGCACGACCTGCAGTAGCCGGCGTACGCCGACGAGCTGAGCGTCCAGATGGGCGAGCACGTCGCCGGTGAGGATCGCGTCACCGTGGTCTGTGGTCGCGAGCGCGCTCACAACGTCGCTCCGCCGGTCGAAGGCTCGGCTGCAGTGGTCGAATTGGTGACAGCCGCGGTAGCGGTGCCGGCTCCGCCTGTGCTTGAGGGCGCATCCGCGATCGCCGGATCGAGTGCAGTCGCGATCTGCTGCGCGATCCCGAGACCACCCGCCGACATGATCCCGGACGTCAGCGCCTGTGGCAGGAGCTGGGAGTACGCGCCGGACATCGGATCGGACCCACCGGACCCACCGGATCCATCGGACCCGTCGCTCGAGCCGTCATCGCTGCCGCTGCCAGTGGAGCTCGAGACGGTCGCCATCATCTCCTGGGCCAACTGATTGACGAGCACATCCTCGAAGCCGAGCGCCGTCTCGTACGCACTCTTGGCGGCCGGTGGGCCGTTGCGGATGCTGGCGGGGACGAGCGACTCGTTGACTGGCGGTAGGCCGGTCGCAGACAGGGCCTGCGTGCCGGAGATCGCACTCATGACGACTTCAGCTGGTTTGCGATCTGGCCCATCTGCTGCTGGTACTGCAGCGCCTTGCTGGCGAGGTTGTAGCTCTCTTCGGCGTCGATCATCGTCACCATCGCTTGGGATACGTCGACGTTGGAAGACTCGAGCGCACCCTGCTGGAGCGTGGCGCCGGTGGCCGGTCGGGTGGCGCCGCTCGCCGCGGTCGCGCTGAACAGGCTGTCGCCGTCCGACAGCAGGCCGTTGGGGGCGGGTACGGTCACGAGCGCGATCTTGCCGAGCTTGCGGGTACCCACGCTCACGGTGCCATTGGAACCGATCGTCACGGCACTGGGCGCGACCCCCTTCGGGAGCGTGATCGGAGGTTGCAGCGCCATCCCAAGGTCAGTGGTGATCTGTCCCCGCGAATCGACTTGAAGCGTGCCGTTGCGTGTCAGCCCGATCGTCCCGTCGGGGCGGCGGACCTCCAGGTAGCCGTCGCCTTCGATCGCGACGTCGAGCGGTTGACCGGTCTGCTCGATCGATCCCTGAGTCTGGCTGCGGCCGATGATCGAAGCGGCGGCGCCGGTCCCGGTCGTGACCGGGCTACCACTCGTTGCGCCACCAGTGTCGTAGAGGAGGTCCTGAAAGCCGACGATCGTCGACTGATAACCGGGCGTTGAGTCGTTCGCCAGATCGTTGGAGATCGCATTGAGCTGCTGCTGCTGTGCCTCCATCCCGGAGGAGGCTGCGTACAAGCCGGGGATCATCAGGGGACCGCGCCGACGTCCGTGGAGCTGAGCTGGAGCGTTTGGGAGATCGACTGGATCGCCTGCTGTCCGGACTGGTAGTCCTGGAGCGAGGCGATCATCTCGGTCATCGTCTGGATCGCGTTCACACCCGATCCTTCAAGCGCGCCCTGCTCGACGCTGCCGGTGCCGCGCCCGGCTGTGGTGCCGGTGAAGAGGTTGTTGCCCTGCTCCTGTGCGCCGGTCAGGTTGAAGACTCCGAGCGCGGACGCGGGAACCGTTCCCTTCGCGCCGACCTGGATCGGCGATCCATTCTGTCCCAGGACCGGATCGCCGTTCGCGTCGACGAGTGTGCCCTGCGCCGAGCTCGAGAACTGCCCGTCGCGGGTGTAACGAACCCCTTCCGGCGTCTTGACGGCGAAGAAGCCGGTGCCGGCGATTGCGAAATCGAGCGGCTGACCCGTCTGCTGCATGGCCGCCGGCGTCGTGTCGGTGACGACCTTGCTGATGTCCGTGCCGGTCTGGATCGAACCGATCTGCTGACCGGTTGCGGTGTTGGCCAGAAGCAGGGCGCCGAAGCTGCTTTGTACCGCGGTCTGCGGCTTATACCCCGGTGTCGATGCATTCGCGAGGTCGTTCGAAAGCTGATCTTGGCGGACCTGCTCCGCGAGCATGCCGGCCGCTGCGATGTTGAGACCAACGTTCATCGAACCAGATGGTCGGTCGTGCTGCATGATTCTTGAGTGATGGAACCGCTGGCGGTCGACCTCTTCCTGCTCCGCTCGCTCGAATCGCCGGGGCTGCGGATCGCGCCGGGGCGAGCGCTGATGGCCCGTGTCGTCGAGGCCGACCCCTCAGGCCGGGGGCGGATCAGCATCGCCGGCATCGTCCTCGAGGCCGAGCTCCCGAAGAGCGTTCAGACTGGCCAGGAGCTCCGGCTAGTCGTACGCGACGTGAGCGCCGGCCGTGTGCTGCTGAGCCTCTCCGACCAGGCCGTCGCCCCGGCGTCACCACGGTCTGTTGGGCTTCCCGACGGCGGTGGAGTTCGCGTGACAGAGCGCGATGCGTCCCCCGCGGGCGCCTCCGCGGGAGACGTCCACACCGTCGGCTTGCGCTACGACGCTCCGGCCCTTGGGGCCGTGGATCTGCATTTTCGCCTCGACTCAGGCACGCTACAGGTGGGCGTAACGGTCGCCAATGGCGACCCGTTGCAGTCGGCGCAAGACGCTGCGGACAGCCTCAGAGACGCGCTCGCGGACAGCCTCGGGCGCGCCGTCAGCGTCAACGTGACCGGGCGGCACGAGCCGCTCGAGGTCTATGCCTGATCCGCCGCCTCGCCGCCGTGCGGTCGCTCTCAGCTACCAGCCTGGCGACCAGGCGCCGCGGGTAGCGGCCACCGGCGCCGGGTTGATCGCGGACCGGATCATCGCGGCCGCGCGCGAAGCGGGAGTCCCGGTGCGATCGGACCCCGCGCTCGCCGAGGCACTCGGCGCTCTCGATCTCGGGCGAGAGGTTCCACAGGCGATGTACGTTGCGGTCGCCGAAGCCCTCGCCTGGGCATATCGTCTCGACGCGGCTGCGCGGGCGCCGGGCCCGCGAAGATCCTGAACTCAAGTCCTCGCCGACACGGGCGATAACCCCGAGAGACCGGCCGCAGGATGTGGCCGGGGGACAACAAACCAAACCACACCATGGAGGTGTAGATATGTCCCTTTCTATCCTGACCAACGTTTCGGCACTTGAGATCCAGCAGAACCTGCTGAACTCGAGCAACTCGGTTGCGATGTCGATGCAGCGCCTCTCTTCGGGCCTGCAGATCAACTCCGCCGCTGACGATCCCGCCGGATACACCATCAGCCAGAGCCTCACCGCTCAGGTGAACGGCCTCAACCAGGCAACCAACAACGTCGGCGATGCTACGTCGATGGTGCAGACCGCAGAGGGCTCCCTCCAGGGCGTCCAGGGCATGCTCCAGGAGATGCGCGAGCTGGCCGTGCAGTACGCCAACGGCTCGCAGACCGCTCAGGACCAGACCTCCATCCAGGGCTCGGTCAACCAGCTCACCCAGGAAATCGATCGTGAGCGCAGCGCCTCATCGTTCAACGGCCAGAATCTGCTCGACGGCACCGTCAACGGCGGAACCTCAGGCACCACGGTCACGTATCAGGTCGGCGCCAACCAGGGCAACACCCTGACCGCGACGTTCTCGGACATCGAGGGCACGAGCGGGATGAGCACCGGCTTCAGCTGGGGTTCGAGCTCGGTGAACGCCACCTCCGGCGGCACCGTGTTCGACCTGAGCCAGACGAATGCGATCAGCAACCTCGACGCCGCGATCAACAACATCTCGGCCATGGCGTCGTCACTCGGGTCGATTCAGGACCGCCTGCAGTTCACGTCGGACGCCATCGCGACGACGACGCAGAACATGACGTCGGCGAACAGCCAGATCACGGATGTCAACATGGCGTCCGAGACGACCCAGCTCAGCCAGCAGCAAGTTCTGCAGCAGGCCGGCACGGCGATGCTCGCCCAGGCGCAGCAGCAGCCGCAGCTGATCCTGAAGCTCCTGCAGAACCTGTAGGGAATTAGTTAGGAAGGCCTCTCTCCCGGCCAGGATCTACCTGGCCGGCGGAGGGACCTCAGAGCCAGTCAGGGCTCAAGGTAGCTTCGGCCAACCACGAGTCCCGATCAGAGGCGGGGCGGGAATCTCCCGCCCCGCCTCGTGGTCGTTCCTGGGGGAGCGCAAATGCTCATTAAAGGCTGTGGCCGCGTGGGCGATCACTCGGCTGTACGCCTCACTCGGCGTGTCGAGCCACTCAAGAACATAAGTCTGCCGCTCCAAAGGGAAGGATTCAGAGGATCATGGCAACCGCCGCCGCGAAGGATCAGGTCGTCGAACAGCTCGCTGAGCGTCTACGCAGCCTGGAGAGCAACTGTCTGAAGGGCCTCGAGGAAGGCCTTGACGCGATCGTCAGGGGAGATCTGACGCAGAGCGCCACGCCGGTCACGAAGCCGGTCGACGCCGAGTCCGCCGATCCCGCGGTCCAGGAGCTCGTCGAGGTCTTCAACCGCATGCTCGGCCGGGCGCAGACCGCGCTCGGGAGCTACAACGAGATGCGCAACACGCTTCGCCGCGCGCTTGGTGACCAGTCGATCCTGTTCGAGCTGAACGAGCGTCTCCACAGCCTCCACGACAACTGCCTGACGAACCTCGAGGGCGGCCTGGACTCGATGGCTCGTGGCGATCTCACGGTTGAGGTTCTGCCGACCACGACCCCGATCGAGCGCGCGGACGGCTCGTCGATCGGCGAGTTCGGCGAGCTCTTCAACTCGATGCTCGGCAAGGCCCAGAACTCGCTCACGAGCTACAACACGACCCGCGAGCAGCTACGGGTAGCGCTTGGCGACGACTCGTGCCTGTCCCAGCTCCTGTTGCGCATGACGAGCCTCGACGACAACTGCCTGGAGAACCTCAAGGACGGGCTCCACGCGATGACCGAGGGCGACCTCACGCGCGAGGTAAACCCCGTGACCACGCCGATCGAGGTTCGTGCCGGTCGGGAGCCGGGCGAGTTCGCCAACGTCTTCAACTCAATGCTCGGTAAGGCCCAGACCGGGCTCGAGGGCTACAACGCGATGCGCGAGCAGCTCCGGTCGGTGCTCGGCGACCAGTCGGTCCTGATCGACCTCCGCGTACGCCTTCACAGCCTCCACGACAACTGCCTCACCAACCTCAACAACGGCCTGCAGTCGATGGCCGACGGTGACCTGTCGATCGAGGTCCTGCCGAAGACGACCCCGATCGAAGGCGCCCCCGGGCTGTCGATCGGCGAGTTCGGCGAGCTGTTCAACTCGATGCTCGCCAAGGCGCAGGCATCGCTCGAGGGCTACAACGCGACCCGCGAGGGCTTCCGCACGGTGCTCGGCGACGACTCGTGCGTGGACTCGCTCCGTGACCGCATGATCAGCCTCGACGGTCACTGCCTGGCCAACCTCCGTGACGGCTTGCTGGCGATGAAGGACGGTGACCTGACGAAGGAGGTCAAGGCCGTCACGACCCCGATCGTCGGCCGCCCGGGCCGGGAGCTGGGCGAGTTCGCCGGCGTCTTCAACGAGATGCTCGGAAAGGCGCAGGTCGCGCTCGAAGGCTACGAGGACATGCGAGCCAAGATCACCGCGATGATCCGCGACATTCAGACGAGCTCTGAGAGCGTCGCCTCGGCCTCGACCCAGATGGCATCCACCTCCGAGGAGGCGGGACGAGCGGTGGGCGAGATCGCGCACGCCGTCGGCGACGTCGCACAGGGCGCGGAGCGCCAGGTGCGCACCGTCGAAGATGCGAAGGTGATGGCGCAGGATGTCGCCACGGCTTCCCAGCTCTCTGCCGAGAATGCCCAGGAGACCGCCAGCGCCGCCCAGGAGGCACGGGGTTACGCCGAAGAGGGCGCGGCCGCCGTCACCCAGGCGACCGAGGCGATGCAGGCAGTCAAGGAGTCCTCGGCCGAGGTCAGCGCGGCGATGCGCTCACTTGGCGACAAATCCACCCACATCGGTGGGATCGTGGCGACGATCACCGGCATCGCCCAGCAGACCAACCTGCTCGCGCTCAACGCCGCGATCGAAGCGGCGCGCGCCGGCGACCAGGGACGAGGGTTCGCCGTCGTCGCCGAAGAGGTCCGCAAGCTCGCCGAGGAGTCCCAGCAGGCGGCCGCCAACATCGGCAAACTGATCCAGGAGATCCAGAAGGAGACGAGCCGTGCGGTCGAGGTCGTCGAGACCGGCGCCCGCCGCACCGAGGAGGGAGCCGCAACGGTCGAACAGGCCCGGGCGAGCTTCCTGCGCATCGGCGGCTCCGTCGAGGACATGAACGGCCGCGTCGACCAGATCGCCGCAGCCGTCCAGCAGATCGCGTCCAGCTCGCAGCGGATGCAGGACAGCATGAACGACGTGGCCGCACTCGCCGAGCAGTCATCGGCGGCGACCGAGGAGGTCTCAGCCTCGACTGAGGAGACCAGCGCCTCGACACAGGAGATCGCAGCCTCCGCACAGCAGCTCGCCAGCACCGCTGAGGAGCTCGAGCGCCTCGTCGGTCAGTTCACCCTTGCATAGGGGAAGGTAGCGCTCCAGAAGCGCTTGATCGCAGCGATGAAACGGTGGGTCGTCTCGGGACGGCCCACCGTTTTGCGTTGGTGGGCGGTGGCGGGCTGCCAGGGTTCCGGGGAGCTGGACGGCCGGGCTGCCGGGCAGCCGGGCAGCCGGGCGTGCGATTGTCACGCGCGCGTCGCGGTCATGTCTGATCCGTGTGACTTCTACCCAGAAACGGTCCACACCGGATTCTGGCGTGTTGAATTCACGACATCAGTTGTCGATAACTCATCACGACGTGTGTCACGAACGCTGAAGGAGGTCTATGACGGTCGTCGTGAGCGATCGGGGGAAAGGCGTGCTTGATGCGTCAGCTGGGGACCAGGAAGACGTTCCAGAGAGCGTCGACTCGGATGGTTTCTGGGTGGGCGTGCGCCGTTGGCGTCGTGATGAGGTCACCCCGCCGCCCGGCGGGGCGCCGCGCGCAACACCCCGCCGCCCGGCGGGGCGCCGCGCGCAACACCCGCCGCCCTCGCCGCGCGCCGCCCCCTCGCCGAGTCCGCCCCGCCGCAGAGTCCGCGGGTCCGCCGCGCGCCCAAGATCTCGCCAGTTCGCGCCGGTCGGACACGGAGCCCCCAGCCGGTGCATCAAGAGTCACACCGAATCTTGGCGTGATGAGAGAGCCACGACTATTGTCGGCGTTTAATCACGCCAGAATCTGGTGCGCGTGGAACGCCCATCGCCAGGTCCTGGGCGACCTCTCGGTGCCGCGGGCCTGTCCGGCGGTTCGTGCGAGTCGCTTCAGATGAGCAGCGAGAGAACTGCCTGGGGCGACGGCGAGTTCTGTGCGGAGCTCGCTGCGGCCGGCTGGCCGGCGATCTGCGATGTGAGCTGGCTCACGAGTGCGGCCGCGGCGGACAGCTGGGTGACGTCGCTCGCCGCGGACGCGGCGTTCTCGTTGCTGATGGCCGTTTTCACGTCGACCACGACGGCACCGCCAGTGGCTGCGGACGAGCCCGCCGGCGCGGACGATCCGCCCGTTCGTGTTGCTCGTGCAGCCGCATCCTGCTGGACGCGGTCACGAGGAGAAGAAGATGTGGCCTGGTTGCCGTGCGTGGCGATTTGCACTGACATTTTGGACCTCCGTGGTTGGCCGTTTTCCTAAGCGACTTCGGTGAACAGCTGGGCGTCTTCGCCCTGTAGCTGTTTGCGCAAGCGCTGCTTGAGCTGTGAATGGATCTGGCAGACGCGGCTCTCAGTGACTCCGAGGACAGCGCCAATCTCGCGCAGGGTCATTCCGTCAACGTACAGCAGCACCGCGACCTGACGGTCGCGCGGTGGCAGCTGATCGAACACTTGGCGGAATCGCGAGATCGCTGCCTCACGTACGGCGCGATGATCGGGATCCAGGTTGCGATCGGTGCTTGGCAGGGTGTCGATCCGCTCGATCGACGTGTCTTCCTCGCCGAGCACCAGCACGTTGAGCGACCCGACATCCGACCGGGCGATATCGCCGAGCCGCTGGTCCAGGTCGTCCTCGGTGATGCCGACTGCCTCGCTGAGCTCGAGCCGCGTGGGTACGCGTCCGTGAAAACCGATGAAGCGCTCCCGGGCGCGGTTGATATCACGCTCCCAGCGGCGCAGCGATCGTGGCGCCCAATCGTTTCGACGTAGCTCGTCGAGCACGGCACCGTGGATCCGTGTCCAGGCGAACTGCTCGAGCGTGGCCCCTCTTTCTGGGTCGTAGCGGTCGATCGACCGGATCAGGGCCTCGAGCCCGCAGGAGATGAAGTCCTCGACGTCACACCGCGCCGGGATCTCCCGGATCTTCTTGTAGACGATGTACTTGACCAACGGGGCCAGGGAAAGGACGAGCCGATCGCGCACCCGGGCGTCCCCCGACTCCTTGTACTGTTTCCATAGCTGCAGGATTGCGTCAGACGATTCCCGACCAGCCTTTGTTCGCGTCACCTTTGGTCTCCGAATCCGTTCGTCTCTTGCCCTTCTCGCTCCCCAACGGCGAGACCGTCTTGGTATCGGCGTCAAGCGAACGTTGCTGTACATGCCCATGCGTCCAACATGAGTCCACTCTGCGTCCACTGGGCGAAGACTGACGCCGCACTGTTCGTTCGCGCGCGAGTACGGTCGCGGGACGGTCGCGGGAAAATGGGCGGTCGCCGGGGTCGCCGGGATGGCAGCCTTCAGGAATGAGCCGGGCCGCCGATCACCGGGGAGCCTTTGGTCCCATGAAAGGTTCCCTCGTATGGCTCTTCGGCTTACCCGCACATCATTGGCCCCTGAGGGTCCTACCCCCTCGGCATCCGAGGCGGCCGGTGGATCGGTGGCCGAGCTTTCCGCGCGGGCCGACGCTCTGCTGGCTGACGGTGACCTCGAGCGCTACCGCGCTCTCTTCTCGCAGGCAGCTGCGCTCGAGGATTCGCACCGCCGCTATCACGCCCAGCGAACGCTGCTCGAGCGCGGCCTCGCGGCGACCGGCCAGGCGTCCTCGACACGCTGCATGGAGATCTACGTCGCGGTCGCCGAGGCGGCAGTCGACGCGCTCGAGCAGGAGCCACGCGAGCCGGTCGTACTCAACTATGCGGGCGTCGCGATGTACGAGCTCTGGAGCCTCGACGCGGCGCGGGCGTTGTTCCAGGCTGCGCAGCGACTGGATCCAGAGCTCCCGTACCTGCAGCGCAACCTCGCCGGGATCCGCCGCCGCAGGCGCAGCGCAGGCCGTGGTCGGCGCCCGCTCCATGGAGCGCTTCCGGGCCTCGCACGCCGCGCGAATGCCGTCAGTGCCCGCGCCAAGCCGGTGTCGGGCTTGACGCTCAGCCTGTGCATGATCGTGCGTGACGAAGAGGAGATGCTGCCCCGCTGTCTGGCTGCCGTCGCTCCCGCCGTCGACGAGATCATCGTCGTCGACACGGGCTCAACCGACCGTACGATCGAGATCGCCCATTCGTTCGGCGCGCGCGTGATCGAGCGCGAGTGGACGGGCTCGTTCGCCGACGCGCGCAACGTCTCGTTCGATGCTGCCAGCGGCGACTGGATCATGTACCTCGACGCGGACGAGGTCCTGATCAGTGACGACGTCGACCGTCTACGCGCGCTGACCGGCCGGACGTGGCGTGAGGCGTTCTACCTCGCCGAGACCAATTTCACCGGTGGCGAAGGCGACGGGACGGGCATCAGCAACAAGGCGCTGCGGGTCTTTCGCAACCGGCCGCACTACCGATTCGAGGGTCGCCTGCACGAGCAGATCGCCCACCATCTGCCCGCGTACGTTCCGGAGCGACTCGAATACACGCCGATCAGGATCGAGCACTACGGCTACCTGGGCGCGGTTCGTGACGCGAAGGAGAAGTCGCGGCGAAACATCGAACTGCTGCGTATCCAGCAGGCTGAGAGCCCCGCCACACCGTTCCTGCACTTCAACCTGGGTTCCGAATACGCCGCGATCGGCGATCACAGGGCCGCGCTGAGCGAGCTCGAGCGCGCCTGGGCGATGATTCAGGACGAAGATGGGGGCGACGGGCACGAGTTCACCCCCTCGCTCGTCGCTCGCCGCGTCAAGGCGTTACGCCTGTGCGGCCGTCCCGAGGACTCGATCGCCGCGGCGCAGGCGGGCCTGAAGCAGTTTCCCGGGTTCACCGACCTGGTGTTCGAGCAGGCGATGGCATCGATGGAGGTGGCGCGCGAGGCCGAGGCGATCTCGTTCTACAGGCGCTGCATGGAGATGGGTGACGCCCCTGCCCGCTACGGATCAACGATCGGCATCGGCACGTATCTGCCGCGGCTCGCCCTGGCGGCATTGCACCTTCACCGCGGCGAGCTCGACGGCGCACGCGAACTGCTCGACTGGTGCCTGCGCGAGCATCCGGGCTTCTACGGGAGCGTGCAGCCCTACGCGACGGCGCTGCTTCGCGCTGGCCGGTCGCCTGAAGCCGTTACCGAGGAGATCGAGCAGCGCGTGGCCAAGGCGACCCCAACGGTCCGATTCGTCCTCGGCCGGGCCCTCTACGAGGCCGGCGCGCTGGAGGCGGCTGAGGCTCAGTTTCGCCTCGTCCTGTTGGCCCAGCCGCACAACTCACAGGCACGCGTCGCGCTCGCCGAGGCGATCCTCCATCAGCGCCGCTACCTTGACGCCGCCGGGGCAGCTGCCGAACTCCGCGAGGATGATCCGCTCGCGCCCATCGCCTGCCGCACCGAGATGATCGGAAGACTTGCCGGCGGCGACGCCGCCGGCGCCAAGACCTCGGCCGAGCGCGCGAGCCGGGTAGGAATGCCGGGCGCCGAGCGCGAGCTGTTCGACGCTTGGATCGCGATCGTGGCTGGGGAGCCAGTCAGTCATGGCCTCCCCGCGCCATCTACTCCCTTGCTGTTCGTGATCCTCGAGCTGATGCTGCGGGTCGGTGATTTCGAGACATTTGAGGCCCTGCACCCATTGCTCGAGCAGTCAGACCTCCCTCGACGCGAGCAGCGTGAGCTGCTCGGTTGCATTTATCTCCGGCGCGGATTCTTGAAGTCGGCGGCTCAGGAGTGGATGGCCGTCTGCGCCGAGCAGGCCGATGCCCGTGCGCTCGTAGGCCTCGGGCGGGTCGCGGCCGCACAGGGACTGGAAGACGATGCCGCGACCTTCGCCACCCAGGCGATCGCGCTGGATCCCGGTAGCGTCGCCGCTCGCGAGCTGCTCAGGCACCGAATCCGGAGTACGGCGGCAGCGGGTTAGAAGCATTGGAGAAACCTAAGAATGCACGGAATTTCCTTATGAATGGCCGGAGACCCTTAAGTTCGGTGCCATCGCGCTCGATTACCCTGGCAAGAAGGCATCATTCGAGCGGCGGGCCGAGGCAGGGCGCCTCGCCGTCCTAGGAGGAACTCGCAACATGAATCTCGACATAGCTGCGACAGGGCCGGCCCCCCCCGGGCCGACCACATCAGCCGCGATCGGGTCTGGAGGCGATCATGGGGCCGGCGCGGTAGCGGCGACGGCCGAGAACGCGGCTGCCGACGCGGCGGTGACGGTCGACATGATTCCGTCGAGCCCACCTCCGGAGGTGATGGACGCGGTTGGCATCGCCTTCCACGCATCGGAGCGACTCGCCGCAAGCGGGCTGGAGATGCGCTTCGCACTTGACCCCTCGACCGGCAAGGTTACGGTCGAGGTGCACGACCTGCAGGGGAACCTGCAGTCCACAGTCCCCCCAAGCACGGCGCTCTCGGTCGCCGACGGGGGAACCGTCGACTGAAGCAGAACAGCTTCGGCACGAGCCAGCTGACAAGGAGGTCGGCACTCAATGTCCACCCAATCCGTCTCAAGCACATCCAACAACACGACGAGCCCGTTCCAGATCACGGGCCTCGCCTCGGGCCTGAACACGAACGCGATCATCGCGGCCGAAATGGCGGTCGCGAAGGAACCGGTCACCGACCTGACAAACCAGGAAGACGGGTTGCAGGCGCTCGATACTCAGCTGACCAGTATCCAGGGCGGCCTCCAAACGGTCGCGAACGACTCCCAGGCGCTGGGGTTCGCGTCCCTGTTCAATACCTCCCAGTCGGTGACGTCGAGCGATCCGGACTTGATCAGCGCCACGACCGGTGCCGGCGCCGGGGTCGGTGGCTACGAAGTAGAGGTCACCCAGCTCGCGAACTCGTCGCAGCGCACGTTCACGTACACCAGCCCGACGACGGCTGACACGATCACGATCGACGGCCACCAGGAGACGATCCCGGCGGGCGCATCGATCCAGGAGTTCGTGAACACGATCAACTCCGACTCGAACGCGGATGTCTACGCCGCCTCGACGGACTCCAACACCGTTGTGTTGTCGAGTCGATCCACCGGCGACACCGGCTCGACCTTCATCCAGGTCTCCGATCCGAACGGCACGATCGTCGAGCAGACCGCACTCAAAAAGGAGGGCCAGAACGCCGAGTTCAGCGTCGACGGAGTCGGCGGCATATCGGCGTCGAACACGGTCACCAACGCGATCGCCGGCGTGAGCCTCCAGCTCGGCGGCGTCACCCCTACCGGCGCTCCCGTGACCGTGAGCGTCGGCGCACCGGCGCCCTCGACCTCGGCCGTCGTGTCCGCCGTCAATCAGTTCGTGTCTGACTACAACTCAACTATCAGCCAGATCGAGACGCAGCTGACGCAGACGCCGGTCAGCGGCGATCCCACGCAGGGAACACTGTTCGGTGATTTCGAGCTCCAGAACCTCCTGAGCGAGATGCGGACCTCGATGTACACCGCCGGCACAGCGCTGCCAACCGGGATGACCTCGCTGTCGGACCTCGGTGTCACTACCGGCGCCGCGACCGACGCCACGAGCGCGACTTCCCAGAACGGCCAGCTGACTGTCGATCAGAGTGCTCTGACCGAGGCGGTCGAGACCAATCCGAGCGGCGTCCAGGCGATGCTCCAGCAGTGGTCGCAGAGCTTCACCACGCTGGTCAACAACGACGCGGCCCCGGGCGGGACGATCGACAGTCGCCTCCAGGGAAACGACTCAGAGATCACTCAGATGAACACCCAGATCAGTGCGATGAACACCATGCTTGCCGACAAGCAGACCTCATTGACGATGGAGTACGCCGAGCTCGAATCGGCGCTCGAGAAGATCCAGAACCAGGGCAGCTCCTTGAACTCCGCCCTCGGCACCAGCTCGTCGTCGTCGTCGAGCTCATCGTCGAGCAGCAGCAGCTAGCGGTTCGTCCCGAACCGTTAGCAGCGCAGTGGTCCGTCCACTAGGGCCCACCGCCGCCAACCGGTACCACCCCCTCAACCTCGGCGCGATCCGTCCGATCACCAGGACGAGCAATGAACGCATACCCAGCCTCATCCCCGAACGCCTATCGCGAGGCCGCAGTGCTGACCGCAACCGGAGAGCAGCTCGTGGTCATGCTGTACGACGGCGCGCGGCGCTTCCTCTACCAGGCGGGGATCGCGATGGCCGACGGGAAGATCGAGCTTTCCCACAATAAGCTGCGCCGGGCCGAGCTCATCGTGATGCACCTCCGGGACACGCTTGACCTCGAGCAGGGCGGAGAGCTTGCGCTCCGGCTTCGGTCGATCTATCTGTTCTGCGAGCGGCACATGCAGCAGGCCCGGTTCGAGCGCAACCCGGCGAAGCTCGAAGAAGTCTCGGAGCTGCTCGGGCAACTGCGCGCGTCGTGGGCCGAGATCGCCGGCGGATGAGGCGGAGTTGCCGGGGTCCCCGCCAGATTCGTCGCGCCTGTCCGCGGATGCCGTGGATGCCGCCGATGAACCGTATGAGGCGCTGGTGGCGATGATCGAGCATGAGCTCGAACTGGCCACGGAAGGCAGGTTCGCGGAGCTAATGAAGGCCAACGACGAGCGCGAGGCTCTGATGAGGAGCCTGCTGGAAACGCCCCCGCCTTCAGCGACCGCTGCCCTGCGGCGCGCGGAGCTGATGCACACGCGGCTGACGATGGAGCTTCAGCGCAGACGCGAAGCGCTGTTGCTGGCGATGTCCGAGCTCGAGCGTGCCCGCCGCGCCGCAAAGGGTTACAAGCCCGTCACCAACCGTAGGCCGCGGTTCTCGTCAAGTGCCTGATCCCCTCAAGACCGGTGCGCTAGTGCCGATTCGCCGGATATGCGGCTGATACCGACAGCAAGGGTGCCGGACGGAGCAGAGCTCGGTCGCGACGTACTGGTCGGGCGGGCGGATGGGATTCCGCTCCTGCGCGCCGGCGTGAGCCTCACGCAGCGCTACCGCGATCGGCTGATGGCTGCCGGGATCAACGCAATCTACGTCGAGGACGGAGAGAGCGAAGGCATCGTCCCCGAGCCGATCGTAACCGAGGAGACGCGGGCGATCGCGACCCGCGCGGTAGCCGAGGCGTACCGGAGCACGCAGGAGGCGATCGCCACGGGGAAGCCGCTCGGACCCGGCACGGCAGACTCGCTCGGGGTGGTGATCGAGCGGATCCTGCGCGAGATCCAGCAATCGGGCGGGGTAGCACTGGCCCTCGCGGATTTGGCGTGCGCCGACGCGTACACGTTCCAGCATTCGATTGACGTCACCGCGCTCGGTCTGCTGATCGGTCAGCATCTGTTCCGCAAACACGGCTGGCTCGACTACGACGGCGTGCGCAGGTTCACCCGGATCGATGAGCGGTTGTCGCAGCTCGGGCTTGGTTTGCTGCTGCACGACATCGGCAAACTCGCGATCCCGATCTCGATCCTGAACAAGCCCGGCAAGCTGACGTCGGAGGAGTGGCAGATCATGCAGACCCATCCTCGCGCCGGCATGGATCTGCTTCGCGGCGACATGTGGAGCCCGCTCGTCAAGGCGATCGTGCTTCGCCATCACGAGCGGTCTGACGGCAGCGGTTACCCGGGAGGCAAGGTCGAAACCGAGATCCACGAGATGGCGCGCATCGCCGCGATCGCCGATGTCTATGACGCCGTTACCTCGGAGCGCGTCTACGCGCCCGCGCGGCCTGCCTCGGCCGGGGTTCAGGCGATCATGCAGGGCGCGGGCACGCTATTCGACCAGGAGATCGTCGACGTGTTCTCGCGCCTCGTGGCGCCGTTCCCTCCCGGTGTCGAGCTCAAGATCTCCGACGGTCGGAGTGGGATCGTTGTCAGCGTGCCCGATCACGCACTCGACCGGCCGGTCGTGCGCGTCCTCGACGGGCCGGGATCCCCATGTGAGATTCCGCTCCTGCGGCACCCCAGCCTCCGCATCGAGGGCTGGGATCGGGTTCCGGCCGCGGCCGCTGCCTGAGGGTCCGCGACCGCTCAAGAAGCAGCAACGCCCGCCGATCAAACGGGCCGACCCACGGAGCGGGTCGCTGTAAGCCCAGGGAGGGCGAACGAACTAGACGCAAGTCTTTTCAGGCACCGCACTCCCAATGTCCTTCATTGACACGACCCAGACCGCCCTCGAGGCCGCGATGAGCGGCTCGATGCAGCGCCAGACCCTGCTGACGAACAACCTCGCGAACGCCGACACTCCCGGCTATCAGCCTGAGGACCTCGACTTCCAGGGACAGCTGCAGAACGCGATCCAGTCCGGTCAATCACCCAGCTCGATCACCTTCCAGCCGGTTACCGAGCCTCAGACCGTGGGTGCCGACGGGAACGGCGTCGACCCCAACCAGACCTCAGCCGAGATCGCCGAGAACTCGCTCCTGTACCAGACGATGTCCGAGGTGGCCGGGCAGCGCGAGGAGATCCTCAAGACGGCGATGGGGCTCGGCTGATGAGTTTCTTCGACGCGATCAACGTCGCCGCCAGCGGCCTCACCGCCGAGAGCATGCGGATGAACGTGTCGGCCGAGAACCTCGCCAACGCGGAGACTACGAACGGCCCTAACGGCCAGCCGTACGTGCCGCAGGAGGTCGTCCTGGCGCAGGTCGGCGGCAGCTTCACCTCGGCCCTCGCGGGAGCGCTCGGCGGCACGGCCGGGACCGCCGCGCCAGGTGGCGTCGAGGTCGCCGGGATCGTGAACGATCCGACGCCCTACCAAGAGGTCTACGACCCCACCAATCCGTCCGCCAACGGCAAGGGCTACGTGAAGATGCCCAACGTCAGCACTGTCACGGAGATGACCGACATGATCGACGAGCAGAACTCCTACCAAGCCGACGTGACGGCGATGAGCACCGCGAAGTCGATGTACACCGACACCCTGGACCTGCTCAAATGATCCCTCCGATCTCAGGCGCGGTCGGGCCACTCGGTCCCAGCGAGTGGAGCGTGCCGTCGCTCGGCCACCTGGCGCAGATCGATCCGAACGCGCAGGTTGGCGCGGCCGCCACGAGCGGGGCGTCAGGGACGAGCGGCAGCTTCGGAAGCGCCCTCACCGGCGCGATCGATTCGCTCGAGTCCTCGCAGGCCTCGGCGACCACCGCCTCCCAGCAGCTGGCCACCGGCCAGCTCAGCGATCCCACGCAGGCCGTGACCGCAGTCGAGAACGCTTCGCTCGAGATGGATTTCGCCTCGCAGATCCAGAGCAAGCTGGTCAGTGACGCCACCACCATCTTCCAGACGACGGTCTGACGCGATGCCCCTGCGTCAGCTTGCATCGAGGCTTTCGCCCCGCGGATGGGCCGTCGTCGGCGGCTCCGCGGCGGTGGCGATCCTGTTCCTCGTCATCGTCTTCCGCCTGGCGTCCGCGCCGAGCTACTCGACGATCTTGACCGGCCTCGACCCCGCGCAGACAGGCAAGATCACGACCGAGCTCGACACCAAGGGCATCACTTACGAGATCCAGAACGGCGGCACCGCGCTGGCCGTCGAGACGAGCCAGACCTCGCAGGCGCGGATCGCGCTCGCGACCGCCGGTCTGCTCGGCAGTCAGCAGCCCGGAATGTCCCTCTTCGACTCTCAGCAGCTTGGCTCGAGCAGCTTCCAGCAACAGGTCACCTACCAGCGCGCCCTCGAAGGTCAGCTCGAGCAGACGATCGAAAGCATCCAGGGCGTGAGCTCGGCGGAGGTCCAGCTGGTGCTGCCCGACGCAACCCAGCAGTTGTTCTCCGACACTTCCTCGCCCGCGACCGCGGCGGTGGAGCTGTCGGGCTCGACCTCACTTGATTCCGGCGCGGTGAAGGGGATCGCCGACCTTGTTGCGTCCAGCGTCCAGGGGCTCAGCGCCGCCAAGGTGACGATCACAGACGCGAACGGCGATCTGCTGTGGCCGAACGGAGATTCCGGCGACGGCAGCGGCTCGCTGCTGGCCAAGGAGTCAGCCGAACAGCAGTACGACCAGTCCGAGGCTGCGCAGATCGAGGCGATGCTCGCGCAGACACTCGGACCGGGGAAGGCGCAGGTCGAGGTCAACGCCGACCTCAACGCCGACCAGGCCACCTCGCAGTCGCTTACCTACGCGACCAAGGGCGTACCACTCACCCAGCAGACCCAGGACGAGAGCCTGACCGGCGCCGGCGCGGCAAGCGCGGCTGGAGCCACGGGCGCGATCCCGACGTACGCCGGCACGACGACGGGCGGCAGCGGGAACTCGAAGTATTCGAACAAGAGTGCCACCACCACCTACGGGGTCGACAAGACCGTCACCAACACGACGATCGCCGCCGGCCAGATCAACCGCCAGAGCGTGTCGGTGCTGATCGACAAGTCGGTGCCGGCGTCGACGATCCCGGCGCTGACCGCGGCGGTGAGCAACGCCGCCGGGATCCAGAAAACGCGGGGAGACACTCTGTCGGTGCAACAGATCTCGTTTGCCAAGACGACCACACCGACCGTGTCGGCGCCGAGCAAGATGATGGATTACGCCAAGTACGGCGGTATCGGCCTGGCTGCTTTCGGCTTCCTCTTGTTCGTGACCCGCCAGCTTCGCCGCCGCGAGCAGGAGGCGCTGACCGGTCAGCCGACGTGGTACCGCGAATTTGAGTCGCCCCGTCCCTTGGCTGCCCTCGAGCGCGGCCAGCATGCGGACGAGACCGCGACCGACGTGAAGCAGCTGCGATCGCCGGTGAATGTCGCCAAGCGCCAGGTCGAAGATCTGGTCGAACGCGACCCCGACCGCGTCGCGCAGCAGGTGCGCGCGTGGATGGCCGAGGACTAACCGGCCACCATGGCGATCGCATTACCGGATCCGAGACCTGGAGTCCCTGCCGCCGGCCCGCCGGCCGTCCGCGGCGGCGGGGTGAAGGGCCGCAAGAAGGCAGCGGTGCTGCTCGTGTCCCTCGGCTCGGAACGGGCCGCCGACATCTTCCGGCACCTCCGTGACGACGAGATCGAGGGGCTGTCACTCGAGATGGCGAAGCTTCAGCGCGTCGATCCGACCGTGATCGCCACTGTGCTCGAGGAGCTCGCCGCGACCGTGCAGGCTTACGACTCGCTGACCGCCGGCGGCGTCGACTACGCGCGTGAGGTGCTCGAGCGCGCTCTCGGTGGGGACCGGGCCGCCGAAATCATCGGCCGGCTCTCGAGCGTCATCGAGATGCGGCCTTTCGAGTTCCTCCGGCGTACGCCGCCGGAGCAGATAGTGACCTTCCTTCGCAACGAGGCGCCGCAGACCGTCGCCTTGGTCGTCGCGAACCTACACACGACCCTCGGCGCCCAGGTCCTCTCGCACCTACCGGACATCGAGCAGGCCGATATCGCGGTGCGGATCGCGCGGATGGGAGAGACCAGCCCGGCAGTTGTCAAGCAGGTCGAGGGGGTCATGCGACAGAAGCTCGCCAGCGTCGTCCAACAGGAGTACTCGGCCGCAGGTGGCGTGAAATCGCTTGCGGAGATTCTCAATCACGCTGACCGTCCCACCGAGCGCAACGTGCTCGACTCGCTCACCGAAGCCGACGAGGAGCTCGCTGCCGAGGTCCGCCGTCTGCTGTTCGTCTTCGAGGACATCATCAAGCTCGACGATCGATCGATCCAGCTCGTTCTGCGTGAGGCTGACCAGAAGGACCTCGCACTGTCCTTGCGCGGCGTTAGCGATGAAGTCAAGGACCGCCTGCTCCAGAACATGTCAGAGCGCGGGGCGCAGATGCTGTCGGAGGAGATGGAGTTCCAGCCCCCGCAGCGCAAGCGTGTCATCGAGGAGGCACAGGGCCGCATCGTCGCGATCGTGCGCCGCCTCGAGGAAGCGGGCGCGCTCGTGATCACGCGTGGCGAGTCCGATGCCGTCCTCTGATCCGGCGCACTCGGCGCCCGGCGACCAGCAGATCGTCGCGTACGCATTCGAACAGCTCCCGTCGGCGCCTGTCGGAGGCAATGCCGGCGTCGCCGATGTCCTGTCGGCTGCGTGGGAAGAGGCGGAGCAGGTTCGCGCTCAGGCACGGCTGGCGGGCGAGGCCGAAGGCCGGGCTGCCGGTATTGCAGCGGCCCGCGAGCAGTCCGAGCAGGCGCTCCAGGCGTTTTCCCAGGCGCTCCAATCGGTCGAGGCTCTGCGGTCTGAAGTCGTAGCCGCGATCGAGCACGACGCGGTCGAGCTGTCCCTGCGGCTGTGTGAGCAGATCCTCTCCGGGACGCTCGCCGTCCAGCCCGAGCGCGTGCTCGACGTCGCACGCGCCGCGCTCCGCCGTATCTCCGACCGCCATCGCATAACCGTCATCGTCAATCCTGCGGACCTCGAGATAATGAGCGAGTCTGTCGAGGGCCTGAAAGCGGAGCTCGGCGGCATCGAGCACTGCGGCGTTCAGACCGACCGGCGCGTCGGCCGCGGTGGAGCGATTGCTCGCACCGAAGAGGGCGAGATCGACGCGAGCATCGAGGCCCAGCTCCGCAACGTGCGCGAGATCGTCGCCGCCGCGCTCAGTGGAGACGGTGCCGATGACCGTTGAGACCGGCGGCCCCGCGGGCGCTGTCGGCACCTCGCCGATGACCGTTGAGACCGGCGGCCCCGCGGGCGCTGTCGGCACCTCGCCGATGACCGTTGAGACCGGCGGCCCCGCGGGCGCTGTCGGCACCTCGCCGATGACCGTTGACACTGGCGTGCTGGCGCATGTTGGCGCGGCTTTGAAGAACCGCGACCTCGCGCGGCGACGCGGTCGCGTCGGCGATCTGATCGGGTTGATCATCGAGGCCACGGGCCTGCAGGCGGAGATCGGAGAGGTCTGCCTCGTGGGCGAGGGCCGCGATCGACCGCCCGTCCCGACCGAGGTGGTCGGCTTCCGTCGTGGCCGCACGCTGCTGATGCCGCTCGGTGAACTGCACGGGATCGGCCCCGGCACGATCGTGCAGCCAACCGGCGCCCCGTTTCGCGTCGGGGTCGGCGAGCCGCTGCTCGGACGTGTGATCGATGGTCTCGGGGTCCCGCTCGACGGGCTCGACGCGCCTTCCGGTGTGCGCCGGCGTTCGACCACGGCCAGGCCGCCTGACGCACTGACGCGGCCCCGGATCCACGATCGAGTCGGCCTCGGAGTGCGGGCGCTCGACGCGCTCGTGCCCTGTGGCCGCGGTCAGCGGCTGGGCATCTTTGCAGGGTCCGGCGTGGGCAAGTCTTCCCTGCTCGGAATGATTGCGCGGTCAACCACAGCCGATGTGAACGTGATCGCCCTCGTCGGCGAACGCGGCCGCGAGGTACGCGAGTTCATCGAGCGAGACCTCGGCGACGCGCTCGCCCACTCGGTCATCGTGGTTGCCACCTCCGATCAGCCCGCGCTCGTCAGGATCCGGGCGGCCTTCACGGCGACCACGATTGCCGAGCATTTTCGTGACCAGGGCCGCCAGGTGATGCTGATGATGGACTCCGTCACCCGCTTTGCGATGGCACAGCGCGAGGTGGGCCTCGCGATCGGGGAGCCCCCGGCGACGCGCGGCTACACGCCGAGCGTCTTCGCGTTGCTCCCCAAGCTGCTCGAGCGCGCGGGCACGAGTCAGGCTGGCTCGATCACCGGGCTCTACACCGTGCTGGTCGACGGCGACGACATGAACGAGCCGATCGCCGACGCCGTCCGCTCGATCCTCGATGGCCACATCGTCCTGACCCGTCCACTGGCGCATGCCGGCCACTACCCGGCGATCGACGTTCTACAGAGCATCTCGCGCCTCATCGGTGAGATCGTCGAGCCGGACGTACGGGCCGCCGGCCAGCGCTTGCTCGCCGCGCTCGCCGCGTACCGTGAGAAAGAGGACCTGATCGCGATCGGTGCCTACCAGCGCGGCACCGATCCATTGGTCGACAGCGCGATCGCACTTCGGCCGAGGATCGAGGCCTTCCTGCGCCAGTCGGTGGACGAGCGGAGCACGGTCGAGGAGGCTGACGCCGAGCTGCTCTCGCTGGCGGCAGAGCTGACCGACGACCTGTCCTCGGTTGTCGCTCCGGTCGCAAACGGTGTCACCGGCGGCGTACGTCCACCGCTCACCCCGGCGAGGCTCCCGATCGGCAGTCCCAGCGGCGCACCCGTCGCGATTCCCGCGCTGCAGCTCGGCGTCTAGTGGTTCGTCTCAGAGATAGATGGACACCGACAGGTGCCACCGCTCGGACACCCGTCCACCTCACTGCAGATCAGCTCATGTTGGCCGAATACCAAGGACATGATGGTTCCCTCGTTTAGGTTCAGACTCGAACGCCTGCGCGCTCTGCGCGAGCACAGCGAAGACCAGGCCAAGGAAGCGCTGGCTGGTGCGATGGCGCGCCACCAGCAGTGCGAGAAGCGGCTTCGGGACGCGTCCGACCTCGTCGCACACGCTCGTGCAGCCCAGCTCGACGGGGCCGCGCACCCCAGCAACGCGACCGACCTACTTGCACGGCAGGCCTATCTGGAGCGCACAGAGAGCGCGCACCATGCCAGCCGTCACGACCTCGACCGCCACAACCAGGAGCTCGCCGGGCGCCGTGACGCGCTCACCGCGGCGGCACGCGACCGCCAGACGCTCGAGCGGCTCAAGGAGCACCGTCTCGCCGACCACCGGCGGGAGACCGCGCGAGTCGAAGGACTGGTCCTCGACGAGGTCGCAATCAACGGCTTCCGCGGGAGAGCAGCATGACCCCCGCAATGGCGCCTACCGCGCCCTCTCCGATCCCGGAGGCACCTCCCAGCGTGGGCGGCCCGCCCCCGACCGGCGCCGCCCCACCGGGGCAGAGCACCGGACCGCACGCTCCACCTTTCACGAGCGTGCTCAACAGCCAAGTGGCCCGGACCGCATCAGCGGAAGGCCAGCAGACCAAGGGCAAGGGTTCCGCCCGGCAAGCCTCCACACGCGTCCCAGCAGCTAACGGCTCACAGACGGCACCGGCAACGTCGGCGGCGGCAGCCACCGCGGCGACGACCGCAGCAGCGGCAAACCCGGCGCAAGCAGGGACGGGGCAGCCCAGCCCGCTGACGGCGGCCTGCCTGGCCGGCGGATCGGGTCCTGCCGCGGCAGCGCAGGAGGCCACGGCTCAGGGAGCGTCCGCTCCGGCCGCGGCAACGCCGGCGGCGCGCGCATCAGTCGCGACCGCCGCTACCACGAGCGTCGACATCACGACCGCGCAGACCGCTACGGCGCAGACCACGGCCGCCCAAGTCGCGACCACGCAGACCGCGACCACGCAGACCGCAACCGCGCAGACCGCGCAGGCCCCGGCCGGGTCCACGCAAGCCACCGCCCCGCTGCCTCCGGCACCACAGTCCCCCCCTGCAGCGGTCACGCCCGCGCCGGCACCGCCCGCTCCCGCACAGAACGCCGCCACCGTGCAGTCTCCGACGCCACTGGATTCGCCGGCGTCGGGTCAGTCCGCACAGGCGCCGTCATCAGCTCCGGTGATCGCCCCCACCCTGCCTGCGGCCGCCGCGACACCGGCCACGCCGTCGCCGGCGCTCACGCTCGCGGCGGTGGCTACTGCCGCTCCCGCGAGTTCGGCGCCGGCTGCCTCCCAGTCATCGAGCCCTTCGGCCACGGGGTCGGCGCGAGCCGACTCCACGGAGACCGCGCGCCAGGCGTTCACACCGCCCGCGGACAGTTCGGGCGGCAATCAGCCGCAGGGCGGTGACTCGGGGCGGCCGCAGGCGGGAGTTCCGCAGCAGGTACCGGTCACTGGACGGGCCCAGGCGCAGCCGACGACGGCGGTCCCCGACCGGTCGCCGATCACATTCGCGCCGGGATCCAGTGCGCCCGCCACAGCGCAGACGGCGGCCACCGCCGAGGTGTCCCCGTCGGCGTCGACCTCGGCCGCTGGTCAGGTAACGCCAGGCGGCGCGGTCGCCGGTTCGAGCGCCACGGTCAACATGCAGGGCACGATCGACAGCCTGCACGCGCTCGTCGCGATCGCCGCTCGTCAGGGAGCCACGCAGGCGCGGATCCAGCTCTCCCCCGAAACCCTGGGATCGATCCGGATCGAGCTGCAGAGCACCGACGAGGGTCTCATCGCCCGGGTCATCGCGGACCGCCCCGAGACCGCGCAGACCCTGCAGCAGAACGCGAGTGAGCTTCGCCGGTCGCTTGAGTCGACGGGCCAGTCGCTCCTGCGCCTCGACATCGAGGCCTCTGGGCAGCATGGCCTCCCGACGCGCAATCCCGATCGACAGGCCGCCGGCAGCGGCGGCTATCAAGGCCTCGCCGATGAGAACGGCAATTCAACCGAGGCCGCGGAAGCATCGGCTACGGGAGCCGTCGATTTGCCCGGCGCGCTCGTAAACGTGCTCGCTTGAGACAGCGAGCAGAACGGAGATCTCCATGAGCATCACCACACCAACAGTCGCATCCACCCCGATAGGAGGCACCACGAGCAGCGCATCGAGTACGGCGGCGCAGCCCGGTGGCAACCTCAGCGAGACCGACTTCCTGCAGCTGATGATGACCCAGCTGCAGAATCAGGATCCGCTCGACCCGAGCAGCAGCGACCCGACCCAGTACATGACGGAGCTCGCTCAGCTCACCAGTGTCGAACAGGAGACCAACACCGCGCAGTCGACCTCCCAGCTGACGAGCGAGCAGAACGCCGCGTCGGCTCTCGCCCTGCTCGGTCATACAGTCACCTACACGAGCTCTACGACCGGTGACGCGGTCACAGGCACTGTTCAGAAGGTGGACTTCACGTCCGCCGGCCCGACGATCACCGTGAACGGCACGGCCGGCGTCGATCCCGGAACCATCACGGAAGTGTCATGAGCCCCGCGTTCTTCCGACTGCGAGCGATCGAGGGCCGATGAGCACCGTGGTCCCCAACGCTGCACTGGTGCCGCCGGGCGTCACCGGAGCGCCGCGTGCGCCCGCCAGTCCGGGCGGCTCGTCGAGTGCGGCGCTTCCCGGGAACGGGCAATCGTTCGCGGACGTGCTCGCGCAGAGTGCAGGGTCGCCCGAGCCACCGCGATTTTCTCGCCACGCGCTCGATCGTCTCCAGCAGCGCGGGATCGAGGTCGGGGGGCAGACGCTTTCGAGGCTGACCGGAGGAGTCGCCCGCGCCGCCGGCAAGGGGTCCCGTGACTCAGTGGTGTTCGTAGACGGCACCGCGTTCGTGGTGTCGGTAAAGAACAACACCGTCATCACGGCGGTGGGCTCCGAGCACATGCGCGAGCAGGTGTTCACCAACATTGACAGTGCGGTGATCGCATAGAGAGTAAGCGAATCACTATCGCGCAAGGGTTAGATCACCGAGCGGTGATCGCATAGAGAGTAAGCGAATCCCTATCGCGCAAGGGTTAGATCACCGAGCGGTGATCGCATAGAGAGTAAGCGAATCACTATCGCCCCACCGTTAGATCACCGAAGCGTGATCGCAGCGAACAGTTACTACCGAAACCAGACCGGCCGGACCTCTTCGAGGAGGCCGCAAGCGAAAGAAGTGATACACCAATGATGCCAGCAATGTATGCCGCTGTCAGCGGCCTCGAAGCCCACCAGACGATGCTCAACGTGGTTGCCAACAATCTGGCCAACGTTGACACGATCGGGTACAAAGCAGAGCGCACGACGTTCGTCGACGAGCTTGCCGAGAATCTCAACGCGGGTTCCGGCAGCACCTCCACCAACGGCGGCACGAACCCGATGCAGTTCGGACTGGGCGTGCGAGTCGGCTCGATCGATAACGAGATGAGTGCCGGGTCACTCGAGACCACGAGCAATCCGCTCGATCTCGCGATCCAGGGTGACGGCTTCCTGACCGTGGGTGGCGGCACGCCGCCGGCGACCTCGCCCTACACGTCTGGCCTGCCGACCGCGCTGGAATACACCCGTGCGGGCAACCTGACGACCAACGCGCTCGGATTCCTGACCACTTCGAGCGGCCAGTACGTGATGGGCTCCACGACCTCCGGGGCCACGTCTCCCAACACGTACATCAACATCCCGCCGGGCTCGACCAATGTATCGATCGGGCAGGACGGCGGCGTGACCTACACGGATCCGACCACGCAGGCGACCGTTACCGCCGGTTACATCAGCCTGGCGACGTTTCCCAACGAGGCCGGTCTTACGCGCGACGGCGGTTCGCTTTGGACGGCCAGCTCGAACTCCGGCGCGGCGAGCTACGGCACGCCGGATACGGGCAACTTCGGACAGACGATCGCGGGCTCGCTCGAGATGTCGAATGTCGATATGGCGTCGGAGTTCACGAACATGATCGAGGCCCAGAGTGGCTACGAGGCGAACTCGCGCGTGATCACCACGGGCGACCAGATGATTCAGAACCTGCTGCAGATCGGGCAGTAACCGGTGACCGGGACGTCGGGAATGGAGGGGCGGCAATCGAGGGTGCCGCCCCTCCGCCGTCCCGGCCGCCGCACAAACGAGGAGAGAGGCATGATCACGCTTCACCGGCTCGGCCACGACGCCGAGCCTTTCCAGTTGAACCCCGACCTGATTGTCACGGTCGAGGCGAACCCGGACACCGTCATCACACTGACGACGGGCACCAAGATCGTCGTCGCCGAGCCGCCCGATCGCGTCGCGCGGAAAGTGAAAGAATGTCGAGTCGAGATTCTGACCGAGGCGTTGCGCGGTCGGCGCGAGGAGCGCGCGGGGTCCTCCGGTGTGGCCGCTCGAAGGGCTTCCCAGGCGATCCTGAGCTCCCTCGAGCCGCCCAGTGAGGTCATCCCGGCGTCGCCGGACCCATCCTCCGGCCCTCGTTGAAGGTTTCGAGCGCTCAGCCGATGACCGGGTTATGAAGGCGGCTACTGGCATCGGGATAGGTGCGGCCACAGGCGCAATCCTGCTGAGCGCGATGATGGAGGGCACCAGTCCGGCGGCGTTCTTGAACATGCCCGCACTGCTGATCATTCTGATCGGGACCGGGGGGGCGACGATGGCAAGCGTCGGGATGGACGGCATGAAGCGCATCCCCACTCTGTACAAGATCGTGATGAGCGCGGAACCGCCCGACCTGACCGGTCGCGTCGAGTTGCTGGTCTCGCTCGCCGAGCAGGCTCGTAGGGAGGGCCTGCTTGCGCTGGACGCGCAGGTCGACGAGATCGACGACGAGTTCACCAAGAAGGGGCTGCAGCTGGTGGTTGACGGTGTCGACCCAGACCTGGTGCGTGACATCCTCGAGGCCGAGATCGACGGGATGCTTGCCCGTCACCACGCCGGTGCCGCGCCGTTCGAGAAGGCAGGGGGATTTGCTCCGACGATGGGAATCATCGGCACGGTGATGGGTCTCGTGCACGTGCTCGAGAACCTCGCCGCGCCGTCCACGCTCGGCCCTTCGATCTCGTCCGCGTTCATCGCGACGCTGCTCGGCGTCGGCTCTGCGAACGTCATCTTCCTCCCGGTCGCGAACCGGCTGAAGGCGCTGTCCGCCGAGGAGGCAGAGCTTCGCACCCTGACACTGGACGGGATCCTGTCGGTCCAGGCCGGCGATAACCCGCGAGTCGTCGCGGACAAGCTCAGCTCCTATGTGCCGCCGATCGAGCGGGCCGGTGACGACTCGGCGCCCGAAAGCGTCGCGAGAATGCCCGAACGGGAAGCGGCGTAATCGTGGCTTCCAGAGGCGGCAAGGGCGGTCGTCGCCGCGGGGGCGACGCGGTTCACGAGAACGAGGAGCGGTGGCTACTGACCTACGCCGACATGATCACGCTGCTGATGGCGCTGTTCATGGTGCTGTTCTCGATCTCCTCCGTGAATATCTCGAAGTTCGTGACGCTGCAGCAGTCACTCAAGGCTGCATTCTCCGGCTCGATCCTCCCGGGTGGGCGATCGATCCTCCAATCAGGCTCCGAGTCGACCAAATACCACACGCCGGCGACCTCCGAGGTCCCCGCGATCCTGCCCACGACGCCCAATACTCCCAAGCCGATCGACATCTCCCAAGCACAGCTCAAGGCAGCGATCGCCAGCGCGGCCGCGGCCAACACGGAGCAGCAAGACTTCACGGCGCTGAAAGCCCGGATCGATGCGTACGCAGCCGCCCATGGGTTCTCGAACCAGGTTCAGACGTTGATACAGCGGCGCGGTCTCGTGGTTCGCGTTCTCACCGACAAGCTTCTGTTCGCGTCCGGACAGGCGACCCTGAAACCCGCCGGGCTGCCGCTGTTGAACGAGCTTTCGAGCCTGCTCGACTCGGTCGATGAGAGCCACCCGATCGTCGTGGAGGGATACACCGACAACGTGCCGATCGCGAGCTCCGAATTCCCGAGCAACTGGGAACTATCGACCGCTCGGGCCACGACCGTGGTGCGCTACCTGATCAGTCAGGGCGTGAACGAGCAGCGGCTTGGTGCGGCCGGATACGCCGATCTGCATCCGGTTGCGAGCAACGCCACCGGGGCTGGTCGCGCTCTCAACCGCCGGGTCGAGATCGTTTTCGAGCGACTTAACCCCGTCCCAGTGAGTGGAACCCCATGACACGAAAGAAGATCTTGATTGCAGCGTTCGTAGTCCTTCTCGCCGGAGGCTACGTGGCGAAAAGCACCGTACTGGCGCCTGCCGCAGTCAAACTGAAGGTGAACGGCACGATCTATGTCTTGCCGAAGGACTTCACTCTGAACCTGGCCGATGGCCACTACGCGACGCTGACGGTGGCACTGCTACTTGCGCCGTCGCAGAGCACGGGCGTCGCGGACCCCGCCAACCCGCCCCCCACCGGCTTCGGCACGCTGCCAGAGGAGCCCTTGGTGCGGGACATCATCACCAATCTGCTCACCGACCAGACCGAGGCGACATTGCTCGACGCGAGAGGGCGCGCACGGGTCGAGCACCAGATCCTGGTCGCGATCCGCAAGGGCACTGACGTGCTGGTGAATCAGATTCTGTTCACCGACCTCGCCGTCCAATAGGAGAAGCCATGAGTCAGCAGATCGAGCTCGAGCAGCTACATGCCGGTGACGAAGCCCCGGTCGCCGGTGGCCTGGTCAACGGTGCCGGCGACCTACGACGTCTGAGCAACGTGCCGGTTGACCTGGCCGTGGAGATGGGTCGCACCCGCATGACGGTCGGCGAAACGCTCGAGCTGCGCGAGGGATCGATCATCACCCTCAACCGTATGGCAGGTGAGCCCGTTGACCTCCTGGTCAATGGAACCGCGATCGCGCGTGGAGAGGTGGTCGTGATCGACGAGCAGTTCGGTCTTCGTATCACCGACATCCTCGGTGACGGCGCTTCGAGTGCCGCGGCCGGTCCAGACGCCGACGAGAAGCTCGGGGACCACCCGTCCGCCTAAAGCTAGCGGCGCCGAGACCGAGTAACGCGGTTACCAAGGCGCGAACCAAAGGAGCCACCGTCATGTCCGAGGAAACCCACGCGCGTCAGCTCGTGGTCTTTACGCTGGGAGCGGAGCAGTACGCCCTCCCGATCGAGCAGGTACACGAGATCATCCGTTACACCGAGCCCCGCTCGGTGGCATCGCGGGTGGCGTGGGTGCGCGGCGTGATCAGTCTGCGCGGCAGGATCGTTCCCGTCTACGACCTGGCTGCACGGCTTGGGGTCAGCTCCGAGATGAGCGACCAGAGCAAGATCGTGATCGTCGAAGCCGGCGGCGAGACAGCCGGCGTGATCGTCGATGACGTCGAGGAGGTCCTGACCGTGCAGGATGATCAGATCGAGGACGTCCCCGGTGCGGACGCGGCTCTGATCGATTCGATCGCAAAGATCGGTGAGCGCCTCGTGGTGCAGCTCAAGCCAGAAGCGATCTTCGAGGGCCTCCTCGCGCCCGCCTGAGGGCCTTCCGGAAACGAGCTCATGTCCACCGTTGCCCCACCCCGTGTCGTCGTCGCCGACGACAGCGCGCTCATGCGCAGCATCGTCTCGGCGTCGCTGACCAGTGCAGGGGTCAAGGTTGTCGGCACTGCACGCGATGGCGATGAGGCGCTCGCGTTATGTGAGCGCGAGCGGCCTGATGCAATGACCCTCGATCTGGCCATGCCCGGGCTCGACGGCCTGGGAGTGCTGCGAGCTTTGCGCAGGCGTGGCAGAGCCGGTCTGCCGGTGGTCGTCGTATCTGCGTTCTCGCCATCTCAGGGAGCCAGGGCGGTGGACGCGCTCGCCGAAGGTGCGTTCGATCTCGTACCGAAGCCCGCTGCCGGAGACGGCCTCGACGGCTTCGCCGAAAGTCTTGTGAGCAAGATCCGGCTCGCTGTCTCCTCGCGCGGCCAATCGGTCGCGGGAACGGGCGACTACCATCGAGCGCGCCTGGGCCCCCGGGCGGCGGTCACGAAGGCCGTCGTGATCGCCACCTCGACCGGCGGTCCACGCGCACTCGCGGCGCTGCTCCCGGGGCTCCCTTCGCCGCTGGGCATGGGCACGCTGATCGTGCAGCACATGCCGCCTGGATTCACCGCCTCGCTGGCCGCGCGCCTCGACCATGCTTCCGCGCTCCACGTACGGGAGGCCGGCGGTGGCGAGATCCTCGATCCTCGTACGGCGCTGATCGCTCCCGGTGGATGGCATCTGAGGATCTCCCAAGAGGGCCGCACGACGCTCAGCGACGAGCCGGAGATAGGCGGCCTGCGGCCGCGCGCCGATCTGACGATCCTCGACGCGGCGCGGCTCTACAAGAACCGGCTGCTGCTCGTCGTGCTGACGGGGATGGGCAGCGACGGTCTCAAGGGCGCGCAGGCGGTGCGCCAGTACGGTGGACGCATCATCGCCGAGGCGCAGGAGACCTGCACCGTGTACGGGATGCCGCGTGCCGTGAAGGATGCCGATCTGGTGGACGACGTGCTGCCGCTCGAGCAGCTGGCCGCCGCGATCGCGGCGGAGGCAGGCGGATGAGCGTCCTTGCGACCGACGACTATCTCGAGTTCTGCCACGGGCTGCGGAAGCTCTGCGGCGTCGACCTCACGCAGTACAAGCGGACGCAGATGGAGCGCCGCCTGCGGACCTACTTCGAGCGGGAGGGTTGCACGCATCTAGGTGAATGTCTAGCCAAGCTCCGCGCCGACCCTCGAGCACTCGAAGCGGTGCTTGACCGGATCACCATCAACGTCTCCCAGCTGTGGCGCAACCCTGAGCAGTGGGAGCTGCTGGAGCGTCAGATCGTGCCCGAGCTCGCCGCGCCCGGCCGGCTTCGGGCCTGGAGCGCCGGATGCTCCTACGGTGCGGAGGCTTACACCCTGGCGGCGGTCTGTGCCGCAGCCATCCCGGCGGCCCAGGTCCGGATCGTCGGGACCGACATCGATCGGCGGATGGTGGAGCGAGCGCAGCGGGGAAGGTTTTCCGATGACGACGCGCGCAGCGCCCCAGCTCCAGCGCTCGGGCGCTGGTTCGAGCGCTGCGACGGTGGCTGGCAGGCACGTAAAGAGCTGTGCGACATGACCCACTTCGAGGTCGGAGACCTCCTGCGGGTCAAACCGCGCGCGGACTCGTTCGACCTGATCCTGTGCCGGAACACCGTCATCTACTTCGCCGAGCCGATCCGCGATGAGCTCCACACGCGGCTGGCCTACGCCCTGCGTCCGGGCGGTGTTCTCGTCGTCGGTGCCACCGAGCGCGTCGCTACGCCTGCGGCTCTCGGGCTTCGTTCAATCCACCCATTCACCTACATGAAGGCGTGATGGACACCTCCGAATACATGCCGATGTTCCTCGCGGAGGCCCGTGAGCACCTCCAGGAGCTCAACATCGCGGTCGTGCAGCTGGAAGATAACCCGAAGGACCCGCCGACCGTCGACCAGATCTTCCGCATCGCACACTCCCTGAAGGGCATGAGCGCGACGATGGGATTCGCCCGCATCGCCGAGCTCACGCACGAGATGGAGGAGGTCTTCGAGCTCCTGCGTCAGCGCAGCGGTGGACTGAGCCCCGACGCGATCGACACCGTGCTCGCCTGCCTGGATGCGCTGTCGGCCTCGGTCGAAGCGATCGAATCAGACGGCGAAGAGAAGCTCGATCCAGCATCGCTGATCGACCGCCTCCGCCGGCTCGTGCGCGCCGACAGGAATGAGCCGACCCCGGTGCGCGAGGAAGATCCCCCTCAGCCCGCGCTGGCGGCGGCGTACGCCGCCGGTCAACGAGTCCTGCACCTGACGGCCAGCCTCGACGATCAGGTTTTGATGCCGGCTGTCCGCGCATTGATGCTGTTCTCGGCGCTCGGCGAGCATGGCGAGCTGATCGCCAGCGTGCCCCCGCAGGACGAGATCGAGCAGTTCAGCGGTCGTGAGATCCAGGCCTGGTTGACCAGCGAGCACGACGAGGCGGACATCGCCTCGAGCGCCGGGACGGTCTCCGACATCGCCCGCGTCGAGATCGTCGAACTCGCCCCACAGGACCTCGAGAACCTGATCGTCCCCGAGGACCTGATCGCCGCCGAGGACCTGATCGTCCCCGAGGCCCCGATCGCCCCCGAGGCCCCGCCGACGGCAGGCGCCGCAAAGCCGGCCCGAACCGGAGAAGTGGGACGCGGCGCGCGCACGGTTCGGGTCGATGCAGAGCGGCTCGACGCGCTCATGCACCAGATGGGCGAGCTGGTCATCCACCGGACGGCAGTCGAGGCACTGGCCGCCGACCTCAAGTCTCCACCGCTACAGCAGGCCGTCCAGAACCTGACCCGCAGCTCACAGGCGCTGCAGTCGATGGTGATGCAGGTCCGCATGATCCCCGTCGACGTCGTCTTCCTGCGCTTCCCGCGCCTTGTTCGCGATCTCTCCTCGAAGCTCCACAAGGAGGTCGATCTTCAGCTGCTCGGCAAGGAGACCGAGCTCGATCGCACGGTAGTGGATGCGCTCGGCGACCCGCTCGTGCATCTGGTACGCAATGCGCTGGATCATGGGCTCGAGCCGCCCGACGAACGCGTCGCGGCCGGCAAGCCGCGGATCGGCAAGGTCCAGATCGCCGCCCGGCACGCCGGTGGTAGCGTGGTCATCGAGGTGCGCGACGACGGCCGGGGAATCGACCCTGCGGCCGTCGCCCGCAAGGCGTGCGCCGCCGGGCTGATCGACGCCGATCAGGCGGCGACACTAGACATGAGGGGCGCGGTAGAGCTTCTGTTCGCCGCCGGGTTCTCCACCGCCGAGTCGACGAGCGACATCTCTGGCCGCGGCGTCGGCATGGATGCGGTCCGCGCGAAGATCCGCGAGCTCGGAGGCGAGGTCGTGCTCGACTCGACCCTCGGCGGCGGAACACACGCGCAGATCCGGCTGCCTCTGACTCTGGCGATCGTCTCGGCGCTACAGGTTGACATCGCCGGGGCCCCGTTCGCGATCCCGCTCGACCGGATCGAGCGCACGTTGCGGCTCACCGAGAAGAACATCGGGTCGGTCGCGGGCCGGCGCATGCTGGTCCTCGATGACGGCGTGCTGCCCCTGCTCGAGGGCGCGCGCACATTCGGGCGCGAACCGCGCGGCGAGCACGAGCTCGTGGTGATCGTTCGCGGTCAGGACCGCCGGCTCGGGCTTGCCGTCGACGCGCTCATCGGACAGCGTGAGCTGGTGACCCGTCCGCTGCCTCCCGTCGTCTCCGACGGTGAGCCGGTCTCCGGCGGCGCCGTGCTCGCCGACGGGCAGATCGCGCTGATCATCGACTGCGATGCCCTGGCCGCAGGAATGCTCGCATTTACGGCTCCGCCCCCCGGTGCCGCCGCACTGGCCGCATGAACATGTCAACGCAGAGGAGCTTCACGTGAGTACCCGCTACACCGAACTTCAACTCGACGCTCTTCGCGAGCTCGCCAACATCGCCTCAGGCACCGCGGCAACCGCGCTCTCGCAGATGCTCGGACGCGAGGTGGAGCTCAACGTGCCGCGCGCACTGGCGCTGCCGCTCGCCGACGCGGTCGATGCCGCCGGCGCGCCGGGTGAGACTGTCACCGGCGTCGTGATCCCGCTCGAGGGCGACATCGAGGGTCTCGTGCTGCTGTTGATCCCGCTCGACTCCGCGCAGACGCTGTGCCGGCTGCTCGGCGTCGAAGCCGGCAGTGAGTTCGGCGATTCCGCGCTGTCGGAGATCGGCAACATCCTCGGCACGTCCTACCTGAACGCGCTTGCCGCGATGACCGGCCTGGCGCTCGGCCCCTGCCCACCCCACCTGAGCACCGATCTGCTGGGCGCGATCGTCGCCTCGGTACTCGCCGCCACCGCGGGCGAGGCAGAGATGGCGCTCGTGATGGACTCCGAGCTCGACGTGGCCGGAGAGCCGTGCTCGATGTCATTCCTTTTGCTCCCCACGCTCGGTGGCGCCGTCGACCTACTTGCCCCGCTTGGACTATCCGAGACGGCGGCATAGGATGGAGTCCGTCCGCATGGGTGAGCTCAAGGTCTCGCGGGCACGCGATGACGAGCTGGTCGCCATCGGTCTGGGCTCCTGCATCGGGCTCGCCATCGTCGACAGCACCGCGTGCGTTGCCGGTCTCGCCCACGTCGTGCTGCCCGACTCTCAGGGCGTCAACGGCCCCGCCCCGAAGTTCGCGGACACTGCCATTCCGGAGATGATCGCCAGCTTGCGTGCCGTCGGCGCAAACAAGTCGCGCTGCCGGGCCGTCCTCGTCGGTGGAGCGCGGATGTTCGCCATCAGCGGTGGGCTCGACATCGGCGCCCGCAACGATGCCGCTGTCCGAGCGGCACTTGCACTTGAAGGCATCGAGATGTTCGCGGCAGCGACCGGCGGTAACCGCGGCCGGACGGTGCGGGTAATGGTCGGGACCGGCGAAGTCACCGTTCAGGAGGCCGGCGGCGAGAGCATCACCCTGCTCGGCCCGCGGCGCCCGGACTCCCACTCGAGGCCGACCCGGCAACTCAAGCTCACCGGAGTACGGACATGACGCCTTCGGGGAACCTGACCCCGGACGAGATCGCCGCGCTGGTAGAGGCAGCCAAGCAAGGGCACGTGCCCGAGTCGGCATCGGGTGGCTCACGGCGCGGTCATCGGCTTCGCACCGTCGACTTCTCGCGGCCGACCAAGTTCACCAGCGACCATCAGCGTCGAATCGCGCGGGCGATCGACACCTTCTGCCAGACCGCCGCGACCCGCCTCTCGGCCGAGCTTCGTTGCCCGATCGAGCTCGAAGCGATTAACACGAGCCAGCTCACCTGGTCTGCGGCGCAGGCGCAGCTGCCGTCAGGCTCGGTGGCTGTCACACTTGATGTGCACCCGATCGGGACCCGGATGCTCCTGACCGCCGAGCAATCCTTCGTGCTGACCGGCCTCGAGTGCTTGCTGGGCGGCTCGGCCGCACGTCCCCCACGTGAGCGCCGGCTTAGCGAGATCGACTGGACGCTCGCCCGGCGGTTGCTCGAATCGATCGTCAATCAGCTCTCGCTCGTATGGCAGGACCTCGGTGGCGTCAGCCTGACAGCCGGCGAGATCGACCTGCACAACGACGCGATTCAGGTCGCATCCGTCAGCGAGCCCACCTTCGTCGTGATGATCGAGTGCCGGATGAACAAGCAATCCTCGGCGCTGGCGCTACTGATTCCGTGGCTTGCGATCGACCCGATTGCGCAGCAGATATCGGGACGTGAGCTGCGCCGCGTCCCCGACGGGTCAGAGCCCGCATCCGGGATCGGCCGGGCGATGTCAGAGGTGCCGGTAACGCTGCGCGCCGAGGTGGCGGCGGTCGAACTTCCCGTCGAGCAGATACTTGCGCTCGAGCCCGGGAGCATCGTGCGCCTCGGGGCGCGCGCCGACGACGGCGTGGCGCTGTTCGCGGAGAACGTCAAGCTCGGCCGCGCTCACCCGGGATGCAACGGTCCCCGGCGCGCGGTCCAGATCCGCGGCGCGGTCCAGGAGCCGGCATGAGCCAGAACGCGGTGACACCGCGCGAGGCCCTGACACGACTGGGAGCTTCGACCGCCGAGGCGATCGCCCAGGTTCTCGAGATGTTCGTCCCCGGAGAGGTGCAGCGCGGCGAGGTGTCGGTGCTGCCCGACGGCACCACCCCATTCACGAATCTGCCATTCGGCGCGGTGGCAACCAGCGTCTCCTACGTCGATGGTGTAACCGGAGCGAACATCTTCCTGATGACGCCGGTCGGTGCGCGCGCGCTTGCGAGCGCGATGGGCGTGGCACCGCCCGTGCCCGGCGACGGGACCGCCAGCGAGGCGGCGCCTCAGGAGCTCTCAGAGCTGGAGCTGTCCGCGATTGGTGAGGCGGCCAACCAGATGATGGCGGCCGCGGCCAATGCGACCAGCGTGGTGCTCGGCCAAGAAGTCGAGATCTCCCCGCCTGAGACCCGCATCTTGGACGATCCGGACTCGGCGGTCGAGATCTACGGCAGGGCACCACACTCGACGTCGACCACTTTCGTGATCAGCGGTGAGGCCTGTCGTCTGATCCAGCTCGTACCGAGCGCGTTCGTAGTCCGGATGGCACGCGCGATCGACGAGCTCAGCATGGAGCAGCCGGCGTCAGGTGAAGGAAACCAGGCGGGATCCGCCGGCGACGGCTGGGGTAAGCGAAACGACCACGACGCCGGGAGCATCTCGCTGCACGAAGCCCTCAGCGACATCAATCTTCGGGTGTGGGCCGAGCTTGGTCGCACCCGCATGCCCTTGGGCCAGGCGCTCGAGCTTCCGCTCGGCGCCGTGGTCGACCTCGACCGGGCGTCCGACGCCGCGGTTGATCTGTTCGTTAACGGCCTGCGGTTCGGGCAGGGCCACCTCCTCGTCACCGATGACGGCGAGTGGGCCATCTGCCTGGAGACGGTCGCAGGCACGGTCCCGACGACGCCTCATGGCGTCCGAGCGCTTGCTCTTGAAAACCAAATGAAAGGATCTGACTGATGGCCCGTGTACTCGTAGTCGACGACGCCGCATTCATGCGCAAGGTGCTTGGCGACGCTCTCGCCTCCGGAGGCCACCAGGTCGTCGGCGAGGCTGGCAACGGCGCTGAAGCCGTCGCGTCTTATCAGCAGCTGCGCCCCGAGCTGACCACGCTCGACATCACCATGCCCGAGAAGGACGGACTCACCGCGCTCGCGGAGATCATGGCGATCGACCCCGCGGCTCGAGTGGTGATGTGCTCGGCGCTTGGACAGGAAAGCAAGGTGCTCGAGTCGATCAAGCTCGGCGCCAAGGACTTCGTGGTCAAGCCGTTTCAGCCGGCTCGCGTGCTCGAGGCGGTCTCCAAGGCGCTGGCCTGACCGCACGGCGGCTGGGAGGCGCGGGAGCTAAACGCCAGGGGCTCCACCGCTAAAGACCCCGGCTCCGCCGCCGATCACCGGGACGACTCTCGTTCGGATCAGCCCCGATTTCCGGGGTGGCCCATTGGAGTCGCCCCCTCGAATGAAGTCGCTGATCTCGATCCGCGGCGCCGCGCTGACCGGTGCCCTCACGCTTTCGCATGTCGACGCCGCGCTTGCGGCGAGCGGCGGCGAGAGCACGCGGCTGCATCTCGGCACCGTCGCGAGCGCGAGCCACTCCTCCGGGGGAGTGGGCTCGAGCCTGGTCCGCACGATCGTCGGCCTGTTCGTCGTGATCGTTGTGATCTACGGCATCTCGTGGCTCCTGCGCCAGCACAAGGGCAGCAAGGAAAGAGCGAGCGGTAGCGGACTCGCTCCGGTGGCGACGCTTCCGCTCGGGACCGGACGCTCGGTGTCGCTCGTGCGTGTCGGGCGCGAGCTGCACCTGATCGGGGTGGCCGAGCACGGCATTACCCCGATCCGCACCTACACCGAGAAGGAGGCGCTGTCGCTCGGCCTCGAGCTCGATCCCGAGCACGCGGCGCAGCTAGACGGGGTCGCGCCGCCGCTTGTCCGCGCCGTCGAAGTGGTGCGCCGGATGACGGAGCGCGCGTGAAGATCGATACCAGCAACGCCGTCCAGATTCTGCTGCTCGTCGGCGGACTCTCTCTGGTTCCGGCACTGCTGTTCACGGTCACCGGCTTCTCCCGGATCTTGATCGTGCTCGGCTTCATCCGCAGCGCGATGGGCACGACCACGACGCCGCCGAATCAGGTCCTTGTCGGGATCGCTCTGTTCCTGACCTTGTTCGTGATGCAGCCGACGATCAGCGCGATCAAGACCGACGCCTGGGACCCATTGGTCCACCACCAGATCTCGACGACTACGGCAATTTCCCGTGCCGAGGAGCCACTACGCGAGTTCATGTTCCGCCAGGTCAGCGGGGAGGACATCTCGCTGTTCATGAGCCTTGCCCACAAACCGTCGCCGGACACCCGCGCCCAGGTCCCGACCTACGTGCTGATCCCGGCTTTCATCCTGAGCGAGCTCAAGACCGCGTTCGAGATCGGGTTCCTGATCTTCCTGCCGTTCTTGATCATCGACCTGATCGTCTCCTCGACGCTGATGAGCATGGGGATGATCATGTTGCCACCGACCTTCATCTCACTCCCGTTCAAGATCCTGTTGTTCGTCCTGGTTGACGGCTGGGACCTGATCACGCGCTCGCTGGTCGCGAGCTTCCACTGATCGCAATGAATCAGGACACGGTCGTCAACCTCGCCACCCAGGCCATGACCCTCGCGCTCGAGGTGGCAGGCCCGATGCTGCTCGTGGGCCTGGTCGTCGGACTCGTCGTGAGCCTCTTCCAGGCGGTCACACAGATTCAGGAGCAGAGCCTCTCCTTCATTCCGAAGATCGTCTGCCTGGCGGTGCTGATCGTGGTCCTCGGCCCGTGGATGCTCGACCAGCTGATCACCTACGCGCAGAACCTTTACAACTCGATTCCACAGCTGATCGGCCAATGACTCAGGCCACCCTCAGCCAGCTCGTGAGCGGGCTCGGCGGCGACCACCTCGTCGGGTTCGTTCTCGTTCTCGCGCGCATCATCCCGCTGTTCGTGGTCGCGCCGCTGTTCTCCTCGGCGATGGTGCCCGCACAGGTGCGCGGCATCATTGCTGTCGCAATAGCGATCGGCCTTACCGGCATCGCCACCCACGGCCAGCAGATCCCCAGCCAGCCGCTCGAGGTCGGCGGCCTGATGATCGAGGGACTGCTGGTCGGCTTCGGATTCGCCTTCGCCGTCGGCATGGTGCTGGCCGCGGTGGAGTGCGCCGGTTCCTTCGCGGACTCGTTGGCGGGCTTCTCCTTCGGCAGCATCATCGATCCGGTCAACGGCAACCAGGGTGGCGTGCTGGCCGAGCTCTACGGTCTCGTCGGGGTGATGCTGTTCATCGCGATCGGTGGCGACGCCTGGACGCTCCGCGGCCTTGCCAGGACGTTCACTCTCGTGCCGCTGACGAAGGGACCTCGGTTAGGGTCGCTCGTCGGTGGCGCGGAGCAGGTCTTCGGCACGATCTTCACATCCGCGCTCGAGATCGTCGCGCCGGTGATCCTCGCGCTTCTCGTCACGGATGTCGCGTTCGGGATGGTGTCGCGCGTCGTTCCGCAGATCAACGTCTTCGCCGTCGGCTTTCCGCTCAAGGTCGGCGTGTCACTGCTCGTGGTAAGCGCGACGCTCCCGTTCCTGGGCGGCTGGATGACGAGCAACATCGAGACCTCCGTCGGCACGGCGCTGCACGCGCTTCAGATCGGGTAGCCGGCGATGGCCCGCGACGACAAGACCGAGCAGGCAACGCCCAAGAGGCGACGCGAGACGCGCAAGAAGGGCCAGGTCGCCAAGAGCACCGACCTCAATGGCGCGGTCGTGCTGATCGCCGGGCTGATCATGATCTCCTTCCTGGGGCCGAAGGTCTTCGCGGCCTCGGCCAACTACATGGAGAACGCCTTCCAGGACATCCCTGAGGCCGCTGCCATGACCACCGGGGCAGGGCTGAGCAGCCTCTACCACGCGCTGCTCGACATGTTCCTGGCCACCGTCGCGCCGATCTGCGGGGTGTGTCTCGCGGCGGCCCTGCTGGCGAACGTGTCTCAGATCGGTCTGCGTCCCTCGTTGCACGGCCTCAAGCCCGACTTTAAGCGGATCAACCCCGCCTCCGGCTTCAAGAACATCTTCAGCGCCCGGATCGCGTTCGAGACGGGCAAGGCGCTGGCCAAGGTCGCCGTCGTCGGAGCGGTGGCGGCGATGGCGCTGATCCCGCAGATCACGAACGTCGGCGCGAGCGTCGGAACGACGCCAGGCGCACTCGGCCAGCTTCTGAGCCAGAGCGTGATCGGCATGGCCGAGCGCGGCGCCGTGGCTTACCTGTTGATCGGGATCGTCGACTTCATCTGGCAACGGCGACGGCATCAGAAGATGCTGAAGATGACCAAGCAGGAGGTGAAGGACGAGAGTAAGCAGCAGCAGCTGCCTCCCGAGGTAAGAGCGGCAATCCGCCGCCGCCAGCTCCAGGCCTCGCGTGCCCGCATGATGGCAGCGGTCCCGCAGGCCGACGTGGTTGTCACCAACCCAACCCATTTTGCCGTCGCGCTCAGGTACGACGGGACGCTCCCGGCGCCGGTCGTGGTTGCCAAGGGCCAAGATTTCGTCGCGGCTCAGATCCGGCGCATCGCTGAGGAGAACAACGTGCCTGTCGTTCCCGATCCGCCGCTCGCGCGTGAGCTGCACCGCACCGTCGAGATCGGCCAGATGATCCCGGGCGAGATGTACGCGGCAGTGGCGCAGGTACTCGCGTTCGTCTACCGCTTGGCCGGACGGCGCAAGGTGGCGTCGTCATGAACAGCGAGGGGATCCGCCGGCTGCTGGGGCACACCGATCTGCTGGCTGCGGTAGCGGTCGTGATGGTGGTGGCGATGCTCATAATCCCGCTGCCGTCCCCGCTGCTCGATCTCCTGATCACGATGAACATCGCAGGGGCGCTCTGCATCGTCGTGGCGACGATGTACCTGCAGAAGTCGCTGGACTTCTCCGCCTTCCCCAGCCTCCTGCTGCTGACGACGATGTTCCGCCTTGCGATCAACGTGTCGGTGACGCGGCTGATCCTGAGCAAGGGCGACGCCGGCGGCGTCGTCAAGGCGTTCGGAAACTTCGTCGTCGGCGGCGACGTCGTGATCGGGCTGGTGATCTTCCTGATCCTGGTGGTGATCCAGTTCGTGGTCGTCACCAACGGTGCGGGCCGGGTGGCGGAGGTCGGGGCTCGCTTCACCCTCGACGCGATGCCTGGCAAGCAGATGGCGATCGACGCCGATCTCAACGCCGGCCTGATCACCGACGACCAGGCCCGTTCACGCCGCTCGGAGATCGGGCGCGAAGCCGACTTCTATGGCGCGATGGACGGCGCCGCGAAGTTCGTCAAGGGCGACGCGATGGCGGCAGTGCTGATCACAGCGATCAACCTGATCGGAGGAATCGTCGTCGGAATGCTCCAGCACGGGCTTTCGTTCGGCGATGCGGTCAGCACCTATTCGACGCTGACCGTCGGCGACGGGATTGCGGCGCAGGTACCGGCGCTGCTGATCTCGGTTGCCACCGGCATCATTGTCACCCGCTCGGCATCCGAACGTGACCTCGGTAGCGAGATCGCCAACCAGATCCTGCGCCAGCGCCGGGCGCCGCTCGTCGCCGGTGGCGTGATCCTCCTGTTCGCGCTTGTACCGGGGCTGCCGAAGCTGCCCTTCCTGCTGATCGGGGGAATCTTCGCGGCGATCGGATGGTCGATCCGTAACGGAATGCCCGAGGAGCTCGCGGCCGCCGCAGCCGCCGCGGCCCTGCCGGCTCCCGAACCGGCGGACACTTCGGTCGCAACCCGCGACACGGTGCTCAAGGAGCTCCCGATCGATCCGCTCGAGCTCGGGATCGGATTCGGTCTGGTGCCGCTCGTGGATCGCCGCTCCGGCGGCACGCTGGTCCGCCGCGTGTCGATGATCCGCCGTCAGATCGCAGGCGAGCTGGGGATGGTGATCCCACCGGTGCGCATCCACGACGAGGTCGACCTCAGCTCGCACGAGTACGTGCTGAAGGTTCGTGGCTCTGCGGTCGCGCGTGGGCGGATCATGGCCGGACATAAGCTGGCGATGGATCCCGGCGACGTCGTCGGTACCGTGCCCGGCATCCCGACCACGGAGCCCGCATTCGGGCTGCCCGCGATCTGGGTCGAGGACAACAAGCAGGCCGAGGCCGAGGCGCTCGGGTACACCGTCGTCGACGGCGAGTCGGTGATCGTCACCCACTTGACCGAGATGATCCGCAGCCACGCGGCCCAGCTGCTGACTCGCCAGGACGTCAGGGCCCTGCTCGATCAGCTCAAGGAGACCAACGAGGCGGTGGTCACCGAAGTCGTGCCCGACGTGCTGTCGCTTGGCGAGATCCAGCGCGTGCTTCAGGCCCTGCTGGCCGAGAGCGTCTCGATCCGCGACCTCGGCGCGATCGTCGAGGCGGTCGGTGACAAGGCCCGCGTGACACGTGACCCCAGCCTCCTGGCCGAGTACGCTCGCCAGGCGCTGGGCCGCGCGATCACCGCAGCGCACCTCGGCACCGGCCAGACGCTGCGCGCGCTGACGCTCGATCCGGCGATCGAGCACGAGGTCGCAAGCTCGATCACCCAGACGACCGACGGCGAGTATCTCGCGATGGAGCCGGCACGAGCGCAGGCGGTCCTGGGCGCGCTCAAGAGCCAATCTGATCAGGCGGTCGCGCGAGGCGGCTCCCGACCCGTTCTTCTCTGCTCCGCCCGCGTGCGCCGCCACCTGCGCCGCCTGGTCGAGCACGCCGTGCCACAGCTTCCGGTTTGTTCCTACAACGAGATCTCGCCCGGTATCAGCGTCGAGACGATAGGAGTGATTAGCGCATGAGCATGCTTGAGATGAGTCCACACTCGTCATCCTCTGACGGCCACGATGGCAAGCGAGATGGTGTGCGCACCTATCGTGCCCGCCGGCTGGAGGACATCATCCCCCAGATCCGGCGGGAGCTCGGCCCGGACGCCGTCATCCTGCGCCAGCGTGAAGGGTTGACCGGAGGGGTCAGTGGGTTCTTCGCGCAGCGCTGCTACGAGATCGACGCTCGGCCCGGCAATGCTCCGGTCGACCTCTACGACGACGACGATGACGGGTACGAGTACCGGCCGGCGCCCGCGGCACAGAACCTCAGCGCCTCGCCGGTGTATTCCGCCGGCAGTCGCCGGCAGAGCGAGCCCGCGCTCACGCGTCCCGCGGTTACGACCCAGCCCCCATTCGCGGCCAGGTCATTCGCAAACCAGCTCGCACAGGCGAGGACGACCACGACTCCGGAAGTACCGGCGCAAGCGAGACCCGAAGTCCCACCGGCGGGCGCTTCGGAGCCCACCGAAATGCACACGGAAGCGGCGCAGGCCGATCCGACGCCGCCGGCTGCATCCGCTCCGCCGGCCACGTCCGCGCCGCGACCCGCGTCCAACCCGCGACCTGAGTCGACCCCGCGAGTCACGTCGACCCCGCGAGCCCGCACCACGCCGGCCCACCGCCAGAAGGCCCCCCTGTCCCGACGCCGCGCTCGACCGCCCGCGCGATCGCTGCGTTCGATCCGGCGCCCTGCGGTCGCTGCACCACGCCCGAAGCCGTCGCCTCGGATCCTCGACGGGAACCTGGTCGCGTTGGGTCTGCGTGAGCTCACCGCCCGAGGGATCAGCGACGCCTGGGCTCAGGAGCTGATCGCATTCGGAGCTGCCCATCGCAAGCCGTTCGCCGACGGTAACCTGCGGGAGGCTGCGCTGGCGAGCATCGCCGCGGCCCTGCCGGCTGCCGCGCCGCTGCCCGCAGCCGGTGCCGCCGTGGCCATCGTCGGTGCCGGCGGAGCGGGCAAGACCCGTTGCGCCGCGGCGCTCGCGGCCGCATACGGGCGCGGCAGCACTCTGCCGGTGACCGTGCTCGCGCTCGGCTGTCCGGATGCGGGGACGGAGATTACGGAGCTGTTGCGCGAGGACGACGTGTACGTCACCGCCGCGGACGATGCCGCCGGCGCCGAGAGCGCGGTGATGGAGGGTCGCGAGCACGGGCTCGTTGTCATCGACACCGCCGCGGTCAGGCCGGGTGAGGCGGTCGGCGTGGCTGAGCTTGCGCGGGAACTCGCGCCGCTTGATCTGGATGCGGTCTACATCGCCGTGCCGGCGACGATGAGCACGCGCGCCGGCGTCAACCTGATCGAAGGTTTCGCGGCGCTGGCGCCGAGCGGGATCGTCATCACCCATGCCGACGAGACCGACCACCTTGGCGTCGCAATCGAGCTCGCCCGTGACAGCGGCATCCCGGTCGCGTTCGTGCACGAAGGGCTCGAGCTGGATCGTGCGTTATCGGTGGCAGATCCGTTCATGCTCGCGAGGCGGCTGCTGCCATGAGAAGCCACGCGAAACCACGGGATGAGCTTGCCGGGATGCTCGCCGCCGGCGACCGCGCCGTGCTGACGACGGCGATCAGCGAGCGACTGCCGGTGCGCATCGCCAAGCGCGAGATCGAGGTCATGCTCCTCTTCCCGATGATCGGTGCGGCTGGGGCGCTCGAGGCAGCCGGGAGCGCCCGGACGCTGCTGGAGGGCTCGGGGGCGCACGGGATGGTGCGCGTGCGCGGCGACGCAGAGCTCGAATACGACGGCCTGGTCCGCTTTCGTGTGCTCGATCTGCTCGATGTGCTTCAGCGCCGGCGGTTCTTCCGGGTGCGCACACCGCAGCGGGTGGAGGTGTCGAGCCGTGTCGGTCCTCGCAGCGCCTGCTCAGTCGACATCAGCGGCGGAGGCATGCTGATGAACGGCCCGGAGACGCTCGAGCGCGGGGAGGAAATCGGCTTTCGCCTTTATCTCGCTGCCGACAAGACTCCGATCGCGGGCCAGGCGCATGTCGTTCGAGCCACCGACGAGGGCCAGCGGGCAGTTGAGTTCGACCCGATCCCGAGGCATGACGAGGAGCGGCTGATCCGCTTTCTGTTTGACCGTCAGCGCGCCGAGCGAGCCACCATCCGCGGCGACGCCCACGGAGCCGGAGGCACCTGATGAGCGACGAGACAGCCGGGCAGAGCGCATCGAACGACGATCAGCCGGCCGGCAAGGAGGCCAAGCAGGCCAAGAGCAAGCCGGCCAAGCAGGCTAAGCAGGCCAAGGCCAAGCCCGCCAAGGACAAGAAAGGCGGGAAGGCGGATAAGCAGAAGCCGAAAGGTAAGAAGGCCAGAGCGGCGGGCAAAGACTCGGACCTGCCGAGCGTCGCCGCACACCCCCGTGCTGGCGGCCAAGTTCGGCGGGCCAAGGGCTGGGGCGGTCTGATCGGGTTCGCGATCGCCGCCTACCTCTCGATGCACGCCGGGGTTCCGATGCTCGACATCGGCCTGCGTGCACTTACGGCCGGTGCCTGCGGATACCTGCTCGCCTGGGCGTGCAGCGTGACCGTGTGGCGCCACCTCGTGCTGGCGGAGCTGCGCCTAGCCGAGGAGCATGGCAAGCCCGAGCCTCCCGATCGACCTCGCGGCGCTGAGCCCGCGGGAGTCCCACGCCGCGATCGGCCGTGACCGCCACCGGCGGCCACCGCGCGAACAGGTAACCATCGACCATGGACCCCATCCATCCCATCCTTCCGACTTCACCCAACATCCCGCTCGTGACGGCGGCGCCGCTGACCGGTGCCGTCGACCGCGACGGCCGCCGCGAGAAGGGGGCAGAAGCGGACCGGCGGGCCGCCGAGGAGCGCCGCCGGCGCGCCGAGGCCCGGTGGCTCGAGGACACTCAAGCTGACGAGGACGACGACCGCGACCCCGACCCGGGCGGGCCGCATATCGACGTCACCGCCTGAGCCCGGGCGTGGTGCACGCCGCCGCTCTGTCCAGACTCTCTGGACACCCCTCAAGTCCGCGCCCGACGAGGCGATTACATGGTTTGTGAGGCCGACATGGAGTCGGCCGGGACAGGAAAAACACCCGCCATCAAGGAGATGTGCAGTGTCCCGAGAAATCAGCTCCGACATCTTTAGCCTGGCTGGGCAGCGCCGCTAAGGGCGCGCCCGAAACCCAGGCAACCAAGCTCGACCGCGGCAGTAACCCTGACCGCGCCGAGAACATCCGCTCCGCGTAACCATCCCGACTCGCCTCCGCGGGGCTATATAACGGGTCCGATCCTTCGAGGGAACGGATGCAGAGACGGGCCGCCGGCGGGTGGCCCGTCTCTGCTCATTTAACGGCTCAATCCGCGAGTGAGACTGCCGATCACCGGGACGATGTCCCTCGAGACGACGCTTCCACGCGTAACGCTCGGGATCGCCACCTATAACCGCGACACGTACCTGGCGGACGCGATCCGGAGCGGCCTCGAGCAGGACCTTTCCGGGTTCGAGGTCCTCGTCGTCGCGGACGGCTCGACCAATCCAGAAATCGACCGGGTGCTGGCGGGATTCGGCGACGATCCGCGCCTGCGCGTCGTGCGCCACGAACGTAACCTCGGCATCGCCGCCGCATATAACACGTTCATCTCCGAGGGCAGGGGCGACCTGATCGCGATGATCGGCGATGACGACGTCTGCCTACCCGGACGGCTGCGCCGCCAGGTCGAGATCTTCGACCGCTTCCCCGACACCGGGGTGGTGCACGGGGACGCCCTCGTGATCGACGCTACCGGCAATCGCACCGGTGTCTGGAACAGCCGCGAGTTCACGCCGGCCCAGCTTGTGCAGTCGTTCTTCCGCAGCCATAACCACCTCGTCGATCCCACGCGCATGGTGCACCGGCGCGTCTACGAGGCGGTCGGCGGCTACGACGAGCGCTACCCGCTCGCGAACGACTTCGACTTCTGGCTGCGGGCCGCTCGGCGATACCGCTTCCGCCACTGTGCCGGCGGTCCGCTGGTCGCAGTCCGCCGCCACGGCGAGAACACCTCGGACGAGTCGCGGCGCGATCGCGAGCTTGCCGACGTGGAGGGGGCGCTCGAAGCGGCGCTCGAGCGCTACGAGCTGCGCGAGCTCGTGCCCGAGCTCGACTGGGGCGTGCTCGACGGGCGCGACGCCGAGCGCCAGGCATGCCTCCGCCTCGCTGACGCGCTCGAGCGGCGGCTGCTCCCCGTCCCCGGCCTCGCCGCGAAGCTCCGTCGCCGCGCAGGCGCGATCGAGCGCGCCGCAGCGCCGGCGCGGCCGCTGACCTCACGCCCCTCACCGAACGGCCGCCCGCGCCGCCTGATGATGACCGCGTTCGGGTTCAACGACAGCGGCGGCGGGACAACTGTCCCCCGGCTGGCGGCGAAGGAGCTTGCGCGCCGCGGGTGGGACGTGACGGTCTTCCACGCGGCAGTGCCCGGCACCCCGTCGCGGAGCCCGTACGAGGTGCGTGAATGGACCGAGGACGGCGTGCGCCTGATCGGCGTCCACAACCGCCCGCACGGGCTCTTCGACCTCGGCAACCCCGCGCGCGAGCTCGACGATCCGCCGATCAGGATCTCGTTCGCGGCGGCACTCGACCGGATCCGGCCGGACGTAGTCCACTTCCATAATCTGCACAACCTCGGCGCGTCGCTGATCGACGAGGCGGCCGCACGCGGGCTGCCGGCGTACTTCTCGACTCACAACTACTGGTTGATCTGCCCGCGGGCGTACCTGCTCACGGGCGCCGGGGCGATCTGCCCCGGCCCCGGCGACGGCTCCGGCTGTGCGAGCTGCGTCGGGAGCCACGATCCGGACGGCCACCGGCGGCGGCTGGCCGAGATCCGGGCCCGCGCCGTTCGCGGCCTGAGCGCGGTCCTGGCCGTCTCCGGTGCGGTGCGCGAGACGCTGCTCGCGGCCGGCTACCCAGCCGAGCTGATCGATGTCGTCAGGCAGGCGATGCCGCACGAGACGGAGATCTGGGAGCAGGTCGGCGCCGACCGGAAGCCCGGGCGCGCCGGGGACCGGCTCACCGTCGCCTTCCTTGGGTCCGCCTACCCGCACAAGGGCCCGCAGCTCCTGGTCGAGGCGGCCCAACGGACCCGTAGCGAGCTACGGGTCCTGATCCATGGGGAGGTCCCCGAGCGGTTCGCCGGCGAGCTCCGCGCGCTCGACTCGAGGGGCGTGGTCGAGCTGTGCGGATCCTTCCAGCCGAGCGAGATCGGCTCGCTGCTGGCCGGCGTCGACGCCGTCGCGCTGCCCTCCCTGTGGTGGGACTGCGCACCGCTTGCGGCCGCCGAATGTCGCGGCGCGAGAGTGCCGCTGGTCGTGCCGCGGCTCGGTGGGCTCGCAGAGGCCGTGCGCGATGAGGTAGATGGGCTCACGTTCGCCGGTCTCGACGCCGGCGACCTCGCGCGCCAGCTCGATCGGCTCGCGTTCGAGCCAGGTCTGCTCGAACGGCTCCAGGCGGCGACCCCACCTCCGCGCCCGTTCGCGGCCTACGTCGACGAGCTCGAGGCCTACTACGAAGGGCGGCGCCCGGGCAAGGCCACCGCGCCGCCCCCACTCGCCGTGCGCTGGCAAGGCGATCACGGGCTCTCGACCAGCCTGTCGATCATCAACGATCGGGTTACCGAGCGCCTTCCCGGGCGAGTGCAGCGGGTTACCCGCGACGGAGCGGCGGCGATCGACCCGCCCTTGCCACATTCGGCCCAGGTCGAGGTACGTCACCAGTGGCCACCCGACCTGCGTGCGCCCGCATCGGGTCGCCTGGCGTTGATCCAGCCATGGGAGTTCGGGGCGGTCCCGCGAGCCTGGCTCCCCGGGATCGACGCGCACGTCGACGAGCTGTGGGTGCCGAGCGAGTTCGTGCGACGCATGTACCTGGAGGCAGGCGTAGATCCAGATCGCGTGGTCACGATTCCGAACGGCGTCGATCTCGGCGTGTTCACGCCCGAGGGCGACACGCTCGAGCTCGCCGCCGATGCTCGGGGCACTCGGTTTCTGTTCGTCGGCGGGCTGATCTGGCGCAAGGGGACCGACGTGCTGCTCGAAGCCTTCACGACGGCATTCGCCGGCCGCGACGACGTGACGCTTGTGATCAAGGACTTCGGGCGCGACGGCGTGTACAAGGGCGCCGACCGCGGTCCGTTGCGCGAGCACGCCGAGTCCGGCCGGCTACCCCGGATCGTGTTCGCCCCAGATCAGCTGGACACGGCCGAAGTCGCAGCCCTTTACCGCTCGTGCGACGTGCTCGTACATCCCTACCGCGGTGAGGGCTTCGCGATGCCCGTCCTCGAAGCGATGGCCTGCGGGCTGCCCGTGATCGCGACCGGCGGCGGACCAACCGACGAGTTCTGCCCCCCAGGCGCCGGCTGGCGGATCCGTTCGGCCCCAGTCAGGTTCCCGTCTGACCGCGTCGACACGCTCGAGACCGCGGGTCGTCCGTGGGTGCTCGAGCCCGACGCGGCCCACCTCGTCGAGCTTCTACGCGGCGCCGCCTCCGATCCGGAGGAGTGCCGCC
>Ga0302325_10001875_pt1 | contig 52644 bp, 42 predicted proteins | sample Palsa_T0_2_FD_201948 | JGI IMG/M metagenome (GOLD analysis project Ga0302325, IMG submission 201948) | Peat permafrost microbial communities from Stordalen Mire near Abisko, Sweden - Palsa_T0_2 | ecosystem: Environmental > Terrestrial > Soil > Palsa > Peat permafrost | place: Sweden: Abisko...
GGAAGATGGTGGGTATCGGACTGACACCGGAAGGGATAGAACAGAATCCTGCTTTGTACCAGCTGATGCTGGAGAATGTATGGCAGGATGAACCGGTAAAGGTGGTGGATTGGTTGGATGCGTATGTGCGGGAGCGTTACTCGGATGCTTCCGTGGGTGGGACCGGGAATGCGCGTGAGCAGGCAGCGTGGCGGGGGGTGAGAGAAGCGTGGCGGTTGCTGGACAGCAGCGTTTATGATGGCGGGCTCGGGGAAGGCGGTCCGGAGTCCATTATCCAGGCGAGGCCGACCTTTGAAAAGGCCATCGATCGTGTCCTTACGAAGCTGGATTATGATCCGTCCAAGCTGTTCGAAGCCTGGAAGCTGTTCGAGCAGGCTGCTCCCTATTTAGGGAAGAGCGATGGATTCCGGTATGACCTTGCGGATATCACCCGGCAGGTGCTGGCAAACTATGCGAGCCCATTGCAGCAGGACATCGCTATGGCATGGCAGGCGAAGGATACAGCGGCTTTCCACCGGTACAGCCGGAAATTCCTGGTGCTGATGGACGATATGGACAGGTTGTTGGCGACGCGCCGGGATTTCTTGCTGGGTAAATGGATACATGATGCGAGGGCCTGCGGGGTCACGCCTGCGGAAAAAGATCTTTACGAAAAGAATGCCCGCGACCTGATCACGCTATGGGGCGATAAGGAGAGCGGGCTGAGAGAATATTCCTGCCGGCAATGGAGCGGGTTGATCAAGGGATTTTATAAGCCACGCTGGGAGTTGTTCTTCCGCTATGTGGAGAAGGCCTTGGCGGCAGGACGCGAGATTGATATAGCTGCATTCGACAAAGCGGTGAAGAATGGGGAGTGGCAGTGGGTGAACAGTCATGATGTATATCCGGACAGAACGAGCGGTGAAACGGTTATGGTGGCGAGGGAGATGTATCGCAAATATGGCAGCTCGGTTCGGGCAGCGGTATATGGACTGAGTGCTGCCACGGGCAACGACCATATCTTCAAGGCGGCGCCTGCTGCGCGTGCGGCCATTGATTTCGACGATCAGGGGTTTTTGGTACATGGGCGGCGCACTTTTGTCGTATCTGCCGGTATAGAATATGCGAGGGTGCCGCATGAGCTATGGCGGGACAGGCTGCTGCGGTTGAAACGGGCAGGATTCAATTGTATAGAAATTTATACATTCTGGAATTTTCATGAGCCGAGGGAAGGGCAGTTCGAGTTTAGCGGTGATCATGACCTTGAAGCTTTTCTCCGATTGGTGGGGGAATTAGGGTTGTATGCCATTGTGCGGGTCGGGCCTTATTATTGTGCGGAATGGGATAATGGGGGCTACCCGCTGTGGATACGCTTTAAGGACGGATTGCGGGTAAGGGAGGACAACACGGAATTCGAAAAATATACGGACAGGTATTTTGACCGGTTGTTACCGATTGTATGCCGGCAGCAGATCCATCATGGCGGCCCGGTGATCATGGTGCAGTTGGAGAATGAGCATAATCTGGGTTGGGGGACGGCCATGCCTAACGGCTATTTCCGGCATCTGCGGGAGAAGGTTGTATCGCTGGGACTGGAGGTGCCTTATTTTTTCAGCGGGTTGCATCATGGGAGTGATCCGGCGGGGGAGGAGGTGCGGGGGGCGACGCGGGCGGATGCGGGGGCCGGTTTCGGTGGTGGTAGTTCCGGGGATGCCGTGGGGGATACGGGCGAGGGCGATGACGCGCGATTGGATGATCCGGATAGGCCGAATCCATGGATGTCCACGGAGTTTTGGAGTGTGTGGTATGACGGGTACGGGTCAACGCCGAAAGACAGCGCAGTCTATGACCGGCGTACCTGGACTATTCTGGCGCATGGCGGCAATGGGTATAACTACTATATGGCGCATGGCGGCAGTAATTTTGGCTATACGAATAATGATGAGGATGCTGCCTCCTATGACTATGGAGCGGCTGTCGGCCAGGCGGGCGATCTGCGTCCTGTCTACTATGCATTCAAGCGAGCAGCCTTTTTTGCTCATTCTTTTGCCGGTGTGCTGGAGAACAGCGTCGATGGTACGGAGACATGGAGAAAGCATGATCCGGATTCCCTGGTTCGGGTAACGGCCAGGCATAGCCCGGAGGGTGATCTGGTCTTTTTGGACAACCGGAGCGACAGGCCTGTATCCACGACCTGGACGGCAGATGGCTATGAGCCGATGACTATTTCCCTGGCTGCGCATGAGATCTTCCCGCTGGTGCATCATTTTTCTGTGATGCCGGGGATAAGGATCGAATGGGCGCCGGCAAGAATACTGACGGTAACCGGCAAGGGACATGTGCGGACGATCATTGCCGATGGTGATGCCGGTCAACCCATGCGGCTATATTTTACGACTGACGGCCCCGCAGCTGTGATAACGGGGGACCGAAGTTCTTTGGCGGTCCGGGGGGACAGGGTGAGCCTTCTGGCTTTCTGCCCGGAGGCATTGCAGGCACCTTCGGCCTATAGCTTTCGGGTGGGAGCGGATACGGTGAAGATATTGGTCATGAACAGGGGATTGGCGGACAGGACATGGCTGCCCGAAGTAGATGGCCAGAACTATATTGTGTGTGGTCCGGCTTATATGGGGGATATGGAGGTAAAGGGTAGTCATATTTCTATTTTGACGGAAAGGAAAGCTAATGCAGGGGCCGATGGGCCGATGTGGGTGTATCGCGCTTCGGGGAAGGAGGTTTTGTTGCGGCCGTCTCCGGGAATTGGATTGGGGACGGATGCCGGGCCTGGGGCAGAATCAATGAAGGAAGAGGGGCGGCTGAAACTTGATCCCTGGCAGCAGCGGACGGCGGATGATCCGGCCCATACCGGGTATGATGACCGTGACTGGACCGTCAGTGAGCGGCCCTTGCCGATGGGCGCTGACGGAGATACGACTGCAGACGCCTGGTACAAAACGATTGTGCATATCGATACCGGTGGTTCTTATACGCTGCAGGCAGGAGGAGGTGACCGGGCAACCGTATTCGTGGATGGCCGTATAGCCGGCAGCGGCAATCTTCATCAGGGTGAACTGTCACTGCAAATACCGGGTGGAGATCATGTGCTGACCATCTTCACCGCTGAAGATGGACGGGATAAGTTGGCGGGCTTTATGGGTGATATGAGCGAGGTAGATAACAAGGGCCTTACCGGTCCGATAGTGCTGGAAAAAGGGGGTTCTACCCGGCATGAACTGGGCGGGTGGAGATATTTGCCGTCGAGCGTTGCTGATACTGCAGCGGGAACGGTGTTGCCTTTCGACCGGGATGAGAGATGGAAGCCGTATACCATCGGGCAAGATGTATTCGATCATCAGGAAGGGTTTGCGTGGATGCGTACCCTGCTGCCTGATCCGCCGGCCGGAGTTCGTAAAGGTGTCCTCTATTTCAGGAGCGTCGATGAGAATGCCACTGTCTTTTTGAACGGCCGGAGACTGGCACGGCATGAAGGATGGAACATCCCGTTCAGCGTAACGTTGGAAGGCATTGACACGATGCAGCGGCCGCTGATGCTGACGATATTGATTGAGAACTACAGCAATGAAGGCGGGATTGACAGGCCGGTACAGGTGAACTACCTGACTGATGCCAAAGAACTGACCGGATGGACAATGCATGGCGGGATCACCGATCCCCGGACCATTCATGACTGGGCGATGATGGCGGCGAGCGGGGTGAAGAATGGCGTGGATACTGCGGCGAAAGAGGCGGGTGAAGGCCGGGATACTGCATCGACCGGGGCAGTGGCTGCTCCCTGTTATTACCGGACCCTATTCCGGGCGCCTGCTTATCAAGAGAATGGTCCTCATCCTGTCTGGCGGGTTATGACTGCCGGGCTGGGGCATGGCTCCGTATGGGTGAATGGGCATAACCTTGGCCGTTACCCGGAGAAAATCCCTGCGCCCGGCCTATATATTCCCGAGTGCTGGCTCACAGCCGGCGAAAACGAGTTGATCATTTTTGATGAAGACGGCCGGCGTCCTGATGCGGTTACTGTACTGCCGGAGATAGCTGCGGGGCGATATCTTACAGAATATACCGATTTCTAATACTTTATACTGCATGACGAAAGTACTTGGCAAAGAGCGATTCCTATCGCTGGATGTGTTCCGGGGGCTGACTATTTGTTTCATGATCATCGTGAATGCGCCGGGGTCAGGCGCCGACCCCTATGTACCATTGGACCATGCTGCCTGGTTCGGGTTTACGCCAACGGACCTGGTCTTTCCCAGCTTTCTTTTCGCGGTCGGCAATGCGCTCAGCTTTAGCCGGGACAGTTATCCCACCGATGGGGATTTTTTCCGGAAGGTGTTGAAGCGTACCGTGTTGATCTTCCTGCTGGGCTATCTGATGTACTGGTTTCCCTTTGTGCACCGGCAGCCGGAGGGCGGGTGGGCGTTCAATCCGCCGGCTCATACGCGCATCATGGGTGTGCTGCAAAGGATCGCGTTGTGTTATGGGGCAGGGGCCCTGATCGTCCGTTATCTGTCATTCAGGGCCATGGTGGTTTTATCCCTGGTACTTTTATTCGGTTACTGGGCAGTCCTTTATTTCTTTGGTGAGCCCGGGCAGCAGCTGACGATGACGCACAATGCGGGCACGCTGCTGGACATTCGGTTGATGGGGGAGGCGCATCTTTACCATGACAAGGGAGGACCGGTTGCTTTTGACCCGGAAGGAATCCTGAGTACGCTGCCGGCGATCGTCAATGTGATAGCAGGTTATATGGCGGGGATCTTTATCCGGGGGAAGGGCAAAAATGATGGATCGGTAGCGCGATTGTTGATGGCCGGGGTGTTGCTGGTGTTGGCGGCGCTGTTCTGGGCGCAGTTCTTTCCCCTGGCGAAAAAATTATGGACCAGCTCGTTCGTGCTGCTGACCATCGGGATCGACCTGGTGATCCTGGGATTGTTGATCTTCTATGTAGAGGTCAGACAGGAGCGGAGAGGGCTGTATTTCTTCCTGGTATTCGGAAAGAATTCGCTGGCCATTTATTTGTTGTCCGAACTGCTGCTGACGGTCTTAATGACGATATGGGTAGCGCCGGGGCTGAGCTTTTATGATTGGGTGAATCAGGTTTTTTTTCAGCGGATAGCGCCCGGATCTTTCGGGACTTTGCTTTTTGCAGTCATTTATATGTTGTTGTGCTGGTCAGTTGGTTTCTGGCTGGACAAAAAGAAAATATACATTAAAATATAACGGCGATGCGGATGGTGGGCGTCAGAAGATATTTGCTGTGGCTGGTGGCTGGCTTGTTGATTCAGCAGGCATCGGCCCAGGACCTGCTGTCCTATGTCAATCCAATGATCGGGACGACTAAAAGTGATGTATATACGCGATGGGGGAATGAGGGGGGTACTTATCCCGGCGCTGTGGCGCCCTGGGGTTATATGCAGATGACGCCGGAGACCAGGGCCGGGGGCGGGTATGATTATGGGGATACGACCATCGGGTGGTTCAGCTGTGTGGGGCATATGAGTGGTTATCCCAGTGGGTCTGCCGGCGGGATCAGGGTTATGCCTGTGGGAGAAAAGAAAGGAGGTCGCCCTTTCCTTCATCATGACGAGGTGGCGAAGCCCGGCTATTACCGCGTAATGTTCGCTGACGATGGGACTGTGGTGGAGGCGACTGCCGGCACGCGGACCGGCTGGTTGCGGTGTACTTTTCCGCCGGGGGTTAAGCCTATGTTGTTCGTGGGAGGGGTAGGCCGGATGACACGTGTATCTGCACGTGCGGTCGAAGGGGAAGCGCCGCCGGCAGTTATCCATTTCGACCAGGATATCGAGGATACGCAGGTCGTCGAAGGGGGGCAGGTATTTAGTTTTGGTTCCGTGGCCGGGAAAGCTACTGCGGTCGTATTGAGTATCAGTGTGTCGGCTGTGGGGACCAGCAGTGCAGAGAAAAATCTGCAGGCGGAGGCAAGTCTCGAAGGGTTTGATGGTGTGAGGAAAAGGACGCAGGCGGAGTGGAGAAAGCAATTATCGGTGATCACGGTGGAGGATAGCCGGGTAGGAGCTAAGACGATCTTTTATACCGCGTTATATCATGCCATGTTATTACCCTGGATCATCTCCGATGCAGAGGGTTATTATAAGGGCCGGGACGGCCTAATTCACCGGGCGGCGGATAAAAATGAATATGGCGGCTTTTCTCCCTGGGATACTTTCAGATCATTGCATCCCCTGCTGACGCTGTTGTTTCCGGCGCGGCAACGGGACATGTTGCTGTCGATGCTGGATATTTACCGGCAGACCGGCTATCTCCCGACGGGCCCTATGACGGGCAATCATGCTGTTCCGATCTTTACAGATTCCTGGCTGAAAGGGATTCGGGGTTTTAATCCTACTGAGGCGTATGCGGCGATGAGGAAGGGGATCAAAGAAGCGCCTTATCAGCCGGCGGACCGCGAGATATACCGGCGGCTGGGGTATGTCCCGTTAAACTTCGCCGAGTCGGTGACGCGGACGGTGGAATATGCCTATGACGACTGGGCGCTGGGGCGGTTTGCAGAGCAGGTATTACACGTAGACGGCGGGGGGGTGACGGGAGTACCTGGAGATAAGCAAGAGCGGGCGGCGGAAGTAAATGAGCGGGGTGGGTATAGTTACCGAAACCTGTTCGACCCGGAGGAGTTATTGTTGTTGCCAAGGGATGGGACGAGGATCATTCGGCAGCCGGGGACTAGTGGCTATAAGGAAGGGGATGCCTGGGTCTATACTTATTTCGTGCCGCAGCATCCCAGGGATTTGGTGAATCTACTGGGCGGGGATGAGGCTTTTACGGTGCGGCTGGATTCGGCATTGAGGACGCAGACGATTCTTTTCGATAATGAAACTGTTTTTCACATACCCTATCTTTTCAATGATGCCGGTCATCCCGGCAAGACGCAGGAGTGGGTGAGCAGGCTAAGGGATGGGCGATATGCGGCTACGCCCGGAGGATTGCCCGGCAATGATGACCTGGGGGCTTGTTCGAGCTGGTATGTGTTCAGCGCGTTGGGATTTTTCCCGGTGTGTCCGGGCCGGGCTGAATATGAGTTGGGTACGCCATTGTTCCATTCCGCCGTGCTGCATTTGCCCAACGGACAAACCTTTACTATCCGGGCAGCGGGTGCGGGGCGGCTTTGCCCCTATATCCGGTCGTTAGCAGTTAATGGTCGACGGTATGAAGGACTAATATTTCCGCATGAATTGATCGCCCGTGGCGGGGAGGTTGTTGCCCAAATGAGCGATAATCCGGGTGAGGACCGGGGAAGCGATGGAGCCGGTGGCTGGCGGGGAAGAGGTCAGGAACCCATCTTTTCTTTTTCCGATGTAGCTGTGTCGAAAGACAAGGTCAGGCCCGATGAGTTGTTGCAGGTCCGGTTTACCCTTCGTAACGAGGGGAGCTTAGGAACGCGGATTGTAATATTGAAGGTAAACGGGCATGAGTATGCGCGCAAGAACTGCATGGTCCGGCAAGGCGGAGCAGTGGTGGACTCGATAGGGTGCAGGTTATACGCATATGGCAAGGCGGGGTTGGAGATTGGGGGTGTGCCGGTCCGGGAGGAAGTGGAGGTCATAGGGGATGAATGGGACAGGGCCCAGGCGGGGCAGTTGACGGGGGATCTTTCAACGTTGGCTGTCAGGGAACTGTCGGCCCGGCCATTGGTCAAGACAGGGGAGGATCAGTCGGTAACCTGTCTCGTGCAAAACATCGGCGGTATTTCCCGCCGGTATGTAATACCGGTGAAGGCGGATGAACGCCCGATGGGTATCGATACAGTCTTGCTGGAGCCTGGCGAGCAGCGCACGGTGGGCTGCCGCTGGAAGGCGGCGGAAAAAGGACTGCAAATGATCAGCGTAAAAGATGCCGGTGAACGTTGTAAGGTCTTTAGTGATCCGGGGGAGTCTTTGCTGCTGTCGCTGATGCTGGACAGTGTGGGTGTGGATGGGTCGACGCCGGACGGGTCGGGGTTTGATAACCGGGCAACGGTAGTGGGAGGTAAGGCCGGGGGTGGAGGGGACAGTGGGAGACCGGGGGCGGCGTCGGGTGGAGGGGGCTTGCTATTGGGAAAAGACCGGTATGTAGTCGTTTCCGGGGCGCCTTCATTGGACAACATGGGAGAGACGATGACCATGGCGGTGTGGATATATCCGGCGGCAAAAAGCCAGGGGTTGGTTGATATTTTTACGAAGGGGGACAATCATGTGCTGCAGTTAAAGGATGGGAAAACGCTGACGTTCTTTGCCGGTGGCTGGGGAAGAGGGGATTGTACGGTAGATTTGCCGGATGATTGGGTTGGGCATTGGCATCATCTGGCAGGGGTTTGTACGGGTAGTACATTGTTGTTGTACATCGATGGTCGGCTGGCAGGAAGGTCTGTGGTGGACGGGGTGGTCAATTTATCCGTGACCAATAAGTGGGTGTTGGGAAGAAATGAAGAGTTTCCCGGTGAGCGGATCTTTGAGGGCCGGGTACGCGATGCGAAGGTTTATGCTGCGGCGTTGGGGGAAGCGGAGATCCGGGCGTTAGCTGTCGCCCATCAGTAAAGAAGCGGCGCGTTCTCCCGCGACAGGAGCCAGGGCCACGCCCATACCACTCATACGCACGGCGCAAAAGACATGATCATTGACAGCGCTGATGAGAGGCATTTTCTCGCTGCCTAGTCCCATAATACCGCTCCATCTATCTTCGATAGTATAGTGCTTGCCGGGAAGGATCACTTCGCGGAGGAAACGTTCCAGTTCCTGTTGAATGGTATCGGTGATCGTCATCTCGGTTGTCGTCTCGGCTGTTAAGGCGAGATTGCGGGCGCCGCCCAGTAATACCCTGTCGCCGAGGTTGCGAAAATAATAATAGCCCTCATCGAAATGAAAGGTGCCTTTGAAGGGAAGGTTATCGACAGGAGAGGTGACGAGGATCTGGCCCCGTGCCGGGGTGACGTCCAGTTGGGGCAGCAGTTGCCGGGCGAAGGCATTGGTGCAGACCAGCAATTGGGAGGCGATCAATGAAAAGGGTTGTTGGGTATGCAGCAGCAAATGTCCGTTGACCTTTTCATATCCGGTGATCTCTATATTGTTGAGAACGGTGACATCCATGGATTGCACGAGGTGCAGCAGGGACTGGCATAACTTGCCGGAATGCAGTTGACCTTCGGCGCGGCTGTCGATGAGGTGGTGGATACCTGTAAATCCGAAGCGGCCGATCTTTTCATTTTGCAGGCGGAAGGTTTTCTGCTGACCGGTGATCTTTTTCAGGGTACGGTTGTACTGGTCGATGGCGGAACGGAGCTCGTTGCTATCGGCATCGGCGAGCAGCTCATAGCCGCCATGTCCTTCGAAGCCGATCTGTTTGTCGCTGAAGGTTTTGCGGATCCGTCGCAGGCCTTTGTAACGCATTTCCACAAGTTCAATCATTTGGTCTTCTCCCATCTGCCGTGCATTGGCCACCAATTCTGTCAGGCTGCCGAAGCAGGCGAAACCTGCATTGCGGGTGCTGGCGCCGGTAGGGATGAGGCCGCGCTCGACGATGGTAATACGGAGGGAGGGCGCCTTGCGTTTGAGGTAATAAGCGCTCCACAGGCCTACCAGGCCGCTGCCGGCGATAACAATATCGGATGGTGCAAAAAAACTTTCTTTTTCCCAGACGGACAATGGAACCATAGACTAATTTCTGCGGAAAAGTAAGGAAAATAGCCGGATATTACCGGTGAAGGAACGGCGAAAGGGCTGCTGGCTTCGGTGGGCAGGGTGGGTGATTGGGGGTATTTGGCTAATTTTGATGCATGGCCACCGGAAGGAACACCATACCATTGCACAGACTGGAAGAGACGACTACAGATGGCTTTGTGCTGAAGGCATTGCTGCACGATCATGATCTTGCACAGGAAGATGTTATCTCGCTGGATGCGCACAGGGATGATCATTATCTTTTTCTTTTGATGGAAAAGGGCAAGGGCCGGGGGATGGTGGATTTCCAGGTTTTTAACCTGAAGGGGAACAATTTGTTGTTGATCCTGCCCGGCCAGGTACACAAGTATTCCCGTGTCAGCAAAGACACCGAGGGATGGTTTTTGGCGATGGATACCGGTCTGATACCGGATGAGTTCCGGGCGGTGCTGGAAGACCCTTTGCTGGCGCTGCGGCCGATCAATCCCGGGGCTCCCTGCATGGAACAAATGAAGCGATGCCTGGAATTGGCCCATGATCTTGACCAACAAACCGCCACCGGTTATTCCAAACGGGCGGTCTATTCCCTGCTGACTACTTTTGTAGCGATGGTGACAAATATCTATGCGCAGCAAAGAGATATGCCGATCGGGAAGCGGTCCCGTCCACAGGTGATCACGCGGGATTTCCGGGCGCTGCTTACACAGGAATACAAGAAACTCAAGAGTCCGGGAGATTATGCCGCGGCACTACATCTTTCTTTGTCCTATCTCAATGAGGCTGTGAAGGAAGCCACGGGATTCACTGTCACCTACTGGATTCACCAGGAAGTCATGCTGGAAGCGAAAAGGTTATTGTATCACAGCTCCTGTACTGTCAAGGAGATTGCCTATGAACTAGGCTATGAAGATCCTACTTATTTTTCCCGGCTGTTTAAGAAAACGGTGGGGAAGACCCCGGGCGAGTTTCGTGAGCAATACCGCAAATAGTCCAATGTTTCCCACCCTTTAGCCATTGTGCAGGCCATCATGTTGTCGTTGTTTTGTAATATGAATAAGGTAACAGAAAAAGCTATTTCGCTGATGGAGTCTCCCTTCCTGCGACCGGCGACGGTGTTGGCAGTGAGGAACTGGATTCCGGAGACGGTGCGGGAAATAGATCTGCACCTGCCGGATTGCGATATGAGCAGGTGGACTACTGCGCAGCATTTAAAGTGTAAGGTGGGTGCACTGGCTTATCGGGACTATACTCCTTCCGGATGGGATGTGGAGACGCAGACCTGTACGCTGATCATCCATATAGCCCATAGCGGACCGGGTAGTCGTTGGGTGAAGAGGCTCGAGGCGGGGGATACGATATACTACATGGGAGCGAAGCCTTCGCACCACCATCTCAGGAAGGATGGGCCGATGGTATTCCTGGGCGATGAGACGACGATCGGTCACTATCAGGCCTTGCGGCAACTGGCAGGTAAGAATGCCTGTATCAGTGGCGCGATTGCCCTGGCAGAGTCGCATCACCAACAGGAATTCGAAGAGTATTTTCCGGACTGGAAGGTGGAGCCCCTGCAAAAACAGTATGCGCATGATCATCATGAACTGAGCGGCTGGATAGAGGGGCTGAAGACATCGGATCATTCCGATACGACTTTCTACCTGGCCGGACATATTCCTTCGATCATCCGGATGCGGAGGTTGCTCCGGCAGCGGGGATTTTCCGGTAGCCAGGTGCAAGCGCAGGGATTTTGGGATTGATGGGGGGCCGATCTGGGCATTCGTTCAGACCAGCGGGTTGATGACGGCGTGAAAATCATTTGAGGTGACCCATACTTTTTTTCCTATCGCCAAGTGGGCTGCCTGAGCGGCAGTGAGGGTCACATTAATAAGAGTACCTGCACAAAGGACGGTGATGATATAGTTGCCTTCGGAAAAGGCTATGGCGGTGATCTCGCCAACTGTTTGAAAGGGGGCGGGTGAGGGGTTTTGCGAAGGGGCAAAAAATAATGCCGAGGGAGAGCCCTCCCTGCTGACCGATCCTTTTTCCAATACCATTACTTTATCGGACAAACGAAGGACTTCCGGCAGATGATGACTGACGAGCAGCGTGGTCAGTTCATAATGAAGATGGATCTTCAGCAGATATTCCTGTAATTTATAACGCATTTCGTCATCGAGCGCCGAGAGGGGTTCATCGAGCAGAAGCAGCCGTGGCCGCCGGGCGATGGCGCGTGCGAGGGCCACTCTTTGCTGCTGGCCGCCGGAGAGCAATGCGGGGCGAAGGTGCTGCAATGACTCCAATTCCATGAGGTCCAGCAATTCGGCGACGATCTTTCCATCCGTCGTTTTATCCCTGGCATACTCCAACTGCTGGCGGACGGTGAGGTGCGGGAACAGGGCAAAATCCTGGAAGACGAAGCCGATAGACCGGTGGCGTGTCGGGAGATCGATCCGGCGCGTGGTATCCAGCCAGACCTCGCCATCTACTTCGATATAGCCTGTTGTTGCCGTGGTCAACCCGGAGAGGATACGGAGGAGCGTGGTCTTGCCGGCGCCGGACGGCCCATAGATAGCTAACTTCCCGCCTTTGGGAAGCTCGAAGCGGACATCAAGGAGTTGGGGGCCGCTGGTCGTGTGGAGGGTTTTGGTAGCCTTGAATTGGAGGAAGGGTTTAGGATCGGCGGCGATGTGGGCCCGCGGGGGATTGGGGAGGTTGTCCGGGGCAAGATCGAAGTCCGTCATAGCATTGTTTTGGATTTGCCGGTCTGTTGGTTGATACCGTAGACCAGCAGGAGGATAATAAAAGAGAAAGCCAGCAGCACCAAGGCATACCTGTTGGCCATCCCGTTGTTCATCGACTGTACTTCATCGTAGAGGGCGACGGAAGCTACCCTTGTCTGGCCGGGAATACCGCCGCCGATCATCATCACGACGCCGAATTCTCCGATGGTGTGTGCAAAGCTGAGTACGGCGCCGGTGATCAGGGAAGCACGGATATTGGGCAGGAGGATACGGACAAGCGTAGTCCAATCCGATTTGCCGAGGGTCCGCGAGGCATTTCGCAGATCGGCGGGCAGCATGCGGAACCCCGCGACGATGGGATTGACGGTGAAAGGCAGGGAATAGAACAGCGAAGCGATGACCAGTCCCGGGAAGGTAAAGGCCAGCCTGATATTGAAGTGGTGATCCAGCCAGCGGCCGAATCCCTGCGAAGGGCTAAAGGCCAGGAGCAGATAAAATCCCAGGACCGTAGGAGGCAAGACCATGGGCAGGCTGATGACGGCTTCGGCGGCGATTTTCCAGCGGTGGCGGCTATACGCCAGCCAATAGCCAAGCGGGATAGCGAGCAACAGGAGTATCGTTGTCGTTATTAATGCCAGGCGCAAACTGAGCCATAGAGGTTGCCAATCGATCATAGCTCAAACTTACTGCATTTTGATTGGACAGGGCGGCCGCGGGCGCTAAGGGGGACGGGGAAGTTCGCATTTTGCGTACTTTTTGTTCGGGTGGCGATGAGATAAGTGTCGGCGATGGGGAGTGATCAGGGCTGCCCGAAGCCGAAGGTACGCAGGATAGAAGTTGCCGCGGGAGAGGTGAAAAAGGAGGCAAATTGCTGAGCGCCGTTATTGTCTTTGGCGTGTAACAGGAGGGCAAAACCTTGTTGCAAAGGTTGATGGGAATTGGCCGGGACCAGCCAGTATTTACCGCCTGCCTGTTGCATGGTGGGGGACAATGCCAGCGAAAGGGCGATGATGCCTACATCGGCAGCTCCACTGACGGCATATTGTGCTGTTGCGGCGATATTTTCTCCTATGACCAGTTTGTCTTTTATTTTTTCGGCTAATCCATAATAGTGCAGGCTTTCATCTGCGCGTTGGCCGTAAGGGGCATGAGCGGGGTTGGCGATCGCTATTTTTTTGACGGTGCTGTTGAGCAGGGTATTCATCTTGTCAATCGATGGGTCAAGGGATTTGCTCCATAGCACGATTTGTCCGGTACCGTAAATCTGAACATCCGACAAAGTTTTGCCTTGCTTTTGCAACTGCCGGGGATAATCGACATCGGCCGAGAAGAAGAGATCGAAGGGCGCACCGTTGACGATCTGCTGGAAAAAGTTGCCGGAAGAACCGTAGGTGACTTTGACGTGGATATCGGGGTTAGCCGTTGAAAAGATGGCAATGAGGGAGTCCATGGCGAATTTCAGATCGGCGGCTGCGGCGATCACGACTTCGGAGGGAGGTGATGTACGGCGGATGGATGGGGGGGATGACGCCAGTAATGACGGGGCTGCGGCGCAAAGCAGCCAAAAAGAGCCGAGGGCTGTTCTCATCGTGTAGAATTTATGGGTAAATTTATCTCTTATTAAGCACAATTATGAGTCAGCTGTTCACGCCTTTAGCTATCAGAGATATCACTTTTAACAATCGGATTGTCGTTTCGCCCATGTGTCAATATTCCTCTCATGACGGGATGGCCGAGGAATGGCACCTGGTGCATTTGGGCAGCCGGGCCATCGGCGGGGCGGGTTTGATCATTACCGAAGCTACGGCAGTATCGCCTGAAGGCCGGATCTCTCCTTCCGATCTTGGTATCTGGAAAGATGAACATATTGAGGGTTTGCGGCGGATCGTTAAATTCGTCCGGGCGCAGGGTAGTGAGATCGGGATACAACTGGCGCATGCCGGTCGTAAGGGCAGTACGGCCGAGCCCTGGAACGGGGGTAAGCTGGTGTCGAAAGGGGGCTGGCAGCCGGTGGGCCCTAGCGCCATTGCTTTTGGTGAAGGGTATGGTACGCCCGCGGCACTGGACGCCGAAGGCATCCGTAAGGTGGTCGAAGATTTCAAGGCCGCTGCCAGGCGGGCGATGCTGGCGGGTTTCAAGGTGGTGGAGCTTCATGCGGCCCATGGGTACCTTGTGCACCAGTTCCTCTCGCCGTTGAGCAATCTGCGGCAGGATGAGTATGGCGGCAGTTTTGAAAACCGGATAAGGTTGCTGACCGATATCGTCCGGGCGGTAAGGACCGTCTGGCCGGCGGTCTATCCGCTGTTTGTCCGGATTTCCGCTACTGATTGGGCGGAAGGAGGATGGTCGCCGGATGAGGCGGTGCGGCTGGCGGGGGTGTTGAAAGGGCTGGATGTCGATGTGATCGACTGTTCATCGGGCGGGTTGACACCTCTTCAGAAGATTCCGGTAGCTCCGGGCTACCAGGTGGGCTTTGCTCAGCAGGTCCGTGCGACAGGTATCCTGACTGGGGCGGTGGGAGTGATCACGGATGCGGTGCAGGCCGAATCGATATTGGTGACCGGGCAGGCGGACCTGATCATCATGGCCCGGCAGATGTTGAGAGACCCCTATTTTCCGTTGCATGCGGCGGAAGAGTTGGGATATAAGGATATTCACTGGCCGTTACAATATGTGCGGGCGCGCAAATGACCCGGAGGGTACCCGAGCCTCGAAGGGTACGAACGAGCAGGGCAAGGGACGAAGCGCTGCGAAGTTCTGAAATCATTAGCCCCGTCAGACTGCGCCAGCAGTCGTGGGAAGAGAGGAAAGCTGAGTTGGAAGGGGGCTAAAGGGACAGGGATGAGCGAAAAAAATATCTGTTCCTGCGAACTTTTGTTCCGAAATACTGTTTTTGGGATGTTTTCTAAAACCAACCACATGAGATTTACTTTTTACGGCCATGCGAGCTTTGCGATCGAAGTGAGCGGAAAGACATTCCTGTTCGATCCGTTTTTTACCGGTAATCCATTGACCAAGAATATAGAAATCGACAAGATCAAGGCCGATTATATCTTTATCACTCATGGGCATGCCGACCATACCGGCGATGTGGTGACTATCGCAAAGAATACAGGCGCTGTCTGCGTCGCGCCGGCCGAGATAGCCGGATGGCTGGGGAAGAACGGAGTAGAAAAAGTGCATGGGCTCAATCACGGCGGTCCTGTGTCCTTCGATTTCGGTAAGGTCAGGGCGGTGAATGCGATTCATTCTTCTTCTTTTTCCGATGGTACCTACGCGGGTAATCCAGTAGGGTATGTTTTTACGACCAGTGCAGGTAATTTCTATATTGCAGGTGATACGGCATTGACCATGGATATGCAGCTGATCCCCTTATGGGCCAAGCTGGATTTTTCTGTGATGCCGATCGGAGGTAATTATACTATGGATGTGGCTGACGCGATCCATGCGGCGGATTTTGTGAAGTGCGGTACCGTAGTGGGGACCCACTATAACACCTGGCCTGCGATAGCCATTGATACGGAGAAGTCCACTGCAGCATTCAAGGCATCAGGCAAGAAATTATTGTTGCCGGCGCCTGGCGCGACGATTGAGGTTTAGGGATGTAATGATGGGACTGTGGGGCGGGACGATCGAACAATAGAGCACGACGATAGGACAATTTTCCGGTAATTGCAGCATTATGTTATTTCCTACTGTCAAATATTGGCAAAGGAATTGATATTATTGCTTTTTACCGACTGACCAAAAGCACCGGATTTGATAAAAAATTTACTAGCATGGACATTAGCGACTATTTAAGACGAATTAACTGCACCGGCATTGTCCGAAGCGACCTTGCCACCTTACGGGAACTTCAATACAACCACGTTTTTGCTATTCCGTTCGAGACATTGGATATTCACAACGGGATCCCCATTATTCTACAAATCAATTTGTTATATCAGAAGGTCATCCAGGACAACCGTGGAGGCTATTGTTATGAGCTGAACATATTGTTCTATCATCTGCTGGGGGTCTGCGGGTTTGATGTATCCCTGATCGCCGGTCGCCTGCACCACGGCAATAACCGGTACGGCCGGGAATTCGAACACTTAGCATTATTGGTGACCCTGAATGGCCGCCAGTGGCTGGTTGATGTGGGGTATGGGGATTTTTCGCTGGCGCCTCTTACCATAGCTCCCGGCGAAATCCAGAGCGACGGGCGTAATTTCTACCGGATCATCGATCAGGTGGTGGTGGATGATCAATCTTATTTCGGGGTGGCCAAATGGAATGCCTCCAAGCAGGATTTCAAAATGGACTACATTTTTACGCTCATTCCCAGGGAATTGTCCGACTTCCAGGAGATGAATGAGTTCCACCAGACTTCTTCAGAGTCCCATTTTGCCCGTAGCCTGATCTGCACCATGCCTACGGCAGAGGGGCGTATCACTCTTATCAATAATAAGTTGATCAGGCATGAGCATGGCAAGCGGCAGGTCAAAATTATCCACAATGAAGACCACCGGGACAAGATATTGGAGAAATATTTCCACATGGACATGGTCTATCTTCCATAAACCAGGTTCCGCGTCCCCGGTGTTGCCTCAAGTTGCTTAGAATAATCTTTCATTCGGTGGCCTGATCCCCAGCAAACGGATATAAATAGTGGTTTGACCCCGATGATGGGTCTGGTGTTCGAATGCTTTCAGGAACAGGGCGAATCGGGTGACTTTGTCTTTACCCGGACCGGCAAGCTCGCCAAATTTTGACGGGTCGAAACTTTTAATGCTTGCGATAGCAAAATCATAGCTTTTTGTTACATAATAGACGACGGAATCCTTGTTCTGTGCGGTGGGGCTATTCTCGAGGCCTCTTCCCGGCCAGTCGATCTTCTGACCGGAAGCGAACATGATCAGGTTGACATTGCCGCCGGCCAGGTGCAGCATCTGTTGCGCGAAGCTGCGAATGCTGTCCACGGCTTTGAAGGAATATTTATCAGCGGGCATGGTATTGAGATAGTCGAGCGTATAGGCTTTTGCCCGTTCCCAATCATTGACGAATTGGGTCTTGATCTCGTCTCCGGTAATATTCTGAGCGGAGGCATTGAAAGAAAGGCTGGTCAAGACAAAAGAGAAGATAGCGGTTAGCTTAATGGCAAAGGAATGGTTCATAGTATGGTGTATATAATTTATCTAAAATATGATTCAGGTATGGTCCGCCATAGATCGTGAGAAAGGTGCCCTATAAGGAGTTCGTAGATCAGGTAGATGGGCCAGAAAATATAGTGGATGATCAGCAGGATCCAATTGTGGTTGTAGTGCCAACTGATCATCAGCGTGTAGAGGCCGAGAATGCCGTAAAGAATGCTAGAGCTCCTGTTGTCCATGTCGGTAGGTTGATGGGTGAGGGAAATTCTTTCTAATCTACGTAAAAAAAGCATGCCGAACCCCTATTTTTACGCCATGAACCTTTTTTACCGCTGCATACTGCTGTTGATATTGACCGGGGTGACGATTGTCGGTTGTGATGCGCCCGGGGGCAAGGCGTCTCATCATCATGGAAAGGCGGATGCTCCGGCGTCAGCTGAAAATAGTGCTAATTTACGGCCTGACCTCTTTGTTGCGGGGCCGGGCACGCTGGATGGCTGCGTCGGGCTGTATACCTATGATTCGCTGAATATAGCCACCGGAAGCCTGGATGTGGACAAGGGGGAGAAGATCTTTGCTACGAAGGCATCCAGTTTTGCCTTTTTAAGAATTCATAATCATAACATTACGTTGCAGTATGACCATGCGGGCAGCGGGTCTGTCGACAAGAATACCGTCAGGGAAGTTTACCGGGGCGGGGAATATACAGCGATATTGGTGGTCCATACCCTGCAGGCGGAGGGGGAGACGATCATTATTGCGGGGACGCTGGAGATCATCCGGGGAACTCAGCATTTTAAGGTGAAGGTCAAGGGGGTGTCGGGGTGTTAGGTGGATGGGCCTGAGCAGGGATAGGGTCGACCGGTCGTTCGATATTGGGGGAAATAAAAAGCCGGTTCTTGCGAACCGGCCTTTGAATATTTGGGGGGTGAGCCTTACAAGTGAATAGCCTCACCGTATGCTGCTTCGATGGCGTCCTTGACCGATTCGCTGATCGTCGGGTGGGGGTGGATGCTGTTGAGGACTTCGTGATAAGTAGTCTCCAACTTACGGCCGAGGACTGTTTCAATGATGATTTCGGTCACGTTGTAGCCGATCATGTGGGTGCCCAGCCATTCGCCATATTTTGCGTCGAAGATCACTTTGACGAACCCTTCCGTGTGTCCGACACCGGTAGCTTTGCCGGAGGCGGTCAATGGGAACTTACCGACCTTGATTTCATAGCCGGCGTCGCGGGCTTGTTTTTCCGTCAGCCCGGCAGAGGCGATCTCCGGTGTGCAGTAGGTACAGCCGGGGACATTGCCGTAGTCGACAGTCTCAGGCTGGTGGGCATATTTCTTTTCCAGGTAAGCGATATTTTCCACGCAGGTAATAGCCTCTTTCGTGGATACATGGGCGAGGGCCTGGCCGGGGACGCAGTCACCGACGGCATAGATGCCCGGTACGTTGGTCTGGTAATATTTATCGACGGTGATCTTGCCCTTGTCTGTTTTTACCCCCAGGGTTTCCAGGCCGATATTTTCGATATTGGCGCTGATGCCGGTGGCGCTGAGGACGATGTCTGCCTCGAGGGTCACTTCACCGGTCGGGGTTTTCACCTTTGCCTTAACACCGTTGCCGCTGGTATCGACACTGGTCACTTCGCTGCTGGTGAGGACTTCGATGCCGTACTTCTTGTAGATCTTTTCGAGTTCTTTGGAGATCTCCTCGTCTTCTACGGGGACGATCCTGGGCAGGAATTCCACTACGGTGACCTTTGTGCCCATGCTGTAATAAAAATAGGCGAATTCTACGCCGATGGCGCCGCTGCCGACGATGATCATGCTTTTGGGCATTTCGGGCAGTGTCATGGCTTCGCGATAGCCGATGACTTTTTTGCCGTCCTGTTTGAGGTTGGGAAGCTCGCGGCTGCGGGCACCCGTGGCGACGATGATATGTTTGCCTTCCACGATCTGGGCCTTGCCGTCTGCACCGGTGACTTCCACCTGTCCTTTTGCTTTGAGCTTGCCATAACCCATGATCACGTCGATCTTATTCTTTCTCATCAGGAATTGGACGCCCTTACTCATTTTATCGGCTACGCCGCGGCTGCGTTTGATGACTGCGCCGAAATCGGGCGTTCCGCTGGCTTCGATGCCGAAATCCTTTGAATGGAGTATATCCTGGTAAACCTGTGCGCTTTTCAACAATGCTTTGGTAGGGATACATCCCCAGTTGAGGCAGACGCCTCCCAGGTTTTCTTTCTCTATAATTGCTACTTTAAGGCCTAATTGTGCGGCGCGGATGGCGGCCGGATATCCTCCGGTGCCGCTGCCGAGAACGACGAGATCGTATGCCATTTGCCAACTGTTTTTAATTAAGAATGTAAAAATACGACCCGCGAAGCTACTTCACAAAGCGGATATGGCCAAATGGTTACGCTGGTAGGGGCCGGGGCGGCGGGAGGTGAATGACGGATGTGTGGTTGCTGTAAAATGAGTAAATTCGCGCCGGAGATATTAAAAAAATGAAGCTTGATATATTAGCGATAGCCGTTCATCCTGATGATGTCGAACTGGGTTGTGCCGGGACCCTGCTGATGGAAAAAATGAATGGCAAAAAGACAGGAGTGGTGGATCTCACCCGAGGGGAACTGGGAACGAGAGGAACGCCGGAACTGAGGGCTGAGGAGGCTGCGCGGGCGGCCGCCATCCTGCAGCTGGATGTCCGGGAGAACCTGGGCATGGCGGATGGCTTTTTCCGTAATGATGAAGAGCATCAGCGCCGGCTGATCCGGGCTATCCGCAAGTACCGCCCCGAGATCGTGCTGGGGAATGCGCTGGAAGACCGCCACCCCGACCATGGCAGGGCGGGCCATCTGATCACTGAGGCCTGTTTTCTGAGCGGGTTGCGGAAAATAGAGACTTTGGACGAGGAGGGCAAGGCACAGGCGCAGTGGCGTCCCAAGTATGTGTTTCATTATATCCAGGACAGGTATATGCAGCCCAGCTTTGTGTATGATATTACCCCGGTTTTCGAAACCAAGATCCAGTCTGTGAGGGCCTATTCGTCACAGTTCTTTTCCAGCGAATACGGCGCCGAAGAGCCTCAGACCTATATCTCCAGCCCGGAGTTCCTGCAATCGATCATTGGGCGTCATCAAATGTTCGGAAAAATGATCGGAATGCCTTATGCAGAAGGGTTTATAACGGAAAAGATGATCGGAGTGCGGGATTTTGACGCTTTTGTCCGAATGGACACCTGAGGGTAAAACAAACGGAAGATATCCGCGTTATAAAGGCTCTTATTCCGCCGGAAATTTTAACATCCCATCCGCGCAGAATAGAGTAAATTTGTTGGATTATTCATCTTTTTATATTAAGGCGTATTATGCTACCCAAATTTGCCACTGTTCCACATTCGTTCCACACTGAACTGAAGAAGAGGATCAGCAACTATTTCGAGGAAGTCGGTAAATCGACGACCGGGAATTACAATCTCTTTCTGAAGGCGGTGATCCTGATGGTAAGCTTCGCCTTTATCTACATCCATCTGGTGTTTTTCACTCCTTCTGCATTTTGGGCGATCGTGGAAAGCGTATTGCTGGGGGGATTGACAGCTGCCATCGGGTTCAATGTGATGCATGACGGAGCGCACGGTAGTTTTTCGCGGTACAAATGGGTCAATGGCTTTGCGGCGTTCTCGTTGAATATACTGGGGGGCAACAGCTTTATGTGGAATATGAAACACAATGTGGTCCACCACGCCTATACGAACGTGGACGGGATAGATGACGACATCGATATTCAGCCCTGGATGCGCATGAGCGAAACGCAAAAGCGCTACAAGATGCATCGGTATCAGCATTTATATTTCTGGTTCCTGTACTGTATCCTTTATATTTTCTGGATTTTCGTGCTGGACTATCAGAAATATTTCAAGAGCAAGGTGGGTACGATGCCGCTGAAGAAAATGTCCTTATCAGATCATTTGGTGTTCTGGGGTTTTAAATTATTTCATGCATTCCTGTTCGTTTTCCTGCCTATCTACCGACTGGGCTGGTACGATTGGTTTATCAGCTTTACCATTTTCACGATGGTTGCTGGTTTTGTGCTGAGCATGGTCTTTCAACTGGCGCATACGGTCGAGCATACTGCTTTTCCGCATGCCGACGAGGCGACCGGCAGGATGGAAGACGAGTGGGCCGTTCACCAGATCCGCACCACGGCTAATTTCGCTACCAAGAACCCTGTCGTATCCTGGTTGGTCGGCGGGTTGAATTTCCAGATCGAGCATCATCTTTTCCCCAAGATATCTCATGTACACTATCCTGCTATCAGCAAGATCATCCGGGAGGCCTGCCAGGAATATGGGCTGGTCTATATCGAATATCCCCGGGTGCGTTATGCGGTCGCTTCGCATGTCGCTTTTCTGCGGCAGATGGGCAGGAAGAAGTAGAAGGAGCCTTCATGAATCATTCCGATCGAGAGCCTCGTCGGTAAGCGGACATATTATTTCCTGCGAATAATGTAATTTTGCGTCCACTATGAGCAAGATCAAAGTAGGTCTGGTACAGATGAGCTGTACTGCCGACAAGCAAGCCAATTTGCGTAAAGCGATGGATGGCATCCGCGAAGCGGCGGCCGGCGGGGCGCAGATCGTCTGTCTGCAAGAATTATTTACTTCTCTCTATTTCTGCGATGTAGAAGACTACGAGAACTTCAAACTGGCCGAGGCGATACCTGGTCCATCGACAGATGTGCTGGGGGCATTGGCTGCGGAGCTGAAGGTAGTCATCATTGCCAGCCTGTTCGAAAAAAGGGCACAGGGGCTCTATCACAATACAACGGCTGTGCTGGATGCGGATGGGTCTTACCTGGGCAAGTACCGGAAAATGCATATCCCGGACGATCCCGCCTATTACGAGAAATTCTATTTTACTCCCGGCGATCTGGGCTATAAAGTATTCAAGACCCGCTATGCCACGGTGGGCGTATTAATCTGCTGGGACCAGTGGTATCCTGAGGCGGCGAGGATCACGGCGTTGATGGGGGCGGAGATCCTGTTCTATCCAACGGCCATTGGCTGGGCGACGAGCCAGGATGCGGCGACCAACACCGAGCAGTACAATGCCTGGCAGACTATACAGCGGAGCCATGCGGTGGCCAATGGAGTGCATGTGGTCAGTGTCAACCGGGTCGGGTTCGAGCAGAATGGGGCGATGAAGTTCTGGGGCGGGTCATTTGTAGCCAATCCTTTCGGCACGGTGTTACACCAGGCGACGCATGACAAAGAGGAGACGACTGTCGTGGAGATCGATACTGCCGCTACAGACCGATATCGGACTCACTGGCCTTTTATGCGCGACCGGCGCATCGATTCTTATCAGCCGATCACGAAGAGATATATCGACGAAGACTAAAATGAGACGCCGTCATGACACCCCAACAAGCAGGTTATTATTTTCCCGCAGAATTTGCCCCTCATACTGCCACCTGGCTGAGCTGGCCGCATAAGGAGGCTTCCTGGCCGGGCAAGATCCACACGATCTATCCTTTCTACAGTCGTTTTGTGCGCGAGTTGACCAGGGGGGAAGAGGTCAGGATCAATGTGAAGGATGCGGCTATGCAGGCATCGGTGGTTGGCCATTTGGAATTGGCGGGCGTGGATATGACGAAGGTGCGTTGCTTTTTCCACCCGACGAATGACGCATGGTGCCGTGATCATGGCCCGACTTTCCTGATCAATCCGGCAGCTGAGCAGAAGAAGGTCATCGTGGACTGGAATTACAATGCCTGGGGCAATAAATATCCGCCCTTCGATCTGGATGATGTCATCCCTTCTTTGATCGGCAAAGCTTTGGACTTACCGGTGTATCATCCGGGCATTGTGATGGAAGGGGGCTCCGTGGATTTCAACGGAGCGGGCACGCTGATCACGTCGACCTGTTGCCTGCTGAATGTCAACCGCAATCCTCAGTTGAACCGGGACCAGATAGAAGGATACCTGCGGGATTATTATGGCGCGGAGCAGATATTGTGGGTGAAGGAAGGGATTGTCGGGGACGATACAGACGGGCATATCGATGATACCGTGCGTTTTGTCAATGAGGATACTGTGGTGACGGTGATCGAAGAAGATCTAAAGGATGAGAATTATCGGTTGCTGCAGGATAATCTGGCCGAGCTGAAAAAGATGCGGCTGTTGAATGGCAAGCAGTTGAATATTATTGAATTGCCGATGCCGGAGCCTGTGGTCTATGAGGGTCAGCGGTTACCTGCCAGCTACGCCAATTTCTATATTGCGAATGAGTCGGTGATTGTGCCGACATATCGGTGCGACCGGGATGACAGGGCGCTGGAGATATTGCAGGGGTGTTTTCCGGGACGGCGGGTGGTGGGTATCGATTCAACGGATATTATCTGGGGGTTAGGGAGCTTTCATTGTCTGAGCCAGCAGGAGCCGGCTGTTTGATGATCGGTCTGTCAAAACAATCACGTTTCATTTGTCCCCCTTTGTCGGGATTGTCGTATTAATGTGGAATGACTAGTTTTAATTTCCAATCCTACAGTCTCCACACTAAATATAACAGTCATGAATGAGTTTCAAAAGAAAGTCGGTGTTGTTGTTTTGGTTCTGTCAATCTTGTTGGTGTCTTCTGAAAGCTGCAATAAGACCAGTTCCGGGCGGACAGTCACGGTGACATCTTTCAGCCCGACAACAGGTACTGCGGGCACAACGGTAACGATAACGGGTTCCGGGTTTAGTTCTAATGCGGCGAATGATTCAGTGGCCGTTGATGGAACCCTGGCATCTGTGGTCTCTGCCAGCGCCACTAGCATTGTCTTCACGATGCCGGCCAATCCCACCTCTATCGATTCGGCATTGATCACTGTTATTATTCAGGGCGCCATTGTTCCTGCGGGATGGTTCCACTACGCGTCATCCGATACTACGTCACCGCTCCAGGGGATGGTCAGCACTTTTGCCGGTAATGGCTCGGCGGGGGCTTCTGATGGGACAGGCATGGCCGCGTCTTTTAACACGCCCGAAAGCGGCGTATTCGACAAGCAGGGAAATTTATATGTGGCCGATTTTGGAAATAATGAAATAAGGAAGATCACAGCTGCCGGTGTGGTAACCACGTTCGCCGGCAGTACGACCGCTGGGTTCGTGGATGGCAACGGAACTTCGGCGCGATTCACAGCTCCTGCGGGCATAGCGATCGACAACCAGGGAAACTTATATGTGGCCGATCAGGCGAACTGTGCGATCCGAAAAATAGATGCCTCCGGTAATGTTACTACGATTGCCGGGAATGGTACTATCGGATACGCAGATGGAACGGGATCCGGCGCTATTTTTAACGGACCTATCGGTATCGGTGTCGATACCCTGGGCGGGAATTTGTATGTGGCAGACACTTATAATAACGTTATCAGGAAAATTGTTATTTCAACAGGTGTAGTGACCACCATTGCGGGTTCGCGGACGGCCGGGTCAACGGATGCGACTGTAACGACGAATCCGGCCGCGGCATCCTTCAACAGTCCGCGCGGACTTTGCGTTCGTACGATAGGGGCGCCTAACGCATACAGCTTATACATTTTCATTGCCGATTATAACAACAATAAAATCAGGGAGGTCATTACCAATACGAACCCTGCGACCGCTGTGTATACGTTGGCAGGGAATAGTAATAACAATACCGGTTTTACCAATGGGGCTCCCGGCTCTTTCAACAGTCCCAATGGAACGGCAACAGGTTTCGCCAAAAATGGCAACCCGGAATTTTATATCGCGGATGCATCCAATCATGCTATCCGTTATGCACTGGCAGATCCAACGACGATCAGCGCTTACAACCTGCCGGTTTCAACACTGGCGGGAACCGGGCAGCCTGGCCTGGTCAACGGAAGCTATCTTACGGCTGAGTTCGATGATCCGGACGGGGTAGCCTATAACCCAATCGATGGCAACTTATATGTGATGGATTTCAACAATAACGCTATACGGAAGATTGTCCTTCAATAGTTAAGAGCATATTCTGGATAAAGGGATGTGGAAAAGTTTTCAGGAAATGCCTGGGGGGAAGGGATAATTTTGGAGAAAATTGATCTTATGAAAGTTGTGGATCTTATACATACTTCCCCAATGGAATACCTCGTTTTTGAGAGGTCTTCCGAAAAAAAACACGAATATTATGAGGGCCAGGTGAGCGTGATGGCCGGAGCTTCCATGGCACACAATCATATTGTGTCCAACCTGATCAGGGAGGTCGGGAACTTATTGAAAGGCAAGCGCTGTATGGTTTTGCCCAGCGATATGCGTACCTGTACTCCGACGGAGACGGCATATATGTACCCGGACGCCCTCGTTGTCTGCGGCGAGCCGGAAATGGCGGATGACCGGTTCGATACGTTGAAGAATCCTGTAGTCATATTCGAGGTTTTGTCTCCTTCCACGAGAGATCACGATCGCCAAAAGAAATTCCATTTTTACAAGCAAATTCCTTCCTTCAGAGAGTACATTCTGATCGATTCGATGACGCATTTTGTGGAGATACACCGACGGCAGCAGATGGATCCCTGGAATGCTGAAGCGACAGCGGACCCCGGAGGGCATTTCTTTATTTCTTCCATCAGGCATGGCGTTTTGATGGAGGAAATTTACCGGAATGTAAAATTTCCATCAGTAAAGCCGTAAAGGATGCCGGTCAGGCAGGCCGGCAAAGGCTTCTGTTCAAGGCAGGTCGACGCAAAGGATGCCGGTCAAGCGGGCCTATGCATTGATCGCTGCGATCGGAACATGGCTGTGATAGGCCAATTTTGTTGTGCTGGTCGTTTTGAAGACGTTCGACAGGAATGAATGCCGCCTGGGGAAGGTCAGGATGAGATCGATGTTGTTGTCGGCAACGAACTGGTTGGTAGCATCCACGAAATCGAACAGGCGGATGAAATAGAAATCGGGTTTCCAGGCTGCGAGGCTGGTTTCCAATTTGTTCCTTTCCGCTTTATATTCATCGGTGACCTGAACATAATGTTCGTGATCCACATTGACGATATGCAGGCGGGGTTTGAAGAGTTCGAGGATAGATTTGACGGTATTGATGGGAATCGTGTTCTCTATATCCTTGAAATCCGTGAGCAGCATGACATTCTTGGCGGAGGTAGAGTGAGCATTGGGCGGAACGATAATGACGGGTGCGATGCCTCTTCTGACCAGATTGAGGGTATTGCTGCCCATGAGGACCTGCCCAAGGAGGGTTGAGCCGGTAATGCCCATAAAGATCAGCTGGATGTTATTGTTCCATACGTATTTTTGGAGGGTATCGAGGAAATGATTGTCTTCTTCCGCTACCAGGCTGATCTTGGCGTTCGTGATGGCGCTTAGTTCTGTCCGGACGCTGTCCAGGGCGAGTTCGACGATCGATTTCCGGGCGTCGTCCTCTCCGTCGTCAACGGTGTCGAGGGGGCTGCTGTCCGACCCATATTCGAGGGCGTCGAACACATTATAAAGAATTATATGAGCGTCAGGTATCCCATTGGAGATATGGGCGGCATAACGCGCTGCGTTCTTGGACGTCTCTGAAAAATCGATGGGAACAATGAAATTATTCATAAATGGTAGTTTGGTCCGCTTACAGGATGGTAAATATATACAATTCTTCTTTTTGTCCATGTGTGCGCCCGGAGAAAAAATGTCAATATTTGTTATTAACCAGTTTTCAACAAGCTATTCCGGGCCGGGATGATTTTCGGCAAAGTTCCCTATTTTAAATGTAGGTTTGTCGCCTGACGTGAATTAAGGAAAATAAATAATATTTATAGAGTGCGATTAAAGAGCCTGGAAATAAAGGGATTCAAGAGTTTCGCTGATAAGACCTATATCAGCTTTGATGAGGGTATTACGGGTATCATCGGTCCGAATGGCTGTGGAAAGAGCAATATTATCGATAGTATCCGTTGGGTGATCGGCGAGCAGAAGATCAGTCATCTGCGGAGTGAGAACCTCGAGAGCCTGGTATTCAACGGGAGCAAGACGCGGTCGGCGTCCGGTCTGGCGGAAGTGAGCCTGACGTTTGAAAATACCAAGAACCTGCTGCCGACGGAGTTCAGTACGGTCACTGTCACGCGTAAGTTTTATAAGAGCGGGGAGAGCGAATACCGGCTGAATGATGTCTCCTGCCGGCTGAAGGATATCCAGAACCTTTTCATGGATACGGGAGTCAGCACGGACAGTTATGCCATTATCGAGTTAGGGATGGTGGACGATATCATCAAGGATAAGGACAATAGCCGTCGACGGATGCTGGAGCAGGCGGCGGGGGTTACCATCTACAAGACCCGGAAAAAGGAAGCCCGGCAGAAGCTGGATGCTACTGAGCAGGACCTGGCCCGGATCGAGGATCTCTTGTTCGAGATCAATAACCAGCTGAAAAGCCTGGAAAACCAGGCGAAGAAAGCCGAAAAATACTTCGAGATCCGGAAAGAATACCGGGAACTGTCCATCGAGCTGGCCAAAGCAGCATTGGAGGGGTTTAACCTGACTTACCGGGAGTTGAACGAACAATCGGAGACGGAGACGAACCGGAAGGTAAGACTGGAAGCGGTGATTGCCACTGAAGAAGCTGCAGTGGAGCAGGAGAAATTGGGATTCATCGAGAAGGAACGGGCGCTGCAGTCGATGCAGCATTCCTTCAATGATCTGTTGCAGAACCTGCGGACCAAAGAGAATGAAAAGAACCTGGCCTCACAGCGGTTGAATTTTCTGAAAGAGAAGGAAGAAAGCCTTACGGCCTTCCTTTCCAAAGGGGAGGGGCAGCTGAATGGACTGGAAGAGAGCATTGTTTTCACCCGGCAGCAGGTCGGGGAGGAGGAGAATAAATTGTCCGGGTTACAGGAGCAACTGGAATCCCTAAAGGATTCAGTGGATGAGACACGCAGGACATTTGACGAAAAAAGGGTGGCGGTAGATGCGTTGCGCAGGGAAAATGCGCAGATCCAGCGTGACCAGTTCGAAGCCGAAAAGAAAGTGGCGGTGGCCGATACGTCGATCCAGAACCATCAAAGGGGGATCCGGCAGCTGGAAGAGGAGAGGACGGTGCGTCAAAGCCAGTTGAAGCAGCTGGAGGAAGAGCGGCTCCTGAAAGAGCAGGAACTGGATGCCAAACAGGCGACGCTGCGGCAATTACAGGAACAGCACGAACGCGCCAAGGAAAATATCTTACAGGCCCAGGGCCAGATGGAAGTATTGCGGCAGCAACTGGCGGATGAAAGTCGCAAACTGGATGCGAAGAATAACGAGCATGATCTGTTGAAGAGCCTCATCGATTCGATGGAAGGTTATCCGGAAAGTATCAAGTTCCTTCACAAGAACCCGAAGTGGAACCATCAGGCGCCCATTCTTTCGGATATCATTTATGTAAAAGAAGAGTTTCGGGCGGCAGTGGAAAATGTACTGGAGCCTTATCTCAACTATTACGTCGTCAATGACCTGCAGGAAGGGATGCAGGCTGTTCACCTGCTGGATGACAATAAAAAAGGCAAGGCGAATTTCTTCCTGTTGGACAGGATCGTGGGGCAGCCAGGGGCTGAGGTGCATACGCATGAAGGAATGATACCGGCGATGCAGGTGATCGAAGTGGACGCTAATTATCGCCCGCTGGCAGAACACCTGTTGGGAAATGTCTTTATTGCGGAGAATGAGGAAGCATTGGCGGGCAGTAATGGCGCCATCGTACTGGAGAAGACCGGTAAATTTGTCAAGGGAAAATATTCACTGACGGGAGGTAGCGTCGGGTTGTTCGAAGGAAAGAAGATTGGCCGGGCCAAGAACATGGAGAAGTTGCAGGAAGAGATCCGGCGTCAGCAGTCTGTCGTAGACCAGCTGAAGTCGGCGATCAAGGAGAAGCACGATGAAGTGGTCGGGTATAACGATCAACTGAAGGAGCAGGCTATCCGGCAGACACAGGAAGACTGTAACCGGCTGACGAATTTCGTTTTCTCGCTGCAGAATAAGATCGAAAATCTTCATGCTCAGCAGGATTCCTCGCAAGGAAAGTTGGAAGAGTTGCAGCTCAACCTGGAGGAGACGATTGCGGGCATCGAGGATACGCGTAACGCCTGGGCAGAGTTAGTGCGGATCGTGGCGGAATTGAAAGAAAAAGGGCAGATTGCGGAAGGAGAATACCGGAGTGCTGAAGTGACCTATAACAATGCCTCGGCCAGTTTTAACGAATTCAACCTGCAGGTAGCACGGCAGCATAGCCGGATCAATGCGCTGAAGCAGGAGTTGGAATTCAAGAGTAAACAGTTGGCCGACCTGCGGACTCAGATCGAGGTCAATGCCTCGCAATTAAAGCAGACCAATGAGAGCATTGCTGAAAGTGAGGAGCTGCTTACCAATGCGGAAGGCGTATTGGTGGAACTGCTGCGGAAAAAGGATGAAGAAGAGCGGCTGCTGAATGAGACCGATCAGGCCTATTATAACCTGCGCAATGCCCTGGCGGAAAAAGAGAGTGAGCTACGACATAAAGTGAAGGAAAAAGAGCAGGTGGAGCACCTGTTAAGCAGCATCAAGGACCGGCTGAACGAGCTGAAGCTGCAGTTAGCGGGAATGAAGGAGCGGCTGAATGTAGAATTCAGGATTAACCTGGATGACATCATCGATCAGCCGCGGACGGGGGAGACGCCGGTAGAAGAGTTGCAGGAGAAGGCAGACAGGATGAAAAAGCGGCTGGAGAACCTGGGCGAGGTCAACCCCACGGCGATCGAGGCTTTCCAGGAGATGAAAAAACGATACGAGTTTATCCTCGAGCAGAAAAATGACCTGGTGAGCGCGAAGGATAGCCTGCTGCAGACTATACAGGAAGTGGAGGCAACGGCCAATCAGCAATTCCTGGATACTTTCAACCGGGTACGCGAGAATTTTCAACGGGTATTCAAATCCCTTTTTACGGAGGAGGATACGGCGGATATGGTGCTGGAGAACCCGGAGAACCTTGCCGAGACGGGTATCGATATTGTGGCCAAGCCAAAGGGCAAAAGGCCTTCTTCCATCAGCCAGCTGAGTGGGGGAGAGAAGACATTGACAGCTACGGCCCTATTATTTTCCATATACCTGATCAAGCCGGCGCCTTTTTGTATCCTGGATGAGGTCGATGCACCGCTGGATGATGCGAATGTCGGTAAGTTCACCAATATGATCCGGCAGTTCAGTGAGAATTCGCAGTTCATTATCGTCACCCACAATAAAATGACGATGAGCACGGTGGATGTGATCTATGGGGTGACGATGCAGGAGCCGGGCGTGAGTAAGCTGGTGCCGGTGGATTTCAGGGGGTTGAATTAAGTTTGGCGATGCGGCCGCCGGAGCCGGCGAGGAATACGATGCTCCCTTTTTTGGCGAGCCGGCAGACGTGGAAGCCGGTGGGGGTAATGAGTTGCCAGTCCATTCCATTATTATAAGAGATGTCTACGCCTGAGGTGCCGCAGCACAGCAGGTTATTACCCCCTATATATTCCACACAACTACGGTAGCCATGAGGCGGCGTCGTGGGCCTGATCCAGGTTTTGCCGCCATCATCGGTCAGAAAACAATTTTTCTCCTGCAGCGTGTCTTTGGAGAAATCACCTCCTACAACGATGAGGTGCAGGCCACCGTGGAGGGTCTTGTGATCTTTCACGGCGACGGAGTTGGCACCGGTGGTGGTGGTGCCCTGCAGGATAGGCAGGTCGATGGCCTTGTCGCGGATGAAGAGCCGGGATCGGGGACCGCCGCTGACAAAGCAGGCTGTGCTTCTATCCAGGCTGCGGATATTGGTGCCGCTGGAGGCAAAGCATCCTTCGCCGGAGTCCGCTTTGGGTAATTCGAGGAAGGGGATATCATGCCAGGTGTTGCCGCCGTCGAAGCTGCGGGTGACGAAGAAGCGACCATTCACGGGGTCGCCGACGATGATGCCGCTGTCAAAATTCCAGAATTCCATGGCATCCATGAACATACCGGGGGTCTTATTTTCGTATACTAGCTTCCAGGTTTTGCCCCCATCGATGGTCTTGAGGATATCGGCGGGTGTGTCGATGGCCATGATGATGGCTACTTTACCGTCAAAGGCTTCGATATCGCGGAAATCACGCCGCTCATACCCAGGGACAGTCATCCAGGTCCAGGTTTTGCCGCCGTCGAGGGTTTTTCCCACTGTTCCGGCGCTGCCGCTGACCCAGACGATGTCGTCATTGACGGCGCTGAGCCCGCGGAGGGAGCTGTGAGGGCCTGTGGTGAGGAGTTGGATGGTCGCCGTGGGGGCGGCCGGGGGCTGCTGGGCAATCGCGGGGCTCAGAATTGTAGCGAAAAGGCCACAGATGAGGAAGGCCTTATGGCCCAAAGGGGCTGGAATATTCATTATGGGAAAGTAGCACAATAGTTGGTATCCTTGCATATATGCCCAAAGTTTTCGCCGCCTTATTCTGCTGTTTGTGTTCGGTTTGTGCGGTGGCTCAAAACCCTACGGGGACGTTGGTGCCACCTAAAGAGCTGGTCAAGGATACTTCGGGACAAAGGGACCTGATCGGGATCTTCCTGCAGGTTTCGCGAATTCACCTGAAGAAGCCGCCGAAGGTGGAGGGGAGAAGGGTCTATTATTCCCTGGTTCCGCTGAGTAGTGCGGTGCCCGGTGGGGGTACTGCGTTGGTCACGTCGACAACGGCGGGCTTTTACCTGGGCGACAGAAAGACTACTTATCTGTCGAACCTGACCTTTTCGCCGAGCACTAACTTCAAAGGCGAGTATAATCTGCCGATCCGGTCGAATATCTGGGAGCCCAACAACTCCTGGAATTACAGCGGGGACTACCGGCTGACATTCTATCCGCAATACACGTGGGGATTAGGGGGGAATTCGGCCCCCAGCGACAAGGTGCTGATGCATTACACATACGTCCGGTTCTACCAGAACAGGCTGAAGCGGATCAAGCCCTATCTTTTTGCCGGTGTGGGATACGATCTGGACTGGCATATCAACCTTCATCCGACTAACGACACCCTGAACCTGGGAACATTCACGAAATATTCAAATGGCGTGGCCAGTCATTCCAATTCTCTCTCTTCGGGGTTAACCCTCAACTTGTTATATGATACCCGCAATAACTCGCTGAACCCCTTGCCCGGCTGGTATTACAATATTGTCTTCCGGGTCAATCCTAAATTCATCGGCAGCGAGTATGAATGGTCGTCACTTTACCTGGATGCACGGAAATATATCAGTTTTAACGAAAAGCATCAGAATACGCTGGCATTCTGGTCCTACCTCTGGACGACGATGGGGACGAATCCGCCTTACCTGGATCTGCCGGCTATCGGGTGGGACTCCTATCAGCGGTCGGGGCGGGGGTTTTATCCCAGCCGGTACACGGGCCGGTCGTTGTTCGACCTGGAAGCGGAATACCGGCGGTCGATCACGCCGGACGAATTGCTGGGATTTGTAGTGTTCGCGAATATGAATTCGGTGACGGAGGCCCAGATCAATAATTTCGCCTATGTGCATGCAGCGGCCGGTGCCGGTTTGCGCATCAAGTTCAACAAGCATTCAGGTACGAATGTGTGTATCGACTTTGCTGCCAGCAAAGGATATGATGCTATTTACCTCAATTTGGGCGAGGCGTTCTAGGCGATGGTGATATCCTTGTCCAGGTAGACGTCCTGGATGGTCTTGATCATCTCCACACCTTCGCTGAAGGGACGCTGGAAGGCCTTGCGTCCGAGGATCAGGCCCATGCCACCGGCGCGTTTGTTGACGACGGCAGTGAAGACGGCGTCGGCCATATCGGAGGCGCCCTTGCTTTCTCCGCCGCTGTTGATGAGGCCTACGCGACCGTTATAGCAGTTGATCAGCTGGTAACGGGTGAGGTCGATGGGATGATTGTCGGGATGGGTGAGTTTGCTATACACCAGCGGGGAGGTCTTGCCATGTTTGGTAGCGAGATAGCCGCCGTTATTGGTCGGTAATTTCTGTTTGATGATGTCGGCACGAAGCGTGGCACCGAGGTGGTTGGCCTGGCCGGTGAAGTCGGCGGAGGTGTGATAGTCCACGCCATCTACTTTAAACCCTGCATTACGGGTATAGCACCACAGGATCGTAGCCATACCCAGTTCATGGGCTACTTCGAAGGCTTCGGCCACTTCCTTTAACTGGCGGTCGCTCTCGGCGCTGCCCCAGTATACGGTTGCCCCGACGGCGACGGCGCCCATATTCCAGGCCGCCTTAACGGTGCCGAACATGGTCTGATCGTATCTGTTGGGAAGGCTGAGGAATTCGTTATGATTGAGCTTGACGACGAAAGGAATGCGGTGGGCATATTTACGGCTCATGATATCGAGGACGCCGAAGGTGGAAGCCACGGCGTTACAACCGGCTTCGACAGCCAGTTTAATAATATTTTCCGGATCGAAATACATGGGATTGGGGGCGAAAGAGGCGCCGCCACTATGCTCGATGCCCTGGTCGACGGGGAAAATGGAGAGATAGCCGGTGTCGGCCAGCCTTCCGTGGCTGATCAGGGTCTGCAGGCTCCGCAGTACGTGGTTGTTGCGGCCGGAGTTCACCCAGATCTCTTCTACGTGATTGGGCGAGGGGAAGGCGCTGATGGTGGATTTATCGATGACGGGTTTGTGGTCGAGTAAGAATGATGCTTTGTCGCCGAGAAGGTCGGTAATTTTTTTGGAGGCCATGGTAATTCACTTTTATTGTATTGCAAGTTAGCCCTTTTTTTTATGCGTTGCGGTTGACGCAGTTGAGGTCTTCGAAGGCAACTTCAAGGCGTTTGCTGAAATTTTCTTCGGCCTTGCGCAACCAGACACGGGGGTCATAGTATTTTTTATTGGGTTTGGCAGGGCCTTCGGGGTTGCCGAGCTGGCCCTGGAGATAGGCTTCATTCTTTTTGTAGAACTGTTGAATGCCTTCCCAGAAAGCCCATTGCAGATCGGTATCGATATTCATTTTGATTGCGCCGTAGCCGATGGCCTCGCGGATCTGGTGTTGCGGGCTGCCGCTGCCGCCATGGAACACGAAATAGACGGGTTTGGGGCCGGTGCTGAGCTTGTTTTCGATATAGTCCTGGCTGTTTTTCAGAATGACGGGCCTTAATTCGACATTCCCGGGACTATAGACACCATGAACATTACCGAAGGCGGCGGCTACGCTAAAGAGGCGTCCCACCTTGCTGAGTTCGGTATAGGCATAGGCCACGTCTTCGGGCTGGGTGTATAGTTTATGATTTTCCACGCCGCTGTTGTCGACGCCGTCTTCTTCACCGCCGGTCACACCGAGTTCGATCTCGATGGCCATGCCCAGGGGCTTCATGCGTTTGAAGAATTCGACTGACGTGTGGATATTTTCTTCAATAGGCTCTTCCGACAGGTCCAGCATGTGGGAACTGAAAAGGGGTTGTCCTTTTTCTTTGAAGAACTGTTCCCCGGCATCGATGAGACCGCTGATCCAGGGGAGCCATTTCTTAGCTGCGTGATCGGTATGCAATACGACGGGTACGCCGTAATATTTAGCTACGTTGTGAATATGCAGGGCGCCGGAAATGCCGCCGGAGATATTGCCTTGCAGGTGATCGTTGGGCATGCCTTTGCCGGCAATGAACTGGGCTCCGCCATTAGAGAATTGAATGATGACGGGAGAGTTGACCTTGGCGGCGGTTTCCAGCACGGCATTGATTGTGTTGGTACCGATGGTGTTGACTGCCGGGAGGGCAAATTGGTTGTCTTTGGCGTCTTTATACAGCGCTTCTAATTCTTCACCGAACAGGACTCCGGACTTGTATTTTTTCATGGCGCGAATATACGGCAAGGCTGTTTAATCTTCGAATTTGCCAAGGTTTTTTTGGAGGAAGGACAGATTCTTTTGCAGGGTTTGTTTGAGCTGTCTTTTGACGACCTGGCCCATCGAGCGGCATTTGAGGAAGGCAGGGTTTTTAGAGATATCTGCGAGTTCGGTCTTCAATTGGAGCAACTTTTCGGGAGTGGACAGGCCGGTGTTGCCGGACATAATGTTCAGCAATTCCATCAGCCGGAAGCGGGAGGAGGCCACCCGGAAGGCCATCATGGTGCGTTCTTCGGTCTGGTATTGCTCGATAGAATCTTTATTGAGATGTTGCAGGCAAAGCTCGACAAACGGCCGGTTCTCTTTGAAGAATTGCGGGATATACAGGTTCTTCCTGCCTTCATAGGATTGCTGGTCGAAATCGATAGCCCTGATCCGGTACTGATAGTCTTCGATATCGGGAGTGATATCGACGACAAAATTATAGGATCGCATGTCGCCGAGCAGACGGACGAAACAGCGTTCATTGAATTTGACGAATTCTTTGGATAAGCGGATCTTATTGGTGAGCGGGTCGTTCACGAAATTTTTGATGAAGAGATCGCCGGGGATACCGGGAATATGTTCTTCGACGAGGGTATTCAAATGGGTGAAATAGGTGATGCGGTTGGGGGATAGCAGGTGTTCCAGTTCCAGCCCATATATGCGGGAGGCATCGGCCTGTTTGATATAGTAGTGATCATAGTTATCATTGAACTTATTGACGATACGAATGCGAAAGGGGTTTGAGTTGGCGAAGCTGCAATAGTCGATCCTTGCCACATCGAGGTGTTTGGTATAACTGAAGTCGCCTTCGGTTTTGAGAATGGCATATATCTGTACGAGCCCTTCGCGGATAAAATCCCAATGGCGCATGTCATAGAGTGCCGTTTCCCATAGAGTGTCCTGTTGATTTTTATCTTTTAAAGGGACGGAATAGGTGATATGCTGATGAAGGTCGCGATAAGATACGGGCAGGCGGACTTCGCGGCCGTGGTTTGCCAGGTAATGGCGCAGGGGCTCAGAGACGGGGAAGATGGGCTTTTTCCGGGAGGGTTTATTATCGCCGGATGGAAGAGAAAGCGGGTCTATGAACTGCATGCCAAGGGAGTGTTTGATTAGTTTTGCCGGTTGGCCGGTGTAAAGATCGGGATTTTAATGACCACCACCACAGCCGCCGCAGCCGCCACCTCCACCGCCACAACCCCCGCCTCCGCCGCCACAACTGCTGCCACTGCCGCAATTGCCGGTTCCAATGACCCAACCGCCCCAGGTACTTCGGTATCCTGTGGAAGTAAAAGCGCCGAATATGTTAGCCATGAGTACGCCCTCGGCAAAGCCGCTGATCGCGGGTACGCCTGCCAATGCAAACTCTCCGACGACCAGATCTATGTTTTGGTTCTGATCTTTCAACCGGCCCAGGTACAGATTGTCGATGATCTTACAAACCATTGCCCGTCTGGAGTTCAGCCGGATGATAAAAGCGAAGATCATGAACAATGTTCCTGCTTCCAATATGAGGAACCCTACAGGACGATGGTTCTGGAGGCCCTGGATGAAACGGGCGATGGCCATTATCCAGAAGGCAGCCTGGAAAGCATAATCACGAAGATGGCCGCGTTTACCATAAGCATATTTTTCCAGTGCCGCCAGCATCGGGTGGGAAAACTTTTTCTGGTCCATCCACTTCTTCCGTAACTCTTTGTAAGAGTAGTCGCTGCCGTCTTTTTCTGCTGCCAGGGCGGAGGCCAGCGGATTCTGTTCATCGGGCTGTGGCTGGTAATTTTGATTCCTTATTACAAATCGTTGATCCTCCCGCACCTCCAGCACGCCTTTTTTGACCATATCTACCAGGGAGGTCTGGAAGGCCCGGTCTCTGCCATAAAGAAAGGCGGCGAGCTGAAAAGGAGTAATGTCCTCCGGGAAATTGGCGGACGCGATCTGCGCCACCAGTTTGTTATCCAGGTAACGGTAGAGCGCGTAAGCCAGCATCAGCGCTGCACTATACAGCAGGAAGAACATGATAAAATGCGGACCCCCGAGGAGGAAGGGAGAAAAAGTATCGTAATCGAAATACATAAACAGGAAGGGAAAGAGCAGGATCAATACGATGGCCATAATGATCTCTATGCGCAGCTGACGCGGGGGCAATTCCAACTGTACGCCCTGGGTCAGCGGATCCGGCCAGATATCAGGCGGGGGCTGTTTATCGAATGTCTCCCGGTAAAGATCCAGGGTCGCCGCGTACCATTCGCGGTGCTTGTCATCTTCGGCTTTTCCACCACCGGACGGAAAATGATGGATATCCTTTCCAAGAGTATCCTTACAGAAATCTGTCCAGTAGGACTGGGTATAGGTGAGGTGCAGATGCCAGACCTCGTCGACTATTTTTGACGGGGCCGCCCCTGTCGGGGAGATGCAGCACAGCAGGATGAATTTTTTGTATTCTTCGATGGTTTTGGCAGTGAAGGCGGGCTGCCAGCCTTGTTCGGAGGCCAATTTATCTGAAAAGCGGACTGTTGCTGTGTCGTCGTCGATTGAGAACTGTTGGATCTTTGTCCAAAGTTCAAGGTATTCTGGTCGGTTCATTGGGGTTAAAATACGTTGAAATTTTGTTTGGTGCAAGAGCTGGCCTTTTGGGCTGGGCGCGTGTCTTTTTTAGCTTTTTTTTGAGTTAAGTACTTAAATCCGAGGAGGAGTTATTCACATTTGTTGAGCAGGTGGCGGAAATAGGCGGGGGCTTGCAGAAGGCGGCTGCCATACCAGCTGAACATTTCGCCGTCTACCAGCCGGATATCGGCGTGTGGGACGAGAGCTTGTAATTCTTCGCGATGCTTGTCGCGGAAGGGGTAGGGCTCGGAAGAGAGCAGGATAAGGTCGCAGCCGGAGGCGGCCAGGGCGGTAGGGTCGATAACGGGATAGCGAGGCTGGTCGATGATATTGATCAGGCCACAGCGATGGAGCATATCATTGATGAAGGTGCCGGAGCCGGCGGCCATGTAGGAGAGGGGTTTATCCGTGCGCCAGATCAGATAGGCGGCCCGGGGGCGCCGTCGCCGATGGCTATTGCGCCCGGGGGGGATTGGGTGAACGGGGGTGAGCGCAGCGAAATCGTTTTGAATCTGGCCGGCGAGGGCCTGTGCCTGCCCGGGGCGGTCGATGATGTCGCCGAGGCAACGGATCATGGATAGGGCGCCAGTGAGATCATGGATGTCGCTGACCCAAACGGGGTAACAGGTGGCGAGGGATTCGATTTGTTCGCGAACGTTCTCTTCCTTATTGGCGATGATCAGATCGGGATGGAGTTCGGCGATTTTTTCGGGGCGAATGTCTTTGGTGCCTCCGATCCGGGGCTTCGTGTGAAACCAGGCAGAGGGATGGATGCAGAATTTGGTGATGCCGACGACTTCGGTGTCCAGTCCCAATGAATAAAGTAATTCCGTCTGGGAGGGCACGAGAGAGATGATGCGGGCAGGCGTATGCTGCAGCATGATGGTCCGTCCCGTCTGGTCGGTGAATGACGGCATGGAAAAAAATTAGGAATGCAAGATAGGTAAGAATGGGGGAGCGGGGAGGCGAAATGCGAGGGGAGCAAGAGATCTCCGATGAAGGCCTCCTGCTAAATTCTGGTGCTGATCAATTTAGCAGGAGGGTACCGCGATCAAAGCAGTGGTTTAATGCGATAGGATAGGACTGCCTTTTAGGTTTTTTTCGGACGTTGGATTTTGTAAGACGTTTAGTTTTTCTGGACGATCAAAAATGAACCGGTCAGGAATATGGATTAGGGCGTACAGGTTTTTCAGAGAAAATAGAAGTTGACTGATACTGGATCTTAGTTCGGAATTTCTTGGATATTGGGTTCGGTTTCTACGAATATTGGATTTACGGGACTCGGTTTTGGTTTTTCGGGGATATTGGGTGATTGATGCTATCAATCAACTTCTGAATCAAAAATAATTTGTTAAAGTTGAATTACCAATAGAGGTTTTGCTTTATTTATGTGCTTCACTAATTACTAACGCTTTCGTAATCATCGCATAATACGATAGTAACTTTCGTTTCGATCGTTAGTAGAACTACGAAAATCGTGGTGAATTGCCCGGTAAAGACACTATGATCAGTGCGGAATGCTCCGCGGGGGTAAGATACGAGGTGCGTCAGGCGCCGAGGGCCTGGATCACATCGTATTTAGTGATGATATGGTAGTTGTTGCTGTCGTCTTTGCCCAGTACTGCTCCATTTTCACGATTGATGAGGCTGCTCAATCTTTCCAATGGGGTGTCGAAGGAGACAACGGGATAGGGTTTTTCCAGCACTTCACCTATCTTCCTGCCTTTGAGGTCAGCGCCGTCGGTCATCATGCGGGAGAAAAGTCCGCTTTCGCTAATGGCACCGATTACGTCGTCGTTCTGCAATACGGGAAGATTGTCGATGTGGTATTTCTGCATCAATTCAAACGCTTCGGCAACGGTCTGCCCGGCGCTGGCAGTGATCAGTCGTTTGGTGCCGCGGCTGGCTATGATATCCTTGAAGGTCTTGACGGCCATGAATCCCCGTTCCATCATCCATTGATCGTTATAAATTTTACCTACATAGCGACTTCCGTGATCGTGCAGGATGACGACTACCAGATCGTCTTTTTTCAGGCGATCTTTTAGTTGGAGGAGGCCTTGCAGGGCTGTGCCGGCGCTATAACCACAGAAAAGTCCTTCTTCCCTGGCGATGCGGCGGGCCATAATGGCAGCATCCTTATCTGTCACCTGTTCGAAGGCGTCTACCACTTTCATGTCATAATTCTCCGGGACAAAGTCCTCTCCGATACCTTCGCTGATATAGGGGTGCACTTCATTCATGTCAACCTCGCCGGTGCGGAAATATTTGGTGAGCAGGGAGCCGAAGGGGTCCATCGCCCACACCTGGATGGCGGGATTCTTTTCCTTGAGGTACATGGCTGTGCCGGTGACGGTGCCGCCGGTGCCGGTGGCGACGACGAGATGGGTGACTTTTCCATCGGTCTGCTGCCAGATCTCCGGGCCTGTGGTTTCATAATGGGCGAGCCGGTTAGCGAGGTTGTCGTATTGGTTGGCGTGAAAAGAATGAGGGATCTCTTTGGCAAGGCGGCGGGCGATGGAGTAATAAGAGCGTGGATCATCGGGCTCGACATTCGTTGGGCAGACTATCACTTCTGCGCCCAGGGCTTTGAGGATATCGATCTTTTCCTTAGACTGCTTGTCGGTGGTGGTGAAGATACATTTATATCCTTTGACGACGGCCGCCAGGGCCAATCCCATGCCGGTATTGCCGGAAGTGCATTCGATGATAGTGCTACCGGGCTGCAGTTTGCCTTCCTGTTCGGCCACTTCCACCATTTTGAGGGCCATACGGTCTTTGGCGGAGTTGCCGGGATTAAAATATTCTACCTTCGCCAGTACGGTACATGGCCATTCCCTGGTTATTTTATTCAGCCTGATCAAGGGAGTATGCCCGATTGTTTCCAGAATGTTGTTCTTAATATCCATACCGGCAATTTGTTGTGGGGCAAAGGTATTGAATTTACCGCGCGAAACTATACATTTGCACCCCGTCATAACAGGGTTACCATGGAACCAGTATATATCCGTAAGATCGCAGAAAAATTAAGCTTTAGCCTCAAACAGGTCAACAACATTTATGACCTGCAGGCAGAGGGTGCTACCATTCCTTTCATGGCCCGCTACCGTAAGGAGGCTACGGGTAATATGGATGAGGTCCAGATCAACGATGTGGTAGAGCAGATTAAATATTTTGCCGAGCTCGACAAGCGGAAGGAGACGGTGCTGAAAACCATCGAGGGGCTTGGTAAATTGAACCCGGAGTTAAAAACGCGGATCGACAATTGTTACGATGCGACGGAACTGGAAGATATTTATCTGCCCTATAAACCTAAGCGCAAGACCAGGGCTACGACGGCCATCGAAAAAGGTCTCGAACCGCTGGCGGCACTGGTTTTTGCACAGGGTGGCGCTGATCCTGGGGAAGAAGCGGTGAAGTTTGTGGGCGATCAGGTAAAAGATACGAAGGAGGCTTTGCAGGGGGCGAGGGATATCATCGCGGAATGGATAGCTGAGCATGAGCAGGCCCGCAATAAAGTGAGGCAGTTGTTCACACAAACCGCCACATTGAGCGGCAAGGCGGTGGCGGGTAAAAAAGATGAAGAGGAAGCCCAGAAATACCGCGACTATTTCGAGTTCAGCGAATCATTGGCTGCCTGTCCGTCCCACCGGATACTGGCTATCCGCCGGGGGGAGAAGGAAGGCTATCTCATCATGGATATTACTATCGACAAGACGACTGCGGTGGATGAACTGGAACGGATCTTCGTGACGGGGTCCGGCGCCTGTTCGGCTGAGGTGAAAAAGGCTGTCGAAGACTCATTCGATCGCCTGCTGAAATCATCCATCGAGAATGAGTTCAGGCTCATCAGTAAGAATAAGGCCGATGAAGAAGCCATCCGTGTTTTTGCGGAGAACCTGCGGCAATTGCTGCTGGCTTCGCCGTTGGGGTCCAAGCGGATACTGGCCCTGGACCCTGGTTTTCGCACGGGTTGTAAAGTAGTCTGCCTGGATGCGCAAGGGAATTTCGTTCATAACAGTACTATTTATCCACATCCGCCACAGAACGAGGCACAGGCAAGTATTGCGACATTGCGGCAACTGGTCGACCGTTATGATATCGAAGCGATCGGTGTGGGCAATGGGACGGCAGGCCGCGAGACCGAGCAACTGGTCAGGGGCATCGACTTCGGCAAAAAGGTGCTGATTTTCATGGTGAACGAGAGCGGCGCCTCGATCTATTCCGCATCCGAAGTAGCCCGCGAGGAATTCCCGGACCAGGATGTCACTGTGCGGGGATCGGTGAGCATTGGCCGGCGGCTGCTGGATCCGCTGAGCGAACTGGTCAAGATCGACCCCAAGTCTATCGGGGTAGGGCAATACCAGCACGATGTGAATCAGACCAAGCTAAAGGATGAACTGGATCGCGTCGTAGAAAGCTGTGTGAACCATGTAGGTGTAGATCTGAATACGGCCAGCAAGCATCTGCTGACCTATGTGTCGGGGCTTAGCGCGACGCTGGCGAAGAATATCGTTGAATACAGGTTGAAGAATGGCGCTTTTGCTACAAGGGAGGAACTTAAAAAGGTGAGCCTTATGGGGCCTAAGAGTTTCGAGCAGTGTGCGGGTTTTTTGCGGATCCGGGGAGCTGCCAATCCGCTGGACAACAGTGCCGTCCATCCGGAGAGTTATCATGTCGTCGAGGAGATGGCGTCAGACCTCCAATGTTCTGTCGCGGATCTGATCTCGCAGCAGGAATTGCGGAAAAAGGTGGTCAGGAAAAAATATATTTCGGAGACGGTGGGTGAATTCACCATTGACGATATTCTGAAGGAGTTGGAGAAGCCGGGCCGTGATCCGCGGAACCCGATCGAAGAATTCCGTTTTGAAGAGACCATTAAGACGATGGAAGATCTGAAACAGGGCATGACGGTGCCCGGGATTGTGACCAATATCACCCAATTCGGGGTGTTCGTTGATATCGGTGTCAAACAGGATGGGCTGGTACATATTTCCCAGCTGAGTAATACATATGTATCGGATCCCAATACGGTGGTGAAGTTGCAGCAGAAGGTGATTGTGACGGTGATGGAGGTGGATATAGCGCGGAAAAGGATTTCGCTGTCGATGAAAGGGAATGCGCCGGCGAAGGGTGGTGGCGGAGAGCAGCGGGCTGCGGCTGGGCGACCGGGAGGCGGTGGCGCATCGGGGCGGCCGGGTGGTGGTGATCGGCGGCCGGCAGGCGGGGGACAGGCGGCCACGGGAGGAGATGCCGGGAAAAAGCCAGGCGGTGGTGCGGCGGCGGTTAAGAAGGAGGCGCCGGTGGATGATTTTCAGGCGAAGCTAGATGCGTTGAAGAAGAAATTTAAAGATTAAGAAACCTGTTGTTTTTTCCGCTGGAGGTAAAGATCCAGCAGCACCAGCCCTGATACGACGGCGATCAGCATGAATGCCGTCACGTAGGAACTGCTGAAGAGTTTTTCCCAGTTGATTTTTTCCAGCGGTAATTTTTTTTCCAGGCTGGTACTATAGGATGAGATCAGGTTAGATGAGCTGCTGCTTCCGCCGGACCACTTAATCATGGCGAAGCAATATATCAGCAGCCCGGCGATCATGCTGATGAAGAAGGCGCCGATGCTACGGATGATATTTTTGTTTACATATGTGGTGGTGGCCGGCGCGACATGGTGGCGGGCAATTTCTTCCATCACATTTTTAGTGAACCGCATGGAGGGAGCCTCCAGCTCTGAGCCGGCTAACAGTTGGTGCACGTCGAGCAGTTCCCGGTATTTCCTGCTCCATTGCAGGTTGGCTGCGATAAGTGTTTCGACAGCGGAATGTTCGGCGGGACTGCTGAGTCCGTCGATATAATCCCATAAACGATCTTCCATTGGTTGCTCCGTATTCATGCTATGCTCTTTAAAAATAATATAAAATTCAGCTAAATCCCATCATGCCCGGATAGTTCCTGCACGGCATAGCTGAAATGGGTCTCTATTTTCTCCCTGAGCCGGTTCCTGGCACGGTGCAGTTTTACTTTTACCGTATTGGGATCCAGTCCCATGATCCTGCCGATCTCTTCAAGACTTTGCTCGCCTTTATAGAATAGATTAAGTAGCTGGCTATCATTTGGGCTAAGCAGGCCAATCGCAGCATTCAGCATGGCATGCCGGGATTTTTGTTCAATAAGGTTAGCCCCGATGTCCGATTCCCTGCTTTCTACCTGCATGAGCGTTTTTTCATTGTCCAGCGAGGCCGTGGGCAGTCGTTTCTTCCGCAGGAAGGTGATGCAGCTGGTGCGGACGATCGTATACAGCCAGGTGCTGAATTTGGCATCGCCCCGGAAATCCGCGAGGGAGCGATAGGCTTTGACGAAGATGTCCTGGCTGATCTCTTCGGCATCTTCCCGGTTGTCGGTAAAGCGCAGCACCAGGGTGAACACATAGGACTGATACCGCAGGACCAACTGGGCATACAAGGCTTGTTCGCCCTGCAAGACTCTTTTAATAATCTCAGTATCAGTGAGTTCTTTATATGTCACGTCTATAAGACTTATAATGACGGCTGCTGGTTACAGTAAAAGGTACAAAAATAAACCGGCTTTGGGGAACCGGGGGTGTAACCTGAGAACAGTTACCTTAGTCTGAGTAGTTGTAAACTGAATTATCCATCAATTAAAATGAAAATAAAATGCACGCAGGTGAATTAGGAGTATTTTGGCTGATCATCATGACTATTGCGATATGCGCCTTGATCTTTGGCATGCGTTATATGCGCAACAAAGAGAATATGTCGATGATCGAAAAAGGATTGGATCCGAAGATCAAGCCGGCGCGTCCCCGGCCGGCGCCTTTCCAGAATCTTAAATGGGGCTTATTGTTAGTAGGGGCCGGGTTGGGGCTTTTCCTGGCCTACCTGTTGGATAACACCCTGCTGTATAAAGTAGGTCATTATATCAACAAATATGACAGCGGCGATTATGAGGTCAATGGCGCCAATGTGAGCATTTATTTCGCGCTGATCGCTATCGGCGGCGGTCTGGGGCTGATCACTTCCTACAAGATCGAGAAGAAAGAACTGCTGGACAAGGAAGATAAGCTGTAAAGTGCAACGATTATCATAGCAGGGTTGTCAATTCCGGAAAATATATAATGAAGCGTACCGGAATCGCAACCCTGCTCCTTTTAGCCCTCGCAGGCTGTAAAAAAAGTGACGAGGGAACTGCATCTATATCTGTACCGGGATCATATTACGGCCACTGGCAATGGATCGGTTCTTCCTACGGACCCGCTATAACATATCCCACCAGTTCATTCGTCGTCCTCAACCTGGAGGCAGGAAACCAGTACCAGGCGACCCTCAACGGCCTGGTCGTTACTTCCGGGACTTTTGGGATCGACTCTTCAGCGAACGGGGTGGTATTGAAATTCAGCAACATCAACGAGCCGGCGGGGAACAACACGACCGGTCAGGTCGACGGCGTCAACTTCATCGCTTTTAATTTTCTCAAGATAGGTCAGCTGACACTGTTCCAAAACAACTCTACGATGGCCCTAGGCGATACACTCCAACTGATCCAATATCCTATCATTCCTGAAGCCACGGTCAGTCTCTTCAAGAGAATGTAAATCCGGCAAGTTTACAAAGATTTATTTGCCGACTACCTCGAGGGCCTTGGCCACGACGGGGTCATAGGCATTGCTGACTTCATAATAGCCTTCCGTGCGCCAGATCTGTCTGGCCAGGAGCGCCTTGATACGGTGCTGGAGCGTCAGTTTGTCCTTGTCCGGCAGCGGCCGCAGATCGATGGTGTCTTTTGCCGCATAAGCTGTCAGGGCATTCCAGACCTTTTCGTCGTCATGAAAACCGGCGATAAATGCGGCAGGTCCGCTAAAGGGCTGGAAGGATGATAAATGTTGGATATAGTACGTGTAGATGAAACGGTTGAGGGTGCCGTTGACATAGAGGGAAGTGATGCTGCGGGAGAAAGTGGTGGTATCGAAGCCGACGAAAATGTCAGGGATGATCCCGCCGCCGCCGTAGACCATCCTTTTCTCCGGCCCGAGGGTAGTGAAGGCAGGCCCGGAGTGCATCGCGGTGTCGCCGTGTATCACTTCGCCGTCGTGGAAGCGGTTCATCACTTCTTCATCGTAATCTTCATGCCCTTTGTTATAGGGCTTTTGAATGCTGCGACCGGTCGGCGTATAATAGCGGGCGATGGTAAGCCGGAGGGCAGATCCGTCTGACAACTGATATTGTTCCTGGACCAACCCTTTCCCGAAAGTCCTTCTGCCGATAATGGTAGCCCGGTCCCAGTCCTGCATGGCGCCGGTCAGCACTTCGCTGGCGGAGGCCGTTCCCTCGTCGGTGAGGAGGGCCAGCTTGCCTTTTTCGAACAGGCCGTCCCGGCGGCAACGATATTCCATTTTCGGGGAATGGGCGCCTACCGTATAGACGATCAGTTTGTCGCCGTCGAGGAAGTCGTCGGCAATTTCGATGGATTCCTGTAGGATGCCACCTCCGTTATCCCTCAGATCGAGGACGAGACGCTGGAGGCCCTGGGATTGTAGTTTCATCAGTGCCTGGGCGAATTCTGCGTGGGTCGTTTCGGAAAATTTATTGATCCGGATGTAGCCGGTCTCTTTATTGATCATGTAAGCGACGTCGACGGAGGGCAGGGGAATCATACCACGGGTAATAGTGATCTCCCGGGGCCGCCCGGCCTCGCCTACCCGCAACAGGGTAACGATGACCTTACTGGATCCCGGCCCCCGCAGCATCCGGCGGATCTTGTCGTTGCTGATACTGTTGCCTGCCACTACTGAGTCGCCTACTCTGATGAATTTATCTCCCACCTGAAGGCCTGCCTTGTCACTAGGACCACCGGCGAGGACGTTCATAACGTTGACCGTATCGTCGAAGATCTGGAATTCGACCCCGATGCCTTCGAAATTACCCTGCAGGTCTTCATTCACTTCGGACAGATCTGCCGCGGGAATAAAGAGGGAATGCGGGTCAAGGCGGGACAGCATTCCGCCGATGGCATTTTCACCCAGGCTGTCATTCGACACGGTGTCGACGTATTTTTTATCGATAAGGTCCATGACTTCCTGCACGGACGACTGATTCGCGCGCTGAAAAAAGCCGGAAGTGCGGATATTGCCGCGTAAACGAAAACCGATAACCATTCCCACCACCATCACGATGGCGAATAACAAGGGTAGCCAGACCTGTAATTTTTTCATTCGAACAGAAATTTTAGCGGGGGGTGCCCCGAAAGGCTGCAAATTAAGCAATCATATTTAACTTGCAGGCCAAAAGCGGATTAATGGTCCGCGGCCATGACATGAATAAATTAATCGCTGACAGCGGCTCTACCAAATGTGAATGGTGTCTGCTTCATAACGGGAAAAAGAAGCGGGTCGATACCCAGGGTATCAGCCCCTATTTCCTCGATGCGGCCGGTATCGGGCAGATACTGGACCGGGAATTGCTGCCAGCGCTGAAAAAGATGCCGGTGGACGAGGTCTATTATTACGGCACGGGCTGTAACAACCCGGACAACCGGAAAATCGTTCAAAAGGCGATCCGGCGTGCTTTTCCGGGCGCCAGGACCCATGTGACCCATGACCTGATGGGTGCGGCGTTGGCGTTATGCGGGCGGGCGAAGGGTATTTCCTGCATCCTGGGAACGGGCAGCAATTCCTGCTACTTCGACGGCAGGAAAATAGTCAAGAACAGTCCCGGACTTGGGTTCGTGCTGGGGGATGAAGGAAGCGGGGCCTACCTGGGTAAAAAGGTGTTGCAATACTATCTTTATAATACTTTTGACGAGGATTTACGGTATAAGTTCGATGCCCGGTATGCGACGACGACCAAGGAGATCCTGGAGCGGGTCTATAAGCAACCGTTGCCTAACCGCTACCTGGCCTCCTTTGCCCTTTTCCTGGGGGAGAACAGGGGGCATTATATGATCGAGAATATCATTGAAGACGGGTTGAATGATTTTTTCTTTCAGCATTTGTGTAAATACAGGGAAAGCTGGAAATTGCCGATACATTTTGTGGGTGGGGTGGCCTATGGGTTCCGGGATGTGGTCAGGGAACTGTGCAGCAGCTATGAATTTGAGCTGGGGAGTATCCTGCAGAAGCCGATGGATGGGCTGATAAAATTTCATCAATGATCTGGCGGAAGCCGGGAAACAACATATGTATGGCTTTTGATAAAGTGACCGAAGGGGAAAGCCGCTATCATCATCTGGAGCAGATGAGCATCAGGGATATCCTGATCGGTATCAACAGGGAAGACAAGACCGTGCCGGATGCGGTGGAAAAGGTGATCCCGCAGATCGAGCCTTTAGTGGCGGCGATCGCGGACAAAATGCTGGCGGGAGGCAGGTTGTTCTATATAGGCGCCGGCACGAGCGGCAGACTGGGTGTATTGGATGCCAGCGAGATCCCGCCAACGTATGGTCTGCCGTTTGATCTGGTTATCGGGGTGATTGCCGGCGGTGAAACGGCGATCCGTCAACCGGTGGAAAATGCCGAAGATGATGCACGGCAGGGATGGCTGGACCTATTGTCCTATGAGGTTTCGGCTAAGGACTTTGTGGTGGGTATTGCCGCGAGCGGCGCCACGCCTTATGTGTCCGGTGCGCTGGCGGCCTGCCGCGAAAGGGGTATTCCGACGGGGTGTATTGTCTGTAACCCCGGCAGCCCGGTAGCCGCAGAAGCAGACTTTCCCGTCGAGGTGATCGTAGGGCCCGAGTTCGTGACGGGCAGTACCCGGATGAAGAGCGGGACGGCGCAGAAACTGGTATTGAATATGTTGTCTACTACTGTGATGATACGTATCGGGCGGGTAGAAGATAATAAAATGGTGAATATGCAGCTGACGAACAGCAAATTGGTGGACCGGGGGACCAGGATGGTGATGGAAAGCACCGGGCTGAAGGATTATGAGCGGGCCCGGGAATTGTTGTTGAGATCGGGCAGTGTTAAAAAGGCGGTGGATGCCGCGGGCGAATGAACCGCAGCCGGCGGGTTTCGAAATAGAGATAATTTATGCACGAGATAGAACCATTTTACAATTGGCGTCACCTGTATGTGAGCGAGGAAGATGAGCGATCACCTTTCAATGGGAGGATCTATTCGGAATTTGAATATACGCAGACGATCTATAACTATTATATCCATCCGCAATGGGATGATTTCGGGTCAAGGACGTTGTACCTGAAGGTATTGCTGGCGGACTATGACGAACACTATGTGGTGATAGAGTTGTTCGGGGAATGGAACGATGCGTTCGAGAACGACATTATGTTCCTGAAACGGGAGGTGACGGATAAATTCTTCGAATCCGGCATTACGAAGTTCATCCTCATCGCGGAGAACGTCCTTAATTTTCATAGCGGAGATAAGGACTATTATGAAGAGTGGTTCGAGGAAGTGACCGATGCCGACGGATGGATTGCCTGTCTCAACATGCCTGAGCAGACGCAGTATGACTTCAGGAGGGCCAAGCTGAACCGGTTTATCGAACTGATCGAGTTGGAGAACTGGCGGACCTACAAACCTTTTCATCTGTTCACGCTGATTGATCAGCAGATCAATAACCGGTTGGAATAGGGGTGGGGGAGGCATAGTGCCGGTGTGTGGGTGCGGCATGGAAGCAGAGTGTGAGTGCCATGGGACCCAGGCGTAGAGCCCGTCAAAAATAAATTTTGTTTTTCCGGAGAAGTCCCTAATTTTGGTACACTAATATGAACGCAACGAAGGCATACCGTTATTTTTTCTTTTACTTTTATTTCTACTTTACCAGTAGACCGGGATTGCTTTTGTTAACAAGTAAGTAAACTAAAAGATTAACATAAAGAGTCCCGGTCAAAAGCCGGGACTTTTGCATTTCTGGGGCCCCCGGAACAGGGGCCCCCGGCCGAAACACGACAAACATATAGCCATTATGCGCAAACCACCAGAACAGGCAAAGAGCAGTACGAGGGTATCTATTCAGGGCTATGAGGGCAGTTTTCACCAGGTAGCGGCTGAGCAATATTTCGGCAAGGATGTGCAGGTGATCACATGCGGAACGTTCAGGGAACTGGTGCGGGTGGCATCCAGCGAGCGGGAGAGTGAAGGCGGAGTGATGGCCATCGAAAATTCCATTGCGGGCAGTATCCTGCCGAACTACAATCTATTGCAGCAAAGTGATCTGCGGGTGGTAGGGGAGATCTATCTCCAGATTAGTCAGAACCTGTTGGTAAACCCGGGGGTGAAGCTGGAAGATATCCGGGAGGTGCATTCTCATCATATGGCTTTATTACAATGTATTGATTTTTTAGAGCGGCACCCCGGCTGGAAATTAGTGGAAACGGAAGACACGGCACTGAGTGCGAAGCACCTGGCGCAACATCACGGCCGGCACACGGCGGCTATCGCCAGCAAGCTCGCTGCGAACCTGTTCGGGCTGGACATTTTAGCGCCGGATATTCAGACGATGAAGAATAATTATACCCGCTTTCTGATCCTGCAGCGGCAGGACAGTGCAGTGGCGGTGGACCATCCGGATAAGGCGTCGGTGAATTTTCATACCGATCATTCGCGGGGGAGCCTGGCGCGGGTGCTGACGACGATTGCGGATGGAGGGATCAATCTGAGCAAGCTGCAGTCGTTTCCCATACCCGGGAGTGAATGGGAGTATTCTTTTCATGCGGACATGGAATTCGAGGACCTTGGTCAGTTTGAGCGGGTCATCGAGGCGATGCGGCCGTTGACGGCGGAACTGAAGATCTACGGTATTTATAAAAAAGGCAGAACAGTATGAAGACATCCAAAAGACTGGAAGGCATCGGTGAATATTATTTCTCGCAAAAGCTGCGGGAGATCGATGAATTGAACCGGCAGGGGCAGCATATCATCAACCTGGGCATCGGCAGCCCTGACAGGCCGCCGCATCCGGATGTGATCCGGGTGCTGCAGGAAGAGAGTGCAAAGCCCAACGTGCATGCGTACCAATCTTACAAGGGGTCGCCTGTGCTTCGGCAGGCGGTTGCGGCGTGGTACCGGCAATGGTATGGCGTTGATCTGGACCCGGATACCGAGATCCTGCCGCTGATCGGGTCGAAGGAAGGGATCATGCATATCTGTATGACCTACCTGGATGAGGGTGACGGTGCGCTGGTGCCCAATCCGGGATATCCGACCTACCGGAGTGCGGTGAAGCTGGCGGGTGGCGTTTGTGTGGATTATGATCTGACGGAAGAACGGGGTTGGAAACCGGATTTTGAGGAGTTGGAGCGGCTCGTGCAAGCGGGCGCTGGCGGTGGTGTGGCGGGATCGGGGCGGATCAAACTGATGTGGGTGAATTATCCGCATATGCCGACGGGTCAGTTGCCGGACGCGACGTTGTTTGAACGGCTGGTGGCGTTTGGACGGAAGCATGATATTTTGATCTGTCATGATAACCCATATAGCTTCATTTTAAATGACAGCCCGATGAGCCTGCTGTCGGTACCGGGGGCCAAAGATGTCGTGATCGAGCTGAATTCGCTGAGCAAATCACAGAATATGGCCGGCTGGCGGGTGGGCACGCTGGTGGGGGCGAAGCAAAGGATCGACGAGGTATTGCGGTTCAAAAGCAATATGGACAGCGGGATGTTCCTGCCGGTGCAGTTGGCGGCGGCTAAGGCGTTGTCGTTGGGTAAGGATTGGTATGACAGTGTAAATGCCGTCTACCGGGCCAGAAGAGGAAAGGTTTTCGACCTGCTGGATCTGCTGGGGTGCGATTTCAGCAAGGACCAGGTGGGCATGTTCGTGTGGGCGGCGATACCGGCTGCTTATAAGGATGGCTATGCCCTGAGCGACAGGGTGCTGTATGAGGCAGGCGTGTTCATTACACCGGGCGGCATCTTCGGTCCGGCGGGTGAAAAATATGTGCGTGTCAGTCTTTGCGCGACCGAAGAGAAAATACAGGAAAGCATCGATCGCGTGAGGGGGGCGGGGATATGTTAGAATCAGTAACGATCGTAGGGGTAGGGTTGATCGGCGGCAGCTTTAGCCTGGCGCTGAAAGACAAAGGGCTGGTGCGCAACGTGATCGGCGTGGGCCGTTCGGCGGACAGCCTGAACAAGGCGCTGGAATTGGGGTTGATCGACGAGGTCCTGCCACTGGAAGCGGCGGTTAAAAAGAGCGACCTGATCTATGTGGCGATCCCGGTAGATGCTACCGTGCCGGTGATGCGGCAGATCATGGATCTGGTCACGGACAAACAGATCGTGGCGGATGCGGGGTCAACCAAAAAAGCGCTGTGTGAAAGTCTCGCCGGTCACCCGATGCGCAGCCGGTTTGTAGCTACCCATCCCATGTGGGGAACGGAGTATAGCGGGCCGGAAGCGGCGGTGCACCATGCTTTTGAGGGACGGACCTGTGTGATCTGTGAGAAGGAAAAGAGTGACCCGGCGGCGGTGGAAGTGATGGAAGGCCTATACCGCCAGATGGGTATGCAAATGGTCTATATGGATGCCGACGCCCATGATATGCACGCTGCGTATATCAGCCATATTTCGCATATCACTTCCTTTGCCCTGGCCAATACCGTGCTGGAGAAGGAGAAGGAAGATGAGGCCATCTTCGACCTGGCCGGGGGCGGTTTTGAGAGTACGGTGCGGCTGGCG
>Ga0302325_10001876_pt1 | contig 52628 bp, 49 predicted proteins | sample Palsa_T0_2_FD_201948 | JGI IMG/M metagenome (GOLD analysis project Ga0302325, IMG submission 201948) | Peat permafrost microbial communities from Stordalen Mire near Abisko, Sweden - Palsa_T0_2 | ecosystem: Environmental > Terrestrial > Soil > Palsa > Peat permafrost | place: Sweden: Abisko...
TCGCGATGGCCGGCGAGCATCTGGGCGCGGCGGTCGCGAGCGCGGGAACGGGCTACTCGCGTAGTGATGACGAGGTGGCGAGTGCGTGCAGCGGTGGGCAAGGCGAGCAATGAGCTTCATGCCGCCGCCGGCGGCCGGCGGTTCGGCGCTCGCGATCGACGCTGACGTCGGATTCGCGGTCGCACCGGGCGATCCCGACTCACTCGAGGGTGCGTCGGCGCGGTTCAGGTGCGCGGCCTTATGCCTCGAAGGACACGCGACCACGGTGCAGATCGCCGCGACGTCGCTCGCGCCGTCGTGGAGAGGGCAGGCAGCGAGCGCATATCAGGCGCTCTCGAACCTGATCACCGATCATTTCCGGGCGGCCGCGGAGACTTCACGGGCCGCGGCGGCGGCACTCAGGTTCTATGGCGCGGAGCTCGATCGCTGCCAGCGGGTGGGGATGCAGGCGGTGAACGAGGCGGAACGCTGCCAGGCGGAGATTCGGACGCAGACCAGCCTGCGGCGGGCTGCTGCACTTGCGGGCGCGCAACCGGAGCAGCAGGCAGCCACCCGGAGGCTCGCGGAGCTGCGCGATGAGCTGGCAGAGTGGCAAGCGTGCGGCCGGCGTGCGTGGGAGAACGCGCAAGCGGCCGCCGACCGGGCAACCGGCAGCCTGGCGGCGCTACGGATCACTCCCCCTTCTGGCGTTGCGCCCCTCCCCGACGGCAACCCGTCGCGGCAGCGGGTGACACGCGGTCGTGCGCCGAACGGCAGGGACGGGCAAGGCTCGGGCGAGACGATCGACAGCCCCCAGGCGGGCACCATCGAGACGATCTCTCACAGCAGGTCGGGGGAGACGATCAAGACGATCACCTATACGAAATCGGGTGAAACGATCGAGACGATCACCTACGCCGCTCCGGCCGGGCACCATGTCGGCGGACGGGGCTCAGGGGAGACGATCATCGGCTGACCGCAAGCCCGCTCACCCTCGGCGCCACAGGCCCGAGCGACCCCCGGACTTTTCGAGCAGCGTGACCTCGGCGATCTCGGCGCTGCGATCGATCCCCTTGATCATGTCGTAAACGGTCAGGGCGGCGACCGCGGCCGCCGTCATCGCTTCCATCTCGACGCCGGTGGGTCCGGTCGTGTGCGCTTCGGCCGTCAGGGTGATCGTGCCTGCGGCCGCGTCGACTTCGCCCTCGACGCCGATGAACGACAGCGCAAGTGGATGGCATAGCGGGATCAGCTCGGCGGTGCGCTTCCCCGCCTGGATGCCTGCGATCCGGGCCACGCCGATCACGTCGCCCTTCGGGGCGTCGCCGGCGAGGACGGCCTCGGCGGTGAGGGGCGTGACGCGCACCATCGCCCGGGCGACGGCGCGGCGCTCGGTGGCCGGCTTCTCGCCGACGTCGACCATCCGCGCACGGCCGCTGCCGTCGAGGTGGGTCAGCTGTGCCGGTTCGTCCCTCACGCGGGAGCGTGTGTCCGTTGCGCGTCGAGGATCAGGTCGACGACGGCGTGGATGTCGCCCGCGCGTAGAAGCTCGATCGGGTCCGGATCCCCGTTCACGATCGATTCGAAGAACTCCTTGCGGTCCTGGTAGGTGGGGAGCGTGGCCTTTGCCCAGCCGCGAGCTTCGTTGAGTAGGACCGCGAGCTGCGAGTAGGGCTCGCCGAACTGGTCGGCGATCTCGCGCTTCATCCGCTTCGCGAGCGCGGGTGACGCGCCGGCGGTGGAGATCGCGATCGCGAGCGGACCGTTGCGGACGATCGCCGGCAGGATGAAGTTGCACAGCGGCGGGACATCGACGACGTTGACGAGCATCGCCCGTGCCTCGGCGTCCTCGAACACCCGAATGTTGATCTCGGAGACGTTCGTCGCGGCGATCGCGATCAGACAGCCGTCGAGGTCCGAGGGCTCGTAACTGCGCCGCTCCCAGGCGATCGATCCCTCGAGCGCGAGCTGGACCAGCTCGGGGTGCGCTTCGGGTGCTACGAGTGTCACCTTGGCGTCGCAGGCGAGCAGCCCCTCGACCTTCTCGAGGCCGACGTTGCCGCCGCCGACGACGAGGCAGCGCCGTCCGGTGAGTCGCAGGCAGGCGATGTAGAACGGGGTTTCGAGCATGCCTTGGACGCAGGACTGATCACAGATGCCCCTGCGAAGCTGGCAGACGCATTCCTTGCCGGTGTAGGCCTGTGCTGGCATCACCGGTAAGGGTAGTCCAGGCGCATGCCCTTATCGACCGGCGGATCGCCCCGGTTCAGGAAACCTGACAGCATCGAGCCGGTGAAGACCACCGACACTCCTCCCGCAGACCCGTCCCCAGCCGCCGAGGAGCTCTTGCGCCTGGCCGTGGACGCCCATGAGTCAGGCGACATCGCGGCAGCCGAGGCGGCCTACCGAGACGCCGCGGAGGCGGGGAACGTGGTCGCAGCCTTCCAGCTCGGGGTCATCCTCCAGACCCGCGGCTCGTATGAGCTCGCCGCTGCCGCTTACGCACCCGCAGCAGCGAGCGGGGACACCGAGGCCGTGCTCAATCTCGCGATCCTCCTCGCCTACGAGCTGGGACGGCCCGACGAAGCGATCGCGCTGCTTCGTGAATTGGCGCTCCTGGGGGACGTCCGGGGGTGGCTCGAGCTCGGAATGCTCTACGCCCACCAAGGCGGCTTCACGGAAGCGGAGACCGTGCTCCGGAATGCGCTTGACGATGAGCCCCGGGCCCATATGGCGCTGGGCTCGGTCCTCTCGGCCATGGATCGGCATGAGGACGCGCTTACGTCCTATCGAGCAGCAGTTGCCCAAGCAGTCGACGGAGCGTGGTCGGGGGTGGCGTGGGAGTTGATGCGCCTGGGTCGATTGGAAGCTGCAGAAGATGCCGCGACGCGGGGGGTTGCGGCGCAGGACCCCGGAGCAGGCGGCGTCCTCGGCGTGATCCTCCGCCAACGCGGCCGCTCCGATGAAGCGGCGGCCGCGTTCGAGGCGGCGCTCGAGCGGGGGGAGCCGGCCTGGCTCGCTTACGGCGATCTCCTCGCAGAATCGGAGGGACGTGAGGACGCAGCGGAGGCGGCGTACGCGCAAGCGATCAAGCACGGAGAGGCCGACGCAGGCACCGCCCTCGTGAAATTCCTGGTCGAGCGAGGCCGCGAAGACGACGTGCGCGACCTGATCGCCGATCAGCTCGCGCTTCGGCCCGACGACGAGGGTCTCCGTCGGCTGCTCGAGTCCCTGCCTCCAGCGGCCTAGCTACCGTGGCAGCGCGTCCCTCGCGAGCCGTGCGCCGAGCTTTAGCAGCGGCGCCGCGCCGTCCCGCAGCGCGCCGACGCGGATCGAGGGGCGGCCGTAGAGGACCGAGGCGGTCTGGCGCAGAGCTCGGCCGAGCGTCTCGTCGTAGGGATGCCACCAGGGGTTGCGCACCATCGAGGGCTCCCACACGCGAAGCTTGATGTTGACGCACTCGTACAGCCCGAACTTCGAGTGGGTGCGCCCGAGCCCGGAGTCCTTGACACCGCCCCACGAGCACTGACAGGCGCCGTGGCTGAACATGTGGTCGTTGATCCAGACCATTCCCGTCTCGAGCTCGCGGGCGATCCTCTCGCCCTTCGGCCGGTCCGCGGTCCACACCGAAGCGCCGAGGCCGAAGCGGGAGTCGTTCGCCAGCGCGACCGCCTCATCCTCTGACTCAACGACCACGATCGGCACGACGGGCCCGAAGATCTCCTCGCGCATGATCCGCATCTCGTGCGTGACGCCGGTGAGCACGGTCGGGGCGTAGAAGGCGCCGAGCGCGAACTCGGGGACCTCGGCCGGGCCACCGCAGCGCATCTCCGCACCCGATGCGACCGCATCGTCGACGAGCTCGGAGACGAGCTCGAACTGGTCCTGCGAGACCATCGGCCCGATCTCCGTGTCCCACAGCATCGGATCGCCGATCCGCAGCCGAGCAGCGCCGGCGACCACGCCGGCGATGAACCGCTCGGAGACCTCCCGCAGCACATACACCCGCTCGACGCCGGAGCAGGTCTGGCCGGCGTTCGCGAACCCTGCCCACAGGGCCCCTGCGACCGCGTGATCGATGTTCGCGTCGGGCAGCACGATCATCGCGTCCTTCCCGCCGAGCTCGAGGACCGAGCCCTTCATCCGGCGGGCGCACGCCTCGCCGACGCTGCGGCCGACCTCGACGGAGCCGGTGAAGAACACCTTGCCGACGCTCGACTCGGCGAGCGCGGCACCGGTGCCCGGGCCGTGGATGACGCGCAGCAGCCCCTCGGGTACGCCCGCGCGCTCGAACGCCCGCACGATCCGCTCGCCGATCAGCGGCGTCAGCGAGGCGGGCTTGAGCACGACGCCGTTGCCGGCCATCAGCGCCATCGCGACCTCGCCGAAGGGGATGCTCCAGGGGTAGTTCCAGGGCGAGATGATTCCGATCACGCCGAGCGGCTCATACGTGAAGGCCGAGCTCTTGGTCTTCAGGAACAGCTGCGACATCGGGATCTTCTCGTCCTTCAGGATGTCCCGGCCGGCGTGGGCGATCCAGTGCAGCGCGTCGATCGTCGGCAGCAGCTCCATCGAGAAGGCCTCGTTACGTGGCTTGCCCTGCTCGCGCGAGATCAGGTCCCGGATGCTGTCGGACTCATCGATCAGGACCTGCGCGGTTCGTTCCAGGTAACGGCCACGAGCGGCGAGCGTGAGCTGGCCCCAGAACGGCTGAACCTTGGCGACGGCATCGACGACGGCCTGCACCTGGTCCGGCGGCGTGATCGGGACCGTGCCGACGCGCTCACCCGTCGCAGGGTTGAACGACTCCAACTGGGACATGATCGCAGCTGCCGTCATCGCGTGAGCCTAAGTCTATGCGTCACCGGAAGGGCGCTACGCCGCCCGCGCCCGCGTGATCGCGCGAGCCCGGCCCGACAGCGCCGCGCGAATCAGCTCGCCGAGCCCGTCGGTCAGGCGCTCGTCGGCGAAGACATACTCGGGTTCGGCCCCCGGCTCGAGCCTGATCGCGCCGCAGCCGGCGAAGGTCTCCCCGGTCCCGACCAGCGCGGTCGCGCAGATGACCAGATGATCGCGATCGAAGCGCAGCAGGCGCTCGAGCTCCAGCGACCCCAGCTCGATCCCGCAGTCGGCGGCGAGCGCCTCGATCGCGGCTGCATCCGCCGGACGGGCAAGGCGAAGGCGTACCCGCGGCCCGCGCGGGAGCGTGTAGGTGCGGGACAGAAGAGCCCCAGGGTCGAACGAGAAAGTCACTTCCTACAGGGTAGTAGGTTCGCTTTGCCGGCCCGCCGTCATCTCCCGCGAGCGCGGCGGATCTCCTCCAGGCGTTTGGCCAGCACGAGCTCGGCGTCGCCCGGGTCGTAGAAGCGCGCTCCGACCGCCGCGTCGGGTAGAAGCTCCTGAGGGGAGACGTGACCGGCCCGAGCGTGCGGGTTGTCGTAGCCGCCGTCGCTGCGGACGCTCGAGCGCAGGTGGGCCGGAGGTGCGGCGGCGCCGTGATCGCGAATGTAACCGCGGGCCGCGGAGATCGAGCGCTTGGCTGCGTCGGACTTCGGCGCCAGCGACAGGTAGATCGCGGCCTGTGCGAGCGCGAACTGGCATTCGGGAAGGCCGACGTGCTCGACCGCCTGGGCGGCCGCGGTCGCGACCGACAGCGCCGCCGGGTCGGCATTGCCGACGTCCTCAGAGGCGAGCACGATCATCCGGCGGACGATGAACCGCGGGTCCTCGCCGCCCTCGAGCATCACCGCCAGGTAGTACAGAGATGCGTCGGGGTCAGAGCCCCGCGTCGCCTTGATCCACGCCGAGATCGTGTCGTAATGTTGATCGGCCTGGCGGTCGTAGAGCAGCGCTCGGCGCTGCAGCGCGTCCTCGGCGTGAACGATCGTCACCGCCTCTCCCGCGGCCGTCCGGCATGCGAGCTCGAGCGCGTTCAGCGCCGTCCGGGCGTCGCCGCCGGAGCGCGACGCAAGGAACTCGAGCGCCTCCTCGGAAACCTCCGCTTGCCCGCATTCGCCGAGCGCGATCGCGCGGTCGAGCAGGATCCGGACATCGGACGCGACCAGGGGTTCGAGCTCGTATACCTGGACACGCGAGATCAAAGCCGAATTCACCTCGAAGTAGGGGTTCTCGGTGGTCGCCCCGATCAGCGTCAGCAGCCCGTCCTCGACCGCCGGTAGGAGCGCGTCCTGCTGGGCTTTGTTGAATCGATGGATCTCGTCGAGGAAGAAGACGGTCGCCGTCCCGGTCGTGGCCCTCCGCTGCCGCGCGCGCTCGATCACCGCTCTTACCTCGGCCCGCCCGGCAGCGACGGCGCTCTCCTGCTCGAACGCGGCGCTCGCGTGCTCGGCGACGATCCGAGCGAGTGTCGTCTTGCCGCTGCCAGGCGGGCCGTGCAGGACCATCGAGTGGGGGTGTCCCGCCTCGATCGCGGTGCGCAGGGACGATCCCGCGTGCAGCAGGTGATCCTGGCCGACGAGGTCCTCGACGGTCTTGGGGCGAAGGCGCGTGGCCAGCGGCGCGTATGCCGGTTCCGGGGCGCGATCCCGGGCGTCCGATGGAGGGTCCTCGCCGAACAGTCGGTCCATGACGGAAGTATGGGCGCGGCGCGGTCAGCGCCCGATGATCGCGAGCGCGGCGTCGTGCACGAGCCCGTTGGTCGCGATCGCGTCGCCGCCGCCGGGAGTGCGCGTTCCGCCCAGGTCCGTGAAGCGCCCGCCCGCTTCCTCGACGATCACCATCGGCGCCGCGAGGTCCCAGAGCTTGACCTCGGCGTCGAGCCCGATCTCGACGCCACCCTCGGCGACGAGCATGTAGGTCCAAACATCGCCGAGCCCGCGCGTTCGCCAGCAGCGGCGGCCGAGCTCGAGCAGGTCGTCGAGGCGCCCGATTTCCTCCCAGTCCTCGAAGCCGGCGAAGCAGAGCTGGGCGTCTTCGAGCCGGCTGATGCCCGACACGCCGAGCCGGCGCGTCGTACGGCCGTCGTTCACGAACGCTCCCTCCCCGCGGCTTGCCCACCAGCGCCTGTGCAGAGCCGGCGCGGACACGACGCCGACATCGATCTCGCCCCCCACCTCGAGTGCGAGCAGCGTAGCCCACACCGGGATTCCGCGGACATAGTTCTTGGTGCCGTCGATCGGGTCGATGATCCAGCGCCGGGTGGCTTCGCCGCTGACGCCCATCTCCTCGCCGACGATCGCGTCAGCGGGCCGGACGGCGGCCAGCCTCTCCCGCACCAGGAGCTCGACGCCTCGGTCGGCCTCGGTGACCGGGGTCAGGTCCGGCTTGGTCTCGACCGCCAGGTCGTCGGCCCGGAACCGCGCGAGCGTGATCTCGTCGGCGAGACCAGCCAATTCGAGCGCAAGTGCGAGATCGTCCGGTGCGGACATGGCGCGCGGGATGCTACGCACTCCAGGTAGGCTGACCCGCGATATGTCCGCACCGGAGCTCCAGCGCGTTACGACCGAGGTGCTGCAGCGCCTGGTGCGCTTCGACACGGTCAACCCACCAGGCAACGAGCGCGAGGCGCTCGAGTATCTGTCGGGGTACCTCGCGCGCGCCGGGTTCGAGACGGAGCTGCTCGGTGCGACGCCCGAGCGCCCGAACCTGATCGCCCGGCTTGACGGCGAGCACGAGGGTCCGACTCTCTGTTACCTCGGTCATGTCGACACTGTCCTTGCCAACCCGTCCGAATGGGAGCACGGCCCATGGTCGGGTGACCTCGCTGATGGCTACCTCTGGGGCCGGGGCGCGATCGACATGAAGTCCCAGGTGGCGGCGGAGGCGTCCGCCGGCGCGTCCCTCGCCGCTGCGGGGTGGCGCCCCGCAAGAGGCTCGCTCCTGCTCGTGTTCGTCGCTGACGAGGAGACCGGCGGCGAGCTCGGCGCGCATTGGCTGACCACCCACCACCCCGACAAGGTTCGCTGCGACATGCTGCTCAACGAGGGCGGCGGCGAGTCGTTCGAGTATGCGGGGCGGCGGCGCTATGGCGTGTGCTCCTCGGAGAAGGGGATCTTCCGCTTCGTGATCACGACCAACGGCATCGCCGGCCATGCCTCGATCCCGAGCATGGGGGACAACGCTCTGCTGAAGCTCGGGCCGATCATCGAGGCGCTTGCGAAGCGCCGGCCTCCGTTCGAGCTGACCGAGGAGCCGTATGCGCTGCTCGAGAGCCTCGGCGAGGATCCTGCCGACCCGGCCGGAGCGCTCGCGAGGATCCGGGCTCAGGCCCCCGGCCTGGCGACCGTGATCGAGCCGATGCTGGGGGTCACGATGGCACCGACGATGGTGCGCGCGTCGGAGAAGATCAACGTGATTCCGTCGCGGGCTCAGCTCAAAGTCGACTGTCGCGTACCTGCCGGCTTCGGCGAGGACGCGGCGCGCGCTGCGATCAGTGAGGTACTCGGCTCGAATGGGTTCGAGATCGAATTCACAGAGCGGGTGACAGGGAATCGCTCCCCCGTCAGCTCGCCACTGATGGATGCGATCGCTCGCTGGGTCGAAGCGAACGATCCGGGTGCCGCTGTGGCGCCGTGGATTCTGCCCGGCTTCTCCGACTCGCGCTGGTTCCGCGACGCCTTCCCGGACTGCGTCGCATACGGCTTCTTCCCCCAGAAGCACCAGACGCTGCTCGACTGCATGCCGCTCATACACTCGGCGAACGAGCGCATCGACGTCCGGGATCTGGGTTTCGCCGCACGCTGCTACGCGGACCTGGCGAAGGAACTGCTCGGCTAACCGAACTCGGCTGTACCAAGGAGCGATAACGATGCCCACAGTTGCCCAGCTCATCACCGGTGTCGACTTCGTCGGCGTCCCCACACGAGGCTTCGATGCGGCGGTCGAGTTCTACGGCACGACCCTCGGCCTGACCCGCTCGGCGTACAACCCAGAAAGGCACTTCGCCGAGTTCGAGACCGGCAACCTGACCCTCAGCGTGATCGAGCCCGAGATGATGGGGATGGAGTTCCACCCGAATCGCAACGCGATCGCATTGCACGTCGAAGACATCGAGGCGAGTCGAGCGACGTTCGAACAGCGGGGGGTCAGCTTCCAAGGCGACACCTTCGACACCAGCGTGTGTCACATGGCCTTCTTCAGTGACCCGGATGGGAACGCGCTGATGTTGCACCACCGCTACAAGCCCCGCACGCCCGAGGCGTAGCGCCAGACGAAACAGCGGGGTCAACGGTGAGCACGGCTCTGTCGTGCTTGGCGTCGGTCGCTACGACGATGACCTGGAGCTGCGTGACGGCTTTGGTCGTTACCTTGGCGGCCAACGCCTTGGTCGTGAAGATCGCCGGGCTCGCCGCCGCGATCCGAACCAGCCTGGCGGGTGCACTCAGCGTGATCGTGAGCGCGCCGCGGCGAACCTTGACCGCCGCCTGGAGGAGCTTGCCGTTCGCGTTCCACACGGCTAGCCCGTCGGCCGTGCTGGCGAAGCTCGGGAACCTCATCCCGTAGGGCAGCTCGACGACGAAGGATCTGAGTGCGGGTGCGTTAGCCCCTGCGGTCACGGTGACCCGCAACTTCGGTTTCTGGGTGGCCACACCCCACAGCGTCACCCGCGACGCCACCGGCGACTCGAGGAACGGAGCCAGACCCGGGTCAGCGACGGGGACCGCCACCGCGCTGGCCGCGGTCTGCGCGCGCATGCCGGCGTTGAACTGCCAGTAGACGCCTGAGGGCAGACCCTCGACGATCGTGCCGTCCGACGGCATGGTTTTCAGGTGCGTCACCGGATCGGAGATGTTCAGGATGTCCCAGCGGTCGATGACCACGGTCGGCTGGGGACCGCCGAAGGTCGAGAAACTAGGCACGTAGACCGGAGCCCCGCCGGCGATCCGGTAGACCTTGCCCGTTGTCGTGGCCCTGATGAAAGTGCCGTTGGCCGGGACCGGGTTGAGCGCGTTCCACTGCGCCGTCCCGAGCGCCACGGTCGGCTGCGCCCCGCCGTACACGGACCAGGAGTGAACGTATATCGGCGCCCCACCGGCGAGCCGGTAGATCTTGCCTTCGTAGCTCACGAACGTACCGTCGGGCAGCGCTGCCGGCCCGACCGTGCCGACACCCGGCCCCGCGGTGGCGCCGTCGAGGTAGTCGCTGTCGATGTCCAGCTTCGCGCCGCCGTATTGCGCGATGTGGCCGCCCTGGTACTGATGCAGCCGCTGATTGTCGCTCCAGTCCGCTGCCGGGACGTACGGGTCGCTCGTCGTCGCCTCGTTGTTCCAGTCCGCGATCCAGATATCGGTCGGCTCGACGAACGTGGTGCCGAGGGCGTCGACGAAGTCGGTGATACCGCTGGACGCGCTGCTGTAGACACCCGAGATGTAACCGGCGGCAGCCAGCCCCGACGTCCACGCCGACAGGAACGTGAGCACCGTGGACGTGGTCTTCGCCGTGCGCGTGTAGGCCTCCATGTCGTCGTAGATCGGGTTGCCAGGGCCGATGCCGAGCGCCTGCGCTTGCACGATCGCGTCGCTCGCTGCGGCGCTGCCCTCGGCCGCGGCCTGCGCGGGGACGATCTCCGAGCAGCCACAGGACGAGCTTGGCGCCTGGAGGCCGACGTACACCGGGATGAACTGCCACCCGGCCGCCGACTCGGCGCTGACCCACGCCGCCGACAGATTGGGCTGCGTGCAGGCGCTGTTCGCGCCGCCGATATAGATCGCCGCCGCGCGAAACGGGGACGACTGAAGCCAGGCGGACATCGTCGCCGGTGACGGCGCCGAGCAGGTGTCGAAGCCGAAGCCGCCGGCATCCACGGCATGGACGCGCATCCTGCCTGTCGACGTCTGCGCGCTTTCCGCCGCGGCTCGGACGCGCGAGGCCGCGGCCGGCTCCGATGGGAGCGAGCGGACGCCCAGGGCGCGCTCGACGGTCCCCGGGTGCTGCGCCCACGTCGCGACCACGACCACGCCGCGTGCGGGCATCACCAACTCGCCGACCGATCCACGCGCATCGGCGGTCCTCGCCTCAGGGAGCACCGGACCGCCGGCGCCGGATCGGGCGGCGACAGCATCGAGGGGTTCGACGAGGATCGACTCGGTGCGCCCGACGGCATGCGCGGGGCAGCGCTGCTGGGTCCCCGGCCGGCCGAGGTAAAGGGCGTGGCGGTTGAACCGAACGCACGCCGAGGGATCTGATGCAAGCCTGAACACCGGCCAGCCGGCGGGCACCCGAAGGGCATATCTGCCGTAACGCACCGTCTTGACGGCCGCAGCCGCAGCCGCTGGAGGGGGCACGACCGCCGCCGCCGCGACACATGAACCCAAGAGAACGCCGGCGCACAGGCGCGCTTGGAGGAGCCGTCGAACCACTACTTCATCAAAACAGCTCTGAACGCGAAACGATGCGCAACGAGCCAGAACGGGGCCAGTGAATGCAAACGCCCACCTGCCTGTCCGGCTCAGGTCTGGAGCCGGCCGCTACGCGGCGAGCGAGAACTTCAGCGCGAAGAAGTCAAGCGCTGCCGGCAGCGGACGGCTTGGGTCGATCTGCGGGTCGGTCAGCTCGACGACTCGCGCACGCAGCAGGGTTCCGAGCATCGCTTTGCCAACGAACAGCGCGAGGTCGGCCCCCGGGCAGCCCTGCGGCCCATGGCTGAAGTGATTGAACGACCAGTCCTCAGATGCACCGCCGGAGATCCATTCCTCGGGGGCGAAGCGGTCCGCGAAGGGGTGTGCGCCGATGTCGCGGTGGTTGAAGCCATTGACGAGCAGCACCTGGGTTCCGGCCGGGATCTTGGTGCCGTTCCAGTCGATTTCTTCGGTCGTTTCGCGCGAGAGCATCGGCGTCGTCGGCCACAGACGCATCGCCTCGTTCAGGCAGGCATCCAGGTAGGCGAGTCCGCGCACGTCCTCGCCACGCTCGAGCGTGCCGGCATCGCCCAGCTCGGCGAGCACGGCGGCGTTCGGACCCGGGTGGGTGGCGATCAACGCCAGGCACCGGTAGGCATTGATCGCGAGCGTGTCACCGAGCGCGAACAACCAGTGCGTGACCTGTCCGGCGGGCTTCGTGTCCCGTGTAATCGGCGCTTCGCTGAACAGCCCGACCAGGCTTCCGGCCTCGGCCGCCTCGACATACGCGTCGAGCTTCTCGACATAATGCAGGTAACGCTGCGACGGCTCTCCATCCTTCGGGAGCCCGTTCGCCTCGTCCATCAGCGTTCCCAGCAGCTCCGAGATCTCCACGTCGTCCGCGGCCGCGTCACCAAGGATGATCCGGCGTGTGACGCGGCGCACCGCGGCGTTCCAGCCATCCCAGCTGAGGTTCGTGCCGGCGAGCAGTTCCGTGGCCTCCTCGGCGGATATGGCAGCGAACCGGTCAGACAGCCGATGCAGCGGCTTGCCGGTGTCGAGCACAGCCTCGGTGAACCGGCGCCTGTCCTCCCACACGCGGCCGCGCGAGATCGTCAGCGCGTCGGGCTGGAAGTGCGCCATCCCGCGACGCTTGGGTTCGGGGTCGGAGGCGAACGGATCGGGCGAGCCGCCGAGCACGCGCCTGATGTCCGCGCTCGAGAACAGCAGCAGCGCCTCGTCCTTGGCCACGCGGATCCAGAGCGGGCCCGGCGCGTAGTGGCGCTTCAGCCCCGCCATGAACGCGTTCGCGTGTCCGTCAACTCCCGTTCGCGCCGCGACCGCGACCGCGCTCCGCCGCCGCCTGAACAGTCCCTGGACGACGTTGGGCACCGCCACCTGGCCCGTAAAACGAAGGCCCTCGACGATCGAGGCTCGCCTGAATCCTTGCTCGGCCACGTCGAGGCGACCCTACCAGGCGAGCCTGGATGTGGAATCGGCGCGGGCCGGTTTCACGGGCCCTCGCTGATCGTCGGCCATCCCTTCGACCACCCGAAGCGACCGAGCATCAGATAGCGCTGCGAGGAGAAGCGCTGGTGGCCCGGTTTGGTCCTTGCGTGGTACAGGATGTAGGTGTTCCCGTCCGGCCCGTTGATCGGGTGCGAGGTGTGGCCGGTGCTGTAGAAGCCGTGGCCCTGTTTGAGGATCGGGAATGGGAGCGTGAGGAACGGGCCGAATGGTTCGGCCGCGGCCGCGACGCCGACGTCGTAGCTGGAGTCCCAGGTGCTACCCCCGCTGTAGAGCAGGTAGCAGACGCCGTTGGCGAAGAACGGCTCCGGTGCCTCGATCGTGCAGTGGTGGTCCCTCGGGTCGCAGTCGAACGGCTCGCCGGTTCGCAGCACGAGGTGGATCTGAGGATCCAGGGTCGTGCCGTCAGGTGACAGTTCCCCGGCCCAGATCTGAGCCGACTCGTCCGCCCAGAACAGGTACAGCGTGCCGGTGCTCGGATCCTCGACGGCGCTCGGGTCGATCGCCGGACCGAGCGACTCCCGCTCGGCGCTGACGTTGTTGAACTGGCCGCGGTAGTGGAGCACGCCGCTGCGCCAGGGACCTTGTAGCGATGTCGCCGTGGCGTAGCCGATCACCATCGTCCGCGGTTTCAGGCGACCGTCGCCGGGCACCTCGAGATCGATCTTTTTCGCGTTGTACTCGGCGGCGAAGTAGATCACCCAGCGATCGCCGACCCGATTGATCTCGGGAGCCCAGTATCTGCCCCCGGAGCCGCCGCCCGAATGCACTGCCCACCGCGGCTGGTGACCGTGCGGGAACACGAAGCCGTCGGGCTGCCAGTGGATGAGATCCTGCGAGAGGTAGATCGGGAACGCGTTCCGTTCGTAGGCGGACGTGCAAACGAGGACGTATCCGGTGGCTGGGGCGACCGCGTAGGTGACGCTCGGGTCAGGGCACGAGAACGGCTTGCCCGTAGCGGGTACGAGTAAGGGGTCGTGGTAGGCCAGCGTCCAGGCCGAGGCGCGGCCAGCCGGCACGAGCGCCATGATTATGAAGGCGGCGATCGCAGGCCGGAAAATATGTCGAACCACACGCGAGACCGGCTGAAGATAGCGATCGAAGCCGGGCCTCGGCGAGGGACCACTAGTGGACCACTAAGCTTCAGCAATGGCGACGCGGGTGTCCGACCGCCTCGATCCGGCGATCTTCCGTCTGCCGCTCGACAAGCTGCGAGCCGGGTACTACTCGGACGCGTACTTCGTGTACACGAAGCGGCTGCTCGAGGCCGAGGACTTCCATCCGCGGGTGCTCATCCAGGTCTTCCAGAAGCATCAGTCCGTGCTCGGCGGGATCGACGAGGCGATCGCGATCCTGCGCACCTGCTCGGGGCGTGAGGGACCCGGGGGCGAATGGCTCGACTGCTGGGCCGAGATGGACGTGCGGGCGCTCCGCGAAGGCGACCAGATCGCCCCGCGCGAGACGGTGCTGACGATCGAGGGCGACTACAGCCTGTTCGCCCACCTCGAGACCGTCTACCTGGGATGCCTGGCACGGCGGTCGATGATCATGCGCAATGTCTCCGAGGTCGTCCTGGCGGCCCGCGGGAAACCGATCTTCTACTTCCCGGCTCGACACGACCACTGGCTCGTGGAGACCGGCGATGGGTGGGCCGCGCATGTCGCGGGGGCGATCGGAGTCTCGACCGACGCCCAGGCGTCCTGGTGGGGTGGACGCGGGATCGGCACCGTGCCGCACGGGCTGATCGCAGCTTACGGTGGCGACACCGTGGTCGCCGCCGTGAAGTTCGCAAACCGCTTCCACGCGGACATGAACATCACCGTGCTGGTGGACTTCGAGAACGACTCGGTCAGGACCGCGTTGGAGGTCGCAGAAGCGCTCGGTCCGCGGCTGTGGGGCGTACGCCTGGACACTTCTGAGCAGCTCGTCGATCGCTCGCTGCACGACGAGATGGGTGGGTTCAACCCCACGGGTGTAAATCCGCGCCTGGTCGAGAAGGTCAGGGGGGCGCTCGACGGCGCGGGGTTCCCAGACGTCCGCATCGTTGTGTCGGGGGGCTTCAACGCGGCCCGGATCAGGGAGTTCGAAGCGGCCGGCGTACCGGTCGACGCGTACGGCGTCGGTTCGTCGCTGATCCGGGGCGAGAACGACTTCACCGCAGACGTCGTGCAGGTCGACGGCGTCCCGTGTGCGAAGGTGGGACGTGGGTCCTCGCCTAACCCGAGACTCGAGCGAGTTGAGTGATCCGCCGCTGATGCCGATGAGGATCTGACGCGATGACCTTCGCATTCCTGGGCGACACGGACTTCTATGACTGGTTGCACGACTGGCTTCCCATCATCTTCATGGGCCTGCTGGTCGTCGCGGTCTTCATGCTCATGCGCTTCATGCCGCGCACGAAGCCCGCGGAGATCAAGCCAGAGGAATCGCCCTCGATCGGATGGAGCGATATCGCCGGATCCGAAGAGGCCAAGGACGAGCTGCGGGAAGTAGTCGAGTACCTGCGCGATCCCAAGCGCTTCCGCGAGCTCGGCGCGAAGGTGCCGAAGGGCATCCTTCTACACGGTCCTCCTGGAACCGGAAAGACGCTGCTCGCGAAAGCCGTCGCGCACGAATCGGGTGCCCGCTTCTACTCCCAATCGGCAGCTTCGTTCATCGAGATGTTCGCCGGCCTCGGTGCGGCCCGGATCCGCCGCCTGTTCAGGATCGCGCGTAAGCACGCCCCGGCGATCATCTTCATCGACGAGCTCGACGCAGTCGGCGGGCATCGCGGGATGGACATCAGCGGCGAGCGCGACCAGACACTGAACCAGCTACTCGTCGAGATGGACGGCTTCTCGGCTCGCAAGGACGTTGTCGTGATCGCCGCCTCGAACCTGCTGGAGAAGCTCGACCAGGCGCTGCTGCGCCCGGGGCGTTTCGACCGACAGATCTTCGTCTCGCCGCCCGACGTCAGCGGGCGAGAGCGGATTCTCGAGGTCCACTCTCGTAATAAGCCGCTCGCGGACGACGTCGACCTCGGCCTGCTCGCCCGGCAGACCTCGGGCTTGACCGGGGCGGATCTCGCCAACATCTGTAATGAGGCGGCGATCTTCGCGGCGCGCCGTCACGCAAACGCCGTGCGGATGGGCGACTTCGACTCGGCGCTCGAGCGCGTAGTCGCGGGTATGCAGTCGAGCCGGGCGCTGACGGATCACGAGAAGCGCGTCGTCGCCTACCACGAGGCCGGCCACGCGCTGTGCGGGGAGCTGCTGCCGTCGGTCGATCGGGTGCATCGGATCTCGATCGTCCCGCGCGGCCACGCACTCGGCTACACGCTGAACCTCCCCGAAGAGGACCGTTATCTGAAGACCCGCGAGGAGCTGATCGACTTCATGACGATGCTGCTCGGCGGCCGCGCCGCAGAGCAGCTCGTCTTCGGGGCGATCACGACCGGCGCATCCGACGACCTCAAGCGAGTGGCCGAGATTGCGCATGCGATGGTCCACGACTACGCAATGGGTACCGGCACCACGTCGCTACGGGTGGTCGTCGGGGACGACGCCTCGGAAAGCACCCGGCGGATCCGCGACGAGGAGGTTCGGGAGCTCGCGGAGGAGGGCTTCCGGGCTGCGCTCGCCCTGATCGATTCCCACCGCCCGCAGCTCGACCAGCTCGCATTGACGCTGCTCACCAACGAGGTGCTCGAGAGGCCGGACATCGACCGGATCCTCGGCGACGTTCCTCGGGCTGCGCCGTCCCGGCGCGCGAGCGGCGAGCTGGGGATCGCGGCGGCGACGGCCAAGGCGCCGGCGGACCGGCCGGCGCGGCGGTAGGGGAACTGGCGGTGGAATCGCCAGGGGCCGCGGTTGATCGCGTGGCGCCAGTTCCCTTGGGAGTTCGCCCCAGGGGGCGAACGTCCCGGGGCGAGTTGGCCCGGCTCGCGCTCAGTTCGGCGCGGTGAGGGGGTCCGTATCGGCGCGCCGGGGCAGAGGGCGTGTACCTAAACGAACCAGGAGTGCACTTAAGTCCAACGCTCCCGCCGACCTGAGCAGCGCTCACCCCCGAGAAGCGGCACGCTTGGCCGCTCGCTTAGTTCAGCGCGGCGAGGGGGAGCGCGACGATGGTGCCGTTGCTCCAGACGGGTAGTCCGCTGCCGTCGGTGTTGCAGCTGACTTCGATCGACGTGCCGTTTGGTGCCGTCGTCGTCACCGTGCCCATCACCGGGACTGTGCCGTTTCCGATCGCAGGCACAGACTGGCTGGCCTGCGAGATAGACGAGTTGTTGACCTCGAGCGAGCAGTAGACGGTTATCCCGATGTTGGCTTGGCCGGCGGTCATCTGCCCGAATAGGGCCCAGTTCCCCGGTGGCACAGCGGTGGAGGCGTAGGCCTCGTCGCCGCCCGTCGCCGAATACGCATGCAGGCTCGTGCACGTCGGCGTCCCGCTCTGCGCCACCGCCTGCAGCGCCTGATCGCTCGCGCATCCGGACCCGGCGATCCGGGCTTGGAGCTTTGTCAGGTCGGCGCTGAACGAGGTTCCTGACAGCGTCAGGCCCGAGCCGGCCGAGTAGGTCGACCCAGACCCTCCGGCGCCGGTGCCGGCCGGTCCCTGCGCGCCCGCCGGGCCGCGCTGGTTGACCGGGACGAGCGTGGTGCCCTTGCCGCATTTGCTCTTCTTCGCCGCCAGCACCTTCACGCCGCCGCTGTTCGAGACGCACAGCTTTACGACGCCGGTCGGCCCGACGAACTTCGACGCCGCATATGCGCCGCCGCCGAGCGCGACGAACACGGCGATCGTCGACATCACGTTCGCGTACGTGAGCTTCGATGAGATCCGTCTCATGCTGACCTCTGTATTTCGAGTCCGATTACGTCTGCTCGCGCCGAGCGCGTGGCGCTGGGCGCTGCCATCGTATCGGCCACCGGACCGGCCGGCGTTAGCTCGCGTATCCTGCCGCGAATGTTCGGAGCGATCGACCACGTTGGTGTCGCTGTCGAGGACATCGACAGCTCGCTGGCCTTGTACCGCGACTCGCTCGGGATGGCGCTTGTACATCGGGAGACGATCGAGTCGCAGGGCGTCGATGCGGCGCTGCTCGACATCGGCGACTCGCACGTCGAGCTGCTGGCGCCGCTAGGGCCGGACACGCCGGTCGGGAAGTTCCTGGGCAAGCGCGGGCCAGGCCTTCACCACGTGGCCTACCGCGTTGACGATGTCGCCGAGACGCTCAGAGTGCTGGCCGCGGCGGGCATGAGACTGATCGACGAGCACCCACGGTCAGGCATCCGTGGCTCGCTCGTCGCGTTCCTTCATCCGGCGTCCACCGGCGGCGTCCTGACGGAGATCGTCCAGCCGGTTACCGGAGGGAACCACCCATGACCGACGAGAAACCACAACGGATCAGCATCGGCTTTATCGGCGGCCAGGCACTGAGCGCTCGTGTGACGCCCGAGGAGCTCCTCAGCCTGCGCCGGGCGCTCGGCACTGTCGGCTGGCACGAGCTGAAGGCCGAAGACGGCACGGTCGCGCTCGACCTCGCGAAGGTCGTCTTCGTGCGGGTTGAGGACGAGGATCACCGGGTCGGGTTCGGGACCTGACTCGCCCCCGGGCGGCGAAGCACTCGCGACGTTCGCCCCCAGGGCGAACTCGCAAGGGCGGCGCAGCCGCCCCGGTCAGGGCGTAAGCAGCTCCGGGTCGGTCTTGCCGCGCTCCCGGTCGACCTCGGCGCGACGGGCCGCATCGCGGAGCTCGAACACGTCCGTCGCCCAGCTTCCGACCTCGGTGGTCACGTCACCAACGGCACCGACGACGATGCCGATGATTCGCCCGACGTGGTCGATTCCGGATTCGATCACCGCCTGAGCGACGTCCTTGCGAGTCTCGAGCTTGTCCAATGTCATCGGTTGGCTCAGTATGAAGCACCAGCCTGGGCCCGGGGCAGCCGCAGCCGCCCCGGGCGAGAAGCTCAGGCCGCGACCAGGACCGGCTCGGGCTGTGTGGGAGCGGTAGGCGCGTCCGCCGGCTTGGCCCGGGCGACTCCGCGGAGCCTGTCGGGCAGGGCGAGCCGGCAGATCTTCTTCACGACGCTGCCGAACTGCTTGCCCAGCGGGCCGGAGTTGTAGGGGATGCCGAAGCGGGCGCACAGCTCCGAGACCTCGACCGCGATCTCCGCGTAGCGGTGCGCGGGGATGTCGGGGAAGAGGTGATGCTCGATCTGGTGGCTGAGGTTGCCGGCCATGATGTGAAACAGCTTGCTGCCGGTGAGGTTGGCGGAGCCGAGAAGCTGGCGGAAGTACCATTCTCCGCGCGTCTCCTCTGCCGTCGCCTCCTCGCTGAACTCGACCACGCCGGAGGGGAAGTGGCCGCAGAAGATGATCGTGAACGTCCACAGGTTGCGGACGATGTTCGCGGTCGCGTTGCCTGCGAGCACGAGCGGCGCCTGGGGGCCGGCGAGGACCGGGAACAGGACGTAGTCCTTCAGCACCTGCCGGCTCGCCTTGCGCCAGATCCCGGCCAGCAGATCGCGCTTCTCGCCCCAGTCGACGTCGCCGGACGCGAGCCGCTCGACCTCGAGGTCGTGCATGGCCACACCCCATTCGAAGAAAACGGCAAGCAGGACTGCGTACACCGGATTGCCGAGGTAATAGGGGTTCCAGCGCTGCTCCTCGGACATGCGCAGGATCCCGTAGCCGAGGTCGCGGTCCTTGCCGACGATGTTCGTGTGGGTGTGGTGCATGTAATTGTGTGAGTGGCGCCACTGGTCGCTGGGGCAGGTGGTGTCCCACTCGAAGCCATGGCCCGACAGGGCCGGGTCGCCGGTCCAGTCGTACTGGCCGTGCATCACGTTGTGGCCGATCTCCATGTTGTCGAGGATCTTCGACAGCGACAGCGCGGTGACGCCGGCGAGCCATGCCGGGGGGATGAAGCTCGCAAACATGAGCCCGCGGCCTGTCACCTCGAGCCCGCGCTGGACACGGATGATGCGGCGGATGTAGTCGAGGTCGCGCTCGCCGAGGTCGTCGAGGGCACGCTGCCGGATGGCGTCGAGCTCCCGTCCGAAGGTGTCGAGCTGCTCGGGGGTGAGGTTCGGGACTGTGTCGGTCACGGGGCATCTCCCAGGTATCGGGTCATCTTGTAAGAGTGCTAGAGGTTGAGCGCGACGCTGCCCGTGGGCACCGACACGCAGATCTGGATGTCCACGTCCTCGGCGGAGGAGATCTCGCCGGTCACGACGTGGCGCACGCTGCCCGCGAGCTTGCGGCAGGTGCAGGTGTGGCAGATCCCCATGCGGCAACCGTGCGCGGGCTTCAGGCCGGCCGCCTCCGCCTGCTCGAGCAGCGTCGCTCCGGTGTTCGGGGCGTCGAGGCCGCTGCGCGCGAAGCTCACGGCACCGACTGCGTCGTCGGTGTCGATCGTCACTGCCGGTGGGACGAAGCTCTCGCTGTGAACGTGGTCGGGATCGCCGTCAGCGCGGACCGCGTCGATCAGGCCGGGCGGGCCGCAGACGAACGTGTGAGCGTCGGGAGCGAGGGCGCGCAGATGGTCGGCGCAGAAGTGGCCACGATGGCCCCCCTCGCGGGTGTAGACGAAGTCGATGCTTACGTTGGCGGCCTGCGCCGCGATCTCCATGAGCTCGCGGGCGTAGGGCACGCGGTCGGGGGTCCGCGCGTAGTGGAGGAACGAGACGGCACCGCGATGGCCCTCGTCGAGCAGGGTTCGCAGCATCGACATGACCGGGGTGATCCCGCTGCCGCCGCTGATCAGGACGATGTCGTCGGGCCGCTCGGAGGGCATGACGAAGTCGCCGGCCGCCTGCTCGAGGCCGACGACCATGCCCGGGGCTGCGTGATCGTGCAGGAAGCCAGACACAAGTCCCTCCGGATGAGCCCGCGCCGTGAGCTCGATCAGGCCATCGCGGCGGTGCACCGAGGAAGCGGGCGAGTAGCAACGCGCACGCTTGACGCCGTCGATCTCGACCGTGCAGCGGACGAACTGGCCTGCCTCGAAGCCGCGCCAGACGTGGTTCGGGCGTAGGGTGAGCGTGACGCTGTCAGGGGCCGGATGGTGAACCGCTGTGATCTCTGCGCGCAGCTCGTTGATCGACCAGCCCGGGCGGATCAGCTCGAGGTAGCGGTCGACGCCGTGCGGTGCCGCGAGCGCGTCGATCAGGCCGGAACCGAGGATCCGGTGGCCGAGACCACGGCGCTGGAATGGGACGAACGGCCGGCGGCTATTTGGGTGGGTGGTTGAAGTTTCAGTGTACATTTGTACTCCAAGATAATGGTATTGACCCCAGTCGTCAAGCAAAAACAGGCATGATTGAGTGATATGACGCACTCAGGCAGAGAGAACGCACGTACTCGCAGTAGATCTGACGAGGTCGTCGCGACGCGGAGCGAGCGCAAGCAGCGGACGCGCGAGGCGCTGATCGATGCGGCCCTGCGGCTACTCGAACAGGAGAGTTTCTCGAGCCTCAGCCTGCGTGAGGTCGCCCGCGAAGCTGGAATCGTGCCGACCGGGTTCTACCGTCACTTCGAGAACATGCAGGAGCTCGGCCTCGCGCTTGTCGACCGTTCGTTCCGGAGCCTGCGGGACATGCTCCGGGCCGTCCGCGCGACCGCCGACGGACACGAGCACGTGATCAGGCGCTCGATCGCGGTGGTCGTGGCCGACGTCCATCAGCACCACACCCACTTTCGCTTCATCGCGCGTGAGCGCTCCGGCGGGGTGGCCAGCCTGCGGCAGGCGATCCGTAGCCAGATCCGGCTGCTCGCCTCGGAGCTCGCCATCGACCTCGCGCGGTTGCCGGCGCTCTCTTCATGGAGCTCCCAGGACCTGGAGATGCTTGCGGCATTGCTCGTCGGTGTCGGCGTATCCGCGGCGGACGCGCTCATCGACGTACAACCGGAGGACGAGGAAACGGTGCGGGAGATCGCCTCGGTCGCCGAACGCCAGCTACGGCTGATCACGCTCGGCGTACCGGGTTGGCGTAGCCGTGAAGCCGGCTACACCGCGTCGAGCTAGCTAACCCTCGCGCGCCTTTGCAAGGGCGGCGGGTGGATCGAGCTGGCGGTCGGCCCGTGATAGCTGCAGTGCGCGGTCTGCGAGCTCGGCGGCCTCGGCGCCACCGGTCGATTCGTCCTGGAGCGCGAGCGCGACGAGCACCTGGCGAAGCAGCTCGGGATCCCCGGTATCGGGAGGTGGACCCGCGGGTGGTAGCGCGCGTAGCGTGGCGAGCAGGCCCGCCGCGTTGCCCCCGCCCAACGACACCATGCCAGGGTGCTTGGCCGGAATGCGGGCGGCGATCGCGCCGGTGGCGGGGTTCAGCAGGCTGACGTTCGTGCGCAGCCCCTCGCGCTCGAGCGCCAGGCGGTAGCCGGACAGGCGCCAGTAGCCGAGCTGGGCCGCGAGCTGCTTGAACGCGGAAACCTCACTCTCGCTCTTGGCCTTGGCGTGGTGCAGCGCGATCTGCGTGCCGGGGTCGGGCAGGCTCGGGTCGGGGTCGGGGGCGATCACCAGGAACACCTGGCGTCCCAGGCGTCCCGCGCCCACGCCCCCGACCTCGGCGAGCAGCTGGTACCCGCCCAGGCCGAGCGCTCCGACGATGCCTGGCGGCAGCGGATTGCTCTGAAGGTGGCCGGGCGGGTAGGCCATCTGGTTCAGTTGTCGAGCAGGCCGCCGACGAGGCCGCCGAGGAGCCCGCCGCCGCCACTGGACTGCACGTTCGCGCCGCCGCCGGCACCGGTCTCGGCGCCGGGCGGGTGGTAGTACGCGCTCTGTAGGCCGACCCGGCCGGGGCCGGTGAAGCGGTTGAACACGAGCTGCCCGCCGCCGCTGAGCATGCCGGTCTTGAACCCGTACACCTCCTGCGACATCTGCACAGAGTGGTCCCTGAACAGCCAGCCGCCCGGTTCGATGTCGATCGTCTCGCCGGCCTCGAGCACCTTCTCGAACACGTTGCCGTAGCCGTGCACCCAGACAACCCCCTCCTGGCCCGTAGCCATGAACTGGTCCACGAAGAAGCCGCCGCCGTACATCATGTTCGCGAAGCCCTTGATCCGGCTGTAGTCGTATTCGACGCCGCTGGTGGCGGCAAGGAACTGATGCTCGCGGACGACGATGCCGTCTCCCGGCTGGAGGTGGAGCGCGGCGATATGGCCGGGCGCGTCACGGCTGAACGCGATCTCGCCCGCCGACTGCGCTTCGAGCAGGAGCAGCGGCATCCCGCCCATCACACGCCGCTTGAGGCCCTTCTTCAGCGGGTGCAGGCCGATCTGCATCTGCGGGTACTTCCAGAGCAGAACGTGGTGCTCGAAGTAGACGGGCATGCGACCATCGAGGGCCATGTGGAGCACAGGGACGAGCTCGCCCTCGAGGCGGTAGATGAGCCCAGGGGCCTTCCCTTCGGCGATCTGGGTCGGCAGGATCTGTGGCGCGGTCGGCATCGGCTTTCTCCATTCGTGGATTGCGCGCGGGACGGCAGTCTCGTTGCGGCGACCGTCGTTCAGCCGGAGCATCGCCGCACGTTCAAGATCCGCCGCAGATGCCAGATAAGACCATCCTCACCACCAAGCAGCTGGGGCGGGCCACGCTCGCGCGCCAGCTGCTGCTCGAGCGTGAGCAGATCTCCGCGGTCGAGGCCACCAAGCGGTTGTGCGGGCTGCAGGCGCAGGAACCAAAGCCGCCGTACATCGGCCTGTGGACACGACTTGCGGGGTTTACCGAGGCCGCGCTGCAGCAGGCGCTGCAAGACCGCAGCATCGTCCGCGCGACGATGATGCGCGGGACGCTGCACCTCGCGACGGCGGCGGACTACGCGGCCTTTCGCGCCCCGCTACAGCCGGTGCTCACACGCGGAATGAGGGGTGCGCTGCGGGAGCGCGCAGACGGGCTCGAACCCGACGCGGTCCTGCCGGCGGCGCGGACGCTGCTCGCAGAGCGGCCGCGCACGTTCGACGAGCTGCGGACACTGCTCCAGGAGGAGTTTCCGCACGTCGATCATCGGGCGCTCGGGTTCGCGGTGCGGATGCTCCTCCCGCTCGTGATGGTGCCGACGGACGACCGGTGGGGATTCCCGAGGGTCGCCGACTTCACACTCGCGGAGGCCTGGCTCGGACACGAGCTCGGCACCGGCGAGGCGCCCGAGGAGCTGGTGCTGCGCTACCTGGCCGCGTTCGGGCCTGCGGCGGTGGCAGATGTTCAGGCATGGTCTGGCCTGCAGGGCATCAAGGCGGTACTCGAGGGTCTGCGCCCGCGCCTGGAGTGCTTCACCGACGAGCGCCGCCGAGAGCTGTTCGATCTCCCGGATGCCCCGCGGCCGGACGAAGCCACGGTCGCGCCTCCCCGCTTCCTGCCTGAGTTCGACAGTCTGCTGCTCGCACACGCGGACCGGACGCGGGTGATCTCCGACGAGCACCGTCCTGAGGTGATCACCAAGAACCTTCGCGTCCGGGCGACGTTCCTGATCAACGGGCTCGTCTGCGGCACCTGGGAGATCAAGCGATCTCGGCGCGCGGTGACGCTCTCGGTCAGGCCGTTTCGGCCGCTTTCACGCAGCGACGTCATCGGACTCGAGGCCGAGGCAGAGTCGTTAATGGGGTTCACCGATGGGGACGCCACGGCTCGCGAGGTGACGATTGCGGAGCCGATTGGCGGCGCATAACCGGGGCGAGGTTCAATCAGGCCGCAAGTACGGCACTTTATTGCCCTGCATAAGTGACATATGTCTCTCAAGGCGGTGTCGGATTGCGACGATACAGCCGCAAACGAATGTCTCGGCATCTGCCAGCCGCTCGGGCGGCAGTGGCGAGGGTTGCGTCTTGGAAGGCAGGCGCTCGGCTTGAGCCGCGGCCTGCCCATCCTCGCGTGATCCAAGCTGCACGTCTTCTGGCGATCACGCTCGCCTATTTCGGCTTGGCCAAGCTTGGCCTCGGGCCGGTGTTCGCGCACGTCGGCACAACGGCCGTCTGGCTGCCCGCCGGCCTGGCGCTCGCTGCGGTTCTGCTCTACGGCTATCAGGTCCTTCCGGCGATCGCGCTCGGCTCGTTGCTCGTCAGCGTCACGGCCGAGCTCCCGATCGCCGATGTGCTCGGAATCGCGTTCGGGAGCACGCTCGAAGCTTTGATTGGTGCCGCGCTGCTGCGGGCGGTTGGATTCAAACAGTCGCTGCGTCGCCTTCAGGACGTCGTCGCGCTTCTGGTGATGGCCGGCTTCGTCTCGACCGCTGTGGGCGCGCTTGCCGTGACGGCGGGCCTGCTCGTCGGCGGCGTCGCGGCCCACACGGACGTCGCGGTGCTCTGGCGCCAGTGGTGGATGGCCAACATGGCCGGTGATCTTCTCCTGGCACCCGCGCTGCTCGTGCTTGTGGCCGCGTGGCCGCTGAAGCGGCCACGGGCACACCGCCTCGAGGCGCTCGCGATCGCCGCCCTGCTCGTCGTCATCAGTGTCCTCGTGCTCGGCGACCACGGTCCCACGGCGTATCTCTCGATCCCGATGCTGTTCTGGGCGGCGCTGCGGTTCCGTCAGGCCGGCGCGGTGCTCGGCAGCGTCCTCGTCGCCGGCATCGCGGTCTGGTCGGCGTCCCGCGGGACCGGGCCATTCGCCGGCGGGGGCGTTGACGCCGAGTGGCTTCGCGTTCAGACCTTCGTTGTGCTGGCGACGACTACGGCTCTCGTCGTAGCGGCGATGCGCAGCGAGCGCGACATGACGGAAACGGCGCTCGCGCGACTAGGCGACAGCGAGCGCGCCCTCGCCGAAGCCCAGCAGCTCTCGAGGATCGGCAGCTTCAAGTGGGATATCCGCAGTGACCACACCGATTGGTCCGACGGGCTGTACCGAATCGCAGGACTGTCGCGTGAGGACTGCCCCGCCAGCTATGGATCGTGGCGCGAGCACGTTCATCCCGATGACCGTGAGCTGGTGGACGCTGCCGTGGTGCGGGGATACGAGGAGCGCGGCACTTTCAGCTTCGTCCACCGCGTGATCCGCCCCGACGGGCAGGTCCGAACGGTCGAGGCTCACGGCCGGGTCGAGGTCGATGCGGACGGAGAGCCGATCAGGATGGTCGGCACGTGTCAGGATGTGACAGCGTTCAAGCTCGCAGAAGACCGCTTTCGGTCGATGCTCGAGACGGCGCCCGACGCGATCGTGATCGTCGACGAGAGCGGGCACATCGTCCTCGTCAACTCGCAGACCGAGCGCCTGTTCGGCTACTCGCGCGAGGACCTGATCGGCGCCATGGTCGAGCTGCTCGTGCCCGAGCGGTTCGCTTCCGGCCATCCGGACCTTCGCAACACATTCGCCGCTGACCCCCACCCCCGGCCGATGGGTGTGGGCTTGGACCTTTACGCGCGGCGCAAGGATGGGAGCGAGTTTCCGGTCGAGATCTCGCTCAGCCCGCTCGAGACCGAGAACGGGAGGCTCTTCTCCGGTGCGATCCGCGACGTGACAGAACGGAAGCTCGCGCGCGACGCCCTCGCCCACCAGGCCCGCCACGACTCACTCACCGGCCTGCCGAACCGCAGCCTGTTGATCGACCGGATCGAGCACGCGATCGATCGTTCGCGCCGCTCACATTCGCTGATGGCGGTTCTGTTCTTGGACATCGACGACTTCAAGCTGGTCAACGACACGCTCGGTCACGAAGCCGGCGATCTCCTGCTCGTCGAGATGACGCCGCGCCTGCGCGCCGCCCTGCGTCCTGGCGACACGGTCGCGCGCTTTGGCGGTGACGAATTCGTGGTGCTCTGTGAGGACGTAGCTTCCGAGGCCGACGCGATGCTGATCGCCGCCCGGATCGCTTCTGCCTGCAGCCGCCCGGTGATGCTCGGCCCCCACCAGCATCTGGTCACGATCAGCGTGGGCATCGTGGTCGTTCAGAACGGCTTCTCGACCCCCACCGGCCTGCTCCGCGACGCCGACGCGGCGATGTACCGCGCCAAGGCGATGGGCAAAGGCCGCATCGAGCTGTTCGACGAAGGGATGCGCGAGCGGCTGCTCGAGCGGATCGCAATCGAGTCTGACCTGCGGCACGCTCTCCTGCACCAAGAGTTCCGCCTGCGCTACCAGCCGGTGATCTCGCTCGACCAGGGTGGCATCGTCACCGGCGTCGAGGCGCTACTCCGCTGGCAGCATCCAACGCGGGGGCTGCTCGAGCCCGCGGAGTTCATGCAGGTCGCCGAGAGCACCGGCCTGATCGTGCCGATCGGCGAATGGGCGATCGAGGAGGCATGCCGCCAAGCCGCCGACTGGCGCGACGCGCGCGATGAGGGCCAGCCGCCGCTGAGCATGTCGGTGAATCTCTCCCCGCGACAGATCGCGCGGTCGAACATCGTCTCCGCGGTCGCCTCGATTCTCGAGCGGACCGGACTCGAGGCGGGCCTGCTGGATCTCGAGATCACCGAGCGGGTCCTGCTCGAAGACGCAGAAGCCTCGGCCGGGGCGCTACGAGACCTGAAGGCGATCGGAGTGCGCCTCGTTCTCGACGACTTCGGAACCGGCTATTCGTCTCTCAGCTACCTGAAGCGGTTCACGATCGACGCGCTCAAGATCGATCGCTCATTCGTCGACGGCCTCGGCGAGGACGCTGAGAACGGTGCGATCATCAATGCCGTCCTCGGCATGGCCCGGGCGCTCGATGTCGGCGTGACCGCGGAGGGCGTCGAGACACGCCAACAGCTCGCCAGCCTGCGCGGCAGCGGCTGCGCCTTCGCCCAGGGCTACCTGTTCTCTCAGCCGATCCATGCAGACGACGTGCCCGACCTGGTCGAGGCGGCACTGGCCGGGCTGCTCGAAGGCGGTAGCTAGCGGTCCGTCCCACTAGCCTCGCATCGCCGCGAAGCCCGCGTCCAGCAGCTCGGGTGCCTGGTTGTCCTCGTCACCGGAGTGGAGCAGCACGACGCCGAGCCACGTGCGTCCGCGCCGTGCGGTGGCCACCAGACAGACCCCGGCAGCCGCCGTGTAGCCCGTCTTGACCCCGTCGGTCCCGGAGTAGCCGAGGCCGTAGAGGGGATTGTTGTTGTAAAGGAAGAGCTTGCCGCCCTTGATCGGGAACGGCAGGACGGCACTCGCGCTGCCGACGATCCGGGCGAGCAGTGGTACGTCCAGCACCGCTCGGGCGAGCTTGGCGAGGTCCGCGGCACACGAGTGGTTGCCTCTGTCGACGATTCCGGACACCGTCGTGTAGTGGGTGCAGCCGAGACCCATCGCAGCGGCGCGTGCGTTCATCATCGAGATGAACCGGGCTTGGGTGCCCGCAACGTGCTGGGACAGCGCGATCGCGGCGTCGTTACCGGAGGGCAGCAGCAGCCCGTACAGCAGCGCCTTGACCGGTACGTGCTTGTGCAGCGGTAGCAGTCCGACGCCCGAGCCCTCGAAATGAACGGCGGCGCGCGTGATCAGAACCGGCGCTTGCGGTCGATCCAGGGTCGCGACGATCAGCGCCGTCATCATCTTCGTCAGGCTCGCGATCGGCAGCACGCGGTCGGGATCGCGCTCCCACAGCACCTGGCCGGTGTCGACATCGAACAGCAGTCCGCTTCGCAGCGGCGCGAGCAGATGGATCTTCACGCGCCCGCTGGGCGGTGCCGGTGTGATGCCATATCCGGCCGGAACCGTGGGGCCGATCGACAGCGGTCGCGGCAGGTGTGCGATGCCCTTCTGCACGTGCGAACTTGCTCTGCGCCCCGGGCCGGTCGTGCCCGCCGCCATCACGATCAGCAGTACAACGGCGCCGATGACGATGAGCAGAACGATCGCTCCTATCGGCGTTCTGCGCCGCCGGCTCGAACCCCTTCCCCGGCCCTTGCGGGGACGGCGCCCGCGCCCGCGGCGCCGCTTGCCCCCGGAGAGGACGCTCGAGCCGCTCATCGCCGGGGTCGCTGCACGAGCGATCCGACGATCGCGATGATGAACAGGAGCAGGATCAGCACCGACAGGACGTTCAGCCCCGTCACGCCGTACTTGGCAAAGTCGACGACCGTCAGCCAGCCCAGCACCCCGATGAAGGCAAGCGCGAGCACCAAGAAGACGAACGCCCGCACGCAGGGCCTCAGTAGACCGGCCGCGCCGGTGGCGAAGGACGGACCCGCGTTGCGAGCACGCGAACGCTGAGCAAGCCGAAGATGAAGCCGCCCACGTGGGCGAAGTAGGCCACTCCGCCGCCGCTGCCGGGAGACGTAAGCCCAGCGGCGCCAAAGACCGCCTGCTCGGCGAACCAGATTCCCAGCATCACCCATGCGGGAAGCTCGATCACGGTAAAGAACAGGATGATGAACACCACCGTCAGCACCTTGGCGCGCGGGAAAAGCACGATGTATCCCCCGAGCACGGCGGCGATCGCACCCGAGGCGCCCAGTGTCGGCGCGGTCGAGTCCGGCGACACCGCGACCTGAAGCGCGAGCGCCGCGATCCCGCCGAGCACGTAGAAGCCGATGAACTTGACCGGTCCCAACGCGTTCTCGACGTTGCGGCCGAAGATCCACAGGAAGATCATGTTGCCGCCGATGTGCAGAATCGACGCGTGCGAGAACATCCCGGTGAAGATCGTCAACCAGGCCGGGAGGAGATTCTCGGCCGGAATGTGGTTCGCGTTCAGCAGGGCGGTGTTGCAGAGCACTTGCGGCGACTGCGGGCCCAACAGTGTCTGGCGGACCACCCCGGCGCAGTGCACGCCCGGGTGGATGAGCGCGTACGGGATCGCGCCGTACTTGAACTCCTCCGCCGGCGACGGGCCGCTGATGAAGGATCCGCCGTGTCTGATCGCCAGCAGGTACACGATGAAGTTGATCGCGACCAGGGCGGCCGTCACGAACGGGAAGCGGCCGGTGGGGATATTGTCCTTGAGCGGGATCAATGGCGCTGCAGCTTATGCCCTGCCCGGGAGGCTCGGGCGGGTCCAGGCCATCGCGCCGCGCGCCGCGAGTGGCGCTATGCCTTGACGGCGGGAGCGCCCACCTGGGCGATCTGCCAGGGCTGCTCGTCCGGACCTTCGAGCGCAAGTGTCCATTGCTCCGTGAAGGTGGTCGCGCGCGTCTTACTGCCGGACACGACGGCCGCGGTGTTGCGGTCCTCGAGGTAACGGCGGCCCGCCAGCTCGATCTCGATCGTCATCGTCGGCGGCGTGGCGCCCGCGTCGAGCGCCAAGATCCGGATCTGGCGAACCTCGAGGCCGCGGACCACGAGACGCGTCTGAGGGCCTGCCGGATGGAGGAGTGCATAAGCGGCGTCGGTGCGGGCCACCGCGAGCAGCCCACGATCGTTGCCGTCAACGGCGTCGGCCCATGCGGCGACCGCCCGGCGCGCGGCGACCTCGAGCACGTCCGGGGCGAAGCGGCCGTCGGCGAGCGAGAGGTCGAGCGCGGCTGCGCGCGCATCGCCACGGTAGTCGAGGTCGGCGACCTCGGCGACGCTCGTACCGGCGGGCACGGCCTCGGCGACGGCGCCTTCGACGAGCGCTTCGTCACGCAGCGCGTTCTCATCTGACCACGGCGTCGGCGCGACCGTGTCCTTGAGTGCGTGCACGCCCTCGGCGCCCTGCTCGACCGAGATCAGCAGCCAATGGCCGGCGCGCTTGCCGAGGGTCCAGAACTCGCGCACTCGCACCGTCTCGCTCATGTGCCCAGCGCGCTTGACGCGATTGCCGTAACGGTCCTCGACGTAGTCGTGCAGCTTGGCCTCGATCCGGACCACGACCCGGTCCTCGACCTCGCGCCCGCGACGGCTGAGGCCGACATACTCCACCTTCGGCTCGCCGATCGGCTGCACGTGGTTGTGCCAGCCGCGGCGGTCGAAATCGTCCAGCCGCCGTTCCCACTCGTTCAGGAGCTCGGGCGCCACGAGACCGCGAAGGGCGATCCGGTCATCCTTGTCCCACGCCGCCTGGACCTGTGTGAACAGCCGTTGCGCCGCGGCGCGAACGTTGTCGGGCGCGAACATCGGATCCTCGTCGGCGGCCTCGGCCGCGGCGAGCTCGACCTTCCGCTCGCGCTTCGCGGTCTGGCGCCGGGCACCATGCCCGGATTCCTGCCTGCTCGCCCACCACCGTCGCAGACGCGCGCCGTAGAAGTAGAACGCGATCGCGCCGACGATCAATCCGATCAGGATGACCCGCGTGATCCCGTGCGTGAAGAGCACGATGTCGAGGATGATCCGGACGATGAAGTAGAGCGCGAAGGCCTTGCCGCCACCGCCACCGCCGCCGCCGCCACCACCGCCGCCGCCGCTGAAGCCCCCTGTTCCGCCGCCGGCGGACGCGAGCGCGACCGGCGCGAGGACGAGGACGATCGCGATCACCAGCAGCAGGGCAAAGGCGAAGCGGCGGGACCGCCAGCGCTTGGCGAGCCGGCGAATCATGAGCTCACCGCTTCCGCGAGCGGCCCCACGCCGGGCTGATGCTGGGCGATGTGCTGGTCGGCGTGGTAGCTCGAGCGCACGAGCGGACCCGCCGCGACGTGCTCGAATCCGAGCGCGTAGGCCGCCCGTTCGAGCTCGGCGAACTCGTCGGGATGCCAATAGCGGACGATCGGGAGGTGCTGGAGGGTGGGGCGAAGGTACTGGCCTACCGTGAGCACCTGCACGCCGTGCTCGCGCAGCACCCCGAGCGTGTCGACCATCTCATCGAAGCTCTCGCCGAGTCCGACCATCAGGCCGGATTTGGTCGTGACGTCTTCGCCGCCCATCTCCTTCGCGTTCTGCAGGACGCGGCAGGATCGCTCGAAGCGCGAGCCGCGCCGGGCGATCGGGTATAGGCGCGGCACGACCTCGACATTGTGGTTGAAGACGTCGGGGCGCTCGGCGATCACCTTCGCGAGCGGCATCTCGGCGCCACGGAAATCCGGTGTCAGCACCTCGACCTTGCAGTTCGGTGCCTGGCGGCGGATCTGGCGGATCACGCCGACGAATGCGGACGCGCCGTAGTCGGGCAGGTCGTCGCGGTCGACGCTCGTGATCACCGCGTGGCGCAGGCCCATGCGCGCGACGCTGCGCGCGACGCGCGCCGGCTCGAGCGGGTCCTCCCAGGTCGGCTTACCCGTCTTGACGTTGCAGAATCCGCAGCGCCGCGTGCAGGTATCACCGAGGATCATGAAGGTGGCGGTGCCGCGCTGCCAGCACTCGCCGATGTTCGGACACGCCGCCTCCTGGCAGACCGTGTGCAGGCTCTCGGACTCGATCATCGCCTTGAGCTCGCGATACTTGGGGCCGCCGGGAGCGGGGACCTTGAACCACGGTGGCTTGCGTCCGCGGTGGGGCTGAACATCGGTTCCGAGGACCTTCAGCACATCCATTCCGCCCGGGTTCGATCGCGACCGCGTCACGTGCTCACGTGTGGCCTGGTCGGGGGTCATGATGCAAGGCTAGCGCGCGGACGCGGCGGGTCGGTGCGATTGACGCCCCCGACGACTTCGACAGGGATCGTCCCCGACCGATCGAGCCATGGCTGGCGCTCGATCATGTCAGACACGCGCACGTAGCCCTCCTCGATCAGCCCGGCTGCCGCGTCGAAGATCCTGTAGTGCTGGCGCGGGTCGCCCGCGGGCTGCGCTTCGAGCGTGATCAGTCGCAGTTCGCCTCGGTTGAACTCGCAGCGGGCCTGCACGGCAGCGAGCAGCTGCTGATTGTGAAAGTGCCCGTCGCCGAAGTTCCAGCCGGTGACGACGCCGGAGATCAGCTCTCCCTCGCGGACCGCGTACGCCTCGACATCGTCGACCGCACGCGGCACCAGCCCGAGCAGGGCGCGGCCGTGCGAGTGCATCGCCCGGAATGCCAGGCCCTTGCTCAGCAGCAGCTCGGCCATCTCCTCGCCATAGAACATGCTCAGCTGCTTGACGACGATCGGGGCGGGCTTGACGATGCGCCGGTCGAGCGTCTCCTCGGCGCCGCAGTCCTTGCGGAACAGCCACCAGCTCGTCGCCCAGTTCCCGGCGTAGTACCGCATCGCCGGCAGGAAGGAGATCTTGTCGGGACGGAAGTTCCCGATGATCGGGATCAGCACGCCGTTCGCGAGCACGAGCGCGATCAGCAGCGGATTGTTCAGGGTGGAGAACGGGACCGCGCCGTAGTGGCCGAACAGGAACAGCAGGCCGAAGATCATGAACAGGTTCCACTCGAGCGGGACCGCCAGCGGCGCGGTCGAGGTGATGTGGACGTGGAAGATGATCATTCCGATCACGGCGATCGTGGTCACGGTGCCCCCGCGCGAGAACAGGAGCGTCAGCGGCAGCACGACCTCGACCACGGTCCCGGCATGGGCGGCGTTCGCTGCGAGCGGCCCGGGTCGCATGTCGGTGGGGTGGTTGCGCCAGAGCCGGCGCTTGAACGCGCGCGAGCGGTTCCATGGCGTGTTGCTGATCATCACGCCGATCACAAACGGGAAGTGGTGATTGAGCTTCGATGCGGCGGCGCCGAGCCAGATGCAGACGAACGTGATCTGGGCGGCGACGATCAGGTCGTGGAGGGGGAACAGGAAGACGACGAGCAGAATCCCGTAGATCTCCGGCCGGGACGACAGGTACGCAACCTTGTCTCGCAGACCCAGCAGGGCCAGCAGCCCGATCGTGACCGCGAGCAGCGCCGGGTCAAGCCGACCGGGTGTGCCGGTGCCCCCCTCGAGCAGGAGGGGGATGCCGCAGCCGATCACGCCGGCGTAGAGCGCGACATCGGCGATCGTGCGAGTGTTGCCTTTTGTGAGCGGGACATTGGCGGGCCACGGCGGCAGGCGCACCGTCCCTGGGCGCAGCCAGTAGAGGATCCCCCCGATCGGCGGCACGAAGCGGAACGTCAGCGGCATCGACCCGGCGCCGAGGCCGATCAGCTCCCACAGCATCGTCCACACGACCACCTTCTCGAAGACGATCGGCTGAGTCCACCAGCTGCCGAGTCCGCCGGTCAGGCCCGTGGTCGTCGCGGAGATGACGAGCAGCGCCCCGAACACGAACACCACCAGCTTGATCGCGTAGAGCAGGAAGACGGCTGTCGGCGTCCCGAACCCGTTGATCCCCCAGTCCTGCGCGAGCGGCTTGATCCGGTCGAGATACGACCACGTCTTCCACTCCTCGATTGCGACCGGTGGTGGGGAGGGTGAGATGAATCCCATGGGGTGGGGGCGCTTTGGGGTTCGGCGGGCGGGCGGGCGCTAGCCTAGCGGGCGGTCGCGGGCCGGGCGGGCGGGCGGGCGGGCGGAGAGTTGTCACGCCTCGCCGGAGAGTTGTCACGAAGCGTCACCCACGTGTCACGGTTTCGGTGGGACGATCGAGCGGTGCTGGAGCCTGGCCGAGAAACGCAACCACCAGTCGCGTTTCTCGGCCAGGCTCCGTTCGATGCGGCGCTCGCAGCGCTGGCGAGTACCCAACACACGGTGTTCGAACTCGGGCAACTCCGCGATCTGGGACTGACGGCGGCCGGAGTCCGCAAGCGCGCGGCTACGGGTCGCCTGCACCGGATCCACCACCGCGTCTACTCGCTTGTCCCGCCCAAGCTGCTGAGTCGCGAAGGTCGCTGGATGGCGGCGGTCCTCGCATGCGGGCCCGGCGCGGTGCTCTCCCACCGCTCGGCGGCGGCGCTGCTCGAGCTGAGAGGGACGAACCGCGCGCGGATCGACGTCACTGTGCCGACACGCTCGTACCGTGAGCACCGCGGCATCGATCTGCATCGCTCCACCACGCTGAGGCCCAACGACACGACGGTAGAGCAGAACATCCCCTGTACGACAGTCGCACGCACCCAGCTGGATCTCGCCGAGGTGATCAACCGGCGCGGTCTCGAGCGGGCATTCGACCAGGCCGAGGCCATGGACGCGTTCGACCTTCGCGCCCTCGAGGATCAGCTCGAGCGCAATTCGACAAGAAGAGGCGCCGCGGTCGTGCGCGCGGTGCTCGCCGAGCACTACATCGGCAGCACCCTCACCTGGAGCGAGTTCGAGGAGCGCTTCCTGGCGATGACCCGGGCCTTGGGCCTGCCACGGCCCGAGGTCAACCACTGGATCGTCCTCCCCGACGGGGGCCCGCCGATCCGGGGCGACTTCGTCTGGCGCGCTCAGCGCGCGGTGCTCGAGACCGACGGGCACGGCACGCATCGAACACGACAAGCGTTCGAGGGCGATCGCAAGAAAGACCAGCGCCTGATCGTCGCGGGGTGGCGTTCAGTCCGCGTCACGGTCCGGCAATTCGAACGCGAGCCTGATCGGATAGCGGCCACGACGATCGCGCTACTGGGGCTGTAGCACGCCCCCGGCCGCCGGGGTGCCCGCGGCCGCCGGGGTGCCCGCGGCCCAGGCTCCCACCACACCCTCAAGCCGGGTGAGGCTGACGAGGCGCTGCCGGCGCCCGAGGGCCTCGGCGAGCTGGTAGGCAGCGCGACGGCGGAAGCACTTGAGCTGCCCGGCGAGCCGGTGAGTCTCCTTGATGATCGAGGTCATCTGTACGTCGGCGAGGCCGCACGGAACGATGTAGGAGAAGGGCTGCAGGTCGTTCTCGACGTTGACCGCGAACCCGTGCGTCGTGACGCCGCGGGCGACGTGGACGCCGATCGAAGCGATCTTACGCTCCTCGACCCAGACGCCGGTGAAGTCGGGGCCATCCTGCGCTCGCGCCCGCGCGGTGATGCTCTCCTGCGCGAGCGCGGCGACGAGCGCGCGTTCAAGCGCGCGCACGTACGCGACGACGTCGTCGACGCGCACGATCGGATAGCCGACGAGCTGGCCCGGGCCGTGATAGGTCACCTTCCCGCCCCGGTCGGTGTCGACGATCTCGAAGCCCTGCATCAGGTACCAGTCCTCGCCCATCGGCAGCTCGCCGGGCGCCGAGCGCCGGCCGCGCGTGTAGACCGGATAATGCTCGAGCGTCAGCAGCGTGTCGGGCAGCTCGCCGGCCTGGCGCGCCGCTCGTAGGCGCTCCTGGAGTGCCAGCGCCTGCCGGTACTCGAGCGTGCCGAGATGACAGACCCAGAGCTCTGGGCGGCGGTCAGGCACCCGCCCAGCCCTCCAACCTCCGCTTCATGCTCGCCAGGAACTGCGCTGCGAGCGCCCCGTCGAGCGCGCGATGGTCCCAGCTCAGGCCGAGGATCGTCATCGCGCGGATCGCGATCGCGTCGTTGCCGGCTGCATCGGTCACGACGACGGCGCGCTTGACGATCGCCTCGAGGTCGAGGATCGCGACCTGGGGCTGATTGATGATCGGGGTCGCCATGATCGTGCCGTACTGGCCGGGATTGGTGATCGTGAAGGTGCCGCCGCGCACCTCGTCGGGCGTCAGGGCGCGTGTGCGTGCGCGCTGGGCGAGATCCCGAATGCGCGCGGAGAGCCCCTCGACCGACAGCTCGTGCGCGCGCTGGATCACCGGCACGATCAGCCCATCCTCACCGAGCGAGACGGCGATCCCGAGATTGACCGCGGCGTGCTGCGTGTAACGCTCGCCCTCGAGCGATGCGTTGAGCTGCGGGTATTCGCGGAGGGCTCCGATCGCCGCACTCGCGACGAAGGGGAGCGCGGTGACACCGAGGAGGGTTCGCTCGGATTGCACGCGGCTCATGTCGACCTCGATCCAGCTGGTGCAGTGGGCGGCGGTGTCGAGGGAGTGCTTCATGTGGGCGCCGATCTGACGGCGCATCCGTGACAGCTGGCCCGAGTCGGGCACCGGATCCGGCCGGTACGGGCTCTCGATGTGCAACGGCGGCTCGGGGGCCGCGGCCACCCGCGCGAGCACATCCTGCTTGCGCACCCTGCCGCCGCGACCCGTGCCGGCGATCGTGCTCAGGTCGATGTCGTGCTCGGCCGCGATTCGTTGGACGACGGGGGAATAGCGGCGGCCGGGGGCGGGGCCGCCGTTAGCAGGCAAGACACCGTAAACAGGTGCATCGGAGGGGGGTGGGGCCGCCGGGGGAGTGGGGGCCGCGGGGGCGTCAGGCCTGGGGGCGATGACCGTGGCCGCCGTGGCCGCCGCGAGTTCGCCGGCAGGCGAACTCGCAATCGAAACCGCGCCAGCGGTTTCGACGCGCGCCAGTACGACGCCGACGTCGACGGTGGTGCCGACGGCTACCAGGATCTCGGCGACGACGCCGCTTACCGGCGACGGGACCTCGGTGTCGATCTTGTCGGTGGAGATCTCGCAGATCGTCTCGTCGGCCTGGACCCGATCTCCTATCTGCTTAGCCCAGGCGACGACTGTGCCCTCGGCCACCGACACGCCCATCTGCGGCATCGTCACATCGACGAGCTTTGCTGCGCCGGGGGCCCGGGTCTCAGTAGGCGAGGAGCTCACGGCAAGCCTCCCGAACACGATCGACGCTCGGCAGCACGGCCTGCTCGAGTGGGGGCGAAAACGGAATCGGGATGTCGGGGGTGGCGACCCGGACCACCGGTCCGTCGAGATCCTCGAACCCGTGCTCGGCGATCAGCGCGGCGACCTGTGCGCCGGCCGCGCAGGTCTCGTTCGCCTCGTCGAGGATCACCACCTTCGAGCACTCCCGAACCGCGGCCAGGATTGCGTCCACGTCGAGCGGCACGAGCGAGCGCAGGTCGAGCACCTGAACCGAGGCGCCGTCGAGGTCCTCGGTGGCGTCGAGTGCAACGTGGACCATCGCCCCGTACGCGATCACGACCAGGTCCGAGCCCGGCCGGGCGACACGGGCGGTCATCGGCGTCTCATAGATGCCCTCTGGCACCTCGCCCTTGATGCGGCGGTAGAGATGCTTGTGTTCCATGAAGCAGACCGGGTTCGGGTCGCGGATCGCCGCGTGCAGCAGGCCCTTCGCGTCCTCCGCCGTCGACGGCGCCACGACCTTGATCCCCGGGGAATGCATAAACCAGGCCTCCGGGTTCTGAGAGTGGAACGGCCCGCCGGAGAAGCCGCCGCCAGAAGGCAGGCGAACCGTGATCGGCACCGCGAGTCGCTGGCGGTAGTGCATCTTGGCTGCGACGTTGACGAGCTGGTCGAAGCCGCACGAGATGAAGTCCGAGAACTGCATCTCGCAGACCGGACGCATGCCGACGACGGCCGCGCCGATCGCGGTGCCGATGATCGCCGACTCGGCCAGTGGGGTGTCCATCACGCGGTCGGGGCCGAACTCCTCGAAGAAGCCGTCGGTGACCTTGAACGCGCCGCCGAAGACGCCGATGTCCTCGCCCATCACGAGCACGCGGTCGTCGGCGCGCAGCTCGTCGCGCAGCGCGGAGGAGATCGCCTGGAGGTAGGTCATCGTCGCCATCAGCCCACCTCCCTGCGCTGGGCGAAGCCGCTCCACGGCGCCTGCCCGTCTCCGAGCGGCTCCGCCTCGCCGGCGGCGAACACATCGGTCCTCACGTCCTCCGGGTCGGGCATCGGGGCGGCGAGCGCCTGCTCCGTCGCGGCGTCGATCTCCGCCTGCACCGCGGCCCGGATCGCGTCGACGTCGACGCCCAGTTCGCGCAGGCGCGCATTCTGGCGGTCGACCGGGTCGCGCTTGCGCCACAGCTCCACCTGCTCCTTGGGGACGTACTTCATGTCGTCGTGCGCGGCGTGACCGTGCATCCGCATCGTCACTGCCTCGATCAATGTCGGTCCCTCGCCGGCAACAGCGCGCGCGCGAGCAGCGCGCGTCGCCTCGAACATCGCCTCGGCGTCGTTGCCATCGACGGTCACGCCGGAGAACCCGTAGGCGGCGGCGCGCTGGACGGGGTCGACGGCGAACTGCTTGTCCAGCGGAGTCGAGTATGCGTACTGGTTGTTCTCGAGCACGAAGACGACCGGCAGGCGCTGCACCCCGGCCCAGTTCATCGCCTCGTGGAAGTCGCCGCGCGAGGTCGAGCCGTCGCCGAACCAGGTCAGCGCGCACCGTCGCTCACCGCGCAGCTTGAATGCCATCGCCATGCCGGTCGCGACCAGCATCATGTCCGGCAGCATCGAAACCATCCCGACACAGCCGAGACGCGCATCTCCGAAGTGGACGTTTCCGTCGCGGCCCCGGGTGACGCCGCTGTCGCGGCCCATGTACTGGGCCAGGATGCGTTCCGTGCTGACGCCGCGGATGATGTGGGCGGCGAGGTCGCGGTGCAGGATGCACAGCCGGTCCTCGGGCCCCATCGCGAACGCCGCTCCGGCGGAAACCGCCTCCTGCCCGAAGCCGTCGTAGAACGAGCCGGGCACCTTCCCCTGCCGGTACAGGCTCATTGCTCGCTCCTCGATGCCGCGCATCAGCAGCATCGCACGCAGCAGCCAGATTCGATCATCCAGCTCGAGGTATGCAGCCGCGGCTACCGCGGGCTCCGCCGTTTCGGTCGCCATCTTGCGCGCTTCCCCTTCGTTCATGGCCGGTGCGGGATCTCCGTCCGGGCCGCTCATCGAGTCGTAGACGGGATCTCCGTCTCGACCCGCCACCAGGGCACACATATGTTCCTTAATCGGATTATCCCACCCGGAACTGATACGTCGTTGCGCGCATGCCTGACGGGTCTACCCTTGCCCCAAATGGACGGTGCGTGGCTCACCCGGATGCGCTGGCGGCGCCGCGGCGCCTGGATGTGGCCGGCCTTCCTGACGCTGACGGTGATCGACGCGTTCGTGGTGCACGCGCTGCCACCGGACGGAGATGCGGAGGGGCTGATCACGGCGCTGTGGTTCGCCGGCTTCTGGAACTTCGTCGCGGTGGCTTTCGTCGCGCATCCCGCCGGCGCGCTGCTCCGCCGCGTCCGCCGCGACCTGCCCACGGTCGTGGCCCGCGACTACGCGGGCACCTGGCTGGTGATCGCGATCGCGATTGCGCTGTTCGGGGCGGGGCTGTCGAATCGCGCGACCGTCTCCGGCAACCGCGCGACGATGCGCGACGCCATCGTCCGCGCGATCGCGTGGATCGGGTACCACGCTCCGCCGGCGTTCCGGGCGGAGGTGCGACTGGCGAGCACCGTCACGATCCAAGCCGGGACGCTCTATCGCACGTGCGTCCCGGAACGTGGCGGCCACCAGACCTACTGCGTGGTGGTCGACGAGAGCCAGCCGGTCAACCGGAGCGTGCACTTCGCCGGCTACGAGCCGAATGCGGTGTTCGTGAACGAGCTTGGCTAACCCGGTTCCATCGCCACCGGGTCGCCGAGGCGGACGGTGCCGGGCTCGGCCACGTGGCCGTAGATTCCGAAGGCGAGCGGCTCTGTCGTGGGCTCCTCGCGGCGGTACTCGCCGAGCAGGTCGAGCGTCGGTAGGTCGACCACGCCGGTGTCGGGGTGGCGGGTGGTGACCAGGCAGCGGCCGACGTGGCCGTTGAACGTGACGAGGGCATCGCCGATGCGGATGCTGCGCCCGACCCAGGTGTCCTCGCCGTGCGGGCCGATGCCGTCGATCTCGATCAGCATCCGGAAGCGCCGCGCGTCGATCTCGTGGCCGTCGCCGGCGACCTCGGCGAGCCGCTCGAGCGAGCCGCGCGACACGAGCGACACGGTGCCGCGCTCGCCGCGATCGGAGCCTCTCGGCGCTCGCTCGGGCTCGACGAGACGAAGCTGCCGCCCAACATACGCGGAGATTGCCTCCGACCATGGCCCAAGCACGAGCGGTGCGCGGAGCATCACCTTGAAGAAGCGGGTGTCGATCTCCGGGCCCAGGCGCACCGGCCCGGAGACGCGCTCCCCGTCGGGGAGCGTCAGCGTCAGCGTGCGATCGGCGTCGACGTACTCCGCGCGCAGCTCGGTCAGCTCGCCGATGTGCTTGCCGTTGGCCACCCGTCCGCGCTCGTCGACCAGATAGAAGCGCCGATTGTCGCGCACGCCTCCAGGCTCGAGCAGCACCTGATCGCGTGGGGCGACGCGGAGGCCCTTGACGGGAGTGACGAGGAGCGCGCGGACGTGGATCGTGGAATTGTCGCGTACGCCCCGAAGCGCACATACTTCTGCGCTACTATCGTCGCGCCGTAGCCAAGCAAGCAACTCGCCGCCGGACGTCGCTGCTTGTTGGCCGCGTCGAATTGGGGCGACACGGACCGAGAGACCAGTTGACCGCAAAGCCGCGAAACAGGGACGTTTATCGACTACGGACAGCGTGTGCCGGAGGCATGGCGCTGCTGTGCTCCGTGCTCGGGCTGGCTCTGTGGAGTGCGCAGGCCGTCGCCGCAGGCGTCCCTTCAGGCCTACCGGGACCACCGCCAGGCGCTGGAACCGGGTTGCCGCTGCCGCCATCGCCAGGCGCGGCGCCCAGCCCGACCACGGACGGCGCGCCGGTGACGATTTCTGGCACCGCCTCCGGTCCGGGGCTCCTCAGCGGGACCGCAAGCCTCAGCGGCAAGCGGGTCAGCATTCCCCTCGCGTGTAACGCCGGCGGGCGGGTCACCATGAGCGCGCCCGGGCTCGGAACGATGGCGCAGGCGAAATACAGCTGTGCCGGCGGCCGCTCCACCGCGCGCCTCACGCTCGCGGCTGCGACCGCGAAACGGGTCAACAGCCTCGGCAGCGTGATCGCCCGGCTTGCCTTCTCGCAAGGAGAGCAGCTGTCGCTGGCGCTCGGGCCGCGCGTCCCAGCCGCCGGCACATGGACGAGCTACTACGGGCTCGCGTGCAATTCGCCGGCGGCAAATCAAGCAGAGCTGCTCGCCCCCAACTTCACCGACACGCCGTCGACGACGATCGACGTGCGACCGTGGCTGGCCTGGTACACCTCGGCGACCGGGTGGCAGTGGATCGGTACCCAGGGCACGAGCGCGAGCAGCTGGTACAGCTGGACGGCGACACCCAACGGCGTCGCTGAGTGGCTCACGCCCCCGGCGACGATCACCCCATGGGCATGGGGCCCGATCTCGGTCGCCCCCGGTCACGGGATTTACGTGATCGCGGTGTTCGAGGTCATCTACTGGTACAGCCACCCGGTTTATGTGTGGCACTACGCGCGCTCGGGCGGGGGCCCCAATGCGACAGTTACCTACTGTGAATACCCATAGCGAGAACCATCCTCGGCGCACGCGTCGCGCGCGGTGCGTTGCGCTGCTCGCCGTCGTCCTCTTCATCAGCTCGGCGACCGCGACCGCGTGGGCGGCGGCGCCCGCGGGACCCCCGCCCGGCCTGCCGGGACCGCCGCCAGGAGCCGGTTCCGGGTTCCCGGCGCCTCCGGCGGTGGGCAGCACGCCCGGCCCTCAGCCGCTGGGCCCCGCATCGACGATCCCCTCGCACGTGTCAGGCCCCGGTCTGACGAACGGGACCGCACACGTCCAGGGACGGAAGTTCTCGCTCGCGATCGCCTGTCAGGGTGGTGGCAGGGTGACCGTCGCCGCGTCGTCGGTGGCGGGTGGAGCGCTGGCGCACGCTTCATATTCCTGCCGCGGGGGACGCGCCGTCGCGCAGCTCACGATGAGTGCAGCCGACGCCGGCAAGCTGCGGTCCCTGGGCTCAGCCGTCGCGGTCGCGAAGCTGGGCGGCCAGACTGCGTCGGTGACACTCGAGTCGCGCTCGACGCCCCCGCTCTACTGGAGCGACGGCGGCCTCGAGTGCAGCCTGTTCGGGAACGACGAGCCGTATTCGGTCGCTCCGAACTTCACGGTCACGCCCGCCGCGATCATCGACGTTCGTCCGTGGGTCGCCTGGTACACGCCCGCGCACGGGTGGCGCTGGCTCGGGACCAACGGGGTGGGCTCGAGCAGCTGGTACAGCTGGACCGCCACGACCGCCGGCGTCGAGCAGTGGGTCACTCCGGCGGGCGCGGTCAACCCATGGACGTGGGCGCCGATCCACGTCAGTGCCGGCCAGAACACGTACGCGATCAGTGCGTTCGAAGTGATCTACTGGTACAAGAACCTGCGGTACGTCTGGAAGTACGGCCCGTCGGTACCGAGTGGAACCTCGGTCAGCACCTATTGCAGTTTCCCTTGAGCCGTTTGCGGCGCGCCAGACGCGCCTAAGCGCCGGCGGCAGGGCGGGGTGAGACGCGCACCGTGATCACGCCGCGGAGCACCTCGTCGTCGTCTCGATCGAGGATCCGGACGGGAACCTCGAGGTCTGTCCGGCCGGCGAGCGAAGGGACCCGATCGAGCTCGGCGATGGCGCGGAGGTCCGTGCTCGCCTTCTTGACGTACTCGACCGTCATGCCGGCCGGGATCCACCGGTGCGTGTGCGGAACCGTTGCCTCGGCGAGGAGGCCCATCGCGATCTCGGCGAGGTTGCACATCGCGATGGCGTGGAACGTGCCGAGGTGATTATGTACCGAGCGTCGCTTGGACGCCCGCACCTCGCAATAGCCGGGACGGAGCTCCTGGACATGGGGATGGACGGTCCCGAAGTAGGGCACCTTGACGCAGAGCGCCTGCGAGAACGCGGTGCGGCCGCCGGGCAGGCGGGAGATCGCATTCCATGATGAGAGCGTGCCGGGCATGAGCTACGGGTGCGTAGCTTACCGTCGCCCGGACGCGTAGCGGCCGGCGGGTCGCGGGCCTCGTGCGATCGGACTGGGCGCGGCCCCGCCGTTAGGCTCACGACCTTAGATGCCCGGCGACCGGACCAAACGAATCGCCCTGATTGCTTGCATCCTCGGATCGGGGATCGTGTTTCTCGACGGGACGGTGGTCAACGTCGCCTTGCCCGCGATCCGCCGTAGCCTCGGGGGCGGGCTGGCGGTGCAGCAGTGGGCGGTCGAGGCGTACCTGCTGACGCTGTCCTCGCTGTTGCTCGTGGGCGGTTCACTCGGTGATCTGCTCGGCCGCCGGCGGGTGTTTCGCGCCGGTCTCGTGGGTTTCGGGGTCTGCTCGCTGCTGTGCGCGCTGGCGCCCAGCTCCGGTCTGCTGATCGCTGCACGCGCCGTCCAGGGGATGGCCGGCGCGCTCCTCGTGCCGAGTGCGCTCGCGCTGATCATGGACACCTTCCAAGCGCACGAGCGGGCTGCGGCGATCGGAACCTGGACGGCATGGGCTGGGATCGCGACCGTGATCGGCCCGCTGGGCGGGGGCGTACTGATCCAGGTCGGCTCGTGGCGCTGGGTCTTCGCGATCAACCTGATCCCGGTCGCGCTGACGCTGTGGCTGCTCCGGCAGCTCCAGGACGACGCGCCCGCGGGCGGTCATGTCGACGTTCCCGGTGCGCTGCTCGCTGCCTTTGGCCTGGGTGGCCCCGTGTTCGCGCTGATCGAGCAGCCGCATTACGGGTGGCACGCGCCGCAGGTCGCGGTCCCGCTACTCGTCGGTGTTGGGCTGCTGGCCGCCTTCTTCGGCTGGGAGCGGCGCGCGGCAGAGCCGATGCTGCCGCTCGGCTTGTTCGCCTCACGCAACTTCACGATCGGCAACGTGACGACGCTCGCCGTCTACGCCGCACTCGGCGTCACCATCTTCTTCCTCGTTTTATTCATCCAACAGGTCGGGGGCTACACCCCGCTCGACGCCGGGCTCTCGCTGCTGCCGATCACGCTGATGATGTTCGCCCTGTCCAAGCGCTTCGGCGCGCTGGCGGACCGCGTCGGGCCGCGCGCGTTCATGGCCGGCGGGCCACTGGTCGCCGCCGCCGGACTACTGCTCCTGGTGCGGGTCGGACCGGGGGCGGACTACGCCGGTGCGGTGCTGCCCGGCGTGATCGTGTTGGGACTCGGCATGTCGGCGACGGTCGCTCCGCTGACCGCAGCCGTGCTCGGAGGGGTCGAGATCGGTCGCTCCGGCGTTGCCAGCGGAGTCAACAACGCGGTTGCACGCGTCGCCGGCCTGCTCGCGATCGCCGCGGTCGGCGCGATCGTGAGTGTCAGCTTCGGGGACCGGCTACGCAGCGATCTCGCCCACCGGCCCCAGGGCGCGCAGGCCCGGGCTGCGGTTGCGCGCGCCGCGACGCGCCCGCTCGTGATCGAAACCTCCGGGGTGCCCGCGCCGGCGCGCCCGATCGTGCGCGCGGCGCTGATCGACGCGTCGGTCCACTCCTTTCATCTCGCGATCCTGATCGCCGCCGCTCTCGACGTGCTCGGAGGCCTGCTCGCGCTGGTCGGGATCGAGAACCCACGCCGGCGGGTACCGAGCGTCGAGTGCGCCGGCGGAGCACTGGCCGGAGCCAGCGGCGATCTGGCGACGGACTCGGCGCGATGATCCGGACCGGGCGCAATCAAGTAGGGATGTCTGTTCGAAGTACAAGCCGCTAGAGGGAGGCGACAGTGTCCAAATTGGTCGGGCTCATCAAGGGCTTTCCGGGTCATCCGTCGCATCCCCCGCTGACCGACGTCAGCATCGGCGCTTACACGGTCGCCACGGCAATGTTCATCCTCGGCGCGTTGGGGATCCAGCGAGCACCGATGGCGCACGGCGCTCTGCTCGCCCTCTCCGGAGGCCTGATCGTCGCCCTGCCGACGATCGTGACCGGGCTGCTCGACTGGTCTGGCATCCAGAAGGGCACGCCTGCGCGCCGGCTGGCTACCTGGCACCTGTTCGTGATGTTCACGGCAACCCTTGTCTTCGCCGGCACATGGCTGCTGCAGCGGCCGGGCTACAACCACGGCACGGTCAAGACGGGCGCTTGGATCGCCTGCATCGCGGCCGAGGGGTTGCTCGCGATCGGCGGGTACCTGGGAGGAACGATCGTCTTCTCCTACGGCCAGCGGGTCACTGATGCTCGCGACCGTCCGGCCACCATCAAGGATGCTTTGACACCCAAGCTGGGCACCGACGACTTCTTCCCAATCGACGCGTCCAAGCTCCGCCGATAGCGGACCACTAGGACGACCGTGTGAGCGCGACCACGGGGATCTGGCGAGCGCCGGCCACTCGGTCCACGTACACGTCGAAGCCGGCGTAAAGATCACGGGCAGCGGCCCACATTCGCTCGCGCTCCGCCCCCTCGGTAGTGCGGGCGACGTAGTGGCCGGAGCGGCCGCCCGGTGCATAGATCTTGACGTTGGGGTTGGCGCGGAGATTGTGGTACCAGGCCGGGTGCCTGGGCCTGCCCGTAGCCGAGGCGACGATCACGACGTCGCCGTCGACCTCGGTGAAGAGCAGCGGCGTGCGACGGATCTGGCCGCTCTTGGCGCCGACCACCTCGAGGCACGGCACGGGCTGTCCGACCGAGAGGCTGAGACGCCCGTTCGTCGCTGGGAGCAGGCGGCGATCGATCGGGTTGGCGATGTGCAGATAGAACCAGCTGCCGGCCGGCGAGGCGGCCAGCGACATGGCCCTCGCGCGGGCGCGCTCGCGACTCCTCGATGCGCTCCTCGTCATCCTCTGGCCTTCTTAGCGCCCGGGACGGACGAGCGCGAGGAGGGCAGACTCCCCGGGGCCTTTCGCGAGCCCGAACAGCAGTGGAAACCGCAGGGCGAGGTACGGATCGCCCCAGAGCACGAGCCGCTTCGCCGAGACCAGCTGCGGCCAGCCGACCTCGCCGCTGACCATTCGCACGAGGTCGTCAGCTCCGACCGTGATCGCGACACGCGCGGCCGGGTCCGGGCCGGGAACGACGTGGCAGCGGCGCCCCGCGATCACCACGGTGCTGACGTCGGGGTCCCCGCCGCGGGGATCCCGGATCCTCAGCTCAAGCTTGGCGTCGAGACCGCCGGCGCGGTCGGGATCGAACAGGCGCGGAATCAGCAGATGCACCGCCTGCAGTAGCACCGCGTGGGCGCCGCGGGTGCTGTCCATGCGGGCGACCCCCGCGCCGCCGCGCTGCACCAGCCGCTGCGCGGCGGATCGGCCGGCCTCCTTCACCGCTTGGGGTCTGGTCTTCCGGCGGCGAGCGGCGCCCGGCGTCTCGAGCTCTGACACCGGGGCGCTCATGACATCAGGTACTGCATCGCCTCGGTCGGGTCAGAGAACAGCATCAGCGCGTCGTCGGAGGCAACCATCCGGCCGTAGTGGGTGGACATCTCGTGCTGGATCGAGTACGCGTCGATCTCGTAGCCGAGCTGCTCCGAGACCTCGTCGTAGGGGATCACCAGCCGGTCCTTGGCCCGGATGTCCCAGAACGCAGGCTGCTCGATCACTTCGATTTCGTCGCGGTGCCCGAGAACCTCCGCGACCGCATCGCCCTCCGCGCTCTTGGCCATCACGATCCCGACGAAGTCGTATTCGACTGGCGACGGCTCCACAACGCCAGGCGGGTCCGACTCAGTCGAATACGACTTCGTCGTGGTGGTGGGTTCGGCTGCCGCCGGCCCGTGGCCGTTGGTGGGCGCGGACGCGCGGGATACGCGGCCGGTCGGCCGGTGGCGGCGGACTGCCGCTTCCGCCGGCAGTTCGCCGCCAGGCGAACTGCCAATGGAGGCGGCGATAGTGCCCTGCACGGCGCCAGCGCCCTCCACGGCGCCAGCCGCCTCCACGAGCCCGGTCTGCTCGAGCAATGTGGCGGCGTAGCTGCGCACGCGCTCGAACGCCTCGGCGGGATCGATCCCGACCGGCACCTGGGCGGCGAATGGCGCCAGCGCGAGAGCCGCTTCGAGCGCTTGTGGCATCCAATCGTCGATCCAGCCGGTGATCTGGTCGCGATTCTCGGCGCCGTAGCGCTCGTCGGCGAGGAGGAAGCGGATGAGCTCCGTGGTCCAGCCGCGGATCCACTCCCATTCCTGGGTTGCGACGCGCGCGAGCACGGTGGTGACCGTGTCGCCGTTGGCGGCCGCTGCGCGGGTCCCGAGCTCGCGGCGGATCAGGGTGCCGACGATCGGCTCGAAGCACATGTTCGCCGCGACGATCAGCTCGCACCAGTCGGTGGTGGCGGCGAGCCGCTCGACGTAGCGCCGGGCCGGCTGCCACGACTCGTCGGTCAGGAAGGACTCGCGGGCCGCCTCGATCGGGAACGGGCCATGGTGCTCCTCGAGGTCCATCGCGTAGAGCACGATCGCTTGCGCCGAGCGCTGCTTCATCGCCGCCTGCAGGCACACGCACGTCGCCACCGAGTCCGATAGGCAGTCGCGGGCGGCCGTCGCCATCGCGAACCAGAGCCCGTGCTCGACGAAGGCGGGGCCCTGCAGGAAGTTGCGCAGGAACGCGACCCACTCGGAAGAGAAGTCCGCCAGCAGGCCCTCTTCGATCGCCGACCGGATCGCGCCCTCGATCTGCACCTCGGCGGCCGCCCCTCGCTGGTAGAAGGGGCGCTCCCACTGCTCGCCCGGATCGCGGAACTCGAACCAGTCGCTGCACCGCAGCGCTGTCGAAGCGTCGTTCCAGGTGCCGCGACCGTCCTCGAAGTGCAGCGGCCAACCGCGCGTCAGGTGGCGATGAATCGACGGCTGCGTGTCGACGGTGACGTCCTCGTACAGCGTCGCACGGCGGCGGCGCGGCTTGAACCATTGAAACTGCCGCTCGGAGTCGTCCCCGCTGGGCGCGGCGGCCGCGTCGAAGCGCTTGACCGGAGGGGCCGCCTGCTCGCCGGACGAGGTCTGCGCCACGGCGTTCGCCGCGGTTTCGGCGTTCGCCGAGGTCGTGAACTTATCCTGGAAGATCCGCTGCTCGTCGAGCTTGTGCTTACCGATCAGCATCTCCTCCGCCGCCTCGATCATCGGTGGCGGGCCACACATGTAGGCGTCGGGGTTCTCGATCTCCCCGCCGGCGAGGAACTCGTCGACGGCGTCGTGGACGAACTTCCCTTCGGTCTCGGAGAGGACGGTCGTGAAGCGGAAATCCTCCAGACCGGAGCCGATCTGATTGATCACGTCGACGTGGAAGAGGTCGTTCTCGGTGCGCGCGCCGTAGAAGAAGCGCACCGGCCGAACGCAACCTTCGGCTGACAGCTGCCGCAGCACCGACAGGATCGGCGCCATGCCCGAGCCGCCGGCGATCATCAGGATCGGGCGCTGGCTCTGGCGCAGGCGGAACGCACCGTAGGGGCCGGTGAATCCGAGCTTGGTGCCTGGCTGGATCTCCCCTTCGAGCATGCCAGAGATCTTGCCGCCGGGGTAGCGCTTGATCATCAGCTCGATCTGACCATCGCCGGGCGTGTTCGCCAGCGAGAACGAGCGCCGCGCGGCGTCCTCGCCGGGGACGTGGATGTCGACGTACTGGCCGGGGACGAAGCCGAAATCGTGCGGTTCTTCGACCCGCAGCACGACCCGGGAGATGTCGTGCGTGAGGGCTTCCACGGCCTCGACCGTGGCCGATCCGTCCCTGATCGGGAACTCGAGCCGGTACCCGTCGGGATCGAAGTGGAGCAACTCGACCACCAGGTCGGTCTCCGGCATCGCCCTGCACATGAGCGAGTAGCCGCTCGACTGCTCGCTGTCGGAGAGGGCGAAGTTGGAGTACCGCTTGAGCGTGGCCTCGCCCTCGATCAGGAAGCACTTGCAGGCTGAGCACTGTCCTTCGCGACAGCCGTAGACGAGGTTGTAGCCGTTGCGGAAGGCGGCGTCGAGGACCGTCTCATCGCTCGCGCAGTCGATCTCCTCACCAATCGGCTCGAAGCGGACGCGAGGGCTCATACCAGTGAGGCGCCGGTCAGCAGGTCGGTCTCGGCGAGCCCCGGGGGCACCGCGCCGTTGCCGGACACGGGCGCGTCGCTCCAGTCGCCGCTCGGGAGGCCGAGCTCGCGCGCGACACGGATGTTCGGGCTCGTCAGCACGCAGTCGTGCGCGCGGATGTCGGAGAGCGTCCACATCCGCTCGGAGTTCAGATGCGGCTGTCCGATCAGCGTCTCTCCATCAGGGCGCACGTAGCCGAGATCCCGAATCACCTCCGAGGCCTCCCACCCGTGGTAGCGGTCGAGGTAATTACGGTCGCCCATGTAGCGGCCGGGATTGGAGTCGTCCAGCCACTTGCATTCCCGCGAGCAGTAGAAGCGGGTGCGGCCGTCGACGATGCCGTGGACGCGATCGTCCTCGCTCACGCACAGGTCCTGACAGGTCCAGCAGAACGGCGGCGCGAGGTTGATCAGATCGAGCGGCAGGAAGCCGCCGGCGGGGTCGATCCCCTGCCGGTACGCCTCCCAGAACGCGCCGTACTGCGAGTACCAGCCCGGGTACTTGTTCTCGAACCACTCGAAGTCGCGCTCGTCGAGCGGATCGAAGCGCCAGAAGCTGAGCGGCCAAGCGGCGAAGGCAAGGATCGCGTGACGGTGATGGATCCCGTTGACGAGGCGCTCCCTGGCGCGCTCGAAGATGTCAGTCGGGATGTTCAGCCCGAGCTTCCCGAGTTTCATCACATACGCCCGGTGCCAATCGTCTCGCACCCAGCGGTCCCACTTGTCGAGATGGCACTCGGGGTCGCTGCGATCCTTGGAGAAGTACTCCATCACGATCGCCGAGAAAACATCGATGAATGCGTGGTTGATCCAGAACGCCTGCTGCAGGTCGCGTTCGATCAGGGGCGCATTGTGGTCGTCCTGGAGCACGGTCAACAGCGTTGCGTAGCCGTTGGAGATGTGGCGCGCCTCGTCGGACTGGACCGACAGGTAGGTGGTCGGGAGCGTGAAGTCGCCGTTGCGGGCCGCGACGTCCGGTGTGGCCACGAACACAACGTTCGTGAACGCCGTCTCGGCCACAACCTGAAGCGTGAACGCGCACTGGATCGGATCCCCGACCATGAAGTGCGAGAGCATGTTCAGCCCCGGGTTGGTCAGCACGGAGCTCGAGAATGCCTTCGGGCCGAGGTTCCAGCCGGCGGGGTCGGGAACGTTCTTGGCGTACCAGCGCGCGAGTGACATCTGCATCCCCGTGTGACGGATCTCGTCGACGAACTGGACGTGGTAGCCGTTGCGCAGCTCGTTGTTCGGCACCGCGCTCATCAGCATCGACATGCAGCGGCCGGCGCCGACCTCGGCGAAGTTCGTGATCGTGATGAACGGCTTGAGGATCTCGAGCCAGCGCTGGTGCGCCTTGTTCGGCATGTCCGCCCGGACCGCCGCGTCGAGACCGCCGTAGACGCGCTCATCCTTCTCGAGCTCCATCGGCAGGTACTCCCGCATGATGTGCTTCATCGGGTCCTTGGCCTGGTTCGGGAAGCGATACCGCGTCGGATACCGGACGGCAGGCTCGTGGTACTCGTGCTCCCAGCCGAGCTTGGCAATCCGCTCGTGGGTCTTGGTGATGCTGCGTCTGCGGGGTGTGGCGGACATCGCCGGATTCCTCTCTTCTGGCCTCGTGCGCAGCGTATAACTTACGCGCACGTGGCGACGCGGTTATCGCCGTCTGGCAACGACATTTCTGCCCGCCTTTATAAAGTTGTGACAATGAGCGGGCTTACGTCGTCGACCGACAGGTTTCCGCCCGAGGTCGTTGTTCTGATGCGCGCCGCGGTGGCGCCGCTCGTCGACACCGTGGTCGCCGCGGTGCGGTCCGATCACCCCGTATATGCGGACGTGCTCGGCGGGCCGGAAGGGACCGGGATCCGGTTCGGGATCGAGCAGGCTGTGAGGGCGTTTCTCGAGTCGATCGAGCGCGGACGGCGCCTGCCCGGCGAGACCGCGGAGGTGTGGCGCCGCCTCGGCGAGGCGGAGTTCCAAGCCGGGCGGAGCCTTGAAGAGCTGCGCGCGGCGTTCAGAACCGGCACGCGTGCCGCCTGGCGCGGCGCGGCCGGCCTCGCAGCGGATGCCGGCGTGCCCGCTCCGGCGGTGATCACCCTGGCGGAGGCGATCTTCGTCTACACGGACGAGTTGTCGGCGGACGTCGTCGAGGGATACCTGCAGATCCAGTCGAACGAGGCGGGCGAGCGCGAGCGCCGCCGCCGCCGCCTCGCCTCGCTCCTGGTCGAGGCCGAGGAGCACGATCCGGAGGTGATCGCAAGGGCGGCAGAGCTCGCGCGCTGGCCGCTTCCGCGCAGGCTTGCGGTGCTTGCGCTGGCGGGCGAGACGCCGGGTGCGGTGCCGCGCAAGCTCGATGTCGACGCACTGGCCGTCGCCGACGGCGACGGCGCCTGGCTCGTGATTCCCGATCCCGATGGACCGGGTAGGCGCGCCGCGCTGCGCCGCGCGGTTGCCGGCTCGGCGGCGCTCGGTCCGACCGTTGCGCCGCGGGCGGCGCGGCGCTCGCTGCGCTGGGCACGGACGGCCCTCGCTCTCGTCGAGCGCGGGGCGCTCCCCGACGACCGGCCGACCCTGACCTCGGACCACCTGGCGACGGTGATCCTGCTCCAGGACGAGGAATTGGCGCGCGCGCTCGTGTCAGAGCGCCTGGCGCCACTCGATCGGCTGCCGCCGGGGGAACGCGAGCGACTGACCGAGACGCTCACGGCCTGGCTCGCCCATCAGCGTCATACGCCTGGGATCGCGGCGGCGCTGCACGTCCACCCGCAGACCGTGCGTTACCGGGTCGGCCAGCTGCGCGAGGTTCTCGGTGACGCGCTCGAGACGCCCGAGGGTAGGTTCGAGCTCGAGCTTGCGTTGCGCGCCCGCCGGGCGTTCTAATCGATCAGGTCGCAGAATCGCCGGCGACCGGGTCCTCGTCGCCGCTCAGCACAGCGAACTCGCGCTCGTACACCGGCAGGCACGCTTGGCAGAACCCGGACCCGAACTCCGTCAGTCGAATGCTGCGCCGGACCGCCTTCGCGCCGCGCGAGCGGACGCGCTTGGCGCGCTTCATCGCCTGCATGACCTCAGGCTGGGCCTCGAGCACCTGGTACCGGATGACGTCGTCGAGGATCTCGGGCGAGAACCAGATCAGGCCGAGACGGAGGAGGTTGTCGAGGTAGGCCGGAACCCGATCGACGTGCCGGCAGCCGGCGAGGGCGCCGACCATGTTCAGCTTCGAGGCGACCAGCTCCGCCCCGAGCCCGACGAGACTGACCGAGTGGACGTCGACGTAGGATTGCGGCCCGTCGACGGCAAGCATGCGCAGAATCCGGCCCTCGTCGGGCGCCAGCTCGCCGACGATCCGCGCGAATGCCGGGTGGGTCGCGTCGGGACCGTTGACGTCGGTCGACTGCCGCAGCAGCTCGGCGCCCTGTGCGCGGAGCGCCAGCGCTGAAGGCGCATCGTCGTAGGGCTCGGGAGCGCCCGAGCGCCCGTTCGTGCTCGGCGCCGTCAGCTGCTGG
>Ga0302325_10001877_pt1 | contig 52612 bp, 48 predicted proteins | sample Palsa_T0_2_FD_201948 | JGI IMG/M metagenome (GOLD analysis project Ga0302325, IMG submission 201948) | Peat permafrost microbial communities from Stordalen Mire near Abisko, Sweden - Palsa_T0_2 | ecosystem: Environmental > Terrestrial > Soil > Palsa > Peat permafrost | place: Sweden: Abisko...
ACTGAACTGGGATTGACGGCCCACTTTGTGGATGCCGGCATGGACACCGGCGACATCATTGAACAGGTGAGTTACACCCTTACGCCAGCACAGAATGCCGGCGATGCGCTGGAGATTCTCTATCCCTTGTACGCGAAGATGACACGGATGGTGCTCGCCAAACTTCAAAAAGGTCCGGTCGAGCGGCGGCCGCAGGACGAGTCGCAGGCCAGCGCATTTCCGCGGCGCCGCCCCGAGGACGGGTTGATCGATTGGCGCCAGCCTGCCATTCGCGTCGCCAATTTGATTCGCGCCGTGGCCCACCCGTATCCCGGAGCTTTTACCACTCTCCATGGGAAACGACTTACTATTTGGCAGGCACGTATCGCCGAGGAAAACGGATCCCGAGGTTTGCCCGGGCAGGTGATGGAAATCAACCATGGGGAAATTCTGGTGCAGTGTGGGTCGGGCATGATTGCTCTGACTCGCGTGGAAGCCGAAGAAACGCTTGAACCACTGACGGCCGGCTGCGGCCTGGGGTAACTGAAAGCCTCCGCTACCGAGATGTGGAAGTCACTAAAGTCCCGCGTAGAATGTTAACGCCTGTTCCGCACAATCGCCTGACATTTGGCGAAGCCGAATGTGAAAGTGTTTTACGCACGGTTCGTAGTGGACGGTGGGCGCAAGGTCCCCGCGTGCAGGAATTGGAATCGGCCCTGGCGCGGCAGGCAGGGGTCGAGCATGCCGTCTGTGTCGCTTCCGGATTCTCCGCCCTCCGCCTCGCTCTCGGAGCCTTGGGTGTTGGCCCTGATCACCGCGTCCTCGTCCCCGCCTATTCCTGTGTGGCTTTGGCAAATGCCGTCCTCGCCTGGGGGGCGACTCCGGTCCCGGTCGACGTGGAGGCTGCCGGCTGGAACATCGACCCGGCGCAATGTCGGCGGTACTTTGGAGACTCCCGGCCGCGGGCGGTGATCGCGGTCAACACCTTTGGTGTTCCCGCGCGCGTTGAGGAAATTGCGGGCGATGCCGTGCCCGTGATTGAAGACTGTGCGCATGCCTTTCGCGCCGAAGTGGACGGAAAGTGGCTTGGCTCGCGTGCTTCGCTGGCGGTCACTTCCTTCTACGCCACCAAATTGATCGGCGCCGGCGAAGGCGGCGCCGTGCTGACGAATTCCCCGGCAATGGCTGCCTATGTTCGAAGGGCTCGCGATTACGGAGACCAAACCGCGGACGGGCATCGCATGAATGATAAGATGAATGATTTGGAAGCTGCCCTCGCGCTCGCTCAATTGGAGCGGCTTTCGTCCATGATCGTCGCGCGCGAGGCGGTGGCGGCTCGCTATCTAAAACTACTGGCGATTCCCGCGCTCGAACAGGTCTTCCGGCTGCCCTCGTCCGTAGACCCGCGAATCTGGTATCGGTTTGCCGTGGAGATGATGAACGTACCCGCGGAACGGGTCGTCGCCGACCTGGCGGGTTTCGGCGTGCACGCGGCTATTCCCGTCAGCGATTGGCGGCCGCCTGACGCCGGGGGCGGTCCGACGGCCGACCGCGCCTATAAGAGCCTGGTTTCGCTTCCGCTCTACCCCAGCTTGACCGAAGATGAGCAGGACGCCGTGGTGGAGGCGTTCCTGCAACTCGGCGAAGGGTACTCTCATGGCTGAGCAACAAGACGATCCCTTTGAACGAATCACCGACTTTTACGACGGCTTGATTCAAAAGTACGGCCACGATCCGCGTGCCTGCGATTACGGACGGGCCGAGTCCCAGCGCATCAAGTTCCAGGTCTTGAGCGAAGTCGCCCCGTTGGAAAATTCAAGTTTGCTCGATGTCGGCTGCGGGTTTGCCGATTTCGCCGATTTTTTACAGGCGCGCTTTCCGGGTTTGCAATATTCAGGTATGGATCTGTGCCCGGCCATGATCACCGAAGCAAGGAACAAGCACCCGGCACTCGATCTCCAGCAGGCCAATTTCATCCACGCCGACTTTGGCCGAACGTTCGATATTGTCACGGCCAATGGCATCTTCTACCTCTTGGGAGACCAGGCGTGGGAAATCATGAAGCGGATGATTGAGCGCATGTTCAGTCTGGCCACATCCGCGGTGGCCTTCAACTCACTGAGTGCTTGGGCGCCGGACCAGGAAAAGGGCGAATTCTATGCCGATCCGTCGGCGGTCGTCGATTTCTGCCGGCGATTGACCCCGCGGGTGGTGCTCCGCCACGATTATCATACTCGCGATTTCACCGTGTATCTTTATAAGACGGCGAAAATATGATCGTCTCGATCAATCAGCCCGCCTATCTGCCCTGGCTGGGATACTTCCATCGCATCGCGATCAGCGACTTGCACATCGTCCTGGACCATGTGCAATTCGAAAAGAACAGCATGACGAATCGTAACAAGATCCGAACCAAGGAAGGCTGGTGCTGGCTGACGGTCCCGGTGAAGACCAAGGGGCGTTTTGGCAATTTACCCATCCAGGACCTGGAAATTGATAACCTTCAGAGTTGGGACCGGAAACACCTCAATGCCCTGCGCTCGAATTATGCGCGTGCGGCGTACTTTGGTGATCATGAACCGTTCTTTGGCGAGATTTACTCCGCGCCGTGGCCGCGCTTTGCCCCACTGGCTCGAAAGATCACCGAATATTTGCTCAAAAAACTGGAAATCCGAACACCCCTGCGTTACAGCTCGGCTCTGGCGGTGCCGGGGGAAAAGAGCGAATTGATCCTGAACATTTGCCGCGCCGTGGGTGCAACAAAGTATCTTTCCGGGCCCTTTGGCCGTGACTACCTCGACGAAGCGGCTTTTCGCGAGGCAGGGATTGAGGTCCGGTACCATGATTATCAACACCTCGCTTACAAGCAGGTCTTCGATGGTTTTGAATCCCATATGGCGGCGGTTGATCTGCTGTTCAATTGCGGTCCGGAGAGCGGTCATCTCCTGAATGGGGGCCAATGCCTGTCAAATCCATGAAGAAGAGCCCCGACGAACCGGCTGTGAAGGAGCCATTGACGGTCCGGAATATTCGCGAATTGTACGATCAGGGCGTCAATATCATGGGCTTTTGCCGAGACCGGGAAGGCGTTACCCAGAATTCGCTCGATACGATTCTTCTCTCCTATGATCTCCAGAGCGGCAGTTATACGCGTGCCGCTCTCGAGGACGCGGAATATCGCAGGAATCTGGAACATTATGCCGGAGTCATCGCCGGAGTGCTCGATGATTTGGAGGGCGAAACGTTGCTCGAGGTGGGCGTGGGTGAAGCGACCACTTTTTGTCACGTCCTCTCCCGCCTGCGCCGGATGCCGTCTGCGGCGTTGGGATTTGACCTTTCCTGGTCGAGAGTCGTTTGCGCGCAAAAGTATGCCGGCCGGTTCCCGGAATTGAAGCTGCAACTCTTTACCGGGGACCTTTTTGCCGCCCCGCTGCCGGATTCATCGGTGGACGTCGTTTTCACTTCGCATTCCATCGAGCCGAATCACGGTCGGGAAAGGGAAGCATTGCAGGAATTGTATCGCATTACCCGCCGCTGGCTGGTGCTCTTCGAGCCCACCTACGAGTTGGGTAACGATGCGACCAGAAAGCGCATTGAAGAACATGGCTATATTCGGAATCTTCCCGCAATCGCGCGCGAATTGGGCTATCGCATCACCAGGCATGAGTTGCTGGATTCGACCTGGTCGCCCCAAAATCAAACCGGCTTGATGGTCATTGCCAAAGAGCCCGCCGCATCCGCGGCGTCGCCTCCCGCCCTTGCCTGTCCGATTTGCAAGGCGCCTTTGGACAAAGTGCGTGGGCACTGCTTTTGCGGAAACTGCCTAAAAGTTTTTCCTGTGCTCGATGGTATCCCATGCCTGCTGCCGGCCAATGGAATCCTTGCGAGCAAATACCCGGAAGCTGTGTCATGAAACAAGCGGAATACTGTTTTTCAAATGGAGGCCGGGGCGACGTATGAGCACGCTCGTTCTTGCCGCTCATCCGGATGATGAAGTGCTGGGTTGCGGGGGCACGATGGCGCGCCTTTCGCAAGATGGCGAAGCCGTCTACATCGCGATTCTTGGTGAAGGGATCACCTCGCGCTATCGGGATCGAGGCGAGGCTGATGCCGCTCTTCTCGAGCAATTGCACGGGCACAGCCAGCGGGTCGCGGATATGGTTGGCGCCAGGCGCTTGTTTCTGCGCGGCTTGCCCGATAACCGGTTCGATACGGTGCCCCTGCTGGATATCGTCAAAATCATCGAAGAACTCATTGAGGAACTTCGCCCCGATGTCGTTTTTACCCAGCATGGTGGCGACTTGAACGTGGACCATGCCATGCTTTATCGCGCCACTCTCACTGCCACCCGCCCGGTCGGTGGTTGTCCGGTCCGCAGGGTGCTGGCCTACGAAGTGGCTTCGTCCACGGAGTGGGCCTTCGGCCGGTTCGCGCCCGCCTTTCAACCGACGGTTTTCGTGGACATCGGCAGCACTTTGGAAACGAAAATTCAAGCCATGCAATGCTACGAGAGCGAAGCCCGGCCTTTTCCGCACCCGCGTTCTCCAGAAGCTTTGCGCGCGATTGCCCGCCGTTGGGGGTCGGTCTCGGGTCTGCAGGCCGCAGAGGCGTTTGAATTGGTGCGCGAGATTCGCTGAGATTTGTTCACCGTAAGTTGACCACCCAGGAACGAAGCCATATAGACCAGATCATGGAAGAAACTGCCTCCGGATCCACCACCCCGACTGCCAATCCGCCCCTGAGCGTGAGGGGCATTCAGGGACTTTACGACCAGGGAACAAATGTCATGCGGTATTTTCGCGAGGTGGCGGGCACTTCGCGCAACTCTCCCGAGGCGATTTTGATCTCTTATGATCTTCAGAGCGGATGCGATATCCGGGCGATGCTTGACCCGGAGTACTCGGCGCGCTTTGACGCCTACGTGACCGCGATTGCGGACACGCTTGGCTTGCGTGGCGGCACATCGCTCCTTGAAGCCGGCGTGGGAGAAGCCAAGACTTTGTGCGACGTGGTCGCCAGGTTGGCGGTGAAACCTCAATATATCTACGGCTTTGATCTTGCCTGGTCCCGAATTGCCACCGGTCTCCAATACGCCGCGCGGTTCGAGCAGCCTCCACCACAGCTTTCAACCGGCGATCTCTTCGCCATGCCTTTTGCCGACGATACCTTCGACGTCGTTTTTACGGCGCAAGCAGTGGAACCCAACAATGGACGCGAGGAGGAAGCCCTGCGTGAGTTGTATCGCGTTACGCGCCGTTGGCTGGTGCTCTTCGAGCCGGACTACGAACTTGGAAACGACGAAACCAAACGCCGGATTGAAGAACATGGCTACTGCCGTGATTTGGCAGGGGCGGCCACGCGCCTTGGATATCAGGTCGTCGAGCGTCGTTTGTTGGGCGCGCATCTGCGGCCGTCGAATCAGACGGGCGTCTTGATTATCGAAAAGCCATCCAGTGACAGCACCGCTCCGACGCCGGGCTACGCCTGTCCGCGGTGTCACCGGCCGTTCGTCTCACATTGCCACAATTACTTTTGCACGGAATGCCTGACGGTGTTTCCGATTCTTAACGGCATTCCGTGCCTGCTACCAGGCAATGGAATCCTCGCCACTAAATACCTTGAATTCCGCTAACGTGGGCACTGGCTTCAGAACAGCCTTTATTGGCCTGGGGCGCATGGCCTCATTTTTGGAAGAGGAAGTCGTCGATGGAACTTACATTTCCCACGCGGCGGCGATCCGGGATGAACCGCAATTCCAGCTCACGGCAGGCGCGGACGTGGACGAAGGACAGCGCGCGAGATTTCGAGACCGCTGGAGCGTCTCCGCCCTGTTTGAGTCCGCCCAGGAAATGCTGCGCACGGAGCGCCCGGAGGTAGTCTGCGTGTGTTCACCAACTGAGCGGCACATGGAAAACTGTCTGAGCGCCATCGAGGCGGGATGCAGGGCGATTTTTTGCGAGAAGCCCGTTGCCTCACGATTGGATGAGGCCGACGCCGTGGTCCGGGCATGTGAGGAGAGGAACATTATTCTGGCGATCAACCATACGCGCCGCTGGACCCCGAATTTCAATACCGCCCGCGAGCTTCTCCTAGCAGGCCGGCTCGGGAAAATCCAATCCGCGGTTGCGCACTATGGTGGTGGAGTTGGCAATATTGGCACGCATCTGTTTGACCTGCTTCGTTTCCTCTTCGGAGAAGCCGAGGCGGTGACCGCGCTGGCCGATTGGAATTCCGATGGCGATCCCGATATTTCGGGCTACTTGGAATTCGCCGCGGGATTTGGATGCCATATCGTCGCGAATGACACGAGGGCGCATTACTTTTTTGAAATCGATGTTATCGGGGCGGAAGGACGGCTGCGGATTTGCCGCAATGGCCAGGCCTTGGAACTTTACGGGCTCGAGCCCAGCCCAAGCTTCGCCTACGCACAGGAGTTGAGCCGCCAACCGGAGTTTTTTGAGAGCCGCGATCGAACTCCTTCGCTACGACTGGCCTATCGCGAACTTGCCAGTATTTTAAATGGGGTGGGTCCCGCCAGGCCCGCCTGTGCGGGCGCCGACGGCATTGCCGCCATGGATATCGCCTGCGGGTTGATGCTTTCGGCGCGTCACGGTCGGGAGCGGATCTGCTTGCCCTTGAATGCGCGGCACGAGAAGCTTCCATCCCGCCAGCGCGGAAACGCGGTTTCCGCGTCCACCCACTGACCAGAAATCCCCACCTTTGGAATCCATGAGCGCTTCTCACCAGCTTGCAATTCTCGGCGGGTCGCCCGTACGGCGGACGCCTTTTCCGGCCGTGGCCTGCCTGGACGAGGATGAGGAGCGGGAGATCACCAAGGTCCTGCGCAGCCGATTGCTCTCTGGATTCTTCGGCAGTACGAATCCGAATATCCAGGCGCAACTGGCGATGACCAGCGCGGAGGTTATTCGCGCAAATCTCGGCGACTATAGTTTTTTGGGCGGCAGGACCGTGCGGCAATTCGAGGCGGATTTCGCGGCCTTTGCCGGAATGCCTTTTGCCGTTTCCAACCATTCCGCGACCGGAGCGCTTTCGACGGCGCTTGCGGCCTTTGGCGTGGGCCCCGGCGATGAGGTCATTACCACCTGCATGTCGTTCACCGCGACCGGGACGAGCATTCTGGCTTTCAACTCCATCCCGGTTTTTGTCGATGTGTCGCCGGAAGCCTACTGCCTCGATCCGCGAGCCGTCGAACGGGCGATTACGCCGGCGACCAAGGCCATCATGGTGGTTCACCTCTACGGATTGGCCGCTAACATGGACGCGATCCTGGATATAGCCGCACGACATCGTCTTATCGTGATCGAAGATTGTGCCCAGGCGATCGGGACCCGTTATCGAGGCCGCCTCGTCGGAACTATCGGTGACGCCGGCGTCTTTTCCTTCAATCACCAAAAAAACATCACGACGGGCGAAGGCGGAATGCTGGTCACGCGCCGGCCCGAGGTGGCCGCTCATGCGCGCCTGACCAGAAATCACGGCGAAGTCGTGCCGACTGACGAGTGGAGCGATAGTTCGCTGATCAACGTCATCGGTTTCAATATGCGAATGACGGAATTAACGGCCGCGCTGGGCGTGGCCCAACTGCGTAAACTGGCGGAGAATAACCGCGTCCGCAACGAAAACGCGGCCTTTCTCCGCGATCGGCTCGGCAGGATTCCCTCCCTGGCCTTTCAAGAGATTCCCGAACATCTCGAACCGTGCATCCATGTTCTCGCGGCGGAATACGATGCCCAAAGTACCGGCGTGTCCCGCGACGATCTCGTTCGTGCTTTGTCTGCGGAAGGTATCCCCGTGGGGTGTGGCTACCCGCGGCTCATGCACACGCACCCGCTCTTCACTCGTGGGATTGCCTATGGGCGCGATGGTTACCCGTTTACGGCGCCGGGGGCACGGCGCCCCGCGTACGGCGCCGGGACGTGCCCCTATGCGGAACAGATTACCCGCGAGAGGCTGATCACACTTCCGGCGTTACATCGGCCGTGCACCCTCTCGGATATGGAATCTGTCGCCCAGGCTTTTGAGAAAGTGTTTGCAAACCTCGATCAGCTAACGACGGGTCGCGCCGCGCCCGTGCTTGCCTAGCCATCCGGCAGGCCGTTTATTCATCCCCATGCCAGATCAACCTCAAGCCATTGGCGTCATCCACGCCCGCGGCGGTTCGAAGCGAATTCCGCTCAAGAACATCAAGCTCCTTGCGGGCAAACCGCTTGTCGCGTGGATGATTCAAGCGGCCAAGGCCAGCGCCACCTTGAGTCGCGTTATTGTTTCGACCGATCACGATGAGATTATGGCCATTTCCCGCCAGTACGGGGCCGAAGTGCCGTTCCGTCGCCCCGCCGAAATCTCCGAAGATGTGCCTTCGGAATTAGTCACCCAGCATGCGGTCCGCTTCTTGGAGACACACGGCGGAATTAAGCCCGATGTCGTTGTCACCCTTCAGCCAACAACGCCGTTTTGCCGTCCCGAGGACATCGATGCCTGCGTCCGTCAGATTCGCGAGCACCAGTTGGACTCGGTGGTCTCCGTGGCGCCCATCCGCGAGCGGCCGGAATGGATGTACCGGATGGAAGGCCCCCGGGCGGTATCGTTTCTAAACGTCACTCATCAGGGTGAAGCCGGCGTCTCGCAGAGCCTCCCTCGGCTCTACATTCTCAACGGCGCCGTTTTCGCCACCCGCTACGACGTTCTGATGGAGCAGAATCTGATCATCGGCAAAAACCTCGGTGCACATGTCATGCCCCACGAATTGTCCGTGGATATCGATGAACCGATCGATTTTATGCTGGCCGAGCAACTGGCGCGGACACTGGCCCCGGCCACTTCGCCTTCCTGACGGGCAATTATCGATCTCCACAATCTTCCCATTATGCCTGAAATGATTATTAACGGCCGCAAAATCGGTCCCGATGACCCTCCCTTTGTGATCGCCGAGATCGGCATCAATCACGAGGGTAACTTCGACAAGGCGGTGCGATTGGTCAATGACGCCGCCGCCGCCGGTTGTGAGTGCACGAAATTCCAGTGCCACGTCATTGAGGACGAAATGATCCCGAATGACGTCGCCCCTGCGCATACGCCGGAAACGATCTGGGATATCATGAATCGGTGCGCTTTTAATGAAGAACAGGAGCGCGAACTTAAGTCGCTGGTCGAAAGCAAAGGCATGATCTATTTGAGCACGCCTTTCTCTCGCGCGGCGGCGGTGCGACTGGAAGGAATGGGTGTGGGCGCTTACAAAATTGGTTCCGGTGAGTGCAATAACTACCCCTTGGTCAAACACATCGCCGCCTATGGCAAACCCGTAATCCTGAGCACGGGCATGAACGACCTCAACTCCATCCGGCCCGCTGTGGAGATCTTGCGCCAGGCCGGGGTCGCGTTTGCCTTGACCCACTGTACGTCGCTTTACCCGACGCCCTATGACAAAGTTCGTCTTGGCGCCATCCCGCAGTTGCTCGCGGAGTTTCCCGACGCGGTGGTCGGCTTGAGCGATCATAGCTTGCGCAACTACACCTGCTTTGCCGCGGTGGCCCTCGGGGCTTCGATTCTGGAAAAGCACTTCACTTCGGATTGGAATTGGCCCGGACCAGATATCGCCGTCTCGATGGACCCCGCGGAACTCCACGACCTTATCGAGGGCAGCAAGGCGATCCATCTTGCGCGCGGAGGTTCCAAGACCATCCTGCCGGATGAACAGCCGACGATCGATTTTGCGTACGCCTGTGTCGTCTCCATTGCGGAGTTGCGACGCGGTGACCGGCTGAGCGCCAGGAACATCTGGGTCAAACGGCCCGGAACGGGCGAAATCAAGGCGGTTGATTTCGAGCGGCTGCTTGGCCGTTCGGTCACACGCGATATTCCGCGCGATTCGCAACTGACCTGGCAGGATATTGCTTAGATGAGGGATCTTTCCCAATCCGTCGCCCCCGACCTCAGTGATTGGGTCCGGGGAAAGGTTTTCTGTCTGGTGGGCGGCACCGGGTTGATCGGCCGTGCGCTGGCGGATTGCTTGCGGCGGTGGGACGCTCGGGATGTGGTGGTCGTCAGCCGGAGAGCAGCGGACCAGCGTCCCGGCTTGACCTGGCGGGGAGCGGATCTCGTCGACCCCCAAAGCCTTTCTGGGGTGCTTCCCAAAGATGGCATCGTCGTTCACCTGGCGGCCCTGAAATATGCCGGGCAGGGCGCTCTCAATCCCGACGCGTTTTTCGATCTGAACGTTCGCGGGACCTGGAATTTACTGAACGCGTGCCGGGAGGCCGGAGTGGCAAAATTCATCTATGCTTCGACAGGTCTCGTCTATGGCGTGCCCGCCCGGATTCCAGTGCGCGAGACCGACCCGGCGTCTCCGCTCTCAATCTATGCCGCGACCAAGCTGGCCGGTGAAACGCTGGCCCACGGATTCGCCGCGGAATTCGGACTGCCAGTGGTGATCGCCCGACTGGCCAATATTTACGGCGATTCGGTTGACCCAGAGACGGTCTGGGGACGGATTCTCAATCTGGCCGCGGGTGGACTGGACGTGGAATTGCGCAGCCTGCGCCCGGAGCGCGATTACCTTCACGTCAATGACGCGGCGGAGGGCCTTCTTCGCCTTGCTGCTGCTGAGTTTCCTGAGCGAAGCGTGACGGTCAATGTTTCGACGGGCGTCGGGACTTCAGTCGGCCGGTTGGCGACGATCGTTGCCGAAGAAGCTGGAAAGCGGGGGCGCCAGCCGGCGGTTCTGGAAGCCACTCCTCGCATGGAAGACCGTATTCCATCGCTGGTTTTGGACAACGAATTGCTCCTCCGTACCACCCGCTGGCGGCCGCCTGTTACGGTTGAAGCTGGTATCCGGAGAGCCTTCCAAACGCTGGTCGCGGCATCCCATGCAAGAGCGTAAGCGCAAGATCGCGGTATTTACCGGCAATCGCGCCGAGTACGGCATGCAGACACCATTCCTGCGGTGCCTCGCGGAGGATCGGCGTTTGGAGTATCTGCTGATTGTTTCGGGCGCGCACTTGAAGACCGATTTCGGCCGGACTTTGCATGAAATAGAATCCGACGGTTTTCACGTCGATGCCCAGGTTGAAATTGAACCGGTGGGAGATGACTTGTTCGGAACTGCTCGTGCCATCGGTTCGTGCATCACAAATATCGCTCCCGTCCTGGCCCGTTTGCGCCCGGATTTTGTGGTCGTTTGCGCCGATCGTTTTGAAGGCTTTGCCGCTCTCGTCGCCAGCACGCAAATGGGTATTCCGACGGCGCACATCGAGGGCGGAGACTATACGGAGGGTGGCGCCCTCGATGACTCGGTGCGGCACGCGATGACCAAACTGGCGCATCTCCACTTTACCACGAACGAAGAAGCGGCGGAGCGAGTTCGACGTATGGGCGAAGAACCGTGGCGGGTCCAAAGCGTAGGTTTTCCTCCGCTCGATCTGATCGCCGCCGGTCTTTACCCAAAACCGGCGGAGGTCTATGAGAAATTCCATCTCGACCCGGATCGGCCGATTCTGATTTTCACGCAGCATTCCGTTTCCACGGAGTACGATCAAGCTGCCGCGCAGGTTCGGCCTTCGCTGGAAGCGCTCGAGGACGCGGTTCGCGACTGGCAATGTCAGATCATCATCACTTTCCCCAACGATGACGCGGGTGGCCGGGCGATCATGGCTGAATTGAACACCCTGGCCGCGCGGGAAAACCCTTCCATTCAGATTCACTCGAGTTTGGGACGCTATTACTATCACGGCATTCTCAATGTGGCCGACGCCTGTCTCGGCAATTCCTCGAGCGGGATTAAAGAAACGCCGGCATTTCGCTGCCCATACATCACCATCGGCAGCCGGCAAAAGGGCCGCCTCCGCGCCCACAATGTTATTGAGGTCGGCTACGACCGCGCTGAAATCCGTGGTGCGATTGGCCGATGCCTTACGGATCAAGCATTTCTGGAAGCCGTTCGGACCTGTTCCAATCCCTATGGCGCGGGAAACGCCGGCAAACAGATTTGCCAAACGCTGGCGACGGTCCCCATCGACCTTCGCCTTTTGCAAAAGAAGCTTACCTATTGAAGAAGCGCGCCGAAACCGCCAGTCTCGAGTCACCGATCACTAATCGGCTCGACGATTGTTGCATCACCCCCGGGCAGTCCCTGCGGGAGGCGATTGCCCTCATCGATTGCAACTGCAAAGGAATCGTCTTGGTGGTGGACCCGGAGAACCGGCTTTTGGGCACTCTTACCGACGGGGACGTCCGCCGGGCGCTGCTCACCGGGCGGAGCCTGGAAACGACGGTCGCCGATCTCCTCGCGGCAAAGGTGGATGGATTGTACCCGACTCCGATCACCGCTCAACCCGGGCTGCAACCTCACGAACTCCTGCAAATTCTGCAACGGCACGACATCCATCAATTGCCGCTCGTCGATGGCGATGGCCGGATTGTCGATCTGATCGTGCTCGACGATTTGCTGCCGCACGAGGCGCTTCCGGTGCAAGCGATTATCATGGCCGGTGGAAAAGGGACGCGTTTGCACCCCATCACGCAAAATGTGCCGAAGGTCATGCTCCCGATTGGAGATCGTCCCATTCTCGAACACATCGTCGCCCAGTTGCGTAGCGCCCGGATCAATCGCATCAGCGTGGCGACTCACCATTTATCCGAACAGATCAAGCATCATTTCGGAGACGGCCGGCGATTCGGGGTCTCGCTGGACTATGTTTCGGAGGAGTCGCCCCTCGGTACCGCGGGCGCCCTCGCTCTCCTCAGCATGGGGACGGAGCCACTCCTCGTCATCAATGGAGATATCCTCACTGAAGTTGATTTCCGCGCCATGCTCTCTTATCACCGCGAACACAAGGCCGATATCACCGTCGCCGTCCGGCAGTTCGATGTTCAAGTGCCTTACGGTGTCATTCAATCCGACGGCGTGCTGGTCACGGATATCCAGGAAAAGCCGGTCTTTAATCTCTTCGTCAATGCCGGTATCTATCTTCTTGAACCCATTGTGCATCAGCATATTCCCAAGGGTCGCCGGTTCGACATGACAGATCTCATTCATCATCTGTTGAGCCAGGGGCGCCCCGTTGCGAGCTTCCCGGTCGTCGAGTACTGGCTCGATATTGGTCAGCACAAGGATTACGAGCAGGCGCAGAAAGATATTCAAAGTGGCAAATTCGGAGGAAAGTAAACTGATGCATTCCATCGCACCGGATGGAGCGATCTATCCCGTTCCTCGGATCGAGGAGATCAACGCCGATTTTGTGGGGATTGCGCAAAGGGCGCGCGGCTGGCGTGTGGTCGTGGTGCAAGGGCTTGGCTTCGTTGGCGCCGCGGTAGCCGCTGTCATTGCCGCCGCTCGGGATGCCGCGGGCGCTCCCTTGTACTTCGTGATCGGAGTGGATCTTCCGACCCCCGCCGCCTATTGGAAAATCGCCAAACTGAATGCGGGTTGCGCGCCAATTGCGTCGCCGGATGCGGAGTTTGACCGGCTCGTTTCGGAAGCCGTGGGCCAGACCCAAAACCTTTGTGCCACCGCCTCGGAAGAGGCCTACGCATTGGCAGACTTCATCATGGTGGACGTCCATCTTGATGTCGTCGACCGTGCCGTCGAGTCGGCGGCCGAAATTCAAGTCAATCTCGCCGGGCTGGAATCCGCCATTCGCGCGGTCGGTCGCGGCATGCGAGCCGACGCTTTGGTTCTCGTGGAAACGACCGTGCCATTTGGAACGTGCCAGCGCGTGATTTTCCCGACTTTGTCCGAGGAGCGTGCCGCGCGCGGAATTTCCGCGCCGGTGCTGCTCGCCCACGCCTACGAGCGCGTCATGCCCGGCCCGCGTTATCTTGCGTCCATTCGTCGATTCTGGCGCACCTTTTCCGGCATCGACGAGGCCTCCGCCAGGCGGGCGCGCGAGTTTCTCGCGTCCTTTATCGATACCAGCAACTTTCCGCTGCGCGAGTTGGACGATCCGGTCGCCTCCGAGATGGCCAAGATCCTGGAGAATTCCTACCGCGCGGCAAACATCGCCTTCATCCATGAATGGACCCTGCTCGCCGAACGCGCGGGTGTAAATCTGTGGGAAGTGGTTGATTCGATTCGGGTGCGCAAAGGGACGCACGATAATATGCGTTACCCGGGCTTTGGCGTCGGCGGATATTGCCTGACCAAGGATTCACTTCTCGCCCAATGGTCGGCCACCCATCTCTTCAAGATGGATCACGTCCTGGAAGTGACCATGAATGCCCTGCAGATCAATTATCGCATGCCGTTGCATTCTTTTGATTTGTTGAGTGAGCTGTGCGGTGGTGCGCTCGAGGGACGGCGCATCCTCATCTGCGGTGTCTCCTATTTGCCGGATGTGGCGGACACGCGCAATTCGCCGACCGGGATTTTCGTGGATGCGCTCGCCGCCGCCGGCGCGCATTGGAGCGCCCACGATCCGTGCCTGCGATTCTGGCCCGAGCAACCGGATGCCGTCCTCGTCGAGGACCTCGCCGGCGCCTTGCGCGAGACCGAAGCGGTGGTCTTCGCCGTGCCGCACGCGGCCTACCGCGCACTTTCACCGGACCATTATCCGAAACCACTCCTGGTGGTCGACGCGAACAATGTCCTCGACGACACCAAAGCCGCCTCGTTGCACGGCCGGGGTCATCGCCTCCTGGGCGTCGGAAAAGGGCACTGGAAAAAGCGCGGCTATCATTCCTGAAGATGAGTAAAATCCTGATCACGGGCGCGGCTGGTTTTATCGGCTGGCATCTTGCCATGCGGCTCAGCGCCGATCCCGCGAACAGGCTTACCTTGGTCGATAACTTTGTCCGCGGCCGGAACGACAAGGATTTGGCGACGCTGCTCGCGCATCCCAATGTCACTCTGGTTTCGGCCGATCTTTCGGATCCGCGGACCTTCGGCACGCTCGGTTCGGGGTTCGATCATGTCTATCACCTCGCGGCCATCATCGGCGTGAAAAACGTGATGAAGAGGCCATGGGATGTCATTCGGATCAATGCCTTGACGACATTGCACCTGGTCGAGTGGTTTTGTCAGGGAGGCGGGGCGAAGCTTCTTTTCTCCTCGACGAGCGAGGCCTACGGCTGGACACAGCGATTTCATCCCTTGCCGATCCCGACACCCGAAGGGGTTCCTCTGGCGCTTACCGATCTCGCAAATCCGCGCAGCTCCTATGCCGGGAGCAAGATCTTCGGTGAACTCGCGGTGACGCACGCGTGTACCACTGCTCGAAAGCCTTTCACGATTGTGCGCTACCACAACGTCTACGGCCCGCGCATGGGTTTCGAACATGTGATCCCTGAACTCTTTCAAAGGGCCATGGCCGGGCAGGATCCACTCGTTGTCTATTCCGCCAATCACAGCCGCGCCTTTTGCTACGTCAGCGACGCGGTTGCGGCGACCAGCGCCGCGATGGAAGCGGACTCTGCCAATGGAGAAACCATCAATATCGGTAATGACGAAGAGGTGACCATCGGCGAACTCAGCCGCAGGGTCCTCGCGACCATGGGCTTGTCGGCGGCGATCGTCCCCGGGACCGCGGACCACGATCCGATCGTGCGGCGTTGCCCGGATATTTCCAAGGCGCGCCGCCTCCTGAATTTCCAGCCAGCGGTCGCTCTCGATGACGGCTTGCGACGGTCGTTTTCGTGGTACGCGCCGCAGTTGCGGGAAATGAAGCCAGTCGCCGGGAAGAGCCTGTGAGCATCGCGAATCAACTCGTTACCCGCCTCCTGGAGCGTCTTTCAGGACGAACAGCGGCGCCACCGCGGATCGCGCGCTTTACCCAGGCGTATGCGAATCGAGTTCGCCGATGGGATTTGCGGGGAAATCCCCAGGCGACGGGGCCTCGCGTGGGAGTTTTGGTCACTCCGTGGATGGAAACTGCCGTGCCGTTCGTCAATATCGAATGCGCGGCGGCTCTTGCCGCTGAAGGGGCCCGGGTCACGCTGATTTGGAATCCGGACAGGACCTTCTTTAATATTGCGAAGGTGGCGGAGGTGGAGGAACTCGGGCGCCTGATCGACAGTCTCCGAAGCCGCTTTGAAGTGGTGAATCTGCCGTCGGAGACGGAAGACGCGGCCGGGGATTCGAGCGCGGTCGATCGACTGATCTCGGAAAACGCGGTCAGGACTCTCCACGGGGAGGGTAAAGCAGAAGCCTTTTTGCGCGAAAACCCCGAGGCCGTTCAGCGTTTCCGGCGGCACGTCGGGCAAGTCCGTCGGTTGCTCAGCAGCAAGCCGTTTGACTGGCTGCTGATTCCCGGCGGCATCTGGGTTGCCGGTGGCGCTTTTCGTCACGTGTGCGTTGAGTTGGGCATTGACTATACCACCTACGACTCCGGGGATGGCAGCCTTTGGTGGGCACGGCAGGGCGTCGCCTCACAGTCTCCCGATCTTCCGGGCGCCTTTGCCTCTTTGCGAGCCCGCTGCGCCACCCACCCGGAAGAAGCGCGCATGGCCATAAAACAGGCTTGGGAGCGTCTGGAGGAGCGGACTCGTGGCGAAGATCAATACAAATTGCAAATGGCGCCGCTGCAAGCGGGCCGCGAACCGCCCTGCGATCTCCTCATTCCACTCAACGTTCGCTGGGATTCCGCCGCCCTCCTGCGTTTGGATGTCTTTCCCTCAGTCATGGATTGGCTTCGGCAGGTGTTGACCTGGTTGCGCCAAAGACCGGGCGTGACGGTGGCCATTCGCCAGCACCCTGGAGAGCGTCTGCCGGGTTGGGATGAGACTGACGATTGGCAGAGCGTCCTGGCCGGGTTTCCCGATTTGAGCGGGCGCGTGCGCTTCATTAAAGGGAACGAGAAAGTCAATACCTATAACCTTGTCCTGGGCGCCAAAGTCATTCTACCTTTCACTTCACGCATCGGCATCGAAGCCGCGATGATGGGCAAGCCGGTGGTTCTCGGCAGCGAGTGCTATTATAGCGGTCAAGGATTCACCTGGCGGGGCCACACGGCGGCACAATACTTTGACCTCGTTGATGAAGCGCTCGCCGGCCGGCTCATCATCTCCCCGGAAGCCCGCGAATCGGCGCATCTCGCCTACTACATCCTTGAGAAATGCCTGGAACTGCGCACGGTATTGACTCCGATGCCCGCGGACTATCTGCGCTGGGTTGAAATTGCGCCTTCCGAGTTATGGGCGACCCCGGAAATTCGGGATTTGCTTCGCGCCCTTTTGCAACGTGAGTTATTGGCCATCGTTCGCTACGAGCGGCACGCGGCAGGCTTCTGTGTTGACTGAGAATCCGCGGGAACTTTCCAGGGTGACGGCGGCATGCCGCCGGCGCTTGCCGGCGAAGAGAACGCTATGAAAAAAGAAACCATTCTCGGTGTTGGGGCATTGGGTCACGACGCCGCCAGCGCACTCGTTTGCGCGGAGACCGGAGAGATTCTCTATGCCATCGCGGAAGAGCGGCTCCGGAATTTGAAGCATAGCTGGCATTTTCCATACGGCTGCATTGAGGCCGCTCGCCAGCATGCCTCTGATCACGGGATGCAAATTGTGGAAGCGGCGATCAATTTTCGACCGGAAGAATTTTCGACCGGCACATTGCGTCGTGAAATTGCGGCCATTCTCAATGACCCCATAAAGACAGATGAGTTGATCGACCAACTCCGGCAGATGATTGTCTTTGCTGACTACTTTCAGCCATCGAGTTTTTCCGATGAACAGGTCCGGCGCTGGCTGGCCGCCCGGGACGTGCCTGTCGAACTGCATGAACCCGTCTGCCTCCGAATCAGTTGGTATTACAATTGGTCGGTGAAATACCGGCGCATTGGTGAGATGGCCGCTGGACTCCTGCCGGGAGCCCGCGTGCATCACGTGAACCACCACCTTTGCCACGCGGTTTCGACGTACTATTCCTCGGGCTTTGAGAAATCATGCGTGATTACCTGGGATGGCCAGGGCGAATCCCAAACCACGTGCGTCTATCAAGCCGGTCCGGAAGGCATCCGTCTCGTCGCGGAAACGCCCTGGCCGTTCAGTCTCGGGATGCTCTACTTTGGCGCGACCAACTATCTCGGCTTCAAACTCGGGGACGAATTCAAGGTCATGGGCATGGCGGCGTATGGGAAGCCGCGATTCTATGACGCGCTCCGGGAGATCGTAACCTTCGACAAAGGGCCGGTCGTCCGGTTCCGCGAAACGGATATCTATTCACGCCAGGAATTTCCCACCGGCCATTACTGGTACTACTTTACCAAGAAGCTGGGTTCGTTCGCGTCGCGGAGGTTGAAACATCTGCCTCTGTCGCAGGAACATTTCGATCTGGCGGCTTCCATCCAGAAAGTTTTCGAGGAGGTGGGTGTCGAGTTTGCGCGATTGGCCCTTGCCGAGACAGGTGAAAAAAATCTCTGCCTGAGCGGAGGGGTGGCACTGAATGGCTTGATGAATGAGGCGATCCGCCGGCGGTCAGGTTGCTCCCAAATCCATGTGTTCCCCGCCGCGGGTGACGATGGCACGGCGCTCGGCGCGGCCTGGCAGCGGGTATTCGAACGCAGGGGCCTCAAGCCTCGAAAGCTGGCGTTGCCTTTCTTCGGCGAAGGATTCGGGGATGAAGAAATTCGTCGGGAGCTCGAGAGAATGAAGCTCGTGTTCGAGGAGCCGCCGGATATTCATGAACGAATTGCGGAGGCGCTGGGGGCTCACGAAATCGTCGCCCGCTTTTACGGCCGTTCGGAATTCGGACCGCGCGCCCTCGGCAACCGTTCCATTCTCGCCAATCCCGCGCGTCCGGAGATGAAGGACATCTTGAATGAGCGGATTAAACACCGGGAGATGTTCCGCCCATTTGCTCCGGCGTGCCTCCTGGAAAGGGCCGCCGAGTACTTCGATATCGATGTCGAGGCTCCCTTCATGCTTCTGATCGCGCCGGCCCGCCCGATTGCCCACGATCGAATTCCAGCGGCCGTTCATGCGGACGGGACCTCGCGAGTGCAAACCGTTTCCCGTGATGGCAACCCGGATTTTTACGAGACGATCGAGGCCGTGTATCGCCGCACCGGGACCCCGGTCGTCATCAACACCAGCTTCAATATCAATGGGGAAGCCATTGTGGGGACGCCGCGGGACGCGGTCGAATCCTTCGCTCAGATGGACATCGACCATCTTGCCATTGGAAGGTTTTGGATCAGTAAGGCCGCAAACACCTTTCCAAAAATGTCCGACGCCGAGTTTCTTGAAATCCGCAAGAAACGTTTCACCGACACACACAAGCATGTGCTCGCCCGCTATGACATCAACCGCGAGTATTTCACACGTTCTGGGCGCAAACCAGACCACCGTGGCGGGCTGCTCGCCGGTCTTTTTCGCACCTTTTCCTCGCGAAAGCCCCTGCCATGATGATGAGATTCCTTGGCCGACTGCGCCGCGCACTGGACCAGTTCGACGAAATGTCCCGGCTCCTCGGGCAACTCGGCCACGCCAGCGGGAGCGTCCGCGAGGCTCTCGGCCGAATTGAAGGCCGCCAGGTCGCCGGGCAATCCATGCCGCATCTGGCCGACTACGAGTTCAAAGTCTACTCGCAATGGGGCGAAGATGGGATTATCCAGCGGCTGATCCAGGCCGTTCCGGTCGCGCAGCGCATCTTCGTGGAATTTGGCGTGCAGGATTACACCGAATCCAATACGCGCTACCTGCTCACCCACGATAACTGGAGCGGTTTGATTCTCGATGGCAGCGACGCGAATATTGCTGCCGTCAAGCGTGAGCCGTTATATTGGCGCTACAACTTGAAAGCAGTCGCGGCCTTCGTCACCCGCGAGAATATCAACCAATTGCTGCGGGAAAACGGACTGAGCGGACCGATCGGCTTGCTATCGGTGGACATCGATGGAGTTGATTACTGGATTTGGGAAGCGATCGACGCCGTCACACCGGCGCTGGTGATTGCCGAGTACAATGCCCGCTTTGGACCGGAGCGCGCCGTCACGGTGCCCTATGATCCGGCGTTCGTCCGCGAGCAGGCGCACCATTCCGCGATTTACTACGGCGCTTCCCTGGCGGCGCTCGTGGCCCTTGGGCGGCGGAAAGGCTACGCTTTCTTAGGCGCCAACAGCGCGGGCAACAATGCCTTCTTCGTGCGGCGCGAACTGCTCCCCGCCGGGCTGCCGGAAATCACCGCGGCTCAAGGTTACGTGCCGTGCCGGTTTCGCGAAGCGCGCAATGCGCGCGGCAAGCTGGCCTTCCTCTCTCCGGAAGAGGAAGCCGCCATTCTCGAGTTACTACCCCTCGTTGAGGTGAAACCTTGAAAACCGTGTTGATCACCGGCATCGCCGGCTTCCTCGGTGCGCACGTGGCGCGCCATTTTGTCCAGGAGGATTGGCAGGTCATCGGAATCGATGAGATTCCGCTGGCGAACGTGTCCCTCACCGGAGTGACTTGCCACCGTTTCGCGCTTCCCGACGAGAAGTTGGGGGAATTGCTTCGCACCTGCCCTCCGCAAGTCTGCATTCATTGCGCAGGGTGTGCGTCAGTCGGGTCTTCGATGGACGCACCCGCCGCGGATTTTCGCGGCAACACCGTGCTCGTCTTCGAATTACTCGAAGCATTGCGCCGCCATGCCCCGGCCTGTCGCTTTGTTCTCCTCTCCAGCGCGGCAGTTTATGGTGATCCCGCCTCACTGCCCGTTACCGAGGGCCATGCCGTCCTTCCGCTCTCTCCCTATGGTTATCACAAGCGCCAGGCGGAATTGCTTTGCGAGGAATTTTTCCGGATCTACGGACTGCCGACCGTCGCGGTGCGCATCTTTTCCGCCTACGGCCCGGGACTGCGCCGGCAGGTTGTCTGGGACATCTGTCAGAAGCTGCTGACAACCGGGCAATTGACTTTACGCGGCACCGGCGAGGAGAGCCGGGACTTTATTCACGCCAACGACATCGCCCGTGGTTTGCGGGTCGTCGCGGAAAATGCTCCATGCGACGGCGGGTTGTATAACCTGGCGTCGGGCCGGGAAGTAACCATTGCGGAACTTTCCCATCTGCTGCTCGCTACGCTCGGCTCCAAAGTGCAGCCGTGTTTCGACCGGCGGCCAACGCCGGGAAATCCACTGCGCTGGCGGGCCGATATCTCGAAGATCGCCTCATTAGGATTTGTTCCAGCGATTCCTTTCGAGCAGGGAATCGCCGAGGTGGCCGGGTGGGGGGGGTGGGAAATCAGTGGCCGTTGAGTCGCCCGCATTGAAGAGCAAACCTTTGATTGGCGTGGCCGATCTGGCCATGAACCGTTGGACGGCGGGCGGCATTGTCTCCCGCACCATGGCCCTTTCCCTGCGTGCTGCCGGTGCGGAGGTCATGTTTCTCACCGCGCATCCGGAAAACGCTCCAGCGGACGTCCGCCATGCCAGGCTGCCGAAGCTGACCTATCTACCCGGCGAATGGACTCTTCGGAAGCTGTCGGGCCGGGACAAGGGCACCGCGATGGGCGACGGTGCGCGGCGCGCCGGGGTCGATGTGCTGCTCCCGGACGTCGAAGCGTTGGGCTCGCCGTCGCTTTACACCGTCGGATGGATCCCTGATTTCCAACACTTGCACCTCGGTGAACTTTATCGCGAAGAGCAGAAACAACTCTTGAACCGGGCCCATCAAACGCTCGCGCGGCGGTCCTCGCGCATGCTATTTTCCAGCCAGGATTGCCGGCGCGATTTCGTGGAGCATTTTCCCGCGTTTGCCGCGAAGGCGCGGGTGGCTTCGTTTCCTTCGATTCTTGCTTTCGAGCCACCCACCGGCTCTCCCGTGTATATCTTCGAAAAGTATCATCTGCCGGAGCGCTTCCTTTTGGTCATCAATCAATTCTGGCGGCACAAGAACCACCGTGTTGTGCCGGAGGCGCTCGCGATCCTTCGGACCCGTGGTTTGCAGGTTCCGGTCGTGATGGCGGGCCTGCCTGCCGACTATCGCGATGCCAACAATGATGCTTTGAGTGAGACCTTGCAGGCTGCGGTGCGCGGCAATGTGTGGCCGCAATGTCTTATCCTTGGCAAGGTGCCACGCGAGGACCTTGTGGCCCTCCTGCGCACCGCCGCGGCGGTCATTCAGCCCTCTCGATTCGAAGGCTGGAACACGACCTTGCAGGACGCGAAAGCCATCGGTTGCCCGGTGATCGTCTCCGACCTGGCAGTGCACCGCGAACAGTGTCCGAAGGCGCTCGGCTTCTTCGCACCGGACGACGCCGGCGCCTTGGCGGAAGCGATTGACGTGAACTGGCCGAATCTGCCGGCGCGGCCCAACGCCGGGGAAGACGCAGCCCTCGCCCTGGAACTGGACCACGCCCGGGTGTATGGGCGGCAACTCGAGGATATATGCCGCGAGATCGCCTGAGCACGCTCCCCAGGATTACGGTCGTTACTCCCTCGTTTAACCAGGGAGCGTTTCTGGAGCAGACGATCCGCAGTGTGCTCGGCCAGCTTTATCCGAACCTGGAATACTTCGTCATCGATGGGGGCAGCACCGACGAAAGCGTCGAGATCATCAAACGTTACCAATCGCATCTGGCCGGTTGGGTTTCCGAGAAGGATCGCGGCCAGGCCGAAGCCCTCAACAAAGGGTTCGCGCGAGCGACCGGCGGGATCCTGTGCTGGTTGAATAGCGATGATTTCTTTTTGCCAGGCGCGCTGCACGAAGCTGTCCGCCGGCTGGAAAGCGCCGATTTCGTTTATGGAAAGTGCCTCAGCTTTTCCGACACCGGCACGCGGAGTCTTGTCAATATCCCGCCGGAGCATGATCGCGAGATGCTCAGCATCGTCGACTACATCGTGCAGCCCAGTTCCTTCTGGCGGCGGTCGCTTTGGGAAAAGACGGGGACCTTGAATGAGGAATTTCACTACGCCTTCGATTGGGAGTGGTACTTGCGCGCCGACAAACTCGGGCATTTTGCCCGGGCCGATTTTATTTTTTCCGGGTATCGCATTCACGATGCCCATAAGTCGTCGCATGGCGGTCTCAAGCGGGCGCAGGAGATCGTCGCGGTCGCCAAAGTCCACGGCGGAGAAGCCGCCGGGCGCCACTATCAATTCGCCATCGATCATATTGACCTGCTGAAGAAGTACGAAGATCTCGCCCTGCGCCTGAAAGGCCGCGGTCTGAAAAGCTATCTTCAGATGGCTCGGTGGGCGATGCCGGCGCTCTGGAATCTACCCGCCGGCCTCGAATTCGAAAAGCTGCGGCAGTGCGTGAACATGTTAAAACTGTAATGGGATTTAGTTTACGAGCCTATCTTGATCAAAAGCGGCGGAATCTCACCGACCCGGTCGTTGTCTTTCCGGCGTTGCCAAATCTCGAGGCCGCGGCCCGGGAGCGCGAGTGGCGCTATCGCGATATTCTGCCGGCGACAATTCAAGTTTGTCCCGGCGCGCGCGCTCTGAGCGAAGACTTTCTGCTCTGGGCCGAGCGGGGGCATCATTTGTTGCGGGCGCATCGCGATTCGCGGCGGGGATTGATCTTCGGGCGTAACTGGGCGGCGTATCTGCACAGCGTGCGGCGTTACCGCATGGACAAGGTCTTTTGCTGCCAGATTCCCGAGGCGACGATCACGACCGGCGAGGGAGCGATCCTCACCAACCGCGGCGAACACGCCACGGAAGGCAATTTCGTGGCTTCCACCGTTCGGAAATCACAGTATGCCAGGCCGCGCGGCCAGCCAAAACCCGGCCGTTATGTGCCCTTGCTGACCATTTGGGGGGCGAAGAACATGGGGCATTTCTTTTTTGATGCGATGCTGCGAGTCACCTTATTCGGCGACCTCGCTGATTTGCTTTTTCTCGTGCCGCCGGTCCTTCAACCGTGGCACCGCGGGCTGTTTGAAGTGGCCGGAATCAAGCCCGAGCAGATTGTCCCGGCCGATGATGCCTTCACCTGTGTCGAGGAAGCGGTCGCCTGCCATATCGCCACCGAGGGTTCCATGCCACGCACGGAATTGCTGAGAAGGTTTCGCGAAATCGCCCTCGCGAACGCCATGCCCACCCCTCCGGCACGCCGCAATCGACGTATCTTCATCGACCGGTCGGCCGCCAAGCGCCGCAAAACGGCCAACCAGAAGGACCTTGAACCGGTCCTTGCGGAGCGGGGCTTTGAAATCATCCAGTGGGAGCAGCTTTCGATGCCGGAACAAGTGCGCCTGGCCGCGGAGACCGAAATCATGGCCGGCCCGCACGGCACCAGCCTTTTGAATAGCATCTATTCCCGGCCGGGGATCAAGCTTCTGGAAATCATTAATCCGCACTGGTGGGATGCCGCCACGCTGCGCCAGTGCACGCTCATGGGACACGAGTATTGGTACTGCTTTGGTGAAAATGTTTCCCCGGATTACGACACGGCCATCTCCCCGCGCAAACTGGCCAGGGTCCTCGACTACATGCTCGATGCCCCGGTGACTGACCCGCTTTTCGATGACCTCGCGAAATTTGCCTTGTAGGCTTCCCCAAGCCTCGGGAAGTATTTGAAATGTTGGATTAAAGCAATGAAAGACCTGATTCTCGCGACCTCCTTTAACTATTCGTACGAGCAACTGTATCCTTTTCTGCGGTCCATCGAGGATACGGGCTTTGACGGAGAGATCGCGCTTTGTATCGGAAACACGAGCATCCCGACCATCAACCGACTGCGGGAAAAGGGCGTGAGGCTGATCCCCTTTTTCTACCCATTCAAGAGGACCAAAAAGATGCGCAATCCGCTCTATCGCTTGTGGCCTTTCGCGCATCGCTTTTTCCGCGGAATCGAGAGTCCGGAGTTGATGGCGCGTTGGACTCTTCCATTTCACAATCTCGTCTTTCTGCGCTTTGTGCTCTACTATCGTTTTCTTCGCACCATGCCCGGTCGGTATCGCTACATCTTTCTCACCGACTTGCGCGATGTGAGTTTCCAGCAAAATCCGTTTGCTCGCGCGGAACCTGGGAAACTGCGTTTCTATGTCGAGGAACCGCCGCGCACGCTTGGCGAATGCCCGATCAATTCGCGATGGCTGCGCGAGTATTTCGGCGAGGAGATCCTGCGGGAACTTGCCGATAAGCCGATCGTTTGCTCTGGATCGATCCTCGGGGATTACGCTTCCACCATGACTTACCTTGAGCAATTCATTCTCACCCTGCGCCAAGCGCGCGATATCATGCGGGGGGCGGATCAGGGAGTTCACAATTACCTCGCCTACAAGGAACTCACTTCATTGGTCAGGCTTTGCCCCAACCGCGAATCCGAGGTACTGACCATGGGTCTGATGCCCAAGGATGAAGTCTTTGCCCGCAACGAAAGCGGGCAATTGATCGACCGGAATGGCCATCCCTATGCCGTAATTCACCAGTTCGACCGGCATGAGAGTGTCAAGAATGACATTGTCGCGCGCTATCAATTTGGGGCCTGAAGCCGGTGATCATCGATAACTTCATCAGTGCCGCTCCGCATTTCCATTGTCACGCCTTCCTATAACCAGGGAAGCTTTTTGGAGGCAACAGTGCGGTCCGTCCTCGGCCAGGGAATCCCGGAACTCGAGTACGCCGTCCTGGACGGCGGCTCGACGGACGGCAGTCGCGAAATCCTGAAACAGTATGGAGACCGTCTGGCCTTTTGGTGCAGCGAACCGGACGGCGGACAGTACCATGCCGTTAACAGTGGCTTCGCCCGCAGCACGGGCGAAATTCTCGGCTGGCTCAACTCGGACGACATGTACCTTCCGGGCGCGCTCTCGGTCGTTGGCGAGATTTTTGAGCGGTATCCGGAAGTGGAATGGCTGACCACATTGTATCCGCTGCGGTGGGACGCGACCGGGCGCGTGGTGCGCTGTTCCGCGCGCTCGGGTTTCAGCCGCGCGAGTTTCCTTGCTGGCGAAAACCTGCCGACGGGCCGCTGGTACTCTCCGGGCTGGCTGCAACAGGAGTCCACATTCTGGCGGCGTTCGCTCTGGGAGCGCGCGGGCGCACAGTTGGATACCCGCTGGAAAATCGCCGCGGATTTCGAATTGTGGCAGCGCTTTCACCAGTACGCCGAATTGTACGCGGTGGATGCGCCGCTCGGCGGCTTTCGCCAGCACGGCGATCAAAAGACCTCGCGTCAAAGGCAGGAGTATCAGCGCGAAGCCGCTGAGATTCTCGCGGTGGGTGGCGGGCGAACGCCCGGATATTGGCGCAGTTCTCTGCGCTCGGCGGCGGCGCGGCTGTGCCCCGAAACCTTGCGGCCGTTCGCGGCTAGCTTGGGCCTGCTGCACCCCTGCAAACTCTGCCTGCGCAAACGTGACGAGACCGGCTGGAATCTCGTCTCCACCTGGCACTGAATGTTTGAATTTATTAAATCGTGCCCAGTCGCGACCGTCGCGATCAATATGCGATCGACCACCGGTCCGTGGGGCGGCAGCAGCACTTTCGTCGCGCAATTGCGCAAGTTCTTGCGCCTGCGCGGCTGGCGGACGACCTACCGGCTCGGTCCTGAGGTGGACCTCATCCTGCTCATCGACCCACGCCATGATCTCCAGCTCAAAGCCTTTGGCATGGACGAGATCGTCGCCCATCGCCGCCGCTATCCTCGCGTCCGCGTCGTTCACCGGGTGAATGAATGTGACCAGCGCAAAGCCACGTCGTTCATGGATGCGCTTCTCGCCGAAGCCAGCAAGCAGGTGGACTTCACCATCTTCATCTCGGAGTGGCTGCGCGATTATCACACGGCGCGCTGGTTCGACAAGGCACGGCCCCACGCCGTCGTTTACAATGGCGCGGATCCGGTCTTTCAGCCGATCGGCCAGCAATCGTGGACCTCGAGCGAGCCGCTGCGTGTCGTCACCCATCATTGGTCCGACAATCCGCTCAAGGGTTTTGACATCTACGAAGAAGTCGATCGCCTGATCGCCGCGGGGCAATTGCCGGGCTTTGAGCTTTGGATCGTTGGCCGCTGGCCCGCGCGCATCGCGTGGAAAAGCGCCCGCACCTTTCCGCCGCAGGCCGGGCGCGCCCTCGCCAACCGCCTGCGCGAATGCCACCTCTACCTTACCGGCACGCGTTGGGAGCCGTGCGGCATGCACCACGTCGAAGGTGCGCAATGCGGCCTCCCGCTCGTCTACCACGAGGACGGCGGCGGCGTCGTGGAAGCAGGCCGGAAGTACGGCGTCGGCTATCGCGCGGATGTCGGCGCCGCTCTCCGGGAGGCCCGCGCCGATTATGCCGCCTTGCGCGCGCGGCTCCTCGAACAGATTCCCTCCGGCGACCGGATGGTTCTCGGCTACGCGGAACTCTTTCAGAAGATTCTCGCGGAAAGGCCGCCCCTCTCGTGAGCAGCTCATCGTCGCCCGTCATTCTGGGCCTCACGCTCGTCCGCAATGAAGACATCTTTGTCGAGCGCGCCATCCGCAACATCATCCAGTTTTGCGATCGCTTGATCGTCGCGGATCACCAATCCACCGACCAGACTCCGGCCCTCGTCGCTGGGCTGGCCGCGGAATTCCCGCACAAATTGGAAGTGGTCCGGATTGCCAGCGCCCGCGAGTCCCATTCATTGGTCACGCGCTATGCCGGTTCACCGACCTGGATCTTCGCCGTCGATGGCGATGAGATCTACGACCCCGCCGGCCTGGCGCGCCTGCGCGACGAGATCCTCGCCGGCCGCTACGACGAATGGTGGGTGATGTTCGGAAATGTTCTCAATTGCGTGGCCATCGATCACGCCGCGAACACCGCGACCGGATATCTGGCCCCGCCCTGTCGCAGCATGACCAAACTCTACAACTTCCGGCTCATCGAACGTTGGGATGGCGCTTACACGCATGTGCTGGCCAATGGCCGGGTGCATTTCAAACCCGGCTACGACGCCACGCGCCGCCTCAATCTGCACGAACAACTGTCATGGGAACAATCCCACTATCGTTGTTTGCACACCTGCTTCATGCGCCGCAGTTCAAACGATCCGGAAGGAGCGACCTCGCGGCCAAATGTTTCGGAGAGTGTCCGTGGTGGGACCATAAATTGGCTGCGGAAGACCGGCCAGCGCCTGAGCGGGCGCGCACAGACCTCCGGTTGGAAGCTGGAAAAGTACGCGCGCGGCCCGCTCGTGACGGTGGACGCGGCGGCCTTTTTTCCGGGGGCTTGAACGGCATCGTTGCCACCGGAGCCGGCATTTTATGAGATTCCCATGATGACAGATGAACGCCTCGGTCCGTGGCTGAAGAACTTCGCCGATCCCGTCCGCCGCGAGCGAATTTGGAAGATTGGTCTTCTCACCGGACTGCGATTCGACAAGGAGCGGGGCTATTTTCCGCCAAACTTCGAACGCGGCTTGGTGCTCGACCGCCTGGTCGAACTGCGCCGTCCACGCAACGTGCTCGAGATTGGGACCGGCCGTGGCCTCGGCAGCTTCGCCATCAAGGCGGCCGCGGAGACCTACGGATGCGAGTGCCAGGTCGAGACTTGCGATCTCATTCCACCCGGCGTGCCGCAGGAGTGGGCCATCGAAGTCGAGGGACGGCAGGAAGTTCGCCGGGCGAGCTGCGCGGAAATCTGGGGAAAACACTTTCCCGGTTGGGAAGCGAAGGTGCGACCACGCACGGGCCCAACGACGCGGACACTGCCCGCCCTGCGCGCGGAAGGCCGGCAATACGATCTCATCTTCATCGACGCCGGGCACGACCTCTTTGCCGTCGCTCATGATCTTGCCTACTCCACGCTGTTACTCTCCCCCGGGGGCGTGATTTTGATGGATGACTTTGCGCCGCTGGAACCTTTCGGCCTGGGCACCTGCGTGGCGGCCGTTCACGCCCGCCGTTTCTTTCAGAAAGTGGAGATCTTTCCTACCGAGGGATTGGTGTTCGGCGGCGCCGATGTCGACGAGGCGCCGCGCGGCATGGTGCTGCTCGGCGAACGGTCCGCCGGACCGCGCCTGCACACGGCCTTGCTGCTTTGGTGGCGGCTCGCCGCCGTCGTCCTCGATCTCTGTTACCGCGCCCGCCTCTTCCCGCTGAGCAGGCCGCACCACGAGAAGTGACTTGCTTGACCGTCTCCAGGGCGCGGGAAGATCTGTGAGTGGCGCCTCGTCCACTCTGGAAGTCGGCTTCGTCATCGACGAAGGACTGCCCCGCCGGACCCATCCTTGGGAATGGCTGCTCGGACGATCGAGCGATTCAGCGGTCGCGGTGATGCGCTTCGGGTGGATCGCGAAACATCTCGCTGCCGAAACGTCCAGTCCGGTTCGGTACTCTCTCTATCGCCCCTGGCGGCGCTTTGACGCCGTCGTCTTTCTCAAGTCGTTCAGCGCGGAAAGCCAGCGTCTCGCCGCGCAACTCCGGAGTCGCGGCACGCGAGTCATCTCCGACGTGAACGTCGATTATTTCACCCCGGCCGACGGAACCTTCTATTACCGCGGCATGGCCCCGACTCCGGAGCAATCCGCGAGCGCGCGGAAAATGGCCGGCCTTTCCGATGCACTCTTCGCCGATTCCATTCACATCCAGCAGGTCTGCGCGCAGCATCATCCAAAAGTCCGGTGGATTCCGGACAATGTGGAGCTTTCCCTCGTCCCGTCGTACCGGCCATGGAAGCCGGGTGGGAGGCTGGATCTGCTCTGGAGCGGCGAAGCCGTGAAGCTCTTCGAACTGCTGAGCATCGAGGAGGTTCTGAGAAAATTCGCCCCTCATTTCCGGCTCCTGCTCGTCACCAATGACCTCGCGGCGCTCGACCGGTGGTTCGACCCCTGGAAGAGCCGATTTCAGGGACTGCTTGCGGCGCTCAATCACGAAATCATTCCCTTCCGTTCCGTGGCCGGGCTTTTGCAGTTCTACAGCTCGGGCGGCGTGTTCATTTCGCCGCGCTTTCTCGATAACACTTACAACTGGGGACATACCGAGTGGAAGATCACCCTGCCGATGGCGTGCGGGCGGTTCACCTTGGGCAGCCCGTTGCCCAGCTATCGGGAAGTCGCGCGCCGCTCGGGCGGGGCCGGTCTGCGTCTCTGCGAAGATGCCGGCGCCTGGACAGAGGCCTTCGATGCGGTCCTGTCCGGCGGCTTTGACTTTTCCGCCGAGGAAGCCGCGGCCCGCGAAGTGGTGCGTGCCCACTACAGCACGCCGGTCGTGGCCGCGGCCCATCGCGACGGCGTCGCCGAAGTTTGCGCGACCGATCGTTGAGCAGCCGTTGAAAATCGCCTTTCTCTATCTGAAAGGCCGGCTCGCCCGGCTCGCGGAAGTGGAAAACGGCACGGCGCCCACGGAGTTTTTCTACGGCGCGGTCGAGATGGCCCGCAAAGGTTACGACGTCGCGCACTATGAGATCGATCCCGCGGCGCCGGCTCTCTTCGCCGAACGCCTGATCGGTCGTTTGTGGCCGGCTTCGGCGCGGCCCGTAAAGATGGATCCGACCACGCTGGCGCAGGCGTGGCGCCTGGCCGGCGAACTGAATCGCGCCGATTGTCTCGTTGCCACCGGCGGCAATGTCGCCTTCGCGCTCGCCGCACTCGCTCGCATCGGAGTCATTCGCAGGCCGATCATTGGCATCCAGTGCGGGGTCTTGAATTTCCGCCACAACTTCTGGCGGCGAAAGATTTCCAGCGCATTGCTCCGGCGCATGCAGACTTTGCTCTTCGGCGAGGCCGAGCTCGAGCCGATGCGCCGCTTCTTCGATCTGCCCGCGGAAATCGTTGCGGTGAACCTTTTCGGCGTGGATACCGGATTCTGGCGGCCCCACCCAGCGGCGGCGCGGGACATCGTGCTGGCCATTGGCAATGACGGCCGGCGCGATTTTCCGACCCTCATCGCCGCCGCCGGGCGCCTTCCGGCGCCGGTGCATATCGTCACGAAGCTGCCCCTGCCCGGCGTGTTGCCGGCAAACGTCACCCATCACCGCGGCTCCTGGCACGGGAACGAGCTTTCCGACGAACGGATCCGCGAACTCTATCAGCGCGCGCGCGCGGTCGTCGTTCCGTTGCAGGCCAGTAATCAGCCTTCCGGCCAGAGCGTGACCTTGCAAGCCATGGCCTGCGGGGCGCCGGTCGTTCTGACCGAGACCGAGGGCTTGTGGTCGCGAGAGCAGATGATCGAAGGCTCGAACGTCTTGTTCGTCCAGCCTGGCGACAGCGCCCAACTGGCCGCGCGCGTGCGCGACTTGATCGGCGATGAAGCGACCATGGCCACGCTCGGGCGCGCCGGCCGCGCAACCGTCGAGCAGTCGGGAAGCATCGAACTTTTCGCGGATCGGGTTGCCGGCTGCTGCGAGCGCATTGTTGGTGCGCAGAGAAATCCTCGAACAGTGAATTGATTCTGCTACGAAATACCGCTCCCCGCTCCCGCACCGCTTAGCCGCCCCCCTTAGGATCATGCTCAAAGATTATTGCATACCGAAAAATGATTCCTCCACCGAGGAGGCATTCGTCGGCGAGTTTTGGGATGAACGCTGGGCGGAAGCAATCGACGACCTCGCGGCGCGGCGTCAAAAAATCCTGCGGCACCCCTATTTTCCCTTGCTCCAGGAAGCGATTCGGCGCCGGCCCGGTGGCCGGGTGCTCGACTGCGGTTGCGGCATGGGAGAGTGGACGTTGCAACTCGCGGACGAAGGAGTGGATGTCGTCGGCATCGACATTGCCGGCAAGCGCATTGAATTGCTCAAGCAGCGATTTGGAGAATCCCATTTCCGGCGCGGAAGCTTCCTGGAGACCGGGTTTGCGCCGGAAACCTTCGATGTCGTTTTCAACTGGGGCGGCGCCGAACATTTTGAGGCCGGCTTGCAGTTGGCCTTCGTGGAAGCGTGGCGTGTCCTCAAGCCCGGTGGTTACTTTCTCGCTTCCACCCCGGCGCATAATCTCCGGCACATGTTGCGCGGATTTCGGCAGCCGCCGCCCGAGAATTGCGCCGCGAACCGGCGCTTTTACCAGTACCGCTTCACCAGGGCGGAGTTCCACGCCGAATTCGCCGCGGCGGGTTTCGCGGTCGAGCGCATTCTCTTTCTCGATGCCCAGGAAGGCGCCCGCCGGTGGCTCAGCGAATGCCTGCCGGCGGGACGCTTTCGCAACGGTCTGGCGCTCCTGGCTGGCCGCCTCCTGCCCGGCTGGCTGCTTGGGCACATGATCTTTGGAATCGGGCGCAAACCGGAGCGAGCGGGAGTCGCCCACTAATGATGTCGCGTTTTTTCGAAGTCCTTGCCGGGATCTCGGTGCGCACCTGGTTTTGGCGACTGCTCGAGTTGCCGGGACGACTCCGGTACCAGTGGCGCCTCGAGCGAACGGCCCATTCCCCGCAGCGCCACGGTCCGGCGCTGGATTATGGCGATGCTCTTATACCCGGCGGGGCCGGGGTCGTTGCCGGGGGCCGCGTCAAGCTGCTGCACCTCGCGGAGGAATTCCCGGCGGCGCCGGATTTCAATATCCTCTACCTCGTCAGCAGCGCTCCGCCGAAGTTCGCGCTCGAACTCGTGCAGTGGGCGCAAAAGCGGGGAGTCCGGATCGCCTGGAACCAAAACGGTGTCGCCTACCCCGCGTGGTTTGGCCGCCGCACCGAGGTGATCAATGCTCCCATGCGCGAATTGCGCGCGCACGCGGATTTCATTTTTTACCAGAGCGCGTTTTGCCGCGATTGCGCGAACCAATTTCTCGGCGAAGTCCAGGCGCCCGCGGAGATCGCCTTCAATAGCGTGGACACCGCGCGCTTTCGCCCCGTGGATGCGGCGCAGACGGGTGAGTGCCGCTTGTTGGCGGCGGGCTCTCACCACGAGAGTTACCGGGTGACGGCAGTCCTTGAGGCGGTGGCCGAATTGAAACGCCGCAAGTTTTCCGTCCTGCTCCATCTCGCCGGCCGCCTGCTCTGGCCCGGCGCCAAGGCCGACGTCACTGCCAGGGTTCGCAAACTCGGCATCACCGATGAAGTGCGGCGCATTCCGCCGTACCGCCAGGCCGAGGCTCCGGCGATTTACCAGGCGGCGCATATTCTTATTCATCCGAAATACAAAGACCCGTGCCCGACGGTCCCAATTGAAGCCATGGCCTGCGGCGTGCCGGTGATCGGCTCCGCGACCGGCGGCATGCCGGAATTGGTCAGCGCCGGCGCCGGTGAATTGCTGGAGGTACCGGACAGCTGGGACCAAAACCACTGGCCGGGGCCCTCGGCCATCGCGGACGCCGTCGAACGCATCATGAGCCAGTGGTCGGACTGTCGCGCCGCCGCCCGCGCCAATGCCGAATCCCGGTTTTCCGAGGAGCAATGGCTGGCGCAACACCGGCGCATTTTCCAGGCGCTGGCGCCGGCTTGATGGCGTTATCCACGACCCATCCGAAGGTGACCGTCTTGCTGCCCGTGCGCAATGGCAGCGCGCATCTGGAAGACGCTCTGGCCAGTGTCTTCGCGCAAAAGTTCACCGACTTCGAATTGCTCGTCATCGACGACGGCTCGACCGACGCCACGCCGGAGATTTTGCGCGCGGTCCGCGACCCGCGCCTGCGTGTCGTGACCCATCCGCGAAGTTTCGGGCTGGTGCCGGCGCTCAACCGCGGCCTGGAGCTGGCGCGCGGCGAATTTGTCGCGCGGCACGATCACGATGATATCAGCGATCCCCGGCGCCTGCAAAAGCAGGTCGCTTTCTTCCGGGCGCATCCCGATCACGTGCTCCTGGGCACGGAGGCGGTCCAGACCGACGTCCAGGGGCGCGAGGCGTTCCGGCTCCTGCGTCCGCAGACGGCGGAGAGCGTCCGCTGGTACCTCTGCTTCGACAACGCCTTCATTCACAGTTCGGTCATGTTCCGGCGCGAAATCGTGCAGCGGGATTTCGGCGGCTACACGCCGTCTTTGCACTCGGAAGATTACGCGCTGTGGTCGCGCATCGCCCGTGCGCGCCCCACGGCCAACCTCGCGGAGCCGCTCCTGAGGTATCGCGAGCACGGCTTGTCGGTCACCGGGTCGATGTCTCCAGCGGATGCGGCGGCGTTCGATGACGCCACGACGGCCATCCGTCTGGAGAATTTGCGAGGCCTCCTCGGTGATCGAGCAAGCTCCGCGGATGCCCGTTTGCTCTCGACGTACCGCCGGAATTTCAACCCCGCTGCCGCGCGGGATTTTCTGGCCGTTTTCAATCGCCTTGTCGCCGCCGGCACTGATGCCGTGCGGGACGCCGCGGAATTCAAGCGCGTGTGCGCCATCCAACTGGCGGAACTCGCCTACCGGCTGCTGCCGATGGCGCGATGGCAGGCGGCGGATCTTTTTCGCCGCGCGCACATCCTCTACGGAGAGAACGCGCGAAGGATTTTCCTGGCGATCACCAGCGGCCGCTACCGAAGGTAGGGACCGCTGGCCACCGCCGGCAACCGGCCTCCTGGCGGGCTCATCATTCGAGTGGCATTGGCCCACCAAGACTCCTCGTTTTAGCGGGCACGCAGGATGGCGCGCAATTCCTCGCCGATGACCGCCAGGGCGTAGCGTTTCTGCACGGCCTCGCGGGCCTGCGAGCCGAGCTGCGAGCGCAGGCTCACGGAATCGCGCAGGCGCAGCAGGAGTGCTTCCACGGCGGGGCGATCGTCGAGGTTGGCGAAGATGCCGGTCACCTGGTCCTCGACCTGTTCGAGCATTCCACAGGCCGGGTTGACGATCACGGGCAGGCCGGCGGCCTGGGCCTCGAGGACGACGTACGGAAAGGCGTCCAGATCGGAAAAGTGCACGAACACATCGTGTTCGGCATAAAGGCCGGCGACGTCGCGGACGAACCCGGGAAACTGCGCGCATTTTGCATGGTGCGCCCGGAACGAAGACCACGCCATGCCGGTTCCGGCCACGGTGACGGTCATCTCGTTCGCGACGAGAAACTCGCCGTAGGTTTCGAGGAAGCGCCCCAGCGTGGCGACCTTCTGCGGGTAATTGAAATTCGTCACCGACAGCAGCCGCAGCGGCCTGGAATCGCGGTGCTGACGCGGTGGGAAGTTTTCCACCGCGATGGGAATGCGCACGATGGAAGCGCGCTCCTGGATTTCCAGGCGCCGCACGATCCAATCGGAGACCGGCACGAAGCGGTCGACGGCGGCGAAGAGCGGATCGTCGAGGAGCCACGAGACGATCGAGCGCAGCAGTTGCGGCCATTCGCGATGCTGCCAGTGGAAATGCAACTGGTCGTGCGTCTCGGCGAAGGGATCTCCGCGCAGCCGCAGGAACACACGCGCGCGGTGCACCTTCGCGATCGCGAGGATCACCGCGAGGAAAGCGGAACTCAGATCCGTGAAGACGACCGCTCCGCGATGCGCGCGCATCAATCGCCACAGCGCCGGAATGAAGCGCGCATGCGCGAGCCCGCCCGCCGCGCGCAATTCCTCCCAGTCCAGGACGGCGCACCGCACGCCGGCCGCGGCCAACGGACGGACAATCTCGCGGTGACCGCGTTCGCCGGTGATGACGGCGACTACGTCAGTCGTTGAGTTAGAGGGCATGGTGGGCTTGGCGTCGTCCGGCATCTTGCGACCTGAATCCTGCATCTGGCGCGGTTTGGATCGATCACCTGGTTGATGGCGCGGGTTTGTTTTCGATCTCGATTTCGTCCAGCCAGCATTTGGCGGCGGCGCGTCCGGGGGAGGAGAAGCCGAGCCACGTGAGGATTTTCATCTCGGGCTTCTCAAACTTCAGGCCCTCGAAGTGCAATGGTTCTCTGTCCGGAATGGCCAGGGTGCAATTCCAGGTAGCATCGCTGTCGGGGCCGATTTTGGCGCTGACTTCGACGTGGACCCAGGTGTTGGCGGGAAAGTCCGTGAGCGTCCGCCCGTTGGCGCGGATGACGCCCTTGCCAAAAAAAAGCATTGGCCCGGTATGATAAGGCTGCGCGTCGTCGCGCCACTCGTGGACCAGTTGGTAATCGGGCTCGGCGCGGACATCGAAGGCCACGCGGGTCAACCCGTGCTCATGGCCGGGGCTGTAGTAAAAATGGGGCTCAAAGGCCGGCTCGACGTTGGGCCCGTCGGTGAGCTGGAGGCAGCGCTGGCCCTTGCTGGGATGGTCGGCGACGACCTTGATCGCCCCGGGATTCTTCGCGGAGGTTTTGGCGCGGGCGGGCTTGTCGCCCAGCGGCGTGGTTTCAAAGCCGTCGTGCAAGGCGAGCGGCGGCGCTTTGGGCTTGAGGCCGTACTTCATCGGCGGAAACTCCTCGGCACCGAGCTGACGCCAGACGGCATCGCCGGTGACGCCGGCGTTTTTCCAGTCAAACGGGACGAAGCCAATTTTCAACGCGGGCGAATTGGGCTGCAGGGTCCAGTCGCCTTTCTCCGGAACGACGAAAAGAGGATCAGCGACGACGGAATCAGTGTCGCGTCCCATGAATTGCCAATCGCCCCACGTCTTCCCGGCAAAGTCGGGGATCGGGCCATCGGGCTTCCAATAGACGTTGTTGGCCAGAAAGACGCGGCCATCGTCCCAGTTCTTGTCCACGTGCGCGAAGAGGCGGCCCTCGCCCATGAGCACGATGTTGTGCTCGAAGGAGAAGGCCAGAAAATCTTCGGGACGGCTGCGGCGCACGTGCTCCTCGGCGCAATAGGCGATGATGTTATTGCGCACGATATTCCCGCGCCCGTAGTGCTGATGATAGCCGGCGTCCTGCGTGTGATGGACGAGATTGTTCTCCCAGACGATGCCGGTCGAGCCCTCGTCATTGTACATGCCCCAACCGCCATAGCTGCCGGCGCCGATATCATGGATGTGGCAACCGCGAATGATCGTGCCGGGCTGCGGGCCGAGCGTGTAAACGGCGCCCATGTCGCTGAGCACGGCCCAGCCAAGATGATGGAGATGGCAATCCTCGACGATATTGCGGGCGCAGGGCGTCGGCTTGTAACCCCAGGTCCATCCAATGCTGATCGATGAATAGAAAAAATCGGCGATATCGCAATGGCGGATGGTGCAGTCGCTCGCGTGGAAAATCAGCACGCCGATGGCGCTGAGGAAATAGCGGGCGCCGGTGTGGATGATGCAGTTATCGACGGTGACGAAGCTCGTTTGGCCACGCTCGGAGGGCAGCTTGGGTTCACCGATTTTCACCCCGCCGGCGCCGAGATCGTGCAGATAGCATTGGCGCACGGTGATGTCGCGACAGCCGCGCCGCAGCCAGAGCGTATAAGTCATGGTGTGCGCAAATTCGCACTGCTCAAAGCTCAGGTTGCGGACGCCGTCGGCCTCGATGGCCGCGCCGAGCGGCGCCTCGGCCTGGGGATAGCCGGCGCCCGTTTCCGGAAGCGTATAGCCCTGGTGCTGGAAGGTAAGACCGCGGAAATGCAGATCGTGCACGAGGGCGTCGTCCTTTTCGGGATCGCCTTGGAAAAGCAGCCATTGCGCGGCCACCGGCGCCCATGCCTCCGCGGTTTCCGGTTTCTCGCCCGGACGCGGCTGGTAGGTGAGCGTGCCGTTGCGCGCCAGGAACCATTCGCCCGGATCGCTCAGCGCCGCGCGCAGGTTTTCGAAATAGAGCCGGTGGAAGGGCTCGAGTGAAAAGAAATTGCGGCTGCCGCCGGTGAATTGCAGCGTCCCGTCCCCGGAACGGACCCCGGCGAGACGGTGCCGGGTCTCATCCCAGGAGTGCAGGACCACGACATTCACGTCGTGCAGTTCCTCCGGGCTCAAACCGCGCAAGATCGCGGCATCCGCCGGAGCCACCTGGAGCATGGTCTGTTGCGGAGGCCCGGCGAGTGGGATGCCGGGCAGCGCTTCCAACGGCTGGCCGGTGGCCTGGATGTAATTCTCCTTCGGCGTCCGCGCCCGCACCGCCCGCCGGCCATTGATCCACAACGCCTCGAAGCTCGTTCCCGGATCGACCTGGGCCGTCCAAAGCCCGTCCGCGCCCGCCCGCCAGCCGGTGATCTTCCGGCCGCCGGTAAAAACCGGCTTCGCCCCTGGCGCGGCTTCATAGGTCACACCGCTGTCCTGCGGTTCAAAGGTGACCGGCTCGGTGAGTGTGTAGGCGCCATCGGCTACGCGCACCGTGATTGATTCCTTGGGGTTCGCCGCATGGGCCTGCCGCGCGGCGTCCCGGGCGGCGGTGAGGCTGGGAATCGCCGTGCCCGGTTTCAATTCGAGCGTGACGGCATGGGCCGTGGCGAGGCTCGCGAGGAGAAGGAAAGGAACAAAGCGCATGGTCTCGGGGGCCATTCTACGGAGCAAAATCGCCGGCTGCCGATTTAATTTGCGAACGGAAGAGGTGGCCATCGCCGGAATCCTGTGGCGGAGAGAGGCAGGCCCAAAGCGTCCGCCGCCAGGTCTGGTCAACGGTGCGAAGAGGCGGTTCTGGTTCAGGCGATCCGGCAACTTCTCAGTACCACGAAGGACGAGGCGATGAAGAGGGGAAAGCCGTTGGAGCGGCAAACGCTTCGGAAGGATGGCTACGGCGAGCGACTTAGCGACAGGGTCCCTTGTCGGCGCACCGTTGGTGCTCCGCCCAATCGCCGGCAAAGTCCATAACGGCGCCTAAAACTTCTTCAACTTAGCGTCAAATGGGGCCAGCCAATCCATCCATTGGCCGCTCTCCGTTGTAAGGACGATTTGATTTTTCGCGCCGGTCTCGACCTGTTATTGAGGAAGCGTGAACATGCGATGGATTTGCCTGCTGCTTTGCGCGTTCGTCGCTGGTTGCAAACCGTCCGTTCCCTCTATTCCCTCCACGCCCTCCACCGGGGAGGTCGCGCCCAAGCCGGTCGTGGAATTCGGAGACAAAGTGCTGGCCATGAAGGTGCCGGGGAAGATTGATTCCGTTATCTGGTCGGTGCAGCGTTCGGATTGCTTCGTGAAGATTCAATTCGCACCGGTGCCCAGCCAGCCTCCGCCCAAAGACCTGGCAACCCAGGTCTGGCTGCTTCAGGCCGATGGAAGCACGATCCCGCAACGGACGTGGTCATCTTCGGGCAGTGTGGGCTTCGGGGAAAGCACGACCGCTTTCGTCAATTATTTGTTCCCTCCATCCGCGGCAACGGATGCGGTCGCGGTGGTGGTCATGGTGGATGGGCAGTTTTTCGTCGAATCGTTGAGGGAAAAGCCGAATTGATCCAGTCATTTGCCAACGCCGACACAGAGCAGCTTTTCCGCGAGGAAAAGAACCGCCGATTCACGTCCATCGGTCGCGTCGCCCTGCGCAAGCTCATGCAGATGAACCGTGCCGCCCGGCTTTCCGATCTCGCCGTCCCTCCCGGCAACCGGTTGGAAGCGCTTCACGGCAAGCTGGCCGGGTTTCATTCCATCCGGATCAACGACCAGTGGCGCATCGTCTTTCGCTGGACCGGGTTGGGTCCGGCGGAGGTGGCCATCGTAGATTACCATTGATACCGCGCTATAACGCGATACGTTACAGCGATGAACCCACCGATCACGCCCGGAGAAATCCTGCTTGAGGAATATCTTCGTCCCATGGGGATTTCGCAGAATGCCATGGCTCGCGCCATCGGCGTCGCCCCGCGCGCCATCAACGAGATCGTCCTTGGCAAGCGGGCCATCACCCCGGCCATGTCGATCCGCTTCGGGGCGTTCTTCGGACAGTCCGAGGGCTTCTGGCACGGGCTCCAAGTCGAATGCGACTTCCGGGCGCTGGCGCGGAAGCGCCGGCAGCTCCTGGCCGGCATCCGGCCCGCGAAGGACTTCGCCCGCCCGTGATCACAAGCTGTGATCTTGAAGCGCGTTAATCGTCAGGAAGTTCTTACACCCACTCGCCAAGCTGTGGCGTCAAGGAACTGCCGAAAGTTATTGAATCCAATTGCGTCCATCATGGCGTCTCAATCGTGAGCCTGTCACTTCCACTCCAGTTCCGCGCACCTACGTCTTGCCGCCATGAGCCTCAATCAGTTGACGACCCTCGTGGTGTTTCTTCTCGATGTGGTTCTGCCGGCCCTGCTCGTTCTGGTGTGCCTGCGACCTGCTCCTCGATCGACACTGGAATGGGGCTGCCGGGCGATTCTGATTCTCGGTTATTTGGGAGCCCTTTGCGTGATTATCCCTTTTTGTTTTCTGGGGGTTTGGTGGCGCGCGCTTGCGGGGTCGATCCTGCTTGCGGCGGTGCTGGGAAGCTATGGGCGCATTACGCCGGGCGTATTGGGTCGCTGGCGGAACGCTGGGGCTCTGTTCGCCGCACTTTTGGGTCTGGCGCTCGCGGGAGTGGCCGTCCGGACGATGGTCATTGGTTACGGGTGTCCCAAAGAATCGATTGATTTGCAATCGCCGTTTCGCGGTGGGACATGGTGCGTCGTTAGTGGCGGCGGCTCGTTGCTGATCAATAGCCACAATGTTCCCAACCAGATTTATGGGATGGACGTGGTGAAGATGAACGCGGATGGGGAAGGCGGTGAACGGGCTACTGCCCCTTTCCGACAAATTGGAGGATTACGCCACCTTTGGAGCCGATCTGTACAGCCCATGCGATGGTGTGATCCTTTATGTCAACGACGGCAACGAAGACTTGCCCCCCGGCCAGTTCCCGCCGCGCAATACGGCCGGAAATCTGATTCTCCTCGGACACGGCCGGTACAAGATCTTGATGGGGCATTTGAAGAAGGGCAGTTTGCGGGTGCACGAGGGGGAGGCTGTATCGCAAGGCCAGATCCTTGCGCAATGCGGCAACTCCGGGCACGCCGCGTTTCCTCATTTGCACATCAGCTTCGCCGCCGGAGGGCCATTAAAGGCGCCCTATAGCGGCTTGGGCGTGGCCGCGAGATTTAATGGCCGGTTTCTGGTGCGCAATTCCCTCTTTTCAGCGGGACCGAACAACTGAGATTTAGGCGGCGCTCCGCAAGAAATATCCCTTCCGACCGTGTTGGAAAGAAGTCTCAAAGTCCTCGTTGACGCGGTGAGAAATCCAGCAAATCCACTCTGGGTGGCGCAATAGGAATTTGACGAGCTCGCGGTTTTCGGCGTCGTTGCATTGGGCGGCGAGGAATCGCTCGATCAACACCGCCTCCTTCGATTTCAAACCGCTCAGGCTGGGCCTGATAGTTTCGGTTTCGTAGCGATTATAGGACTCTGGGATCTGAACGATGGGTGCATTCATAGACACGGGCTTTGATGACGCTTTTTCGGTTTCTTGCCGGAAATCTGAAATCTTGTGTTCAGCGAGCAGATCCGAGTCGTCGAAGAGCCCTTTGACCAATTCGTGAACGCAAGCGAGACGCTTGCGCTGCTTGAGAGCCGCCACGTGCGCCGTCTGCCGCTGAGAGGCGCATGACACGCTCGAGAACCACAAATCCATTTGCGCGGGGGTGACAGGCGGTGTGATAGTAGTCGCCCTTATGACTCTGACTGAAAAAGTGCTCGCGCGCGCCAGCGGCAAGGCGCGCGTCGACGCTGGAGAGAATGTGTGGGTGAAGGTGGACGTTCTGATGACGCACGACGTGTGCGGCCCGGGGACGATTGGCGTGTTCAAGCGCGAGTTCGGCAAGGCCGCCAAAGTCTGGGATCCGAAAAAGCTCGTGATCATCCCGGACCACTACATTTTCACCGCCGATTCGATGTCAAACCGCAACGTCGACATCCTGCGCGAGTTCGCCCGCGAGCAGAATCTCGAGTATTTTTACGACGTCATCGATGACCCGAATGGGCATTGGAAATTCGACATCGGGAAGGGACAGTTGAAGCAGCAGCATGGAAAGAATTACACGGGCGTTTGTCATACCACGCTGCCGTGGAAAGGGCACACGCGCCCCGGCGAAGTCCTCTTTGGCACGGACTCGCACACCTGCATGGCGGGGGCCTTTAATGAGTTTGCCACCGGCATCGGCAACACCGACGCGGGCTTCATCCTCGGGACGGGCAAGCTGCTGGTCAAAGTCCCGGAGACGATGCGCTTTTATCTCGAGGGAGAATTGCCCGAAGGGGTGATGGCCAAGGACGTGATTCTGCACGTGATCGGCGATATCGGATTCGACGGTGCGACCTACCGGGCGATGCAGTGGGAGGGTCCCGGGGTCCACACCCTCTCGATGGACGACCGGATGACCATCGCGAACATGGCGATCGAGGCCGGCGGCAAGAACGGCATTTTTCCCTTCGATGCGAAGACCGGCCGCTATGTGAAGGAACGCGTCGAGGAGAACGGCACGAAGAGCACCTTCGAGCCCGTGGAAATCGATCGCGACCAGAAATTCGTTTACGACAAGGTATTCGATCTCTCGAAGCTCGAGCCGACCGTGGCCTGTCATCCCGATCCCGGCCAGCGCAAGACGGCGAAGGAGTTGGGCGGCGTGACCCTTGACCGGGCGTATATCGGCTCGTGCACCGGGGGCAAGACAAGCGATTTCCTGGCCTTCGCCCGCGTCGTCCAGGGCCGGTCGGTGACGATCGACACCTTTGGCGTGCCGGCGACCACGCAGGTCGTGCGGGAGCTGAAAGATACGCGATGGGACGGCCAGCCGGTTTGGAACATCCTCGAAAACGCCGGCGTGCGCATGACCGAGAACGCGTCGTGCGCCGCGTGCCTCGGCGGTCCGGTGGACACTTTTGGCCGCATGAACACGCCGATGAAGTGCATCAGCGCCACCAACCGCAATTTTCCCGGCCGCATGGGTCACAAGGAGTCGCAGGTCTTCCTCGCGTCGCCCTACACGGTGGCGGCGAGCGCCCTGACCGGCAAAATCACCGATCCACGAGAATTCCTTGGCTGAAACCTGATGCTGCCTCGCCCTGCGCGGCGCCGGCCCGAAGTCGAAGACACGACCCACGTTTCCGACGATCCCCGATGTCCTGGAAGCCGCCATCCAGAATCCTCCAAAGTTTGGCCGCGATGATCTGCCTCACTGCCTTCTTCGCGTGCCAGGCCAACACCGTGCCTTCCGGGTCGCACTATGTCGTGTCGGTGCCGAAAGCGCCATTTTACAAGTTTGGGCCGGCACAATCCTTCGGGCCGGATTTCGTGCTCGATCAGGGCGCCAAGGTGACCATGCTCGAACACTCCTTTGGGTTCAGCCGCGTGATGACCGCGGACGGGACGTCCGGATTCGTCGCCACGGAAGATCTGAAGCCCGACCTCCAGTCGTACAAGACCTCGCCGACTGCGAAGTCCAATTACACACTGCAACTGAACCGGCCCATGTTCGATACGCCGAAACACAGCGATGTCCCGCCGACGCACGGGTCGCCGCTCTTCGACGCGAGCGACAATCCGTTGCCGCAAGGCACGCCGCCACCAAGCACCCTTCCGGGCTTCCGCTTTTAAATCAACCATCCCGACGCCATGTCTCATTCCGTCACCAGCCCCGTCTTCGTTGTTCAGGATAATATCGACACCGACCAGATCATCCCGGCGCAATATCTCACGCTCGTGCCGACGATCGCGGAGGAATACGAAAAGCTCGGCGGCTTTGCCATGGCTGGCCTTCCCGACGATTTGTATCCGACAAGGTTGGTTCCCGCGGGAGAGACGAAGACCCCGTACAAGATCATCATCGGCGGTCGCAACTTCGGCTGCGGCAGTTCGCGGGAGCACGCGCCCATCGCGCTTGGGGCGGCCGGCGTGGAAGCGGTGGTCGCGGAATCGTTCGCACGGATTTTCTTCCGCAATAGTGTCGCCACCGGAGAACTGTATCCCTACGACGCCAACGAACGCCTGTGCGGCAAAATCAAGACCGGGGACGTGGCGACGCTCGATTTCGATGCGGACACGCTGACCGTGAATGGCGCCGTCCACCGCTTGAAGCCGCTGGGCGACGTGCGCCCGGTGATCGACGCCGGCGGGCTCTTCAATTACGCGCGCCAGAGCGGCATGATCGGGACCCAGGCGTGACTCTCTCGGGTAGCGTGGGCCTCCCGCCCGCCGAATCCGGCGTCTCGCCGGATTCATTCTACGGCAATTGGTCAGATCAAAGGTTCAGGCGAGACGGCTAAACGCTGCTCGCCCATTACCGGCCTTCCACTATTCCCCTCCGCCTCCTCGGCGGGCAGGATGCCCACCCTACCCGAGACGATCACCATTTCCGGGCGACGCGGCACCGAAATCGAGGCGGACGTCGCTGATCTCGCGGAGCCGTGCAAAAAGGAGAAGGCGCAATTCCGCGCGCTGCTCGGGTCGAAATTTTTCCCGGCGAATGGCATTGAAGAGCTGCTCACATTTTTTGCGGGCGGCATCGTTCCATTGCGCGGTGGTCAATCCATGCGCGGCCAGGGCGTCCTTGAGCGAGGCGGACCGGAGGGTCACTTCATCCCGGCGGGCATGGGCGCGATTGATGACGTAGCAAAACGTGCCGATCGCACGGTCGAGGAGAATCCACGGGAAATTGAGGGCGCGATACGGACCCACGGCGAGGGCGCGCCCGCCGATCTGGAATTTGTCCGGCAAAAGACCCCTCAACTCCCTGGGCAGCCAGGTCACGTCGCGCGGAAAATTCACGGACAATTCCGGCCGTTGTCTGCCGATCACGAGCGAACTGCCGGCGCCGACCGCGCCCCCGGCGAGCGCGAACAATCCGAAGCTGTGTCCGAGGGTGAGCACGTCGAGACCGACACCGAACGCCGCGCCGCTCATGGCCGCCAGGGTGAAGAGTTGGGCCACCTCGAGCCCCAGGAGTTTCCAGGTCTCGTCGCTGAAGAGATCGTCGGCGAAAAGATGTTCGGCATTGGCTTCGGCTTTGACCAGGTGATGTCCGAAAAGGGCGATGATGCGGGCGTGAGCGCGCGCTTCGATGCGACTGACCGCGGCCTGATAGCGGGCTTTGAGATCCTCCCCCACGGTGTCGCGCCGTGCGGCGAGGTCCGCCTGGGCGCTGCTGGTTTCGCGATGCCTCAGGGCGGTGACGAGCAGTTCGACGATGATTTCGGCGCATTCCGTGAGCCGGGTGGTCCACTCTTCGCGCAGCAGCGCCACGGCGCTCGAAAGTTTTGGTTTCCAGGACTGCTCGATCCCCGCGAGCGTCTCGAGCAATTCGATGCGGTCCGCGAACGTGGCGTGGTGGGCGTTGAACTCCCGCACGGCATTGAAATTCTGCCCGAGACGCCGCTTCCATTCCGCGACGTGATTGTCGGCGCTGGTCCGGTTGATGATGGCCAGGCGCGGCTGGCTGCTGAGCCGCAGGATGCGCATTTCCGCGAGGTTGAGTTCGAGCACGGGCCGCGAGCCATCCACCACGTAGATCAGCCCGGCGCCTTCGACGATCGGCTTGAAAAGCCGGCATTCCGCTTCGAATTCGGGCGCCCCTCGATGCCGGTCCAGGAACTCGCGGAAAACCTCGAGAGGGTCGCCGGCGTGTTCCGCCGGGAGCAACTCGGGGAGCGCCTCGGAGGCATTTTGAAATCCCGGGGTGTCATAGAAACTGAAGATCTCCCGCAGGGAAAAGCGCCGGCATTCGGTCGTTTCTCCGGGGACCGGACTGATCCGGACTTCGTCGTTTTCCGCGAGCGTCGAGACGACGGAGGATTTGCCGTGGTTGACGGCGCCGACGACGGCAAAGGTGGGATGATCGGCGTTCACGGGGCCCAGTGTTCCAGTCCGACGTGCAGGCCGTGAATGGCGTTGAAGTCGTGCCAGTATTTCAGACGATCGCGGAGTGATGACGGGCCCACGAGCAACAGAATGACCTCGGAATCGGGGCCGCAGGCGGCGAGCAGGTCCTTGAGGAAAAGAGCGATGGCGACAATCGGATCACGCTCGATCGGCACGACGACGACCACGCCGGCCACGGTGTGTATGGAGGCGCGCAACTCGCGCAAGGCAGGCGAAGACTCCTGGCGGTTGTCGATTTTGACCGGCCACGACGGACCGAGCTCCCACCCGAACTTTCGCGCCAAATGCGCGCGGAGTGCGGACCGGTCGAGGTTCAGTTCGCGGGCGATCAGCACCGCGCAGGGTCCGGCGGAGTGGCGTTCCGCGGCTGGGTCTGCGGAGGAGGGCGGCGGGACTGGCGCAGCTTCCGGCGGAGCGGTCACCAAAGGACCGCTCAAGCGGCGCCAGAGGGCATTGGCGTCCGCATGATCGAAACGCAAGGCGCGAAGGGATCTCCGCCATTGCGTGCCGGCAAAGGCCAGCAGCGCCCCGCGGACAAGCAGGCCGTAAAGGACCACAGCCGCGCAGAGAAACGGCCACCACGCGATCAACGAGCGCAGTTTCGGATCGTTCGTTTCCAGCATTTGGCGAAAGCGCACGCCGTCGATGTTGTGGCTGTCCTCGATCTCCGGGAGAGTGAGCGTCGCTGCCGGTGCGAAAGCACTCCATGGGCGGGACACCGTGGAGACGATGTCGTAAGCGGCGGCAGGACTCTCGACGAGCGTCGATTCCCATTGAAAATGGAGGTTGGCGAAGGCGAGATGTGTGCCAAGAGTGGCGAGAATGCCGAGGTTGTAAGCGACCGCGAAAATCTGCGTGACGACGACAAACGGCCAGGTGGCGAGCGAGCCATAGATCTCGCGCTTGCGGCGGATGATCGAGAGCGCGGCGCGAATGTGGTCGCGCTGCTCGCCGGGCAAGTGCCGCAGACCGGCGCTTGTCGCCCAGGTGACGGCCGTGAGGAGGGCGCGCAGCGGACGGAAATCGGTGAGCCAATTGGTGGCGGCGTGGATCAGCCCGAGCAGGAGAGCGAGGAGCAGGACCAGCATTTGCAAACCGACGGTCAGCGCCAGGAACCAGGAGACGTTCACCGGTTCGGCAGTGCGAAAGTGCAGTAGCCCGGCGGTGACGCTGCCGCCGAGGATGAGCCCGGCGAGGCCCGCCAGGGTGACGAGCGTCTGCCACCCCGACTCGAAAGAAGCCCCCGGAAGGGGAGCGGCCGCGCCCTCACGTCGCGCTTCCAGCCAGGCGTGAAACAGAGCGTGACGGGCGCGCGGCATTTCCGGTGACGGCGCGACCGTTTTTCGACGAATCGCGTAATCGCGTTTCTGCAGCTCCTCCTCACCCGCGGCGCGGTCGCGGGCGAGCATCCACTCGAAATCGAGAACGTCGGCGATGGTCCAGGTAGAGGCGCGACTCACGCGGGATTGGTAGAGTTGCGCACCCGGCTTGTCAGTCAGAATCTCGGGGCGCGGTGGAACTGCTTTCAACACTCCGTGCCTCTGCGGTTGAAACGCGGCCGCCGCTTAATGTAAGACTGGCGAAATACTGTCGAGGGAGCGCCACTCGACCGGCACGCTTTTGCGTTGCTGGAAGCGGTCGGTGTAGAAGAGGCGCTGTTTGGCGATGCCAAATTCGTGGACAAGCTTGGTGCATTTCACGTCGAAGCAGCAGTACTCGGCGATGTCGAGCAGGCGGCCTTCACGCCACCAGCGAATGGCATCCAATCCGTCGCCGGTCTTGCCGACACCGATGGAAGCGCTGGCGACGGTGTCGAGCCCGAGCCGGTGACCGAGCTTCTTCTCGATATCGACCATGATGTCGAGAGTCTGGCAAAGGTGCGGGAGATCGTAGGCGGTATAGCCCATGAGCACTTCGTAGTCGAAGTTCACGACGTTGAACCCCACCACGAGATCGGCCCGGAGAAGTTGCTGGACCAGTTCCTCGACGCGCCGTTCGCTGTAGATGCGATATTCGCCCAGCCGCGTGCTGTACGTGACGCCGACGCTCATTCCCATGTCGCGCTTGCGATGCCAGCCGCCCGCGTCATTGGCGGTGCGCTGGGTTTCGAGGTCGAAGTAAACGATGTCGGCCATGGGAAGGAAAATGACGAAGGACGAATGACGAAGGAGTTACCAAATACCAATGACCAACGATCGATGCTGACTCAATCACGAAACCGGTGATCGGACTCTTTCGTCATTTGTCATTTGTCATTCGTCATTTCACTTGCCCGTCCATTCGTAATCGCCGGCGTCGAAGGCCATCATAATGGCGAGGCGGCGGGCCTTGAATTCCTCGACGACCGCGCCGTCGCTTTGAAAGATCGTAAGTTGTTTGCCGCTGCCTTCGCGGCCAATCACCGCCCACTTCAAGCCGGGCGTTTCCGTAACGCGGCGAAGCGGCAGTCCGTCGGTGGTCTGGAGAAAGCTGCCAAGCTCGTTGAAACCGATGGAGACGTGCGCCGTGGTCGGCTCATTTTTGATCAAGGGATTGTCGATCAGGGTCACCACGAATTCCGGTTCGGCCTTGAATGGTTTCCCGTCGGGCTGGTGGAGAAGGTCCTTTGCTTCGTCGAAGGTATCGCTGAAATGGATCGTCCTGGATGCGGTCGTCTTCCAGATGGAGACGCCGCGCTCGGCTCTGCTCTCGTTGGTTTGTTCGCGGTGGAGAAGGCGTGCCCGCTGCTCTTTGTTGTTCTCTTCCAGAAGGTACAAATCGTCGTCAGCCCGGCTCGCCAATTCGCGTGGCTGCGGATCCTGCGGAGCCACGGCCAGACGGCGCAGCAGTTCACCGTCGAACGAGTACTCCTTGACCTCGGTACGTTGGCCAAGTTGGTCGACGACCCAGACGCCCGTTTCGTCTCCAAGCGTGGCAAATATGACCTGGTGCAGGTCTTTGTACCCGGCTGGTTCCCACTTCTTTGGGGCAACGCGGCGCAAGAGTTTTCCTTCGCCATAGGTGAAGGCCTTGTCACCCAGCGCGAACCAGGTATAGCCGGCGCGCAATCCCTGTTCTTCGAGGCCCGCCTGGAGTTCGGCAGTTTCTTCTGCTGACGGTGGCTTTGGCTTCTCCTCGGCAAAAGGCTTTTGCTGATCGACGCTCTGGGGCTGGAAAATCAGTTGGGCACGATTGCCGTTTGCCAACTCGACGCTCAGAGCCGGTCCCGCGCTCGTCCCGCTATAATCAGACCCAGGCAGAATGCGGCGGACGTGCGGCGAATCATCGTCGGTGATCCAATCGTTTCCGTGATAGCCGACACCCTCAACGTCGATCGCGCCGACGCTATAACCACGCGCGTAGTAGGTGCCGGGCGGCATGAGCTTGCCGGAGTCGTCCTTGCCATCCCAATAGGTGATCAATCCGTTCAGGCCGATGATGAAGTCTTTCTCCGTGGCTTCGTGCGCCATCACCCGGACCAGTTTTCCTTTCTTGTCGTAGATGCCGAGGCTGAGCGTGCCTTCCATGGGCGGCGGCAGGAAGGTGACGCGCATGCCGGGCGGGGGTTTGGGGGGCGGCTCGTCCTGGGCGGAGGTGAAGCAGGAAGGAAGAAAGCCGAGCGCCAGCGAGACGCCCACGGTGCGAAGGAGCGAAAGGAAAGCTGAGCGCCAGTGAGACGCCCATGGCGCCACGCGGGTGAATGAAGAGAGCAATGCGAGGAGGGTGGCTCGCCAGCGGTCTGCGGAAGCAGATCCCGCGATTGCCGCAGAGACACCCACACGGCGGCGGGCGCCGATCGATGGAAACTGGAAACGGGAATATGGAAAATGACCCTCACGCATAGTACCGCCAATCCAGCTTCGGAAAGATGTTGTCCCGCCACTCGCAGTTCGCCAGGAACGGTTCGTCGATCTGCTCGGCCCGCACCTGGTCGTAAAGGCGCGTGAAGCGCAAGAGGTGGTCCTTGGTGCGTTTGGTGGCGTAGTTGCGCGCGGTGCCGGTCTTCATGAGGAAGGCCCAGTCGCTGGATTGCGCGAGCAGAAGCTCGCGGGCCATCTGCCGAAGCGCGCGCTTCGTCAGGTCGGAGACTGTGTCCTTCGCCCAATAGACGCGGGCCAGCTCGGTCATGCGCTTCGCCGCCATGTGCAGGTGCGGATAAATCCAGGAGTTGGCGTCGTCGAGCCACACTTCCCAATAGCCTTTGTGGCCCCAGCTCGAGGCCGACGGCACGAGCAACTGCTGGGTGTCGTGCTCCTTGAGATAGAGCGATGGTGTCGTGAGTTGGAAGGCATCCTGGTCGTAGACCGATTTGCGGATGAAAAGGTTCAGGAATTCCGGCCCTTCGAACCACCAGTGCCCGAACAATTCCGCGTCGAAGGGGCTGACGACGATCGGCGCCACATTCATGTTCGCGCGGAGGTGCTGGATTTGCGCCGCCCGCGCCCCCATGAAATGCCCGGCATGATGATCGGCCGCCCCCAGCGCCCAATCGCGATGGTAGAGTTCCTTCTCGTGCGTCCGGCCAGTGATGCGGTGATATTTGATTCCGGTGAATTTGCGGCTGCCGTCGGCCGGCAGGGCATCGGCAAGGTACTCACGCGAAAGATCGAAGCCGATATCCCGGTAAAAATCGCGATAAGCGGGATCCCCCGGATATCCTTCCTCGGCACTCCAGACCTGCCGGCTCGATTCACGGTCGCGGCCAAAGGCGGCGGCGCCCGAGGGTGTAAAAACGGGTGTGTAGATGGCGTAGCGCGGCCGTGGACTGCCGAACATCACCCCGTGGGAATCGAGAATGAACCAGCGCAGGTTGGCCTCCTGCAAGACCTGGTCGAGACTCGCGACATAGGCGCATTCCGGGAGCCAGATCCCTCGCGGGTTGCATCCGAAAGTCTCGCGGTAATGGTCGCGGGCGAGAAAAATCTGGGCGCGCACGGATTCCTTAAAGTTCTCCATGAGCGGCAGAAATCCGTGCGTCGCGGCGCAGGTGATGATCTCGATGACCCCGCGCTCCTGCAGTTCCGCGAAGGCGCCGACGAGATCGCGCCGCCAGCGTTCGTGCCAGTCGCGCCGGCATTGCGTCAGGCGGCCGAGATAGAATCTGGCGAGTTCCTGAAGAGGCGCATTGCCGTGGGTGCGCTCGACCTCGCGGCGGGCGAGCGCCAGGGAACGGTCGAGGTACCGTTCGTACCGCCCCCGCAGCAGCGGGTCGCGCAGCATGTGGCAAAGCGGCGGCGTGAGCGTGACCGTGAGATGGAAGGCCACGCCGTCATCGGCCAGTCCGTGGAGCACCGCCAGCAGCGGCAAATACGTCTCGGTAATGGCCTCGTAGAGCCAGTCTTCCTCGAGAAATTCGTCATATTCCGGGTGCCGCACGTAGGGCAGGTGCGCGTGGAGGACGAGGGCAAGATATCCGTTCGGGGCCATTGGTGCGGATGGTCGGCGGAAGCTAGCATGCGGGCTTGGGTGGACAAGCGCGGATGCGAATTGTTGCGCGGCGACTGGCCGCTCCACCTGCCAAAGGCGACCGATTCAGGCTTTATCCCGCCACGTTGCCCTCGAGGAGCCTCACGACTCCGCGGAGGGGAATCGGCAGCCAGGCCGGGCGGTTGTTGATCTCGTAGATGACTTCGTAGAGCGCCTTTTCGAGCAGGAAAGCCTCCAGCAGCGAATCTTCCTGTTTGGGGTTGGCCGCGCGAAACACCGCGCCGCTCGTGGTGGCCAGCCAGCGATCGAGAAAGGCCCGCTGGGTTTTGGCGGACCAATGCGCGGCTGGCGCGGATAGGGCGGCCTGGTGAAACGGCTGCGCATCAAGCGCGGCGTGCGCCGCGTACTCGAAGGAGCGCAACATGCCGGCGACGTCCCGAAAGGGCGATCGTCTTTTGCGCCGCGTGGCCAGCGCGCGGAGCGGCTCGCCTTCGAAATCGATGATCACAAAATCGCCGCCCGTCTCGAGGACCTGGCCAAGGTGATAGTCACCATGCGTGCGGATTTTTGCGGCGCCGCCCGGTGTCGCGAGCGATGCGGCGCGGGATTGGAGTGTCGCTTCGCCATCGAGGAATCGTTGCGCAAGATTTCGCGCGAGGTCGGGAAGCGTTTCCAGTTTGCTCGCGATCAGGTCCCTGATTTGTCGCGCGGAAGCGAGGGTGCTTTCGGCCAGTTCCTGGCCGTCTGCGGTGGTGAGCGGCTGCGGCGAGAATTCCGGGTCGGTCGTGTCGGCGGCGAGAGCGAGGTGCAATTCACCGGTGCGCGTTCCGAGCTGCGCGGCCCGGGACAGAGACTCCTCTTCGATCGCCGCGGCCTCGAGGACGTCTCCGGCGAGATGGGCGGCAAACCACCGCGCCAATTCCCGGAGCGTGAAACTCCAGGCGTCGCCGTGGTTGGGCACGAGCCCGGTGGCGAGGGCGATCACGCAGGCCTGGCCATCCGCACCGTGATACTCGATGGATCCGCCGAAGTCCGGCGTATGCGCGAATCCCCGCCGGCTGAGGAAACGCAAGATCTCCGTGTCCGGGTTCATCCCGGTCTCGAGCCGGCGGTAGAGCTTCAGAAAAATGGCGTCGCCGTAGACGATCGACGAGTTGCTCTGCTCGACGGCGAGCGCCCGTGACGGTGGGGAGTCGCTGATCTCGCGGAGCGCCGGACCGCGTTGCGCCACGAGGCTGCCCTTCTCGCCGGCTTGCGTCCCGCCGCTCGCGATCAAGGTAAACAAGGTTGATTGAAAGGTGGGATCGTGGATGGCGTCGCAGAGAATGCCGCCGGCAAATTGCGAGACGACGGCCTGGGGATGTTGCGCTGCGAGCGCCTCGGCCGGCTGACCGGCGATGAATTGCAGCGGCAGCAGGCAGGTGTCTGAAGATTTGTCCGCATATTCGACGTCCACGAGCATGAGCCGCGCGGCATGCGGAGCCGCACTGACTGGGATCACATCCCGGATGGAAAAGCGGCGGGGTTCGCGCGCCTTGCCGGCAAACCACCGGCAGCGTGGGATGTAGTCCGGGAGGAGCTTCTCCTCAAAGGCCGAGCGCTGGAGACCTGGCGCAAAGAGAATCTGGTGGGCGGTCTCGGGAAAGGTGACGTCGAATTCGCGATTGCTCATGTGCAGTCGAACTTCTGTCCTAAAACTCATTCGAGCGCGAGCCGTCAGCGCGCCGGGTGAAAATTGGCTGCTTTGCCGCCACCTTTGCTTCCGCAGAATCCGAACGGGCGTCCCCGTTGCCAACCGTCTTGCCGCGCACCACCAATTGAAATCCCGCCTGATTAGACACCCGG